>Ga0302135_10000033_pt1 | contig 77514 bp, 75 predicted proteins | sample CBN3_surface_MG_FD_203119 | JGI IMG/M metagenome (GOLD analysis project Ga0302135, IMG submission 203119) | Marine microbial communities from Western Arctic Ocean, Canada - CBN3_32.1 | ecosystem: Environmental > Aquatic > Marine > Oceanic | place: Canada: Western Arctic Ocean | collected...
TGTCATCCGCTAGCAGGGTTTCAGTACATCGGGGAGTAGCGCAGCATGGTAGCGCGCTACGTTCGGGACGTAGAGGTCCCGGGTTCGAATCCCGGCTCCCCGACCAGAATATTTAAGAGGGGCACCGTAAGGTGCCCCTCTTCTTATTTGTTGAGTTTCGGTTCGTACAGTGGTTATCGTAGAGATGGGGAGATAGGCTCTCCCGTAAACACTATCTGGGATCCTCTTGTTTCCTAATCTCCGGTTTAATCTCAATCACCAATCCCAATCCTTTGACTTTTTGTCCCACTGAAAGGGATAGCCTGCGTAATTAGGACGTTCAGTGTTCCTTCTTGCCGTGATACCAAGCCTTGTACCTTCAGCAGTGGGTTGATTGCGGCACTGGTACTCATGTGCAAATTGCAGGAATTGGACACGTTCAGAGCGGGAAAACAAAGGTTGGTCAGAGGGGATTGCTGCCTTCATTTACCGGATTTGGAGCAGGTTTGTACAGCCAGTTGAAGAGCATTGAGGAGACCATAGAGGTGGTAACTGCCACCAATGCTGCCTTCATTTTGGTGGCAGCATCGATAACTCCTAGCTCAAGCCCAATGAGAGAAGCAGCAATAATCAAGCTGAGCCGTGAACTCAATAGCACACCTGCGGCAAGACAATCCCTCAGGGAGTAGCAGTGCCGTGCTTATCAGAGTTTTGCGTAGGGCGTCATGTCTTTCGCAATCGCAGTTTCATTCATTGCCTCGTCTTGGCTGTAAACCCCATCGGCTAACTCTCATTCTCAGGGACTATTTGCTGGAGTTGTTTGTTTGGGGGTCTGATTCGGTGACATCTACTGAATCAGATTTGGAGCCTAACTCCCTTCGTGCTGCCAGATAGGAGACAAGCATGGTCACGCTCAAAATTCCTGCCACAGTTCCCAAAGATATGGCCGTTGGTACGTGGTAGAAGTCGCTGACAACCATTTTTATGCCAACGAAACAAAGAACCGCGGAAAGGCCATAATCAAGATAACGGAAGTAACGCAGTACCCCGGCTACAAGGAAAAACAGGGCACGTAGGCCCAGGATAGCGAAGACGTTGGACGTCCACACGATGAAGGGATCCCTGGATATGGCCAAGATGGCAGGAACCGAGTCAACGGCAAAGACCAAGTCAGTTGCCTCCACCACTATCAGTACCATGAAAAGGGGCGTTGCCATCAATACGCCGTTTCGTCGGACGAAGAATTTTTGCCCTTCATAACCTTCAGTGACGGGAATGAATCGGCGCGCCAGCCGCAGGACGATATTTTTCTCTGGGTCTAGTTCTTCCTTCTTGCGGAATGCCAGTTTCAGGCCGGTAAAGATGAGGAAAGCCCCAAACACAAAGATTAGCCAGCCGAACATGTTGAGTAAGGTCACCCCGGTTGCAATAAACAGACCCCTCAAGACAATGGCGCCAAGAATGCCTAAGAAAAGAACCCTGTGCTGGTATTGGTTTGGAACGGCGAAGGTGGAGAAGATAATCAACCAAACGAAGACATTATCCACGCTTAAGGAAACTTCAATAACGTACCCAGTAAGGAATTCAGTGGCCTTATCCGCGCCCAGCCACATAAAAATCCCAAGATAAAAGAAGACCGCCAAACTCACCCAAATCACATACCAACCGGCTGCCTCTTTAAGGCTCACCACGTGAGCCTTCCGGTGAAATACAGTCAAATCAAGGATTAGGAGGACCGTAACAAAGACGGAAAACCCAATCCAAACCCAAATGGAGATGTCTGCCATTTATATTTTTCCTCTTCTTTGGGTTGATGAAAATGGGGTGACTATCACTGAGCCAGACTGTAGTGCGTATCTATAGCAATTCTTCATTGGATCTCTAGCACAGAGGGTAAAGTTTTCTTTGGTGTTGGTGACGGGCCTGCGTCCAAGCCTTCAGGGGTAAGTTTCTCCATTGCGGCAAGCACGCGGATAAGGAAATCCCGTAACGTGTAGCCCATGTGCTCTGGACGTTTCATCAGCCCTCCTGGGTTCACGTGGTAGACGTTGTGGCTCCCTTTTTTGCGCACCAATAGGTAGCCCTCGGTTCGCAGATCCTGAAGCACTCCAACCACCGTGCGTTCTGCTAGGCCCAACTCATCTGCGATAGAGCGGATAGTGGCCTCATTATGCTCCAACAGATGGATGAATACAGCAGCATGATTGGTCAATATGGTCCACTGTCGTTTTTTCATACCCAATGCCACAACATTCGTTTCTACTGTTTTAATAACCGGATTATTCAGAATATAGCAATATTATACCGGCATTGCAACACTAGCAAATATTTGCTATATTCTAGCCATCAATTTGGGGGATGTGTTTAGTCGCCAATTCAGGGCTCCCTAGCACTGAATTGGTGGAAGTCATCCAACAAGACCTTTGCAGTATTCCGGCCCTAGCCGCCCCTGGTGGGACGCTTGGAGTTAGTGATTACCTGTTTGAATTATCTGGAAAGACCGCATTTGAGGGCGATAGCCCTTAAGTGCGGTCTTTCCATTCATGGGCTCGAATCATATCGCTTGAAAACCCGTACTCGTTGCACAGTGCATCAAACCGACCTCGGTGAACGCCCATCCACGTTAGCTGCTCCAGGGTTTCGGCCAATACAACATCGGTGCGGAGCGTTGCCAACTCACGATAGAACAACGCCTTCTCAAAGTTCTCTTTGAGGCTAGCGGCCACAGCGCTTGCGCCACGAATTTTTACCGTCCACATCATGCTGTTCAAAGGGATGTCTTCAATGTGGCTGTATGTAGCCAGGAGTTGAGAGGCGGTCTTTGCTCCCCACCGGGGTATACCGGGGATACGGTCTACGCTATCTCCCATCAATCCTAGATAGTCTGGAATTGATGCGGGTTCAACCCCGAATTTCCTCATCACTCCTGCGTCGTCATAGACAATCGCTTGCCGCCGATCCAGGCAAACTACCTGTTGGCCTTGGACCATCTGGGTCAGGTCTTTATCCGGGGAGCAGATGACCACCTGGTCTACCTGAGGATGGGCTCCCCACCGTGCGGCAGCGGTTGCAATCGCATCGTCTGCCTCAAATTCAACCATGGGCCAAACGACTATGCCCAGCGCGGCAACGGCCTGTTCTGCTAAGCCGAACTGCTCCCACAGATCAGGAGGGGTCTCTCGGCCGTCCTTGTAGCCGTCAAAGAGGTCATTACGGAAGGATTCGGCAACGTGGTCAAAGGCGCAGGCAACATGCGTGACGTCGTCCTGGCGTAGCAGCGTTAGCATAGAGCGAATGAGGCCCTTCACAGCCGCTACTGGGCGACCATCCGGTGATTGACTTGGGGGTGTGGAGAAGTGCGCTCGGTACAGCTCGTACGTCCCGTCAATGAGGTGAATCTTCATAGGTTGAGCGTAACCCTCTCGTTGGCTCTTTTGCCACCATATTTGTGAGCATGGTTGTCTGTTGGGCAATGGTAGGCCACTAGGGGCTTTGATGCTAGTAAAAAACGGGCCAGAACACGCCCGGACTCTGTAGTTTCACACGGACATATTATCCAGAATGGTGCGTGTGTATGAGGTTTGAATGGTCGCATTGGGTTGACAGCCTCGTAGTCCACCGTACACTCAACTCTAGTACCAGTAAGGAGTGGCTCTAAGCCATACAATGAACGATCCGCATCCCAACGTCGCAGAAGCCCTGGCCTCGTTGGCCATAACCCATGAAATCATACCGTGCGACTCTGCATACACGGATACTGCGGAATTTTGCCGAGAGTATGGATATCCACTGGAGACCAGCGCGAATACCATCATCGTCACGTCAACACGAGGCGAGAAGGTGTACAGCGCCTGTCTTGTACAAGCATCTACCAAGCTGGACATCAACCACGTGGTGAAGCGTTTGATGGGGGCTTCACGCCTGTCTTTTGCCTCTGCCGATGAGACGCGGGAGCTCACGGGTATGGAGATTGGTGGGGTTACGGTCTTTGGCCTTCCCCCGGGGTTGGCTTTGTATGCAGATGAGGCCCTCAAGAGTCAGCCATACATCATTGTGGGTTCTGGCAACAGGATTTCCAAGGTCAAAATGGCTCCGGAAGAGCTGGCAAAAATCCCAAATTATTCGTTTATAGACGGCCTATCAATAGCGTAAGAGCCAAGTTTAGGAATACAGAATTATCAATGTAACGCCTACACCTCCAAAGGTTTTTTACGGCTGGTATCTGGTCGGGGTCTCCATGATAAGTGGCGCATTCCAGACCGGCATCGGCATCTGGGGCGTGAGCGTCTTCGTCAGCTCAATGGAGGACGAACTCGGTTGGTCCCGGGCTTCGTTCTTTGTCGCATTGACCATTCGCACTGCCATGACAGGAGTGTTGTCGCCCGTGGTCGGCCCGTGGCGAGACACGAGGAACGGCCCCAGGATGTTGATGCTTGTAGGGTCGATTATCCTTGGGTTTTCCCTCATAGCGTTGAAATACGTGGACAGCCTCTGGCAGTTCTACCTCTTCTTCGGCGTCTTTGGTTCTGTAGGCTCTTTGGGAGCCGGTGGAATCCTGACACAAACGATTCTCCCCAAATGGTTCATACGCAGGCGAGGCAGGGCCCTTGGCATAGCTTCAATGGGCGGGGGCATGGGCCCCCTGTTCTTCCCCATCTCCATCCTGGGACTGATCTCTTGGCTGGGATGGCGCGATGCATGGCTTGTCCTGGGAGTGGTTACCCTGGTGGTGTTGGTTCCGCTGTCATTCTTGGTGCGGACGCGACCGGAGGATATCGGGCTTCTGCCGGATGGCGAAAAAGAGTTACCCGCGACTCAGCCTGGTGCGCGGAGAGCCAGGGCACGGACAGGCAGAGAGTACAGCTTCACGGGTAGGCAGGCGCTCCATTCTCCTGCGTTCTGGCTCATCGTATTCGCCTTTGCCCTGGGCGGCCTTGGGCAGCAAGGGTTTCAATCCAACTGGTTGCCGTATCTAGAAGGAGAGAGTTTTGCCGCTAGCACAGGTGCTTTAGCTATCACTATGTATGGCTTCTGCTCTGTGACCGCTCGTCTCATCTGGGGCACACTGGCGGACATGAAGTCCATACGGCATCTCATTGTGGTGCAGTCGTTGCTCACAGCCTCCAGCGTCCTGGTTCTTATCTATGTTTCCGGGCCGGTGATGCTCTTTTTCTTCGTCATCTTCTTTGGTTTGACCATGGGTGGCTCGTTCATCCTGAGGCCAATGATTGTGGCAAGCTACTTCGGTCGGGAGCATCTAGGATCCATCACGGGGTACATGCGCCCGTTCCAGAGTTTTACGGGTGCTATCGGGCCTGTTGCCGTGGCCATCGCCTACGATACCCAGGGTTCTTACTTCTGGGGGTTCATCGTTGTGATGATTGGCTACGCCTTCACAGGCGCGGTGATATTGCTGGCATCGCCGCCGAAAATCCCTGTAGACAGATCTGCAGAAGCAGTAGAGGGTGAAACCCCTACTGTTCCATAGTGCTCAATAAGCGATTACCACAGGGTAAGTGAATCAAGGAACAACTGGCGTATATCGCTGTCGTGGACTGGCCGTGGGGAGATACGCAATACCCGTTGCTGGGGCATCGTGCCAGTCGTTAGATCGGTCACATCATCTGGTTCGTAGCCAACTGCGCCCAGGCCATTGGGAAGCTTAAGCGTTTGAATGAGCTTGGTGAGCAGGCCTGACAGGATTTCACCCGCATCATCGTCACTCGCCCCTGCAATGTCTGCGCCCATGACCTCTGCTATTTGAAGGTGTCGTCGTGGGTTTGTTGGAGCGGTGAAACGGAACACTGCCGGGGCGTTCAGGATGACGGACATACCATGAGGCACCAACGGATGGTTCACCGGGTAGCCCTCGGCCACAAATTCCTTCACCATGCCAGACACTGCGTATGACATGCCGTGGGGGACGTGGCAACCTGCATTGCCGAACCCAATTCCCGCGTAGGTAGCTGCCAGAAGCATCTGTCCCCTGGCCTCGTGGTCTGTGGGGTCTTGAGATGCCCTGACGATGTACTTGGCACCCATTGCAGCGGCTTTGAGCGCCCATATGTCGCTGATGGGGTTGGAGCCCTGGTACGATGGCCTGGCCCCCGGGTGTTCTGGCGCAGCACGTTGGCTGAACGGCAATGCTGTGAAGGATTCCAACGCATGGGACAGTACGTCAAACCCGCTGCACGCCACAACCATCCCCGGCAGTGAGCGGGTGTTCTCCGGGTCGATTAACCCCATGTCAGGGCGAAGGGCGCGGTGCGCGATGCCTGTCTTGGCCTTCATTTCCAGGAAATCGAAGATGGCAACGCCTGTGGTCTCACTCCCAGTTCCCGTGGTGGTTGGGATAGCAATCAGCGGTTTGAGCGGCCCGGGCACCAGTCGACCCTCGCCGATGGGGGCGTTGACGTAGGCAAGGAAGTCTGCCGGGTAGGTTGCATACAGGTTCGCCGTTTTTGCTGTGTCTATACTTGACCCACCTCCTACGGCAATGTAGCCATCAAAGTTGCCTTCCGTTGCAAAGGCGATTGCCTGTTTCATGGACAAATCCGTGGGCTCAACGCTGACTTGGTCAAACAACACAGCGTCCACCCCGGCGGCTCGTAGCGATTCCATGACGGTAGCAACGGGGTCGCTGTTGGTGAGCTTTGGGTCTGTGACAACCATAACCCTTTTGGCTCCCATGCGAGTGACCTCATAACCGACCTCTTTTGTCACCCCTACCCCGTACTTGATGCTGGACGTGTCTATAGTGAAAGCGGTCTCAGCTGGCATTGTCATTGTTTCCTCACATGGTCAGTATTGATTTGGCACGGAATTCTGCGTGCTATTTTAGGGTATTTCCGCTTCGGTGACAGGCTCGTATTCCTCCAATTGTGCCCTGGGAGGCCGGGCCAGCAGCATCAACCCTGATGCGATGAATGCGCCTATGCCCATCGTAACCAGGATTGTGTCATAGCTTCCGTACTTATCAAACATCCAGCCTGCTATGAAGGGGCTTATTCCGCCGCCCATAGCAGTGATAGGAGCTATCATGCCGCGTATTGCCCCCAAATGCCTCCGACCGTAGTAGTCAGCCCAGATGACGTTCTGGAACACCGCAGATGCCCCCGCGCCGAAGCCGTACAGCACGGCGAAGAGGAAGAGCAGGAACATGGTGTCTGCCAGCCCCAGCACCACCACAGCCGCTGCCCCAAGCCCGAAGCAGAGTGATGCTAGATAGCGGGGCGCAAACCGCTCCGTTAGAAACCCTACTGACGGCTTCACAATGAGTGAGCACACAGATAGCGCAACGCTCACTGCGCTGGCAATCCCAAGGCTATAGCCCTTATCCGTGATGGCTGGTACTTGATGGATGGTGAAGATGCCCATAGCCATGCCCATGAACAGGAAAGATGCCAGGAGGATGTAAAGAGTTGGGGTGTGCAATGCCTGAGACAGTGTCCAATCAACGCGGTGTAGGATTGCGACTGTCCCAGACAACAGAGACCTTTCGTGCTCAGCACGCTTAAAGGCCTCGTTGGAAACGCCGTCAGGATGAAGCCCAAGGTCTTCGGGTTGCCGTCGCATCGTGAAGGCTGCCAGGGGGATGGTGAGGATCCATGTTGCCACCCCAAGAATGACCCAGGCTGTCTCCCATCCAAAGCTGGTCACAAGCACAGCGTTCAGCGGCACAAACAGAATGGCGCCAACGGGGATGCCCATGGTGTAGATGCCCATAGCTCTACCACGCTTGCGGACGAACCACTTAGCGACGATTGGCCCGGTGACCACGTTGCCCCCAAAGGACAGCTGTCCTATGCTCCAGCCGACGCCGAACAGCAGGTAGAACTGCCAGATGGTGTCCACGCGTGAGAGCATCATGATGCTGGCCCCGGCAATGAACCCCCCACTGACGTAGAGGATTTGTCCGCCCCTTCGCTTATCCACTAGCGGCCCCAGGACCGGACCCAACACCGCCATGACTATGGCTCTGATGAGGAACACGCCGCCCATCGCTGCACGGGACCAGCCCAGGTCATCCGTCATGGGTTCAACGAATACGCCAATGCCCACCCCGCCGATGCCCATCCCCACGCTCGCACCTAAAAACGACGTGGCGACAACCCACCAGCCGTGGAATATTTGTTTGTGTGGCGTTGTTGCGCGTTCTTCCATATCAATCGAGGCAGTGTAGCAGGGAATCGACCTGTGAGGGGGTTGAGTTGAAGCGTTTAGGCAGAACCAGAAGGCCTTTGTTGAGGTGCTAGGTAGCTTGAGGTTTTTTGCCTGCTGAGCCTTCTGCCCATGCAGCTAGTGACAGCGTCACTAACCCTGCGGCGCAGACGAAAAGCAGCGTGGTAAGCCAGAATGAATAGTCGCCGGTGCGGTCGAATGACAGTCCCGCAAAATACGGCCCCGTGGACATTCCTAGGATGAGGATTGAATAGATAGAAAGTCTGATGACGTTGTAGTGGGCTCTCCCGTATACATAGCCTAAACCAGCCCAGAGGACGGGCCAAACAGCTCCACCGGACGCCAACAGAATAGTGGCGAAGATATACGACCAGATGTCTGAAGCCCATAGGAGAACGCCTACGCCAGCGGTCACTCCCAGCATCACCCCAACCAGCACCTTTGCGCCGCCGAATCGGTCTGTTGCCCAGCCACCGACAATCACGTAGGGGACGGACAGGACGAGTTGAACGCTCAAAAGCGTGGCCCCCGTGGACTCCGTTGAACCCTTGGAGACCAGTATCGCCACAAAGTGGGCTATGACACTCAAGTTGGCAAAGAGCATGCAGGCTGTGCCAATACCAATGACCCAGAAGAACGCCGTCCCCATGGCTTCTCGTAACTCCATGCCTTCTGCGCCTGCTCCCGGTTGGCCCGGAGATCGTGAAGCGGTTTGTTCTATCCCATCAGGCGTCAGGCCCATCTCTTCTGGCGTGCTTCTGGTGAAGATCATGGACGGCAGTGCAGCGGTAATGAAGGCTATTCCCCCCAGGGCCACAGCCCAACGCCATCCAAGAGAGGAAATAGCCAGCGCCATCAGTGGCAGCAACGCAGCGCCAGCACCGTGGAACACGCTGAGCAACGCAAGAGCCTGGGCTTTCTTTAAGTTGAACCAGTTGTTGAGGATTGGCGCGCCCGCGTTCAGGATGGACCAGTTGTAGGCTAGCCCCAGAGGTAGCGCGATGATGACGATGACTTGCCAGAGCGTCTGTGCGATGGCCAGCAGGAAGAAGCCGCCAGTGGAGATGAGGAGCCCCACTATCATGACGCGCCTGGAGCCGTAGCGGTCCATCAGCCAACCGCCCAGGGGAGCTGTTGCGGCGATGACTAGGCTCTCTACCGTGAACATCAGGGATATCTCTGCCCTAGTCACCCCCAGATCCTTTTCAAGGGGGAGCAAAAGCAGGCTACGGGCGTTCATGCCTACGCCTGAAGCCACAAACCGTGTGAGCGAAAGCACCAGCACGATTCGCCATCCGTAGAACAGTCCACCACTAAAGAGGTTGTTTATGGAAAGACGTTGTCCGCCGAGCACACTACTCCCCTTGGGTCACGTTGAAGACTGTTCAGCAGTGTAGGGGGACAAACGAAGCCTGTCCATTCAGAACGGACAGGCTTCGTGCAAGTTCAATGTCGTATCTGTGGTCTACGGCGCTCCACGGCGAGAGATGAATCGGTACGGATTTTCGTCAACCCGCGTGCTCCCATGAGGGGCTTATTGCTAAATAGACATAGGCCTTTGTGTTGAGATGCCATGTATTCAAGGTACAGGGGAGATATAAACAGGGCATAAACAAACGGCCAATGATATAAACAAAGAGTGTGGTCAGTGTGAAGAGTGGTGTTTGTGCTTTGCACAGTGGGTGATATACTCCCCCCACTATGCCAGATGTGCTATTGCTCTCAGACAATGACTTTCGACCCTTGCGAGAAGACCCGGCCTACGCCGCAGGCCCAATTGATTGCGTGGAACGTGCTATCCGTGCCCATGACCAGGGAAAGACGCGCTTCCAGGGCATGGTCGATAGGAACCCCGGCGAGTTTGAAGGCTTGCGCGTTGCGATGGCCGCGGGGACAGAGACCTTCACGGGGCTTCGACTCTTCGGAAACCCGCCTCACACGCGAGCTTTCATGCTCTTTGATGGCACCACCAGATCCATGTTGTCGTTAATGGACTACGGCGTCTTGAACTCCCTTCGCGTAGGAGCCATTTCCGGTGTTGCCGCAAAATACCTGGCTCCCAAGGGTGCCAAGGTTATGGGCCTGCTGGGCTCTGGCTGGCAGTCACCCCCCCAGGTGCAATCCATCACTCACGCCGTTCCCGGCCTGGAATTGATTCGTGTGTACAGCCCCACAAAAGCCAATCGAGAGACTTTTGCTGCGCGGATGACGGAGATTCACGGCGTCACCGTTGAGGCCGTAGACACCATTGAAGAGGCTGTCCGTGGCGCAGACATCGTGGATTTGTGCGCCCCCGGCCACTTTGATGTGAAGGAACCGTTGCTGGAGATACCTTGGGTGAAGCCTGGAGCGTTGGTCATTTCCATGGCAGCCAGCCAGCTCACGGAAGAGTTCGTGCTGCACTCCCGCGTGGCCACGGTCAATTGGCAGAGCTTGGCAGAAGAGCCTGCTCCAAGGCCCCCGTACAGCGGACTTATTGAGAAGGGCCTCTTTTCTAGGGACGATGTCACGGAGCTTGGCCCAATCATGGACCGCAAAGCAGACCCGCGACGCACACCCGACGATACGGTGATTTATGATCTTACCGGCGGTAACGTCCATGACCTGTTCCTGGCAACATGGGCGTACGAGTGGGCCAAGGAACGCGGCTTGGGGTCAACGTTTACGCTCACCGGAGAGGACCTCCCCAGAGACCGGTAGGGCGCAAAAGACCCTAAGGGTCCCCCCTTCTTGTACCGCTAAGTGTGGTAGCCTGTCTGCCCAGCGTATTAAGACGCTGGTTATCGGTGGATTTGGGCCCAGGAAGGGGACAAAAGAATGGCATCGCAGGCGGAGATTAACAGGCTCAAGAAGCAGGTCGCAGAGAGTTCCCAGATACTCGACCACGAGGGTTTGGTCGATTTCCACGGCCACGTCAGCGCCCGCATCCCCGGCACCAACTCCATGCTCATCAAGCCCGTGCTGAAGGCCCACAACCAGGTCACGGCTAAGGACATTGTCGTCGTTGATTTAGAGGCCTACGCCGCAGGCACCGGCAGCCAGTGGAACCCCCGCTTGCAGAAGGGCCGCATCATTGATGCGCCACTGCCCCCGCGCGAGGCGATGATACACGTTGCCATCATGCTGGCCAGACCCGACGTCAACTCCGTTGTCCACACCCACCAACTCATCGCTACTTCTATCGGCGCGGCCAACGTGCCAATCATTCCTCTGTACAACCAGTCGATTCCCTTTGCCCCGGAGACGCCTATCTTCCCGCACCCGCGACTCATTACTACGCGAGAGGACGGCGAGGCTGTAGCCGATTGCCTGGGCGATCGTACTGGCGTTCTCCTACGAGGACACGGCGTGGTGGTGGTTGGCGAGTCCATTGACCACGCGGTCACCAACACCATCTACCTGGAGCGCGCCGCCATCATGCAGGTAGTCGCCTCTATCGTGGGCAAGCCCTACCCGTTGCCGGACGGATACGCTGAGGAGTGGCTGCCCGACTGGACTCGGCGTGCCTCTCACGCATACGAGTACTTCAAGTCGCTGGTACCCAGCTTGAACGGCTCAAAGGGCAAGAGCTAGGACGCATTCCCCTACCCCTCTGAGTAGTCGCGCCTCTGGTTCAACCCTTCTCTCAACTACCCCTCAGCTACCCATTTATAGGTGATGTGAAAACAATCACATTGATATGCTACAGGTGAAGCGGATGAGGAGGGGATGACCCGGGGGAAACCTAAAAACGCGACGGCCTGGCAGCCGGGAAGGAGACCAAAATGACCACGATGAGAGAGAGGGAACAGGTCCAGCGACTGGGTGGAGACGAGTTGAAGGGTCTGGTAGCGCTGCGTGAGAAGTTCGCGAAGAAGCCTCACCATCTCGACAAGTATGTTTGGGGCGCTCTGAGAATCGGTGTAGGGTGGATCTTCCTCTGGGGCTTCCTGGACAAGCTCTTTGGACTCGGGTTCGCAACGTCTAGAGAGAGTGCCTGGATCAACGGCGGCAGCCCCACCTTCGGGCTCCTGAACTTCGTCACCAAGGGGCCTTTCGCCGGGTTCTACCAGGGTATGGCCACCAGCGAGGTGGTTGAATGGGTGTTCATGCTAGGGCTTCTGCTCATCGGTGTCTCGCTCATGGTGGGCATCGGAGTGAGGCTTGCAGCGGCGGGCGGCGTGGCAATGGAGATCATGATGTACACGGCGGGGTTCATCTTCCTAGGCATCTTGCTGGTGGGCGGAGGCCAGTACCTGGGACTCGGAGGCTGGTGGAAGCTGACGAGGTTGGTGAAGTGGTTCCCAGTTCTTGAGTAACTGCCCTTTCCGGCTCGGGTCGACCTGACAATAGAACCCTGGAGCCTTAAGGCTCCAGGGTTCTATTCGCATAAAATTAGAACAAATGATTTGACAAATAACAAACACATGTTCTATTATTTTTTCCAGCGCAGGAATTCGGGAACGGAATCCCGGAGGGAGCGTCACTTAAAACGGAGGTAATGACAATGATGCAGATGACAGAAGAACATATCCAGATCAAGGTACAGCGACTTGAGGGCCTGAACGACCAGGTCAGGATCAGCATAGTGGACGAGACCAACAAGGGAGCCAGCGGTAAGTCCATTTGCATGGACCCGGAGAACGCAGCCCATATCGTTGGCCAGCTCTACCAGACTGGTCGACAGCGCGGCGCGCGCATCTCCCTTGAGGTTGGGCTGCTACCGGCGAGTTAGCCCGGGCTGGCTCGCGACAGCTATCTGGGTAGACTACCCCGCGCGCATTGAAAAACCGGTCATCCTGAACTTGTAGAAGGGCGGCTCTGACTACTGATTTCCCGCGCTGCTGCCAGGTCTTCAGGTGTATTGATGTCCATGAACGACTGGGCCTGGAAGCCCAGTCGTTTTACGTCAACCGTATCCAGCGGTTCCACAGGCCCTGCTGCTATCAGGTCACGCATGGCACAATGCCCGTAACCTCTACGGTCTGATGTGCCTGGCCTAACGCCCAACGCCCTCTGGTCGCCAGGAGGCGATTCCCAATCGCTGGGGTTTAACACCCTTGCTGATGAGGCCGCTTGGCGTTTCTTCAAGCAACTCGGTCATGGCAGATTGAAGTCGCTCGTCCTTGTCCGTTTCTGCTTCAACCCCCAGTCTTTGCCTCAGATACTCCAGCGCGCCAGCCTTGTCTGCCTCCAACCGGGGTAGGGTAGACGCAAACATCTCCAGGTCTGGGTAAACGTCCATCTCCCAGAAAACGTGTATGAGGTCCGGCAGCGTGGGTAGAGGGATTGGATCTGAGCCGTGGACGCGTTTGTAAAATGGCGTCTCTATCATCCCCGGAAACTCCATCATCACCACCACCAAAACCCTGTCCGTCGCCATTTGTGCGAGCTTCAGGATGAAGGGGCCTACGTCCTGCACGTGATGGAGCACTAAAGAGCAAAGCACAATGTCAGCCGTTTTAACCTCAGCGGCTTTCCAGTCGGATGTGATAGCCGTAATGTTCGTAATGCCTCGCTCTACCGCAATGCTTTGCAGCAGTTCCATCGAGTCACTCGATGGGTCTACCACGGTGACGTGTTTGGCGCGAGATTCCAGTGGGATTGCATAGCATCCAGTGCCGCCGCCAACATCGAGAACGGCGGTCTGCGGCCCTATAACTGCGTACAGGCTGTTCAATACAGGGTCGTCTGTCCTGTCGGGGTTGTCTTGACGAACGGCGAAGCGACTCCCACGGTGGCCATGGCCGTGACCATGACCTCCCTTGTTCCCATGGAGCACTGCAGTCTCTCGTTCATAGGCGTCAATCTGCTCGTGCTAGGCGGTAAATACTGATGCCATGCCGTATCTCCGTTCTCGGGTGTTTGACGATGTTAGGGGCCCAGCATATAGTGAACTTCCCCTGCCGTGAAGGCACGGAGCGCGGCATTGATGGAATCATGAATGGGGAATGGAGGTAGGGTATGGCTCAAGTAGTTGGGTACACACTAGATGCGTTCATTGAAGACGTTCGAAAGGCCTTTGCCGATTCGGATGACGCCAAGGTTCAGGCACAGACAGTGGCCGGGGACATGGGTACGCTCTTGCAAGTTCCAAACTTGCTGGACGGAAAGATTGAGATACCGGAGACGGGCACAGCTGTCGCCAGCCTTCACCATGACACGGATTACGGCCATCCAGCCCCCGGGTTCTGGCTGATGTGCAATGTCCAGACCAGGAGTGGCGCAACGGTCGGCGTCCACCCCCATGACCACGGTGCGGCATGGGTTGTGTACGGGGTCTACTCCGGCGCTATCCAGCAGACAACATGGCGATGGGCCTTCCATGAGCCTGACCGCACGGTTCCTCACCTTGACGAGGCCGGTCAGTGGGTTCAGAAGCCCGGCGAGGTAGCATTCTTCATGCCAGGTGCCATCCACGCCCAGAAGAACATCAACGACGGCCCTTCAGTGGTCATTCGACTTGAGGCGCAGAAGCTTGATGGCGTGATTCGGCATAGCTACAACCTGGAGACTGAGGCCGCTACCATAGTCGGCTAATTACGATAATTACAAGGAGTGAACACACAATGGCCCTGAAAGACACCATTGCCGTTGGTATGGCAACCCCCCAGGCGTTTCTGCGCAACCCCATAGATATGAGCCAGGTACGGACCGTGGCCCAACGGGCGGAGGCTCTGGGCTTCCGCGACCTTTGGACAACGGAGAACACCCTGGGGCCAAACAACAGCCTGGAGCCCTCCGTGCTCCTGAGCTACGTCGCCGGATTGACTACCACCATCAGGCTTGGTGTGTCAGTAGTGGTGTTCCCCTTTCACAGCCCCATCAACGTAGCTCGGCGTTACGGCACCCTGGATCAGGTGAGCAGCGGTCGGGTTACGCTGGGCCTTGGGATTGGCAGGGGCGATGCTGCACAGTACGCCGCCTTTGGGCTTCCCTTTGAGCGAAGAGTGACCCGGTTCACAGAGGGTGTGGAACTGCTGAAGGCCCTGTGGACAGAGCCTGTGGTCAATTTTAAAGGCGAGATATTCCAGATAGAGGGCGCGACGATGGAGCCAAAGCCCATACAGAAACCACACATACCCCTCTGGATGGGTGGAGTACACCCCAACGTGCTCAAGCGCACCGCGGCCATTGCGGATGGGTGGATGGGGGCTGGAGGCAACACCACATCCCAGTATCCGGGCCTGGTTGCTACCCTACGGCAGGAGCTTGAGGCAGTAGGTCGAGACCCGGCCACGTTCCCTACGTCCAAGCGCATCTACGTGTCTGTGAGCGAGGTGCCCGGCGAGGCCCTTGCAGAACTGACGCACTTTTGTCAGACGACGTATGGTAACGGCGATAACGCCGCTGACCAGGGCATATGCGGCACCCCGGAAGAGGTGAGGGAGCAGTTGGAATCCCTGGTTGCTACTACAGGCCCTGACCACTTGTTGCTGCACCCCGTGACCCGCTTTGTTGAGCACGTGGACGCGGTGGCAGAGATTGTGGGCCTGAAATAGAGATTATCGCTTGACGGCGGAATCACAGCAGTAGATTCTGTTTAGTGACCCTGGATAACGGGGTAAAAGGGGAGGGTATCAATGCTTTCACAACGGGAAAACGAGCTTCTGTCTCAGGTTGGCCCCGGAACGCCTATGGGAGAGCTGTTCAGGCGGTTCTGGCTCCCTGCGTTGCTATCATCGGAGCTCCCTGAGCCGGACTGTGCACCGATACGTCTGCGGCTGCTCGGCGAAAACCTGGTGGCCTTCCGTGACACGGATGGTAAAGTCGGCGTCATCGATAACGCATGCCCACATCGTCGCGCCAGCCTGTTCTTCGGTCGCAACGAGGAGTGCGGACTCCGCTGTGTCTATCACGGCTGGAAGTTCGATGTGAACGGCGATTGCGTGGACATGCCCTCGGAGCCTGCCGAGAGCAACTTCAAAGATAAGGTCAAGATTAAGGCATACCCCGCAGAGGACTTCGGCGATTGCATCTGGATATACATGGGGCCACCGGAGTTGAAGCATGACCTGCCCCAATTCGAGTGGGCGCGTGTGCCTGCCAACCAGCGTCGGGTTTCGCGATGGATTCAGGACTGCAACTACATGCAGGCTTTGGAAGGCGACCTCGATTCGACCCACGTGTCCTTCCTGCATAGGTGGATGGACGTGGAGCAGGCCATGCCCTGGGACCCGCAGCAGAAGGAGCGACGCCGCAAGACGAATAGCGGTCAGGCGTTGTTGTACCGTGAGGGAGCCCCCCGGTTCTCCGTCAAAGAGACCGACTTTGGCATGATCTACGGTGCACGTCGACCCGCGGGCGACGACGAGTACTACTGGCGGCTCACCAACTGGATGCTGCCCGTGTACACTATGCCGCCCCAGCCCACGTCCTGGTTTGGCCACGCATGGGTGCCGGTGGACGATGAGCATATCTCTGTGGTGTCTTTCAACTGGAACCCCAACGAGCCGCTGAACACGCCTACGGCCAACAATTCCGGCAACATTGAGCTTGAGCGTTGCCAGATGCCCTTCCCGGACGGCTTTGTCATAGACACATGGCGTGATGTCCGTCAGGCCACCAATGATTACAAGATTGATAGGGAGCTTCAGCGCACCGGAAACTACACGGGCATTGGGCCGCAGCGAACCCAGGACGTCATGGTCAATGAGACCCAGGGCGGGGTGTCAGACCGGACCAAGGAGCACCTGGGCACGACGGATATGGCTATCATTGCCGCGCGACGGAAGTTATTACGATTGGCCCGGGAGCTTCAGGAGGGCATAGAACCTGTGGCGGCAATGCAGGGCGATATGTATCACATTCGCGCCATTGATGTGGTGACGAGCGAGTCGGACATCGTCAGCGTCCTGGAAAAGCACGGTGACATAGGCGTCGCGACGAACTAACTCTAGTGTGGGTTACGTAAGGGCGTAGACCACGCCATCGACGGCAACGCGCCCTTCGTTTGTCAGCTTGATGAGTTGGCTTTCAATCTGCTCCTTGCCAATGCGGAGCCGCTCTTCAGGCAGGGTTGGGTAGATAGTCTGGAACAGCTGATCAATGGTCTGTGGGGCCGTTGCAAGCTCAGCCAGAAGCTGCTCTTCCCTGCGTAGTCTGTGGTCAATGAGTTGCTGAATGCGCCCTCCCGGGTCTGTCAGAGGCCTGCCGTGTCCTGGGTAGATAGTCCCAGGCCGCAGGTCGCGCAGCATCACCAGGGTTTGCACATACTTCCCCAGGTCGCCCTCGCTTGGCCGCACCACCGTGGTGGTTACGCCCAGCACAGAGTCTGCGGATAGCATCACGTTTCGCTCAGGGATAATCACTGCCAGGCTTCCCACGGTATGCCCGGGCGCGTGGACTACTTGTAACGTCAGACCTCCCAGGTCGTAGGACTCGCCACCCTCCAGAACCCTGTCGAGCGTCGCTGCCCCCCAAAACCGTTCAGCCTCTATTGCCACTTGGTCCAACCTGTGTGCAGATGTGGGGGTGCCAATGTCGTTGTGGATACGGAGTGCACCGCCACCGTGGTCGCCGTGCCTGTGGGTGATGAGTATCTCCGTGAGTGGTGGCCCGCCGACGCTCTTGAGGTACGTCATTCGCGCGATGTGGTCGTCCTCGTTGTCCCAGCCAGAGTCCACGAACATGGAGGCGTCTGTACCCTGTATCAGGTACACGTTAGGGGAAGGGATGCCGAAGGGCTTCCGTCCGTGGGCAAGCTGATGGATGCCGGGTTCAAGTTCCAAGTAATTCCGCCTTACAGCGTTGATGTGGGTTTGTGTAGGGGGAAAGTCAGCCGGTGGCAGCAGAAGCCGTGAAGGTTAGTTCTTCTCGGCTTCAGTGCCGTAGAGCGTCCTGATGACGTCTTGAATCTTCTTTGCTGCCTCAACGCCCTGGCGTGAGCCTACCAGGTAGTGCGCTTGGTAGACGTGGTCACGCGCAGCATACAATCGCTTACTGATTTCTTCAGTCTCGCGCCCTTTTCTGGCAAAGGCCACTTGGGCGTCCGCTTCTCGCCAAACCAGGTTCATCTCAATCTCTCGACTGAAATACCCCTCTTCGTCTCCGGTTCCCGCCAGCCGTGCAATGAAATCCAGCAGCGTATCAGCCGCCAGGTCTTCAATATTCTCTACGGGATCGGTGTCATTCCATGACCAGTTCATGTTTGTAGCCGTCCCTTCTCCCCCAGTATGCGATGGCACCAGCATAATGGAAATGCCTCTGCCTTGTCACGGAGTGAGGCGAGACGAGGCTATAATAGCCGCAATCTCAATGCGGGAGAGGTGCCTTTGAATCTGTCAGCGTCAGACATTCACAATCTCTACCAGCCTAGCAGGTGCAGCCTGCGTGTCTATCTGCTGGCAAATGGAGAGCCACAGGCCGAAGAAGGTACGTTCTCCGCCATGCTCCGGGATTTGGGCGCACAACATGAAGCTAAGTATCTTGAGACTTTGGGCGATTTCGCAAGGCCAGAAGGTCGTACCCAGGAAGAACGGTGGGCTGACACACAGCGCCTGGTGAATTCCCTGGCGCCTATCATCTACCAACCCGTCCTCATAGCAGCTGCGCCGCCTGAGATGGGTAATCACAAGGTCGTCGGCATTCCTGACCTGCTGCTTTTGCAGGACGGCCTATACGTCATACGCGACGTGAAGCTGGCGCGGAACGTAGAGAACAACAGACATCCGGAGATTGTGGGGCAGCTTAGCCTGTATGGCTGGTTGTTCCGTGAGGCTTTTGGCGTTCCTCCAGCCGCATTGCAGCTCTTGTTGGGAGACGGAACGGTTGCGGAGCTTCCTGACGATGAGGGTAGCGGTGCAATGGACGCCTTGGGAGAAGTGCTCCAGCTTGGTGCGTTGCCGGAAGAGCCGTATGAGCCTGTTGGCTGGAGCAAGTGCAGCGATTGCGGCTACAAAAAACGATGCTGGGATAAAGCAACCAAACGGCAGGACGTTGCAATCCTCCCGGGCGTTGACCAAGGGTTTGCACGGTTCCTCCGTGACCAGAAGGTTAATTCCGTTCAGCAGTTGCTGGAACGTTTTGATGCTTCAACCCTCGCTGGTGCCTTGCGTCCTTGGGGTCAGCGTATGCAGAAGGTAGGCGCAAAACTGGCGAACAGCGTGATGGCCCACGCAGTAGCCCGAGTCACGGGCGAAGTGCAGCACCTCAGCCCGCCCCAGTTCCCGGAGTCGCCGAACTACATCGTGTTCGATATCGAAGGCATGCCGGCCTATCTGGACGATGATGAGAAGGCATACCTCTGGGGCACCCAGGTGTACGGAGAGAACGGCACGCCCTTCACGCCCGCGCTGGCGGGATTCCATGAAGAGGGAGACCGGGAGGGTTGGTTTGATTTCCTGGCCAACTGTCAGGCTGTGTTTGAACTTCATGGTGACCTGCCCATCCTGCACTGGGGCAGCTATGAGAAGACAAAGATCAACCAGTACCTTGCGCGGTACGGAGACCTGAAAGGCATCGCCTTGCGCATCCGCGAGAACCTTGTTGACCTGCTACCCATGACCCAGCGCTCCTTCGCCCTGCCAGACCCCTCGTACACGTTGAAGCTAGTGGAGCTGCGGGCTGGCTACAAACGCACTATGGACGAGTTCGGTGGAAGCTGGGCCATTGTGAACTATGCCCTGGCTGTAGAGTCCAAGGATGAGGTGATCCGCAAGGAAGTCATGGATCAGATTGTGAAGTACAACCGTGAGGACCTTGAAGCCACCTGGGCTGTTTTTGAGTGGCTTCGCAGCATTACGCCCATGAATAACACATAATCGCGGGCGGGTGTATACTCTCTCCAATCATGTTCAGGTATATGTAAGGGAGGGAAAAATGCTAACGCAAGAAGACAATGTACTGTTGACCAGGACAGGCCCTGGCACTGCAATGGGGGATCTCTTCCGTCGATTTTGGCAGCCGGTACTCCTGAGCGAGGAGCTACCTACCGCTGACTGCGACCCCGTTCGTATCAAGGTTCTCAGTGAGACTCTGGTGGCGTTTCGTGATACCAACGGCAACGTCGGCGTCGTCGATAACTTCTGCCCTCATCGGCGCGCCAGCCTGTTCTTCGGTCGAAACGAAGAATGCGGCCTCCGCTGCGTCTATCACGGCTGGAAATTCGATGTGAACGGCGACTGCGTGGACATGCCGTCTGAGCCTGCCGAGAGCAACTTCAAAGACAAGGTTAAAATCAAGTCGTACCCGGCTCGCGATTACGGTAGCTGCATCTGGGTCTACATGGGTCCCGTAGAGTTGATGCCCGGGTTGCCCCAACTAGAGTGGGCCACGGCACCGGAAAGCCATCGCAACGTTCGGCGTTGGCTCCAGGAGTCCAATTACATGCAGTCCACAGAAGGTGAGATTGATACGTCCCATGTGTCCTTCAATCACCGGTGGTTTGACCTCAGCAAAGCCCCGCGCCAGAACATTGGCAGGCGAATGAAGAACGGCCAGGCTTTGACCAACTTTGACGGCGCTCCCCAACTTACTGTCAAGGAAACCGACTACGGCTTCGTCTATGGTTCCCGAAGGGACGTGGGTGATGGCGAGTACTACTGGCGGGTAACCCAGTTCATCCTGCCCTTCTACAGCCTTATTCCCAGCCCCGGCGAGCGTGAAGGTGGCCGTTGCTGGGTGCCCATGGACGATGAGCACATCTCCGTCTTCCAATACTCCGTCAGCACGGGTGACGCCTTCACTGACGAGCAGCGGAGGCTGATGAACGTAAGTCCTGAGAAGCTGCTTCGAGTGAAGTACAAGTTCGCTGACGGCTCGGTTGTTGATACATGGCAGCCTGAGCGACAGCTCCACAACGACTTCCTCATCGACCGAGACATGCAGCGCACGGTCAACTACACGGGTATTGCCAGCGGTCGTGAGCAGGATATGGCTATGACAGACAGCATGGGCTCCATTGGTGATCGCACCAAGGAACACCTTGGCACCAGTGACACCGCCATCATCTCTGGTCGCCGCATCCTGCTCCGCATGGCCCGTGAGTTGCAGGAGGGTATTGAGCCCTACGCCCCAGCGCACCCGGAGGTCTTTGCTGTCCGGGCCATAGACGTGGTGGACACGCAAGGTGATTTCTTCAAACTCCTGGAGGAGAAGGCGGAGTTAGGCAAGGCTCAGACTAGAGTCAGCGCCTAAACGCTGTTAGATAGGCTTAGTAAAGGAATCCCGCTCCAAATATTGGGGCGGGATTCTTTTTTAGTTGGTTAGACATAATAGAGTGAAATGCAGTGGCGTAGCTGGGGTTGGTGCGATATGCCGTATGTTTGGCTGCGGAATTGTCAGCGTGCCAAGCTGACGCTGAACAGTCGTTGACTGCTGTTTGGCACACGGATACACTCCCCGTGGTTAGGGATAACCGCTGGTAGCGACATAATGGAGGAGAAGCATGGCAGACCTGAAATTTGCCTTTTGGGACTCTGTTGGCGGGTACAACGTAGAAGGCGAAAGTATGGCTGATGTCTACGAGAGGCATATTAAGCTGGCCCAACATTTAGAGGAACTTGGCTGGCATTCCTACTTTGTCATTGAACACCAGAACTCTCCAGTGGGCAGGATTACTGCCCCCACTGTCTACCTCACCGCAATTGCTCGCGCCACAACCACCCTGCGTATCGGTGCAATGATGTGGCAGCTGCCCTTCTACCACCCTATGCGTTTGGCCCAGGAGGTGGCGATGCTTGACCACCTCTCCCACGGTCGAGTCGAGTTCGGGTCTGGCATTGGCGTCCACGAACACGAATTCATGCGCTGGGGAGTCGATTACTACCAGCGGGCTGCTATGAGCGAAGAGGTGCTCACCCTGGTCAAGATGGCATGGACCCAGGACGAGGTCACCTTTGCAGGCAAATATTTCCAATTTGATGAGGCGCTGCCGCAGCCCAAGCCCTTCCAGCAGCCGTATCCGCCCATCTGGGCAGCGGTGCATAGCGATGCGGCTATGGAGTTTGCCGCACGTAATAACCTCAACGTCTCCCAGAACCTGGACACAGATGAAGTGGTGGCCAGGAAATTTGACCTGTTCCGGAAGATATGGCGAGAGTGCAATCATCCGGGATCCATGCCCGGGATTTTCCTTCAACGGCAGGTCCACGTTGCTGAGACAGACGAGAAAGCCAATGCGGAAGCGCGCGAGTATCTGGCATCTCCCGAAGGTGGCGCGGTTCGTGTAGGTGGCGGGCCCATCGCGGAGACCCGCATCGGTTGGGGAACCCATGCCAGGGGTATGGGTAGCGACAGCGAACGACCCGATGATGCAGAGCGGGGCCGCACCATGATGCAGGCTGCCAAAGACTATGACTACAACATTGAGAATGGGCTGGCTTTGGTGGGAAGCCCGGAAACGATCATCCGCCTACTTCAGGAAGGGAAGAAACTCATCGGGTACGATATTTTCTGCACCAACCATCAGATAGGCCGGATGCCTCCTGAGTTGGTCACAAATTCCATAGAGCTCTTTGGGAAAGAGGTTATCCCCGCGTTCAAGTAGGGGTCTTCGACCCTTTTGCCAAGTGACCTTCTGCTCTCCCCATCGGGGGAGGGTTGGGGGGGTATTCCAGTGAACGGTGACTCTTTCTAGGCCTGCACTGCCCAAGACTGAGCCAGGCCCGGGAAGTCCCGGGCCATTTCATCAAGGGTGTCTTGGGATAGCAACGCATAGGAGCCTGTGGCTTCCACAGCTACCCGACCGTCAGCCAGCGAAACCCAGCCTTTGGTGTTGATGATGTTCCCCCGCCCACCGCTCTTCTCCGCCGTAGCTGTCACGCGCTCGTCCGATGGTATTGGCAACCTGAACCGAAGCTCCAGTCGCGCTGACATACCCCAGCAGTTCTCCAACACTGGAACGCGACTCATCACCTCGTCCAGCAGGGCCGTGATGATTGCGCCGTGGAGGAAGCCCGGAAACCCCTGGTGGTGCGCCTTCCCCTGGTACGTCGTTACCACTTGGTTGCCCTGTCTCTCAAAGGTGAGCTGCAAGCCGCCAGTGTTTTTGGGGCCGCAGGCAAAGCACTGACCGTAGTCGGAATCATCGTTCAGGGAGATGGCCCTCGGAGGGTCAAAAAATTCTATGGTCAACGCGTCACCTCATTACAACATTACAACGGGTATAACCCGCTATAGGAGTGGCTTGACTCAGGGGCCTCTGGTTCCGATGCTTAACCTTGAGCTGGTTGGGCACCTGCAGCCGTAAGCCTGTCCTTCGCAGCTACTATCACATCGTCTGGGAGTGGTCCTTTAGCAGCTGCGGTGATGTTGTCATCCAGATGTTCCGTGCTACTAGTTCCAACAATCGTGGTGTCCAGTCCGGGGTGGGAAAGGGTGAAACGCAGCATGAACTCCATGCGAGTCATACCCTCTAGCAACTCATCCAGCTTGGAACTGTCCCACCAGTCTTGCATGGTCTCGTTGGGCAACATGTAATACCTACGGCCCTCCCAATCGTCAGGGGTACCCCGGGCCACGCCACCACGGACGATGATGCCCATCCCTGCATCAGACGCCTTGGTGATGACACCTTCATGCTCGCGTTGCAGGGCTGAGTAGGGTATTTGAAAGACATCGAACACGCCCATATCAATCTGCTCATGGAGTGTGGGCAAGACCCCAGACACGCCAACGAAGCGAGTTTTGCCTTCGTCTCGCAGCTTCAGCAGCTCCGCCAGAGCTTCCTCAGCATCAAATTCATCACGGCCAAGACTGCGATGGAACTGAACCACGTCAAGGTGGTCTGTCTTAAGGGTGCGCAAACTGTGCTCTACGCCTTCCCGAATGTTCTTGGCGGTGTGGACGTGGTCAGAGCCCTGCGGAGCGTTGGGTACACAACCACACTTGGACGCCAGCACGTACTCTGAGCGTCTGTGAGAAATGAACTTACCTATCAACTCCTCGCTTCTGCCGTAGTCAATGGAGGTGTCAATGAAGTTGATGCCCTTGTCTAAAACCTGGTTGAGCAGCTTGTCAGCAGCTTCGTCGCTGATGGCGGGGCCTGTCGTCCCCCCTCGCAGCTCCATAGCACCAAAGCCAAGAGTTGTTACCTGCAAGTCCGTACGGCCAAGGGCACGCCTTGGTATAGCATCCATATGTGAATTTCCTATGGTTTCGGTTCTTCCCTGTAGAAGCCAAGAGCCTTCAGCACAGGGGTGTCCGTGAAGCTGAACAGGAACGCTGGCTCCGTTGAGGATTCGTTGACATGTTCGTGGAAGGCCCAGCCCGGGACGCAGAACGTATCCTTGTTCGCCCAGTCCAGCTTCTGATCGCCAACCAGCGTGTGCCCCTTCCCCTCCACCACGTGGTAGACGGAGCTGGTCGTATGGCGATGGGCCTTTGTGCGCTCGCCCGGCCGCAGGAGTTGAACGAAGCAGGCTATCGTCGGCATAGCATGGCCGCCGGTGCTGGGGTTGGTGTACTCCATCATTACGCCGTCGTAGGGGCTACCGTCCTCACCTGTTGCCAATCGCTCCAGGGCTTCTCGCGTGCGATCCCAGGGGTAGTACATCAGCGGTGAAGAGCCTTCTTCTTTGCGCTCAATCCACGTGGGTTGCAGTGCCATGCTGCCGTATTTGGCCAGCGATGACCCTGGAAACTCGGTGATAGGCTGAGTGTCCTCCGAGTACGGGTCGTGGAAGGACATCTCCAGAAAATTCACTAGAGGCAAATCAAGCCCGTCCAGCCATATCATGGGATTCTTCGTATCGTTGCCGTGGTCGTGCCAAGCCCACGGGGGCGTTAGCACCAAGTCGCCTGGCAGCATAGGGAACCGCTCGCCTCCTACCGACGTGTAGCCGCCGTCACTCTCAATGATGAAGCGCAGCGCAGCGGGCGTGTGCCGGTGCGCTGGGGAAATCTCGCCTGGAAGCACCGTTTGGATGCCCCCGAACAGTGTTTGCGTTGTGGCAGTCCGGCCACCAAGTCCCGGGTTCATAAGCCGGAGAACCCGCCGCTCAGCTTCCGCTGTTCCAACCAACTCTGTGGCGCGTATGGCTTGGGGTCGAATGTCTTTCCAGCTCCATACGTACGGAGTGACCTTGCTGGCGGGTTCCCGTGCTTGAATGTCGCCCATGACCGTCCAGAGGGGCGCGACGTTATAGGCTTCCAGTTTTTTGTAGTATTTCTGTAGTTCTTCCGTAGTAGTCTGTTTGCTGGACACTTCCACGTCGGCCTCCTCTGGGGTCAGATTACTAGTTGATTTACCTATGCGTGGGCTTTGGCTGTAATGGGCCCTAAGTACTTCTCAAACCAGTCAAAAGTCCTGGCCCAGCCGTCTACTGCAGCCTCTACGCGATAGTTTGCGCGGCTGGTGATGAAAAAGGCGTGTCCTGCGCCGTCATAACGGTGAAACTCATATGTCTTGTTGTGCTTCTTTAGCTCAGCCTCGTGGATGTCCACTTGCTCAGGGCTGGGCCTTGCATCATCGTTGCCAAAGAGCCCCAGTAAGGGGCACGATAAGTTGGGCGTCATGTCTAACGGCGCAACGGGCGCTGCGGCAGTCAATTCTTCCTTGGTGACAACCACGCCGCCGCCCCAGCAATCCACTGCTGCATCAAACTCAGGGATGTTGCAGGCTGCGATAAACACCTGACGACCGCCTGAGCAGAACCCGATGACGCCGACTTTGCCGTTCAGGTACGGTTGTGCCAGCAGATATTGGACGGTTCCCTTGGTATCACCTATGAACTGGGCGTCCGGGACGCCTCCGGCCTCGCGGATTGCTGCTGACATCTCAACCGCAGTGCCTGGCCCCTTCCGGTGGTGAAGGTTCGGGCAGATGGCGGCGTAGCCCTGGGATGCTAGCTTCCTCGTAATCTCCTTGATGTCCTGATCCCATCCGGGCATGTGATGGATTACCACAACACCGGGATGGGGCCCGGGACCCATAGGCCTGGCAAAGTAAGCTTCAATTTCCGTTCCGCCATCGCCTTCAATGACAACGGTTTCTGCGATCATACCTTCGTACATAGCTTTCCTCCCTACGTTTTGGCCTATTTTATTGGCCTAGCTTTTGGTCGCCACAGTGTCCCATGCTCATGCTTCGCGCGCAAGCGAGATGCGTTATCTTGCAACCCTCCTAGCTCCCCGCTACCCTGCTCCCAATAGAAAATGGAGCCACGTGAGTATAAGGAGGTACCTGATGCCGAAAGTGAATAAGGTAGCCCACATCGTGCTGGCAGTAAAAGACGTGATGGCGTCTGTGAAGTTCTACACTGAAGTCCTTGGCATGGAAGCCGTTGATCTCAAGGAAAACCACAAAGCAGCGTTCCTGTCCTTTGGTACCCAGCACCATGACGTTGCCGTTTTTGAGGCCCCGGACGGTGCCGAGCGAGGGCAGATTGGCCTCAACCACTTCGCTATGCAGATAGAGGGTGGCATACTTGAGCTCAAAGAGATGCACCAGCGACTTCTGGATCATGGGGTGACCATCACCCATACAACAGACCACATAATTACCAAGAGCGTGTACTTCTTGGATCCGGACGGTAACCAGCTGGAGGTTTTTGCCGAGGGGTTTGAAGTTCCCAGTGAAGGCCTGAATTTCATTCGACAGGGCACCTACCACGTGAAGCTCCTGGAGTTAGAAGTTCCCGCTGCCAGCTAGATAAAAGCCAATTGTCATTCTGAGCGTAGCGAAGAATATAACAACTTGCTTGGCCGCCGAAAGACTAAATACGACGCATAAGTAACTGCCCTTCATGGTTATCCATGAAGAGCAGTTTATATCTAAAGGCTTAAGTAACCGTAGGAATATAGGTCTAGGACATCGTCCTGGTGAGTCAATTTCTAGCTCTTGTATTCCTTTTCCATAGCGTAGATGTCCTGTAGCCCCAACAAGTCTGCAATCTCCGTCCGATACTGCGGCGTACTGATAGCACCATTGTCGCGCAGTTCCGTCATAGCGCGTTTCACCGCATCGTAGACCACCGTCAGCGTGTAGCCTGCCAGCATCAGCTTGAAGCCCAGTTCGGCTACTTCGCCCGTCGTTGCTACAGGGTCAGCGCCGTTGAACACCTTGGGCAGGTCAGCCATCTCCCGGGCGCACGTCTCCAGATCTTCTTTAGTTTTTACTCCATCCACAAACACCAGGTCAGCCCCCGCCGCGTAGTAGGCCTTGCATCGACGGATTGTGTCCTCCCAACCGTTGACCTGCAGGGCGTCCGTCCGTGCAATGATGACGAAGTCCTTGTCTTTGCGTGCGTCCAGGGCTGCGCGCACTTTCTGAACGTGCTCCTCCATAGGGATTACGTCCTTCCCAGCAAAGAATCCGCACTTCTTTGGGAACACCTGATCCTCAATGTGGATGCCGCTCACCCCAATCGACTCGTACTCCTGCACTGCACGATGCACATTGATTGCGTTGCCGTACCCCGTATCGCAATCGGCCACCACCGGCACTTCCACCGCGTTGGCTATATACCGAGCGTTGGCCACCATCTCCGTCTGGGTCAGCAGTCCTACGTCTGAGAAGCCGTGCTCAGCGGAAGTGCCAGAGCCAGTCATGTACACGGCCTTGAACCCCACAGATTCTGCAATCTTGGCGTGGAGGGCGTTGAGGCAGAATGGTGCTACTACCATCTCGCCGCTGCTCAGCATCGCTCGAAGCCTGGTTGTTCTCTCGTTTGCCATGTTGGTTCTCCTTCTCATAAATTGAGGTCTTCCTATTCCCAATGTGCCGGGTGGGAAGACCTCATCCTGGGGCAACCGTCAGGTCATGGGGAGGGCAGGGAAGATAGGTCGGCTTGGCTACAGAATCATGGACTCTGCAGCTACCGCTTTCAAGGACATATCCTGCGATGCCTTCACGGCGGCTGAACGGATGCGATACAGGTCACCGTGTTGAGGGGCGTACGGCTCAATGCCTTCTTGAAAGTCAGCCAACTCTCGTAGCAGCCTGCGCCGAGCGCCGATGATGGCCGCATCTGACGTTCCTAAATGCTCTTTGTTCCTGTCGCTGATGGCTCCCATACCTTCTATTACTGCCATGTCCTGGGCTTGGATGCCCTTGATGCCGCTGTAGCTCACCGTTTGCTGCTTTGTGCGGTCAATGAGGTAGTCATTACCCTTATTGGCATAAGCTTTATAGCTCAATGGCATCACCAGCTCGTGGAAGATGCCGCCTGTCTCGTACTCCGTGCGTTCAGCAGCCGTTAGAGCCCTGCGTGGGTGCCACGATGCTCGGAAGACCAGTGATGTGTTGTCGTCGGCAGGCACATACATGTTGCCCGTCATCACCGCATCTTCCTCTGCGGGGACTATTGTCCCGTAGGGTAGCATCCAGGGCGTGATACGCCAGTAGTACTTCCCCTCCGGCGTCGTGCGCCGCGCGCCAATGATCAGACCATACTCGGTTTCGTCCAGGACAAACCGTGGAGACTTGTCCTGTAAGGCGGTGCCCTGAGCATCGGAGTTTGACACGGTCAGTGTGTAATCGGCGGGCTTCAGGCTGCTGTGTAGGAAGCTGATGTGGCTGGAGTCTATGCCACCTTCCAATGCTTGGAGCCAATTGCATTCCTGAAGGCACTTGGTCAGAAACAGGTTTTCTTCCGGGCAGGAAGCCCACCCCAGGTCTGGAAGCTGCGGTCTGCGGTCTGGGGGCCCCATGTAGGCCCATACCACAACTCCGCGCTCTTCAGTGGGATATGCGGCTATCTTCACCTTGTTCTTGAAGTTGCTCTCTGCCGGCTCAGACGGCATGTCTACGCAGTTACCCTCTGCATCAAACTTCCAACCGTGGTAGACGCACCGCAGGCCGCATTCCTCGTTCCTGCCGAAGAACATACTTGCGCGACGGTGTGGGCAGTAGTTGTCGATGAGCCCTACTACTCCGTCCGTGTCTCTGTATGAGATGAGTGACTCTCCAAGGATTCTCACTCGCACGGGAGGGCAGTCTGGTTGGGGTACTTCTTCAGACAGAAGTGCAGGAACCCAGTATCGGCGTAAATACTCGCCCATAGGTGTACCAGGGCCAACATGGGTCAGCAGGTCATTCTCTTCAGTGCTGAGCATTTACTGCCTCCCGCGTGTCTACGTGGGGTTGATGGCATAAAGATACACCCCTCCCTACGTAGGAGGTAAATACCAAGGGGGCTGCTCTAGAGCAGCCCCCTTGAGACAACACCATATCTGCGCCTTCAATGTGTCTGTTCAACACAGAGGCATACAGTGTGAATATTCCCCTAGGTGTGAAGCACGGTATTACCCGCTCTCTCCCATCTCAGGACGAGTCACATCACCTGCTGTTAAAGCTTTTAGCTCTTACCTATACGGAAGAGCTTGGTGCCGCAGGTCCCGCAGGTGCCCTGAGTGGCCGGTCGGCCATTCTTCAGGGTAACAGGGGTAGGTCCGCTGATCTCTCGCTTGGTTCGGCATTTGAAGCAATAGGCTTCCATGTTGACGCCTCCTTCTCCTAGCTAATAACGTAGCGACCATAATAGTTAGCCGTAGCTTTGTCAACAGGTTTGTTGCTTGATTCTTGACTCGTCTGCTAGTAATTGGGCTTTTCTGGGGCTGTTTGGAAGGCGATAGCTAGGGCGGTTCTATGTCCCAACCATGTCCATATCCACTCAAAACAAGCGCTGGTCTGCCATTCGGAATCGTGTATCATGGGCGCACTTTGGGTCAGGAGGGGGTAGAGCATGTCTTGGATTAGAGAGGCAGATGAGCAAAAACCGCCCATCATCAGGGTCATGTCCATCAACCCGGCGGCTATGGATGCCGTCAGTGCTAACAACGCCAACATCACCTTTGGATCATCCGCGCTTACCAGGGTGCAGGAGGAGGTCATCTCAGGAGCGGTGTCTGCTGCCCAACTGTGTAGGTACTGAACGATGTCCCACGGAGGGTTCCTCCGTCAGCATTCAGACGACCCTGTGCTTGCCAGCCACATCATGCATGATTACACCAAAGCTGACCTTGACCCTACGACGAGGGCGATGCTCGATTTTGCGGTCAAGCTGACCAAAGAGCCGTGGTCTATGGTGAAGGGCGATGTGGAGAAGCTTCGAGATGCAGGCTTGAGCGATGAACAGATTTTGTCTGTAGTTCTTATCACCTGCAATTTCAACTTCATGGCCCGTATGGCTAACGCCCTTGGTGTGGAGCTTGGGGAGGGGCGCCAGGAGCAGATTGAAGAATGGCTCAGCCCAGAAGCTGCTGCCCAAGAGTGGCTGATGAAGGTCAAAGATGCGTAGAAGAACAACATAGCCCGAAACAAAGCGGCCTCTCCTTCATAGGACATGGGGGTGTTTTTGGGGGTATACTCTCATCCAATTGAGTGATTTCCAGCAAGTAATTTAGGGCGTTATTCCTTTGGTGGATGTGGGCAATACCATATTTGGACTTTAATGGGTACATGATGAACAAGACTGAAATAACAGCAACAAACCACTTCGCAAACAACAACGTAGCCGCCTCCGCAGTGAAGACTGCTCTGGTGGTAGACGACGAGGTAGCCCTGCTCCCGGTCTACATAGAGTTCTTGGGGCGGATGGGCTACGCGGCTACGGGAGTCGTTAACGGTGCAGAAGCCATCGCAGAGATGGATCAGCATCACTATGATTTGTTGCTCGTGGATTTGCGCATGTCTGGCAAGACTGGGTTTGAGATGCTCAACGAGCTACGCCCTGACCACCCGGACACGTGTATCATCCTGGTTAGTGGGTGCGTCAGCCACGAGTTTGCTGCTACGGCCTTGAGGTTGGGCGCAGACAGCTACGTAGCTAAGCCATGCAGCCTGGGGTACCTTGCGGAGCGCATTCAGTATGCCCAGGAGCTCCGAACCAGTGCTGGCAATCGTAGCCATCGCCGAGAAGCCCTCGTTAACGCAGGCTAGTTACATTACCGGTGAGCCGTGGTGATGGACTAGCAGCCACTGCTCTCCGCGCTTCCTGAAGATGTTGGTTGCTTCAATCTGGCCTTCGGTGACTTTTCCATCCACTACAGAACGTAGACCCTCCGTGCACACTACCCAGGCCCAATCGCCTTCAACCATCACAGATGCCACGGTAATGGTGAATTGCATGACCATGGTGTTGTTGAAGATGTTGGCCCAGCTTTGTAGCACCTCGCCCCTACCTTCAATGAGGGGCCAGCCCGGGTGTACACAAGTAACCGCCTGGTCCTCGTCCCATGCCCCCCGCATCTGCTCAAGGTCTAGGGTCTCAAAAGCGCGATAGAACCGCTGGTTGGCCTCTGTTACTACTTCTTTGTCCGTCACTGACATCACCTCGGGTCAGACTTGCGCTCGTCTGGGTTCTGCTACATCTGAACGGTTTTCTAGTTTGAATTCGCTCCTAATGTCCCTAATGTCATGTGGGGCGACCTGTTGACCTTATAAACAAAGCCCCACCGGGTAACCAGTCAGAAAAGTGGGTGAAGGGCTAATCCTGCGCTTGAGAGAGGGCCCATGACAGGTTCCTTGCCGTGTGGATCAGTCCAATATGGCTGAACGCCTGAGGGAAATTGCCCAGGGCTTCCTTGGTCACGGGGTCAATCATCTCAGAGAGCAGTCCCAGGTGGTTGGCGTACCCCAGCATCTCCTCAAAAAGGTCTTTGGCTTTCCGTATCTGGCCGCTCGTCATTAGTCCCCCAATAAGCCAGAAAGACAGCATTGTCAGTGCACCCTCCTCCCCTTGGAGGCCATCGTCTGCTTCATCCACCTTGTAGCGATGCACGAATGGCCCATTGCCAAGCTCCTCCACCGTTCTGGCAATGGTGCTTTGAATGCGAGGGTCGTCCGGTGGGAGCAGGCCGGTCCACGTCAGGATGAGGGAGCTAGCGTCCATTACATCGCTGTCATAGCTCTGCACAAACGCCTGTTTTGCCTCGCTCCATCCCCGAACCAACACTTCCGCCTTAATCTCGTTCGCAACACGACGCCACCTTGCCAGGTTGCTCTTGTGCTCGGTAGCGGTTCCTATTTCGATGGCTTTGTCCAAAGCAGCCCAGCACATAGCTTTTGAGTAGGTGAAATGGCGCTCGTGGCCGCGTACTTCCCAAATGCTCCGGTCTGGTAAGTGCCATGTTTGGCAGGTCGTCTCCGCAAAGTCATGGACAATCGACCATATCTCGCTGGAGATGTAGCCACCGTAGCGCATGTAGGTGCTAATGCTGAGAATGACCTCGCCAAAGATGTCTAACTGGAGCTGATTGGCGGCCCCGTTGCCAATGCGCACGGGTTGGGAGCCCTTGTATCCCTCCAGGTGGTCAAGGGTCACCTCTTCCACGTCTGAGTCTGCTGTGATGCCGTAGAGCGCCTGGACTTCCCTCGACTTAACGTGTTCTGCCGACATGGATATCAGCCAGTTGAGGAAGTGTCTGGCGTCATGGAGGTCTCCTACGAGGAAGAGCACATTAAGAGTGAATGCCGAGTCCCGCAACCAGCAATACCGGTAGTCCCAGTTGCGCTCACCACCGATGTTCTCCGGGAGCGATGTGGTTGGCGCAGCTACAATTGCGCCCGTTGGAGCGTACATCAGCAGATGGAGCACGAGGAACGACCGGACAACCTCGTCTCGCCACATGCCCTTGTAGTCCAACTCTTGTACTATCCGTTCCCACATCTTCTTGGTGTGTTCCAACCTGTGGGCGCTTCTGCCGTACCCAACGGCCATAGGCGTAGCCCTGCCGTAGGATGCCACAAAGGTGGTACCTTCCCCGCCTTCCAGGGTGAACTGGCTTTCTGCAATGCCTCCATTGTCGGTCATGGGGATGCTTGTGGAGAGCGCCAGGGTTTCGCCACCGTTAGACGCTAAGACGCCCAAGGGGAGGATTTCAAGGTGTGTTGATGCTCTGGCATAATCGAATCTTGGCTGGAAGACGGATTTGAGGGCTACCGTGCCCTCTTCACACGCCACAATCCTATGAATCTCGTGAGGAGCGTGGTCGGCAGAGCGAGTAGGGCTTGTGGCCATGAAGTCCGTGAGGGTGACCCTCCCGGTGGGAGTGATGAACGTAGTTTCCAGGATATTTGTGTTAGGGAGGTACCGTTGCGCGGACTCATAAGGCTCTATTGGTGCTATCTGGAAGTACCCACCCTTGTGTTCGTCTAATATGGCCCCAAAGATGCTGGGTGAGTCAAACCGGGGCATACACGCCCAATCGATAGAGCCATCCAACCCCACTAGAGCGGCTGAGTGCATGTCTCCTATAAGGCCGTAATCGCTGATAGCCTTGTACGCCACGCTTACTCCCGTATATCCCCAGATACGTTGTTACTGCCTTCCCCAGGGAAACATTACAATATTTATATTGTAATGTAACTATCGAATCGCTGTTCAGACCACTTCGCCGTCCGTCAGGTCATTCGAGTCCAGGGCCTTGCCCTGGTAGGTGTAGGACTAGTCCTGCCTGGCTTTGAAGAGCGCAAAGGAACTTGTATAGCCGTGCAAGTACGTCGTGCCGCTAACCTGGCCTATCTCGCCGTTGCAGAAGAAGCCGCCTAACGGGATAGAGCCTAGCATCTCCGTGAACATGCCAGAGTCATGGTTCTCCCTGCCGTACAGGTACTTGCCGCGCCCGTTGCACTGGAACATCAACGCCCCCACGGGTGACGCTTGCCCTGCCGTCTCCATATACCGAGTCAGTTGCCGTTGAAGGTCCTCTGAAGAGGTAGACGCGTCGCGGATGTGGAACTGGGCCAGCTGGCCCTCGCGCAGGAGCTCCCCAATGGCAACGTACCCGTTCTCCTGATCCGTGCCAATCAGGTTCCGTATGAGGAAGTCCCCGGCGTTCACATCCTCCAGCTCTAGCTGCGGATCCATGGCTATGCCCAGGAACAGGTTGTTCCCCGCCAGGGCCTGGTCTCCTGGCGAGAGTTTGCTGAACATTTCTCGTAAGTAGTCCAGCGGACGCTCGCCGTCCAGTTCCATCAGCAGGTTTCGTTCGGCCTTGGTGATGCGTTTTTGTTCGCCAATGGGGCGGCAGCCCTGAGCTACCACCGTTTCCACCACAATGTTGCCTGTCAGTGCAATGCCAACAGCGCCGTCATGGTAGACCTCGTCGCCAAGGAACAGCGCGTGGCCGCTTGGAAGCCCGCTTCCGCTGGCCAGTCCACCCACTTTGACAGCAGAAGGGAACGCATAGTCCAGTCCCGCCAGTATTCCCTCCCCTGGCATGGAAAAGGGATCCATGAGTACCAGGAAATGTGGCTTCTCCTCTGGCGATACGCCTAGCAGCTCCGACCATGCGTCCGGGGGGGCGTCTGGAGAGGGGAGTTCGTCTGAGATGACGTGGAAGGGCTTGGCCTCTACGCCCGGGAGATACCCCACGGTCAGGGCAACAGCTGCGGGCCCCTCAATCTCCCGCGCAGCGCCAATGACACCAGCGCCGGAGCAGCCCAGCACCATGGCTCCTGGGAACCGTTCACCCAGGATGCGGGGCACAGCATAAGTGGCATCGCTGTAGCTGGCCGATGCGAATACCATTGCCAGAGAGACTGGGGCGTCTGGCCCTAGCTCCGCTGCTACTTTCTCTGCACACGCTTCAAGCGCTGTGACCAGGTCGCCATCGTCAGATATCGCCGATGCCCACTTCATAAAACCTTCCCCTTGCCCACCTTGGTGCTTACCTGGACACTTCTAAAAACAGATCAGCCTTGTTGGCTGCCGGTCAGCCGTGCCCTTGCGCTGCCCTGCGAATAAGGATACCCGCTGACTGCGATGATGTCGCCATGTTGAGCTACAAATTTCAACGGCGTTAATTGAGAATTAATTCACATTAACACGCATTATCGCTAGCCGTACACTCGTTTCTGCACAGAATTCACCTGTGAAACAGAAAAGGAGAGAGAATGACTCGCACCGTTCAGAAGTCTATCGTAATGATTTTTGCTTTTGTGGCTGCCCTGGCATTGGTGGCTTGCAGCAGTGATGATGAGCCAACCATATCCACGGTGGCAGTGACGGCTGCCGATTTCTCGTTCACCCTTCCTGCAACAGTAGAGGGTGGTCTGACCCGTATTGAAATGACCAATGCAGGGCAGGACTCCCACCACATGCAGATACTGAAGCTCAATGATGGGGTGTCACAGGCTGATTTCCAGACCACCATTCAAGGGGTTATTCAATCACTTCCAGAACAAGGTGAAGCTGCGTTATTCCAGATATTTGAAGTTGCTGCTCTTGCAGGCGGCCCCTCGGGTGCTGCGCCTGGAGGCCAATCAACAGCAATCGTAGATCTGAAGGCCGGCGAATATACTCTGGTCTGCTTCATTGCCGGTGCTGACGGAGTACCCCATGTGGCCAAGGGGATGGTTCAGGCTGTAACCGTAACTGCGCCCACGGGTGACGCTCCTGCCGCGCCGGAATCCTACGCATCTGTTGATTTGATTGACTACGCTTTCTTGGGTGTGCCAGTAAGCCTTCCAACGGGTGAAACCACCCTGAAGGTGACCAACAAGGGCCAGGAGCCCCATGAGTTCACCGTACTGAAGCTTGAGGGCATCACAGCGGAGCAGGCTCTAGCATTATTCACTGCGCCGCCAAGTGACGCAGCTCCCGCTGGGCCACCGCCGTTCTCGGATGCTGGTGGATTCCAGGCAATCTTGCCGGGGGATTCTGGCTATGCTGTATTGAACCTGGAAGCCGGGAATTATTTTACTCTCTGCTTTGTTCCTTCCCCGGTCAATGAGTTCGCACTGCATATGGTGTTGGGGATGACCTCGTCTTTCACCGTTGAATAACCTGATTCGTTTGTAAGGACGATAAAAGAAAGGCCCGGGCATACGCCCGGGCCTTTCTTCTTTGTTATGTTCCTAGTAACAGAGCAATGTTCAGTCACCGTCAGGAAATATGAGTTCAGGGCTATTCCTGGGCTAGGAACATCTTGGTGAGATCTGGCTTCACCACCTTGCCCATCGCGTTACGGGGAAGCTCTGCCACGGGAACCATGCGACTTGGCATCTTGTACGGTGCGAGCCGCTCCCGGGACCAGTCTCGCAACTCCTCAAGGGTCAAGTTACCGCCTTTTGCCAGCACTAGCGCTGCGCAGACGCGTTCTCCCCACTCTAAGTCCTCCATCCCCACAACCGCGCATTCTGCGATGGCTGGATGGTCACGCAGCACGTCTTCCACTTCCAGAGCGGAGACCTTGAAGCCCCCAGTCTTGATGATGTCTACGCTGCTTCTGCCCAGAATGCGGTATGCGCCGCCCTCTAGGATGGCTACATCGCCCGTGCGGAACCAGCCGTCTACAAACTCGGATGCAGTGGCTTCTGGCTTGCCCCAGTACTCCTGGAAGACGCAGGGACCTTTGACCTGAATCTCTCCCGTTGCGCCTAGTTCTACAGGCAGGTTAGCCTCGTCTACCAGTCGCATTTCCACATGGGGAAGTGGTGTTCCCACAAATCCAGGCTTACGCACTCCGTTCAGCGGGTTGGAGAGAGCCATGCCTATCTCCGTCATGCCGTATCGCTCCAGCAATACGTGCCCGCTGATACCCTGCCACTCTTCCAGCGTCTGCACAGGCAACGCAGCGGAGCCGGACACCATGAGTCGCAGCTTTGCACACGCAGCCGTCAGCGCCTTCTGTCGTTCAGTCGATGCCGCGTTCCACGAAGTCACCAGACGTGCATAGATGGTTGGCACCGCCATGAACAGCGTCATGTTGCTGTTCTGAATGCGCTCCCACACCGCTTCAGCGTCGAATGCTGGCAGCATCTCGCAGACGGCCCCCGACCACTCTGAGCAGCCCAGCACGTTCACTATGCCGTGGATGTGATGGAGCGGGAGCACGTGCAGGATGTGGTCGTCAGCCTTCCAGCCCCAGGCTTCCACCAGGCTGGTAATTTGCGCCTCAATGGTGCTGTGGGTGGACACTACGCCCTTTGGCTTGTTCGTTGTGCCACTGGTGTAGATGATCATCGCCCTCCGCTCTGGCCCGAAAGTCGGTAGCGGCCCTGGCGATGTTGAAAGCAACTCAGAGGTCAGCAGAAACCGCAGGCCCATGTCTTCTGCGATGGGTCTCAGTTTTGCTTCGTATGTTGAGTCTGCCACTACGATGGTTGCGCCGGAGTCCTCAAGCATGTACTCAAGCTCTGGCCCGGGGTGGGAAGTGGCAAGAGGCACCGTAACGCCACCTGCGCGCCATACGCCCCACTGGATAGCAGCGTAGTGGTAGCCAGGGGCCGTTAGGAACGCCACTCGGGTCTCCTGTAGGTCGGCAGCACCGTCCAGCAGGCAGGAGGCTATGGCGCTGGAGTCCGTCAGAAGCTGGTTGTAGGTGAATGTTCCTTCTGTCGCAATTATCGCCACCCGGTCGCCGTGCGCCTCTGCCCGGGCAATCAGGGGTATGTTGGATACGCTCATGGAATCTCCTATAACATTTGTGGATGCTGGCCCCTGCAAAGGGGCCAGCATCCACGTTTAACCCGGTAGAGTGCGGGAATAGTTACTTCCCGGAAAATACGTAGAATTCCTTGGTGATAATCTCCAAAACCGCAGTCTGTCCGGAATTGATCTTCGCGACACACCGCTTGATGGCTGGAGCTATCTCGTTGGGGTCGGTCACCTTCTCTGTGTGAGCGCCCAGGGCAGCCGCTACGCCAGTGTAGTCTCCAGTCAGGTATTTGGTCCTGTACTTCTCTACAGATATGGGGAGGTTGTGTTCGTAGCCGCCCATTGCGCTATTGTTCATGATGACAGTCAGGATGGGAATCTTCTCTCGAATAGCGGTCTCAATATCCATCAGCGCTGTCCCTGCCGCGGTGTCGCCCATGAAGTTGACGCACATCTTGTCAGGAGCAGCTACCTTTGCGCCCATGGCAAGCCCTAGACCCGTGCCCAACGGAGTGGAGTTTCCCCAGCCCATGTAGGTCTTGGGGGCAACGGTCTCGTAGAAGGGAACCATCTGGTCGCGGGGGTTGCCAGAGTCGTGAGTCATGATGGTATTTGCCCGGTCCAAGGTGTTCCGAAGTTCCCAGACCACCCGGTACGGGTTGATGGGAACTTCATCGGAGGTTAGCTGCGGCATCCACTCGGCCATCCAAGCGTCCTTGGCTGTCTTTACCTCTGCGATGATGTCCTTGCCGTCCCGTCCCTTGGGGTTTTGGCTCTTAATCTCGTCGATGAGAGCCTGAAGAACCAGCTTGGCGTCGCCGATAACTGCATGGTCTATGGCGTACTCGTTGTCCAAGTCTGAACCATCGATAGTCGATTGGATGATGGTCTTGCCCTTGGGAACAGCGTAGGAGGCCAACGTCTTTTGGAAGCTGGTGCCAATACCGAATACGGTGTCGGATTTCGCTAGGAAGTCAGGAACCATCTGGGGGGCAGAGTTGCCACCGGCGCCTAGAGATAGGGGGTGGTCTTCTGGGAAGCAGCTCTTGCCCAGAGTAGTGGTCATCACCGGCGCGTTAATCAGTTCCGCCAGTTCCTTCAGCTCCGCATACGCCTCGGCAAAGAAGATGCCCTGACCGGCGTAAATGACTGGGCGATCTGAGTTCAGTAGCACTGTTGCTACTTCCTTGATGTCTCCCGGGTCACCAGCCGACTTGTGACGCTTGACCTCTTGATACGGAAACTCTTCGTCGGTCATCTCGCCGTTCACTACATCAGTGCCCACTTCCAAGAGGACAGGTCCTGGCTTGCCACTCCGGAGGGCGGACATTCCGCGGCGCATCATGTTGGGGACGCGCTCCGGGCTGTTTATCTGAGCGGCCCACTTGGTGATGCCCTCAAAGTTTCGGACAGCGTCGAAGTTGGAGGAAAGACTCTCACGAGCCTGCCCTGCCTGGCCTGGCAGTATGAGGATAGGTGAAGAGTCTGAGAATGCGTGCGCAATTCCACCGTAGGCGTGTTCAATCCCAGGGCCACCCTGGAACACACAGACTGCCTGCGGATCGCCACCGTTGGTTCGTGCATAGCCTACGGCCATAGCCACTGCGGTTCGTTCAACCCTGGAGACGATAGGCCGGATTCCTACCGCAGATGTAGCGTCAATGAGAGGGTTCTGTGGGAAGCAGAAGAGGTAGCGTACTCCCTCTTGCTTCAGAATCTTAGCGATGGCGGCGCCACCCTTCATAACTGCCTCCTGTTGATGTCGTAGCTATATAAAGACTACGCAAATGTCTCGAATAAGAGCAGGGTGAAGTGTACACCACAGGCCCGTGGGCGTCATCGTTTTTGATGCACCAATTTCCCTATATGAGGCGAAGGGACGGCACGGAGACGAAGCGCACGACCTCAAGCAACGGGCTCTGAGTTGCCCTAGCTGGAACCCTTATAGGTCTTTGCTCACTAAGTGGGTGTAGTACTTCCATGCACCGCCAGGGCCTGCGTTCCCTCTGGCCCGTGGCCCACCAGCAAAGTGGGCTAGATCCCCAAGGGTTGGCTGGTTGTTGGCTTCTTCAATGTCTGCCTCTGGGATGCCGGTGTAGTTTGGCCCGGCTGCGCAGTAGGCGTACCAGTTCATCTTTGCCTGCTCTTCAAGTTGGAACATGTTCATCACAGACTGTTCCAGGCTGGCCCCTGTGGTCACAGCGCCATGACCGCGAAGCAACGCCGCCTGCGATTCTCCAAGGGTACTTGCAACGTCCTGGCCGTCCTCTTCCGTCAAGATGAGCTTGCTGTGGGGATACACCGGCAATGGCGTTCGTACTAGGTGGATGCCCTCGTTGCACATGGGTACCAACGCCTTTTCCAGCACGCTCATCATCGTTGTGTACCTGGGGTGCACGTGGACAATGGAGTTCACTTCCGGGTGCGCCTTGTAGATGGCAGAGTGCATCTTGATCTCAAAGCACTGTTACGACCCGGGAGGGCTGTCTATCCAGTACCCCTCAAGGTCACAGGTGACCATGTCTTTTGGCTGCATTAACGCCAGCGCGTCAATCGCGTAGCCGCGAACCTTGACCACAAATTTGTCTGGTTCGCCGGGAACGCGCAGGCTGGCATGTCCCAGGGATGCTAGGACTCCTGTAGTTAGCCCCACCTCTGCCAGTACGCGGTTTGCTACAGCTACTTCGTATTGAACGTCATCAATCTCCACCATGTCCCATCCTCCAGTGGGTTTTCTATCTGGTTGAATAGAGTTTGCTACCCGCCCGAACTCCCCGTCACGTGTAGCTGCTAAACAAGAAGGAGCCTCCGGTATGCACCAAGAGACTCCTTCTTCCTATACCTATGAAATCCTACGCCTGTTTGGCTGGTATCAATTCCGGGTGCTCAACAAAGGCTTTCCGCAGGTGAGCGGTGCCCTCCATCCAGTCAACATCATTCGGAAGCACCACGTCGCCGGTGCGGACGCTGTACGCCTCGGGGTTGTCCACCCCCGGAGGTGTCACGCCCTCCTGGAAGGCTCTGGCTGCGTTCAGCACCCGTCGCCTTGACTTGATGATCATGGAGTCGCTGGTGCCCAGTCGCTCCTTGGTGCGGTCTTCAACTGCGCCCATGCTCTCTGTGACCGCCTGATCTTGCAGGAATATCCCCGTGATGCCCGTGTAAATCTCGTTTTTCCGCTGAGCCTCACGGTCAATCTTGTAGTCGTTTGCTGCGTTTGCTGCCAGGTTCCAACGTCCCATGAACCCGGGCTGTGCAGGCAGGTAATCGGTCTGAGCAGCGCTTCCGCCTAGCACTTTGCCGTTGGCGTCTGTTCGCCGCCCCCCGCCCTGAACTCCTGGCGCGGTAGCAGTGACGCTCCAGAACATCGTGTGGGTATCGTCAATGGGCACCCACGCCCGGAAGCGCACCATCAGCCCCAGCGTTCCTGTAGGAATCTGGGTGTAGAAGGGTAGCAAGTAGTTTGCGAACCGCCAGTATGTAGAATCGTCTTCCGCCGGTCGGTATGCCGCGTACGTTACGCCGTAGTCCGTGTCCATCACGTTGTACTTGGGATGGCGTACGTTCACGGTGTAGTAGTCAACGGAGCCGGGTACCAGCGCCTTGGGGTCTGCGCTACCAAGGTGGAGGAACCCCAGGTGTGCCGTATCAATGTCGCCTTCAAGGGCCTGCATCCAGTTGCAATTCCTCATGGTCAAAGCAATCGTGTAGTCCCTATCCGGGCGCATGTTCGCTTCTAGCTCAGGGAGAGCCGGGGTCTTTTCGCGAGTCCCCATGTACGTCCAGATAATGCCGTTCCGCTCCTGGCACTCGTAGGCCTTGATCTTCACTTTGTCTTTGAAGTTGCTCTCCGCCGGTTCCGATGGCATATCCACGCAGTTGCCGTTCACATCGAACTTCCATCCGTGATACACGCAGCGCAGCCCGCATTCTTCGTTGCGCCCAAAGAACATGCTTGCACGCCGGTGAGGGCAGAAGTTGTCCATGATTCCAACGTTGCCGTTGGTGTCCCGGAAGGCAATCAAGTCTTCGCCTAGTAGCCGTATGCGTACCGGGTCGCTATCGGGCTCCGCAAGCTCGCTCGACATGAGAGCTGGAATCCAGTACTCCCGCATCAACTCGCCCATCGTGGTGCCCGGGCCAACCTGGGTTAGCGTATCGTTATCGATTTGTGAAAGCATGTCTATCCTCCTATGAATACTCCCGCGCGAGACACACGCAGTCTAATAGGCGAGTCGGATGGGTGTCAAACGACATAATCACTGCGAGCCGCTAACGACGTTGCTATGTTGCGGTCAGGGGTAGGCCAATGGAGGTCAGGGTAGGAGTAATCATGGCTGACAGCGGTATGCCTGCGGGCTCCAATATGGACGAGGTCATCTACGAGCGAATTATCCACGATAAACCGTGGATGTGGGCGTTGGTGAGCAATACGGAGTTTCAGCCCACGCCACCTCCACAGTTCAGCACTGACCCGTATGCGTGGTGGACGCTGGTGCATCGCATGATGGTTGATGACTGGGCCTTTGAGTTTTACTCACCCGGAGCCAAGCCACGCAGGAGTAGCGAACCTCTCACGGTGTTCTATGTGCGCGTCTCCCGCCTGAGCGACGACAAGATAGAAGAGGGGAAGGGCTTTGGCGATACCATGTGGGAGGCCACTGGCCGCGCCGTCCTGGACGCTGTCCGTAGCTAATTTGCGCCTTGCCCCGATAATCCTAGTTGGGTACCCGCAGGAACAGGGGTCAAAAGCGTGCCCTGGTTGGGTAACCGTCAGGCACAAAGCGGGGGCTTAGCCCCCCTGGTGGACGGCCTTCTTCAGATTCTCCGTGAACTCTTTGACCATAGAATCGGCCTTCTTCTTAATGAGAGGCTGTCCCAACTGCCCCAACCGACCCGAGAACTGCACGTCCGCGCTTAGCTGCATCCGGGTGCTCCCAGGCGATGGCTCAGTGATAATCGTATCCACTGTGGATGTCACGCCGCCGCCAATGCGCGGGTCCTTCGCCTGCGATTTCATTGACCATGTCCCTGCCACCCTGTCTTCCTCAACGGCCACCGAGCCTGCCAGGTTGAACCCGATAGGCCCAACACGGATGCGAACCGTCCCTGTATACGTACCGTCCGGCTGTAAAACCACATCCTGTATACCCGGCATCAACTCGGACGCCCGGGGGATGTCAGATAGCAGTTCCCAAACGAGGTCTTGGGGTGCGTCTATGGCCACATCGTAGTCAAACTTCATGAGGCCAGTCCAAGAACCTGCTCAAGTGCTCGTCGAGTGAACACCACAGCCATGTCTCGCTTGTAGTCGGCAGAACCCCGGAAGTCGGTCAGTGGGTCAACCTGGTCGGCTACAGCCTCGGAGGCAGCACGTACTGCGTCTGGCGTCACTTGCTGGCCTAGGAGCGCAGCTTCCACTGCGGTAGCTCGGATGGGCGTTGGCGCAACGGCCCCCAATACCACCCGTATCTCCTGGCAGACGCCGTTTTCCATCCGGGCCAGGGCCGCAACGCACACCGTGGCGTAGTCGTCTTCTGTGCGGGGTAGGAACTTCAAGTACACGGTCTTGGCCCCGGGAGTAGCTTGGGGAACAACCAACTCTGTCAGCAGTTCTCCCGGCTCCAGTGCAGATTCGTAGTAGTCCAGGAAGAGGTCGTTCACAGGCAGTTCCCGGGTACCCCGGGAGGATGTCAGCACAACGTGGGCGTCCAGTACCATCAGGGTTGGTGGTGGGTCTTGGGCAGGGTCTGCGTGGGTTAGACCGCCGCCAACCGTCGCCATGTTCCGCACCCGTACCGTTGCTACTTTGCTGTAGGCTTCTGCCAGAAGGGGTGAGTGTGCTTGCACTTCCGGGCTTAGCTCTACCTCCCGGTGCCGAGTCAGTGCGCCGATGTGTAGGCTGCCGTTGCTCTGAGAGACCCCTCGTAGGCCCGGGAGCTTGCCCAGTCCTACAAGGTGGTCTGCCAGCACCATGTTCTGCTTCATCAGGTTCACCATAGCCGTGCCGCCGGCAATGGGTCTCGCGTCTTCCCCGTGTTCTTCCAACAGGGAAAGCGCCTCTGCAATCGTTGTGGGGGCGTGGTAGATGAAGTCTCGCATCTTATTTGCTCGCCTTCATGATGGATTCCATGATCTGGTAGTAGCCCGTGCATCGGCACAGGTTCCCCATCATCCACTCCTTGACCTGCTCCTCTGTGGGCGATGGGTTGCTGTCCAGAAGCGACTTTGCTGCCACAATCTGCCCGGATGTGCAGATGCCGCACTGGAAACCGCCGTGGTCAATGAAGCTCTGTTGCAATGGGTGGAGGGTCTCGCCGTTCGCCACCCCTTCAATAGTCGTAATGTTTGCGCCGTCAGCCTGCACCGCCAGAATGATGCAAGACGCAGCAATCTCGCCGTCAATCAGTACAGTGCATGCGCCGCACACGCCCACGCTGCACGTTTCCTTGGTTCCCGTCATGTCCAGGTCGTACCGCAGCATGTCTACCAGCGTACGCCTTGCGGGCACCTTTACCTCGTGCGGCTGGCCGTTGATTGTCACCTTGACCGTGTAGAGTGCATCAGCAGTAGTCATCTGGTATCCTTGCGCAAAGTTCTGAGCCCAAAAGTTGTAGGGAATGGTAGCCCAGGACGCTATTGCTGACAAGGGAAAAAGATATGACCACACCAAGCGCATACGGCAAGGTATTCGGACAACCACTCGCTCGTGTAGATGGCCCGGAGAAGGTGACCGGCAAGGCAAAGTACTCCGCCGATATTAACCTCCCGGGCACCCTGTGGGGCAAGTCGCTCCGCAGCCCCTACCCTCACGCTCGCATCGTAAGCATTGATATCGCGGCCGCAAAGGCGCTGCCGGGCGTCCACGCCGTCCTCACGGGCGACGATGTTCGAGGCATCCTTTACGGACGTCGACTTCGCGATGTGCCGGTGCTGGCCTGGGACCACGTGCGGTTTGCCGGTGAGCGTGTTGCTGCCGTTGCTGCCGACGACGAGGACATCGCCCAGGCTGCCATCGATCTCATAGAAGTCGAGTACGAGGAGCTACCAGCGCAGCTAAACCCCCTTGAAGCTATGAAAGACGGTGCCGCGTTTATCCACCCGGACATGGTGAGCTACATGGGTTACCCGCAGCCGCCGGAGAAGCCCTCTAACGTGTTCATCCACAGCACCTGGGGTAAGGGTGATATCGATGCAGGCTTCGCAGAAGCCGATGTCATCGTTGAGAATACCTTCACCACTCCCAGACAGCATCAGGCGTATCTGGAGTCCCACACCTGCGTGGTCTGGATAGACGAAGACGGCGTGGCCCAGATATGGGCTTCCAACAAAGCCCCCTATAGCCTGCGACAGCAGATGTCAGACTTTTCTGAGCTTCCCCAAGAGAGCTTCCAGGTCAACTTCGCTACCATTGGCGGCGATTTCGGCGGCAAGGGCTCTCCTATGGAGGTGCCCGTTTGTTACTACCTGGCCCTCAAGAGTGAGCGTCCGGTGAAGATGGTTATGGATTACATGGACGAGTTCATGGCAGCCAACCCGCGTCACGCATCCACGTTGCAGGTGAGGACCGGGGTGAAGCGCGATGGCACAATGGTTGCTCATCACGTCCGTGGCATCTTTGATAGCGGCGCATACGGTGCGTACAAGCCCGGCGTGAACCTGATGGGCTTCTCCCACGCTGGTGGCCCTTATCGGACGCCCAACGTGAAGGTTGAGGGCATCCAGGTCTACACGAACAACGTTCCTTGCGGTCATATGCGAGGCCCGGGTGAGCCCCAGGCGGCCTTTGTCATGGAATCGCAGTTGGATATGGTGGCTCGGGAATTGGGCTTAGACCCCCTTGATGTGCGACGGAAGAACGTTGTTGGCGTCGGTGAAAAAGACGGCCTTGGCCACACTTTCGAGGGCATCAACATCAGAGAAACCATGGAAGCTGCGGTAGAGACCGGCGAATACGGCAAACCCAAGGCTCCAAACATAGGACGAGGCATTGCCCTGGGAGATAGGCCTCCCGGTGGTGGTCAGTCAACGGCAGCAGTCACCCTCAACCCAGACGGCTCTGCACTCCTCAGCACCCCGGTGTTTGAGCAGGGTACCGGCACCTACACCCTGGAGATGCAAGTAGTGGGCGAGGAGTTGGGTATCTCTATTGATCACATAGGCCTTGAGATTTGGCGCACTGGCACCGTCGATTTCGATTCCGGCGTTGGTGGCAGCCGCGTCACACGCATCGGCACCCAGGTAGCCTATGCAGCTGCCCAGGAGGTCAAGTCAGAGCTGCTTAAGGTGGCTGCATTACATCTAGGCGTCGCAGAGGACAGGCTGTCCTTCACCGATGGCGCTGTGCGTAATCGCGATACAGGTGAGAACCATGCCTGGTACGAATTGCTGCAAAAGGCAGGCCGTTCCGTGACAGGCCAAGCTGAGTTCCAGGATTCCAGCCTTCCGGCAGTTACGGCCTACGTGGCCCAGGTAGCAGAGGTATCCGTAGACCCGGAAACAGGCCAGGTGAAGCTGCTCAGCCTATCCACCGCCCACGATGTCGGCAAAATCGTGAACCCCATCGGTCATCAGGGCCAGATTAACGGTGGCGCTATGCAGGGTATCGGCTACGCGCTTATGGAGGAGCTTGTTGTTGAGGACGGTCGCGTGACCACGTTGACCTTCGGCGACTACAAGATTCCGACGATGGCTGACCTGCCGGAGATGCGCACCGTGCTGGTGGAGTCTGAGAGTGGCGTCGGCCCCTACAACGTCAAGAGCATCGGAGAGAACGCCACCATCCCTGTAGCTGCGGCAATAGCCAACGCTGTGGAGGACGCGGTGGGTGTGCGTATCAAAGACCTGCCCATCACGGCGGAGAAGGTCTACCGCGCGTTGCAGGCCAAGAAGCAGTAGGGCTAACACCTACCTTGTCATTCTGAGGAGCGTGGCGACGAAGAATCTTGGGCGGGGTATCAGGCTTCTCCTTAAATAGCTAGAAAAATTACAACATTACGGAGGAACACAATGGGAAACACATACCGCATGTACGTCGGCAGCGACGGCAAGGCCACTTGGGAGGCAGTTGATTTGGAGGTGGCCACAGAGTGGACAAAGGGCATAGACGTCACCCAGATTCGCTACGGCTCCCGTGCCCCGGGCGTTGTGCAGGACTGGCATCCTGCTCCGCAGCGTCAGTTCGTGATAATCCTGTCCGGCCAGCTTGAAATCGGCTTTGAGGACGGCTCCAAGAAGGTCTTCGGCCCCGGAGACGCCCGGCTCGTCGAGGACATCACTGGCAAGGGCCACACCACCATCGCCCTCGGCAACGAGCCGTGCATCACCGCCACCATCGGGCTTGTAGACCAGGACTAAACCCTGCAAAAGAGAGAGACAAACCGACACAAGAAGAGAATCAGATACTAACTCAAATCGGACCCGGGCCACCCACGTGGCGGTCAACCCGGCGGTGTATCGCGTCCGATCTGGATTTGCGGTGCTCACCCATGACGTTCTCTTCGATGAGGGTAAACAAGCCTAGGCTGAGAGGTTTGTGTTAGCCTGATATTTTAGCCAATGTAGCTATAGTAGTTAAATTGTAGTATATATGTAGTGTTTATTCCCCGTGATGTATTTTCCCGTTGTGAACCCGTTGTTATGCACCTTTGGATAGTGATACACGTATCACTATCCACCATACCCTCGCCTGCGCCTTGGCCATGACAGTCTCTTCATGTCAGACCTTGCTCTGGTAACACCGCTGAGGCACCCGTTATCAGAGTTCCTGTCCCACTTTCCCTACGGACTGTAAGACAACAAAGAGGGCTGCCCCGGGAATCGGGATGGCCCTCTTCACCTTGCTAGGTTAAATTACAACATTACTCCGTGTAGAGTGGGAACGCCTTTAGTGCGTTGTCACGGAAAACCTTCTTCTTGTCCGCATCTGTCAGGAAATCAATGCTGTCTATCACCGGTACCATGTCGTCGGATGGCCGACCTGTATCAGGGTTCAACACTGCCGTGCCGCTCCCGGGTGATTCTGACCCAAAGATCATCTGATTCACGCCACGTTGCTTGAATGCCACTGCCAGATAGTCCTTGTCGTACGAGCATGTATCGAAGTAGAGGTTGTTGCTCAGGTCGATGCCCTCGTCGGCATGGGCCGCCTCAGTCTTTGCGCCGATGCCTACAGAACCGCCTCCAGCTTCTCCGGAGGGCTTGGCGTTGGGAATGAACCGACTCACAGAGCCGCCGCAGTGGCACACCTGGATGCGTAGCTTTGGATATCGCTGGAACACATCGCTCTGCTGCAACAGGTCAGTGGCCAGGGTCTGCTCCGTCATGAAGTTGTACTGGTAGCTGTGGGGCAGGAGCTGCACTCGTGGGTCCCTGCTGATGGATGCATGGATGATGAGCGTAGCGCGCAGGGCCTCCGCTCGTTCGTATAGCGGGAACCAGTACGCTTCGTTCATGCCCGGAGCTCTGCGGTCTCCGCCCGGGTCCGGGTTCACGGTAGCAGCTACAAACCCAAGGGTGTTGATTGCCCGTTCCAGCTCCGCAATGCAGTTGGACGTGTCGTCCGCGTAGTCAGGGCCAACCTGGGGCAACTGAGCAACGCCCCGGAAGCGGTCAGGATGGAGGCGAACCGTTTGGGCTATCACATCGTTTGTGGTCTGCGTCCAGTGGTCAACCAGCAGAGGCTGTTCCCAGTGCATCATCGCCACTGGCCTGGGCGAAATGAACTGCATGTCTATGTTGCGGTCATCCATTACCTTCAGGTGACGTGCCAGGGCTGGCCCCATCGTCTCGTCAGATATCTCCAGCTTGCTGCCTCGTGGGCTGCGCAGGGCTATCAGGTTGTAGGCGTAGGCCCGGAAGTTCGCCGGGGTAGAGTGGTGCCCGTGAATGTCTATGACCCTCATGCCGTTATGCATAGTTCTTCTCCTTTGTTGAAAAGGCGTTGCGCCTGTTTTACGATGCGCCAAACATACACGAACAGCGACCCAACCGCAATTTTGTTGGCGGGTTACTGTTCGCAGGCCGGCCTCTGGCTACGACGGCCCATGCTAGCGGCGAACCACCACGCCTTCCTATGCTTTGGGGGTAGAGTGATTACCCATAAGGTCATATTGAGTCTGCTGGAGGGCACAAATTTTGCTCGTACACAGACTTCTGAGTGCGGCCCCATTTTACGGGAGATCCACCTGAAGGGCTTGAAGGTCGGCTTGGTACGTGAACTGTCTCTCTACTCGACAGAAATGGCTCACAAGAGAACATGAGGGGCTCTTTGCCTGGGAAGATGAGTGTAGGGTTTTGACCTACCGCCAGGAATCGTCAGCAGGGAAGACGTTGGTGGACGTGGAACGGGTTGGAGGGCCTTCCCACCAGTCCAGCACCGCGCTGCGCCACTTTGTGTAGTGGGGCGCTTGCCTATGGGCCTCTAGGGCTGCCTCGTCCTTGTAGACCTCATAGAGGTGGATGAGGTTAGGGTCTTCAGAGTCTTGGAGGATATCGAACCGCAGGCATCCAGGCTCGTCCCTGTTGGAGCCTATGGCATCCCCCATCATTGCTTCCATGAACTCCTCTTTGTGCTCCGGCTTAATGCTGATATTGACCATAAGTACAATCATTGTGACTCTCCTTCTTGTTTTAACGGCAGTGCCGTCGTAGTTCTTGCATCGCTTTGTGTAGATATGAGCCATGGCGTGCGAGGCCGATATCATACTGCGGTTTCAATAATCCAAACCCTTCTCGCCTACGTAGATGCGCCTGCTCCGCTGTGGAAAGCCACAGCGGAGCAAATCAAGAGAGGGTGACCTCTTAAAGGCCACCCTCTCTACGCAGTGACGTTGTCTTATAATGCTAGCGTACTAGCTTTACTTTGCTGCCAGTGCTTCTTTTATCTTTTTGGCGTTTTCAGCGGGCATCCACGTGGTCCATCGGTCCTCGTAGTTGTTCAAGTAATAAATGGCTGCCTTCTCCCAGACGCCCTGGATTTCGGCATCCATAGCCCATGCGGCAGTCACGTTGATTGGCTGGAGGCCTACGTCCATCTTCTCCAGCATCTCTACCACTTCCGGAGCTCTCTCAGGCAATGATTTATGTACGGCTTTGTCTACGGGAAGGACTTCATAGGCGCAGGCTTCCTTGGCTATATATGTTGCGTCATCTTGTCCCTTTGCAACTTCTTCCCAGCAAGACTCGGTGTATAGGGGTTCCTCAATGACTTGCCATTCATACGCACCCATGATGGAGGTGGGGGCCCAGTAATAACCAACGACGGGTTTGTTCTTCTTCTGAGCACCAACCAGGGCTGCGTCTAGGGCCGCTGCTGAGCCTCCGGATTTGATGTTGAAGAACTCGTCCAGGCCATAGGCAAAGATCTTCGCGCGGTTGATCTCGGCGCACTGCCAGCCAATGGGGCAGTTATGGAATTCTCCCTTGCTGGAATCCTCTGGGTCCTCGAATAGTTTCCAGTTCTTCTTCAGGTCATCAATGGTCCTGATATTGTGTTCATCTGCCGTGGCCTTGGGGATAATAAAGAACTGGGGGCCGCCCTCGTACGTCGGGCCTATATTGATGTAACTGCCTTTGGCGATCTCCTCGTTGTAGTTGTCGATGAAATTTTGATGCCACAGCTCCATGTTGACATCAACGTCGCCTTCGGCTAGCGCTACCTGCATGAGCGGAGTGGTAAGCTCCACGGACTCTACTGGATAACCATAGCCGTGCTCGACGACGAACTGGGCGATTGCGTTGTTGATCCAAAGTGACTCGAACTGGGTGTCACTGAATTTAATAGGCAACTTTTCCTTGGTATCTCCACTGCATGCAGCAGCAAAGAGAGCGAACGCCATCATCGCTACTAGTAATAATTTAATTCTCATGTTAGTCAACCTCCATTTATTGTTTTTTGAGTTGGAATTCTCCCAAGAGAGGAGTGCTTTCTGCTACCTTCCTCGCTAATCCTTACCTCCTTGTTTTCTTTCTTTTTACGCAACCCCCTGCCAATGGATAAGCAATTCAGTGAGCTTTGCCCGTTAGCGGGGCTTGCCTAGACCTTGAGTGATGCGATCTAGAATTATGGCCATAACCACAATGCCAAGCCCGCCGATGAGTCCGCGGCCCACATCCAGTCTTGCGATGCCGTTAATGACTTCAACGCCTAGGCCCTTTGCTCCAATCATGGCGGCGATTACCACCATGGCCAGCCCCATCATGATGGTCTGGTTCAAGCCCGCCATGACCGTTGGCATCGCAAGAGGAATCTGCACCTTAAGCAACAGTTGACTACCCGTGGAACCGAAGGCTCGCGCTGCCTCGACGACGTTGATGTCTACCTGCCGGATACCCAGATTGGTCAATCGGATGATAGGTGGTACGGCGTAGATGACTGTTGCCATGATTGCCGGTACCTTTCCTAAACCGAAGAGCATGAGTGCCGGGATGAGATACACAAAGCTGGGCATGGTCTGCATGATGTCTAATATGGGACGCAGAATAATATCGAAGCGACTGTTCCTAGCCGCTAGGATTCCGGTAGGGACTCCTAGCACCACTGACAACAACGTTGCGACGATGACTAGGGCTAGGGTGGACATGGCCATTTCAAAAATGCCTAGGGAAACGACCAGTAGTAACATGGCCACCGCTACAACAGCAAAGGCCTGACCAACTATCCGGTATGAGGGCAAGGCTATTACAACGACCACCAGCCACCATGGCAGACTCAGCAACCAATTCTCCAATGGAAGCAACACGTATCTGAGTAGCCCAATGTTGATGGCGCTAAAAATAGGATCCCCGTTGATCACGACCCAATCCACCGCGCCGTTCACCCACTTAGAGACTGAATAACCTATTTGGATGCTATCCGGGGTAGCAGCAATTCCTCCAAAGGGAACAATGGTACCTATTAATAACAGAACAACTAGCCAAATCCAATTTGGCAGAGATGCCAGTGTTCGCAGAGGGAAGGACAACTGCGCTATGAAGCCTGAAGATTTAGCATCAGAGCCTTGGGAGACAGATGTTGCTCCCGTGACTTTCGTGTCTGTAGTGGGGTAAGCGGCCCCTGTTTGTTCGTTCGGCGGGGCGAATTGCTCGAATGCAGCTTTCAGAAGCGTTTCTCTGTCGATTACGCCGACTAGTTTGCCTGATTCATCCATCACTGGAAGTTGTCCGGGCGTGTCCCATCGCTGAGAAAGAGCCTCCTCAACTGTCTGCTCTGAAGCAATTTCAGCGTCAGGGCGGCTGAGCCCAGGAGGCATCTGCGGATCCTTTTGTTGGTCCATGACGAACCCAACAGTAAGGACCGTGGAGGGCCGGACATCTCGCGTAAATTCCGCTACGAACTCATCAATGGGATCGGATACGATTTCTTCGGGAGTTCCCACTTGAACAATCGCGCCATCGCGCATGATGGCAATGCGGCTTCCAAGCTTCACTGCTTCTGCCAGGTCATGGGTGATAAATATTGCGGTTTTCTGCATCTGCCCTTGGAGGCGAACAAGCTCGTTCTGCATATCCCTGCGTATGAGAGGGTCAAGTGCACTGAATGGTTCGTCTAAGAGGAGAATCTCTGGGTCTGAAGCCAATGCTCTTGCTAGGCCTACCCGCTGCTGCATGCCGCCAGAGAGCGCAAAAGGCCGATAGTCTTCCCACCCAGAAAGTCCCACTAGGGCAAGGACTTCTCTGGCCCTCTCCTCCCGTTCCTGGGAGGGAACATTCTGAATTTCAAGCCCCCAGGCTGCATTTTCTAAGACGGTGCGATGGGGCAAGAGCCCGAACTGCTGGAAGACCATGGAGGTCTTCATCCGCCGGAACTCAGTGAGCTCAGACGTGGAGTATTCCATAACATCCTGGCCATCCACAAAGACGGATCCAGCACTTGGTTGGATAAGCCTATTGATGCAGCGGATCAGGGTGGATTTTCCGCATCCGGAGAGGCCCATGACAACGAATGTCTCGCCATCGTGGACATCAAAGCTAACATCTTGGAGAGCCAAGACGGAATCGGAATTCGCCTGGACCTCAGCCTTGGAGAGCCCCGCCATCTTCTGTGGCACATCAGATGTTTCATCAGGACCATAGACCTTCCAAAGGCCTTTAACGCTAACCCTGATTTGCCCTGACCCCGCTTGCTTAGGAGGGTCTTCTCTTACATCAATGGCCATTCAAATCCTATAAGTACAGATTGCTAAAGAAAACAATCTCAGTATTTCGTGGTTCGCCGCAGTGTATGGTGGTGCGGGAGGTATGTCAACGTCTTTGAGATGGCATTTTCGATGACTGCTGAACGTTCTTTTGGTGAATATTAGCTATGAGCGACATATAATTAGCCAATAATATCTGATTCTTTGTAATTCACTACGATAAACGTTAGGTCGATAGAAATACGCATATATAACCGTCCTTGTGAGTGAATGTATGTGGTGGTAGGCTGACAGCAGTTCAGCTCTCAGAACAAAGGTGAAGCCCTATGAAAACTCCAGGTCCATCTAACATCTATTATGGCTGGTTCATTGTCGCCACCACTTTCTTTGTCATCATGGTGACTATGGGTGCACGGAACGGGGTGGGGGTCTTTGTTCTTCCCATGAGTGAAGAGTTCGGTTGGAACCGCAGCGTTATTTCATTCGCAGGTGCACTGGGAATCCTGGTCAATGGTATCAGCCAACCATTTTTGGGCAGCACTTATGACAAAATAGGGGGCAGGAAGCTCATCCTCATTGGTGTTTTGGCAATTGGCTTCACGGTCTTGCTTCTCTCTCTCACGTTCCACTTCGTTTATTTTTTGCTTATCTTTGGTGTGTTCATGGCCATCGCTATGAGTGCGGGATCCATCACCACCGGGGCCGTTCTTGTCTCCAAGTGGTTTCAACGCAAACGTTCCACTGCAATATCCATCAGTTCTGCAGGGGCTTCTATTGGAGGGTTGGTTCTGGTTCCTTTGACTACCTACCTAATTATCCTTATTGACTGGCGTCTCACTTGGGTTGTCCTAGGGCTGTTGATCCTTTTATTGGTTTTCCCTGTGGCCTTTTTCATGCTCAGAAACGATCCTGCTGAATTAGGGTTGCTACCAGATGGTGACCTCGCACCGGAAGAAGGTGCTGCGAAACGCCCACAACGGGCCGCTGGGCCTCTAGAAGTAGAGGAATGGCGACATGCCTTTCGGTCCCTACCAATGTGGCAGCTGTGCGCCACCTATTTTGTATGTGGATTTACCACACTCATTATGGCGTTTCACTTTGTCCCGAATGCGGTGGAAAGTGGATTTTCTCCTAAAACAGCAGCAACGGCTTTTGGACTTCTCAGCGTCATGAACACCATTGGTGTATTACTGGTGGGGCCGCTAGCAGATAGATGGGGGAACAAGAATCTGCTGAGCTTTGTGTATGCGTTTAGGGCTATGGGGTATTTAAGCTTGTTGTTACTACCCGGTCAATGGGGCTTGTGGGTATTTGCCGTTGTAGGTGGCTCCTCGTGGATTGCAACGGTACCTTTGACCACCGCGTTAACTGCTGATGTCTATGGGTTGAAGAAGGTGGGGACGCTCATGGGTATGGTATTTCTGTCGCACCAAATTGGGGGCTCAATAGGCATCCAGTTTGGTGGCATCATGCGAGACGTTACAGGTTCCTACGATATTCCCTTTGCTATCGCTGGGGCGCTGCTGGTCCTGGCAAGTATTACCAGCTTCATGATTCGGGAGCGCAAATACTCTGCAAGGTACCAACCCTCTTACCCTGCCCCAGCACCTGCAGAGAGTTAAATTACCATGTATCCCTTGGTCGTTCCCCTACACCATGAAGCGGCTGGAGACCCTGCGTTGATGGAGTGGATCAAGGACCGGATGGATGCTGTTTTTGGTCTTGACCCAGCGGCGATGGTTGCGATATGTGGCTTGATGGTGCTCGCAATTCCTGTGGCTATCCTTGTAGCGTATACGCTTCAGCGTCGCCGCAACTAGCGTGGAATCCTTGTACGCCGCGCCCCTCTGTAAGCCCGGCTAAGACCTCCGGGCGGACAATACCCTCACACGACGCGACGGCGCAGCGTGGTCGCGAACACAAAGAAGCCTGTTGCTACCAAAACCATTGCGGCACCTGAAGGGATGTTGAAGTAGAAGGACAGGTAAAGCCCGACGATGGCTGAAATCCCTCCCAACACGCCACCAACTACCATCATTGGCGTGAAGCGACGCACCAGTAGGTACGCAGTAGCTGCTGGTGTAACAAGCATCGCCATAACCAGAATCAATCCCACAGCTTGAAGCGCAATGACAATGACCAGGGCCAGCAACACGAGCAGAAGGTAAGAAAGGAACTTGGTGGGTATGCCAATGACTTCAGCACCCACCGGGTCAAAACTTGTGAATACCAATTCCTTGTGGAAGACGTAGAGAATTCCAAGGACAAGCACTGCCATTCCTAGCGTCACGTACACGTCTGTTGTGGAGACTCCCAGAACCTGGCCAAGAAGCAAGTCCTCAAGGTTCACACTGAGGCCATCGGATGCTGAGAGCATTGTGATGCCAAGGGCGAAGAGGCCAGCAAACAAGATGCCAATGGTTGTGTCCTCGCTGAGCCCTGTTCGACGTGTTAAGTAGCCTATTGTGATTGCTACGGCTATTCCCACAGCTGCCGCTCCGGCGAAGGGGCTCATGCCGACGAGCAACGCTGCTACTACGCCCGGGAGGACTGCGTGCGCTAGCGCGTCGCCCATGAACGCGAGGCCACGCATCACGACGTAAGCACCCAAGACAGCACACGTAATCCCCACGAGTACGGACACGGCGAGTGCGCGCACCATGAAACTATACCGAAGCGGATCAGAAACGAGTTCTAGAAGGTCACTCAATGGAGGTGGCCTCCTTCCGCAAAAGCGACGCCATGGGCACCATAGAGTTCTTCTAGGACTTCCGGGGTGAAGGCCGTGTCCGGCGGGCCAACTGCACAGACATGGCGGTTTATACACAGAACCGTATCAAAGCGTTCAGAGAGCCTGGTCAGGTCATGGGTGGCTAGGAGGATAGTTTTACCTTCATCTCGTAACTCACGTAGCGCTCCTACAAGAGCTTCCTGGGACGCAAAATCTACTCCACTAAAGGCCTCGTCCAGCATGAGTATGTCGGCCTCCTGTGCCAAAGCGCGCGCCACGAACACCCGTTGACGCTGTCCGCCGGAGAGTTCTGAGACAAGGTTGTTCCGCACCTCCCACATACCTACACGGTGCAAACACTCATCAACAAGATTACGATCATTACTATTCGTCTGATGTAACCGTCCGCTCTTATGAACGCGTCCAAGGAGGACCACTTCCCGGGCTGTAAGGGGGAATCGCCAGTTGATGGATTCTTTCTGGGGGACATACGCAAGGCGACCCCGGGCTTTCTCCGGCGGGAGGCCATGCACTAGAACTGTGCCTGCTTGGAGTGGCACAAGGCCTGCAATGGCGTTGAACAGGGTGCTCTTTCCTGCTCCGTTGGGGCCAACAACCCCCACAAGAGTGCCTACGGCTAACGATGCTGTGACGTGCTCCAACACAACCGAATCGCCGAATTGCACCATCACGTCAGTCATGGTGAGTGCGTCTACGGGCCTAGTGGTCATTGCAGTGCCTCCACAATGGCGAAGATGTTTGCCCGCATCATGTCGATATACGTGTCTGCACCTTCACCAGCCGCGCTCAAGGAGCCCGTATAAAGGCTCCGAACTATGGTGACGCCGGCCTCTTCAGCAACGCGGTTGGCTAGGCGGCCACTGGTGGTGTTTTCCACGAATATGGCGGGTATGGCGTGCTCCTTTACAAGGTCTATCAAGTCGGCCATCTCCCTCGCGGAGGGCTCCCCATCCGTTGCGACGCCGGGAACGACTGTGCCGATGACCTCAAATCCATACCGAAACGCGAAATACGCCAAGGAGTCATGGGAGGTGACCAGGCGGCGGCGGTCTGCCGGAAGCTCTGTCACTATCTGTTGTGCACGCAGGTGGAGGTCATCCAACTCTTGAAGGTACGTGATTGAATTATCTCTGTACTCCTGCGCTCCAGCGGGGTCTAAGGCCGTTAACGTTAGCCCAATTTCTGCTATTGCAAGCTTGACTCGCAATGGATCGAACCAGAAGTGAGGGTCTGGTATGCCTGTATCCTGCCCCCCGGCAATGATAGGATCAGCTGATTCTCCCAGGGCGATCACCGCTCCTGTATTTGCTGCTGCTGTGCTGACAAGGTCCTTCAACCACTCCTCTTCCAGCCCTAGACCCATGCTGAAGACCACGTCTGCGTCTGCAACACGGGTCACGTCGCGGGCTCCCGGCTGGAATGCGTGAGGGTCTGCCCCTGGGGGGACGAGACTGAAAACCTCTACCCTCTCGCCTCCAATGCGCTGGACCCAATCCTCAGCGATGTTGCTGGTAGTGACGACACCTATGACAGCCTTGCTGGAGGCTGGATTGGAGTCTCCACATGCTGATGCAGCCATTGCTACAGTCATTAGAGCGACCAACAAGAGTGTTTTAACCATGATGCTAGCCATTGAACTCTCCCGTCAACTATGATTATAATTTAATGAGATATTATCTCAATAACGTGTAAAAAAGGGGTTTCCTAGCTGGAAGCCCCACCTCGGCCAATGCAGGACGCGCATCGGCCATAGATCTCCAGTCGATGTCCTTCTGGCTGGTAGCCAAACCGGTTTGCCACCGTGTCTACAAAGTCGTCTACGCTGCAATCAGCGATGTCCTGAACTGCACCGCAACTTGTGCACACCATGTGGTGATGGTGCCGTGTACCACCCAGTAGGTATTTGGGTGCTCTCCCGTCAATCATTAGCCGACAGATAACGCCTTCCTCTTGCAAGGAAGCCAGCGTCCTATAAACCGTTGCCCTACCTACTTGGGGCAGGCTGCGGCACAGTTCCTCTGCCGAGAAGTGGCCCTCCCAGGCGACAACAGTTTCCACAACGGTCTTCCGAGGGCCTGTCGCTCGAGAGAAACCCATCTGCAGGACAGTTGCCAACGCGTTCCTGTCAACCACACACCACTCCTGAGATAAAGTCTCAATTGGTAATACAATCGTACTATGTGCAGGAATCAGGGTCAAGAGAACTTACCTGGTGCTAGCTACTTTAGCAGCTATGGGGGATTGGTAGTCAGCAACCGGGTTATACCCTGGCTGAAGGAGCCGATGTACTGCGTCATGGTCTTCTGTACTCATCATCCGCAGCAAGCAAGCCTGAGCCCTGCCAGGGCGAGACCTTGGACCCAAAACTCTGCCGGTTACCCAAGAGTGAGTGCAGGAACATGAACTCACCACATTAAGTGGTAGTTTCCCCGGCTTCCTCTCGTTATACTACTGTCCATCCTGAAATCCTCTTGAATTGCCTCATGAAAGGAATCCTATGCCTCCCTCAAGTATAAATGCTCCCCAGATACTGCTGGATAAAGACCCGGAAGTAGCTCAAGCCATCCAGAAAGAGATTGACAGGCAGCAGAACTCACTGGTGCTTATCGCCTCTGAGAACCACGCATCGCAGGCGGTCATGGATGCCTCTGCCACGGTGTTGAGCAACAAATACGCAGAGGGCTATCCGGGTAAACGCTACTACGGCGGCTGCGAGTACGTAGACATGGTTGAGACCATTGCCATTGAACGGGCCAAGAAGCTCTTTGGTGCCGAGCATGCCAACGTGCAACCGCACTCTGGCACTCAGGCCAACATGGCGGTGTACTCAGCGCTGATTCAGCCAGGGGATACCATTATGGGAATGAGGTTGGATCACGGTGGACACCTTTCTCATGGGAGCCCGGTGAACTTTACGGGTAAGACGTACAACATTGTGTCCTACGGGGTTCATCCTGAGACTGAGCTTATTGATTTTGACCAAGTGGAAGAACTGGCAAAAGAGAATCGCCCCAAGGTCATCGTGGCAGGGTACAGTGCCTATGCCAGGGTGGTGGACTGGGCCCGGTTCCGGGCTATTGCCGATTCCGTGGATGCAACCTTGTTGGTAGACATGGCTCACATAGCTGGGCTCATCGCCGGTGGCGTTCACCCTTCGCCTGTACCCCACGCTCAAATGGTGACATCCACAACCCATAAGTCATTGCGAGGCCCACGTGGTGCGTTCATCCTCACCACAGAAGAGAACACCCAGGCCATTGACCGAGCCGTGTTCCCGGTGAACCAGGGTGGCCCGTTTATGGCTGCCATTGCTGCCAAGGCTGTGTGCTTTGGTGAGGCGTTGCAACCCGGGTTCTCCCGGTACGCAGAGCGCGTGGTGGAGAACGCCCAGAAGCTGGCGGCAACCCTTGTTGCTGGCGGTATGCGCATTGTCACTGGGGGTACGGATACTCACCTGTTCCTTGTAGACCTGACCTCTATGGAACTGACGGGCAGGGACGCCGAAGAAGCGTTGAGCGCAGTGGGCATCTACGTGAACCGGAACACCATCCCCAACGATACGAAGTCTGCGCGTGTCACCAGCGGGTTACGCATTGGAACGCCGGCGCTGACGACGCGGGGTATGGGGCCGGAAGAGATGGAGACGGTTGGCAAGCTCATCCTCCGTACCGTGACCAACATTGGTGACGCTGGTGTGGCGCGAGAGGTGAGGGATGGCGTAGCTAGTCTGACGAGCCACTTCCCGGTACCCGGGATTACCACGGATAACGCTTGGCCTCTGGAGTAGGGGCCTTAGGCCAACCGGTACTTTGGCTCGGAACTAAATATAGTTGCCATTCGTTTTTCGTAAGTGTCAGGTGACGCGGAGGATCTTTCTGTCTTGTTGACAGCTACGATACGCGTATGCTAGCGTGAGAAGAAGGATTTCGAAAATATCACAAACGCTGTGACGGGGAGTAGTAGCATAGTTCACGCTTCAGAGAGTCGGCGATAGGTGGAAAGCCGATAGCGGTTGGATTGCGAACTCGCCCCTGAGTGGAGGGAGTGAACAAGGGCGCGCCCTTGGCCCACGTTTTCTGGAACTGGTCATACGGCTAAGCCAGATAGATGCGGGAACAAGTGAGGTTCTTTGTAGCTCCCTACGGTTGCGCCGTTACAGCAGCCTGAGGTGTTCCTTTTCATCTGAGAAGGAAAATGAGGGTGGTACCGCGGGTAGCGATGAGACCCGTCCCTGGTGGACGGGTATTTTTGTGCTTTCAGAACAACGATGCGAAGCAGCACAAACGGGGAATATGTAGCCCCTACAAAATGCAGTAGGGGCAAGTCCCCCAGGAGAGATAGTTATGAAGCTGAACGGTGGACAGATGGTATGCCAGGCCCTCTTGAACGAGGGTGTGGACACCGTCTTCGGCATCCCTGGAGGGGCAATCATGCCTCTGTACCAGATGTTGCCGCAGTTCCCAGGCCTGCGACATATCCTTGTTCGCCATGAACAGGGTGCTGCAATGGCCGCTGACGGATACGGTAGAGTGACCGGCAAGGTTGGTGTGTGTTTCGCTACATCAGGCCCCGGTGCGACCAATCTGGTGACCGGACTGGCCGGTGCGATGATGGACTCTGTCCCGATGGTTGCCATTACGGGCCAGGTCGCTCGAGAGGCTATCGGATCGGACGCGTTCCAAGAGGCAGACGTGACCGGTGTCACTTTACCGGTAATCAAGCACAACTTCCTGGTGATGTCTGCCGAGGAACTCCCTCGGGTAATGAAAGAAGCGTTCTACCTTGCGCGTACCGGGCGACCCGGGCCTGTGCTGGTGGACGTACCTAAAGATGTGTTTGTAGAAGTGGCGGAGTTTGAATACCCGGAAACCGTTGAACTCCCGGGCTACCCGCCGAAAATGGAAGGCGACCCCGAGGCCATCAATCGGGCAGCATCACTCATAGCACAGGCCAAACGGCCAGTGATTATGGCCGGCCACGGCGTCCTCATTTCTGACGCGTACAAAGAGCTACAGGAATTTGCAGAAAAGGGCCAATTCCCGGTTACGACCACGTTGCTGGGCATCGGTTCATTCAAGTCGGACCATGTATTGAACATCGGGTTGCCCGGGATGCACGGCTCTGCTTACGCAAACCATGCCATCAACGATTCTGACCTGCTCATCGCCCTTGGTATGCGGTTCGATGACCGTGTGACAAGCAAGGTGAGTCTGTTCGCTCCCAAGGCCAAGGTCATCCACGTGGACATTGACCCGGCAGAGCTTGGGAAGAACGTACGGCCGACGGTGCCCATTGTGGGCGACGTGAAACATGTACTGAAGCAGCTTTTTCCCCTGGTGGAGAAGGCTGACCGACGTGAGTGGCTGTCGCACATCGAGGAGTTGCGCCGCAACCATCCATTGTTTTTTGAGGACGATGACACTCTCCGGCCTCAGGATGTGATCCAACAGATATCTGATAGCACAGAGGGTAAGGCTATCATTGCCACGGGTGTGGGTCAGCATCAGATGTGGGCAGCTCAACTGTACAAGTTCACTGAGTTCAACAGCTTCATCACCTCCGGCGGACTGGGGGCAATGGGTTTTGAGACGCCGTCAGCTATGGGCGCTCAAGTAGGTAGGCCGGACCGGGTGGTATGGACCATTGCAGGGGACGGGGGCTTCCAGATGACCATGATGGAGCTGGCCACCATGGTGGAGAACCAGATTCCCGTGAAAATTGCGCTGATAAACAACAACTCCCTGGGGATGGTTCGCCAGTGGCAAGATCTCTTTTACGACCACGACTATGTGGCGACGTTATATACTGCCAACCCGGACTTTGTGAAGCTGGCAGAGGCCTTTGGTATCCCCGGTATCCGGGTGACCAAGAAGGACGAAGTGGGCGCTGCTGTGGCGCAGGCTATGGCGTGGAACGGGCCGGTGCTGGTGGACTTCCAGGTGGAGCAGACAGAGAATGTATACCCGTTCATCCCACCGGGAACCGGAGTTGGCCAGATTGTGGAAGACCCAAGATTGGTGGAGAAGCGCGTACGATGACCCAGCAAAAGGGAAAGATGCAGCAACACACGGTAGTGGCCCTGGTCTATGACAGGCCCGGTGTGCTGAACCGCGTTGTCAGCATGGTGCGTCGGCGGGCGTTTAACATCAGCAGCCTGGCTGTTGGACACTCTGAGACTCCGGGTTTGTCCCGCATGACGTTTGTCGTTGAGGGAGACGACACAATGCTGGCACAGGTAACCAAGCAGCTCCAAAAGCTGGTTGATGTGGTGAAGGTATCTGACTCGAGCCTGGAGAACTCTATTTACAGGGAACTATCGTTGGTGCGAGTGAGCGCCTCGGCTGTCACCCGGAGCGAGATTATCCAGATTGTGGGCATCTTTAGAGCCAACATTGTGGACGTAGCTCACGATGCGCTTATCATTGAGGTCACCGGCGACGAGGACAAGCTAGATTCTTTGGTGACGCTCTTAAAGCCCTTTGGTGTCCTGGAGATTATGCGCAGCGGCCGATTGGCTATGGTGCGTGGGGTTCTTCAGGAATCAACCGCGAATGGAATGGTGGCGGACGCTGAAGACGTGGTGACTGATGATAATTGGCGGAGAGAAGATAGTGACCAATCGGAATCAACGATACTCTTACCACCGGGCTAGCAACTAAATCGAACAATATTAGGCAAGAAACGGAAGGGGATACATAACATGGCTACGATGTACTACGACAAGGACGGGGATCCAGCGATATTGGAAGGCAAGACCGTTGGCATAATTGGCTACGGAAGCCAGGGCCATGCACACGCGTTGAACCTGAAGGACAGCGGCTATAACGTCATGGTTGGGCTGTATAAGGGCAGCAGCTCATGGGCTAAGGCTGAAGAGGCTGGCCTTAAGGTTGCAGAGGTATCGGAAGTTGCCCAGCAGGCTGACGTGATTATGATACTGGTGCCGGATATGAAGCAGAAGCTGGTCTACGATGAGTCTATTGCTCCGTATTTGACCTCTGGCAAGACGTTGATGTTTGCCCACGGGTTCGCCATCCACTTCAAGATGATAGTGCCTCCGGCGGATGTGGACGTCAGCATGATTGCTCCCAAAGCCCCTGGTCACAGGATGCGTGAGATATTCACCCGCGGTATGGGTGTTCCCTCGCTGATTGCGGTATACCAGAACCCTTCAGGTCACGCGAAGGAAACGGCGTTGGGCTATGGAATTGGTGTAGGTTCCGGGCGTGCAGGGATTCTTGAGACAACCTTCAAAGAAGAGACAGAGACGGACCTCTTTGGTGAGCAGTCTGTGCTTTGCGGTGGAGTCACCTCCCTCATCAAGATGGGCTTTGAGACCCTTGTTGAGGCAGGCTATCAGCCGGAAGTTGCCTACTTTGAGTGCATGCATGAGGTGAAGCTCATTGTTGACCTGCTGTACCAGGGTGGCATGTCCTACATGCGCTACTCTATCAGCGAGACGGCGGAATACGGGGATTACAGCCGTGGCCCCCGGGTGATTGACGAGCACGTTCGGGAAACTATGCGAACAGTGCTCAAGGAGATTCAGAGCGGTGAATTCGCCAGAGAATGGATTGCTGAGAACGACGAGGGTCTGAAGCGGTTCCAGCAGGATCGCAAAGAGGGCGCCGAGCACCCCATTGAGAAGGTTGGGGAAGAGCTGCGCTCCATGATGCCCTGGCTGCAACAGACTATCTAACCGAGAATTACACAGGAGTCAGATAGTTATGGCAATTGGGGAGGGTATCCGTGCAGTCCTCGTCCTGGAAACAGGACGAGACTGCGTTGTTTTGAAAACTCTTACTCATATCGCGTAAACACGAAGAGAAAGAGCAAGGGAGAATACGATAATGGCTGAGAACAGAGTACGCATATTTGACACCACGCTGCGTGACGGAGAGCAGGCGGCAGGTGCGTCTATGACTGGCGATGAGAAGCTGGAGATTGCTAAGCAACTCGAAAAGCTGGGAGTTGATGTCATTGAAGCTGGCTTTGCTGCGTCATCACCCGGCGACATGGAGTCAATCAAGCGCATCGCCAAAGAGATTAAGAACTCAACCGTGTGTTCATTAGCCCGGGCAAACCCTGACGACATAGACGCGGCGTGGGAGTCCATCAAAGAAGCCGTGTATCCGCGTATCCACACGTTCATTTCAAGCTCTGACATCCATATGGAGCACCAGCTTCGGAAGAATCGCGAAGAGGTCATGGATATGGCTGTGACTGCGGTCTCCCGGGCTAAAGGGTACTGTGAGGATGTGGAGTTCTCTCCCATGGACGCCACCCGGACAGACCCGGATTTCCTGTATGCGTTGGTTCAGGCGGCTATTGATGCAGGGGCCACGACCATCAACATCCCAGATACAGTGGGCTATGTGATACCAGAGGAATTTGGCGCACTTATCGCCAGCATCATTGAGAACGTACCCAACATAGACAAGGCAATCATCAGTGTCCACTGCCACAACGACCTGGGGCAGGCAGTGGCCAACAGCCTGGCGGCGGTGAAGGCAGGGGCGCGTCAGGTAGAGGGTTGCATCAACGGCATTGGAGAGCGGGCGGGCAACACTGCCTTGGAAGAGGTCATCATGGCCCTCCACACGCGTCGTCAGTACTTTGATACGACGGTGGGCATAGACACCACCCAGATATACCCGACCAGCCGTATGGTCAGCGAGATTACCAATTTCCCGGTGCAGCCGAACAAGGCGATAGTTGGAACGAACTCGTTTAGGCACGCCTCTGGCATTCATCAGGACGGGATCATCAAGGAACGAACGACCTACGAGATTATGGATCCCAAAGACGTTGGCTGGGTTGGGGAGACAATGGTTCTCTCCAAGCTGAGTGGTAGGGCGGGGCTCCGATCCCGTATGGAGGAGCTAGGCTACACGTTGGACAGGGACGAGCTGAACAGAGTATTCATGTCCTTTAAAGAGCTTGCCGATAAGAAGCGTGAAGTGACGGACCGGGATCTGGAAGCCCTGATGGCAGAAGACCGCCGAGTGGAAGAGGTCACGGGCTATCACGTAGAGTCCGTAGCTATTCTGACGGGCACTGGACTGGTTCCTACGGCCACCTTGGTTATGATTACCCCGGACGGTGAGAAACGGACTGAACAGATGGAAGGCAACGGCCCGGTGGACGCTGTCTGCAATGCCGTTGTCCGCATTGTTGGGGTTCAGCCGAAATTGGACGAATACAGTGTGCGTTCTATTACTGAGGGGTTGGATGCTGTGGGTGATGTGACGGTGCGCTTGCGCTATGAGAACCATATCTACACGGGTCGCGCTGCTCACACGGATATCCTGGTGGCCAGCGCTAAGGCGTACACCAATGCGGTGAACCGCTTACTGACCCTTGATGGCACGGAAATCCAGGGCGAGATGCAGGGCGTCTAACAACGCAGCATCTTGCAGGCTGGGAGACAGGCGATACCCTAGCTACTATTACGAGATTACAATTTATAGTGAGGTTATAGCTATGCCCGGAAAGACGATGTTTGAGAAAATTTGGGATGCTCACGTGGTGTCTGAGGAACCGGGTAAACCCTCTGTTATCTACGTGGATCTCCACTTGGTGCATGAGGTCACATCCAACCAGGCATTTGACGGCCTGCGTATTGCCAAGCGTGGCGTCCGTCGTCCGGATCTGACGGTGGCGACCGCTGACCATGACATCCCGACCACAGACCGCTCCAAGCCCATCGCGGACCCCATTGCAGTTCAGCAGCTGGAGCACCTGGCGAACGATACCAAGGAGTTCAAAATCCAGTTTGCGGACATGCACAGTCCCTTGAATGGTATTGTCCACGTCATTGGGCCTGAACAGGGACATACGCAGCCGGGGAAGGTCATTGTGTGCGGAGACAGCCATACGGCCACTCACGGCGCGTTTGGGGCCTTTGCGCTTGGCATTGGCACATCAGAAGTGGAACACGTGCTGGCCACCCAGACGTTGCGACAGACAAAGCACAAGACCATGCAGGTGGACGTGAACGGCCCGCTGCCCTTCGGCGTCACCGCTAAAGATCTCATCCTGGCCATCATCGGGCAGATAGGCATCGCTGGAGGAACCGGATACGTCATCGAGTACACGGGCCAGGGTGTCCGTGAACTATCGATGGAAGGCAGGATGACCTTATGTAACATGTCGATCGAGGGCGGCGCCCGGGCCGGGATGGTTGCTCCGGACGAGAAGACATTTGAGTACATGAGAGGTCGCGCCAATGTGCCTCAGGGTGATGCCTTTGACGAAGCTGTAGAGAAGTGGAAGCTGTTGCCATCGGACGCAGACGCCGTTTACGACAGGATAGAGGTCATTGACGCAGCATCGCTTGAGCCGCATCTGACCTGGGGAACCAACCCCGGCCAGGTGGCAAGCATATCCAGCACTGTGCCGGACCCGTCATCCTTTGCCGACCCCGCCGACCGTGAGAGCGCGGAGCGGGCACTGGCCTACATGGGTCTGGAGGCGAACACACCGATGACCGAGGTTCCAATAGACCGTGTGTTCATTGGTTCCTGCACTAATTCCCGCATAGAGGACCTTAGGGCCGCTGCTGCGGTTGCCAAGGGCCATAAGGTGAACGCTAGGGTTGGGGCAATGGTTGTCCCGGGCTCCTACAACATTAAACAGCAGGCGGAAGCCGAGGGTCTGGACAAGATATTTATTGAAGCTGGATTCGAGTGGCGCAATGCCGGCTGCTCCATGTGTCTGGCAATGAACCCGGACATGCTACTTCCCGGTGAGCGTTCAGCATCGACATCTAATCGCAACTTTGAAGGCAGGCAAGGCAAGGGCGGCCGAACCCACCTGGTGAGCCCGGAGATGGCTGCTGCTGCCGCTATAGCAGGGCATTTCGTGGACATACGCACCTGGGAAGGCTAGCCCCAGAGCGAGCCTTGGACCCGGGCTACCTGGCGGGTACCAAACAGAATTTGGCGAGGCACTTGAGTAAGAAAAATTACAATCTGTAATGAATCCTAGGAGGATACGATGGAGCCATTCAAAAAGCACTCAGGCGTGGTGATGCCCCTGGACCGGGTCAACGTAGACACGGACCAAATCATCCCCAAGCAGTTCTTGAAACGGGTTGAGCGTGATGGGTATGAGGATTTCCTGTTCTTTGACTGGCGCTTTGACGCAGATGGGACGCCGAACAAGGATTTTGTGCTGAACCACCCGGGCTACAAAGACGCGTCCGTGTTGGTGGCTGGTAGGAACTTTGGATGCGGTTCATCGCGAGAACATGCACCCTGGGCACTTCAGCAGTACGGGTTCAAGGCAATCATCTCACCAAGCTATGCAGACATCTTTTACAACAACTGCTTCCAGAATGGCTTGCTTCCGGTGACGCTGGACGAGGTCTCCGTGGCGCATATCACGGCGCAGGCCAAGGAGATTCCTGGCTACGAGGTGACCGTTGACCTGGAGAACTGTGTAGTCTCTGACAGTGAGGGTTTCAGAGCTTCTTTCAGTCTGGACGAGTTTAAGCAGTATTGCTTGCTGAACGGCCTGGACGATATTGGCATCACCCTTCAGGATGAGGGCGCTATCACGGCGTACGAAGCAAAGCAGCAGGGCGCGTAGAGCAGCCCGGGCTTAGGAACGACAAAATGAAAAGGGCTCCGCTACTACGGAGCCCTTTTCTATTGGGACAAGAATAGAGCCTACTTTTTAAACAGGCCAATCACGTTGCCATCGAGGTCTGCGAAGAGGGCCATAGTAACGGAACCGGGGACGTCCATGACTTCCATGACTACAGTACCGCCAAGGGCCACTGCCTTATCTAGATAAGCCTGAGGATCGTCAACCTGGGCGTAGACGGAGACACGTGGGTTTCCCCTGTTTGCGCTGCCAAGTCCGCCGTTGATGCCAGACTCACCGCTTTCCCTGGTGTACGCCATGCCGTAAGCGAAGGGATTGTTGGTGTCTATCCTCCACTCGAAGAGGTTTCCATAGAACTCCTGGGTCTTCTTGGCGTCTGATCCCATGATTTCAAAATGCACCACCGGGTTTGGCATCGCGGCCCTCCTCAGATATAAAATCGCGTTATTGGTACGTTATCTCAATAGCTAATATAATGCTATTGAGCGCCCTATCTGGCGGTCCAAGGGTCAGAACCTGGATCGTTGCCGGTGGCCGCAGCGGTAAGTCGCTCAAGGTAGTGATCCCAGCCCATACCGTGGGATTCCCTATCAAGTTCAGGGAGACCGGAGTGTCTGAGGCGTACCACGATGGCCCCGCCATCTTCGGTGAGCGTAATCTCCACCGTGGAGGTGCCTGGAGTCACCAATGTGTCCTCAGACTCCCATCCCCAGGTGAACACTACCTTGGTGAAGGGTGAAATCTCCACAAAGGACCCACTGGCGATGTCATTGCCAGTGACATTGACGCGATAGATACCGCCGGGCGTGGGGTCGGCCTCGGCAGAGATGCCCATCCAGTGTGTCATCTTCTCTGAATCTGTCAGGAACGGGAAGATTGTCTCAGCGCGAGCGCCAATACGGACTTTTCGCTCCACAAAATCTGGCAGGCTTGTCATGAGATGTTGATGCTCTCCTCTCGGTTAAAACCAAAGGGTCATAAGGCTGTGTTTCAGCGATGGTATACCATTCACTCGCCCAAATGGGGTGAACATGACAGAGTAAGCCGGTCTCAGATATAAACGACCCGGGCATTCCTCATTCTACAGCTATACTGTAATTTGTAGGTAATACAACTACAATTGTAGTTTTATTACCTATTCAGCTACGAACTGTGGAAGGGATACCCTGCCGTCTTGGACTGCATACTCTTGACGTTGGAGCTGCGGCTTTCTATGCTGCGGCTCGACGAATGTATGAGGAGTGTGGCCACGCCAGAGTTTACGCTGCACCTGAATCAGGAGCTGAAGCGTGACGTGCCATCTAAGGCTGTGCCGATAATAGACAACGGACGCGGCGGCCTGTGTTTTATCTGATGCTGGCAGAGGAACCGAGCATGGCCCATGTGGACGTTGATGAGTGGACTACGGTGAATCCACTGGTAGAGGTAGTGCCTGCAGGGTAAGACGTGTCAGTCTGATTTGGGATATAAAAAGGAAGAGGCTCGGGTTTATTCCCGGGCCTCTTCTTAATGACAAGAACGTTCTCTAACCAGACGTAGCGACTTCCGTAAGTGCTTCCAGGCCAAAGAGGTTTGCGGCGTTGTCCCAGAGGATCTTCCGTTTGTTGTCGTCGGACACGCCCTCCAATGCCAGGAAGGTGTTCACTGCCTCCGGGAAGATGGAATCGCTATGGGGGTAGTCCGTGGAGAACAAGAGTTTGTCAGCCCCCATGTAATCGATGGTGTACTTGATGGGTGACTCCTCAGGCTCGATGACCGAGTAGCACTGTCGCTTGAAGTACTCGCTGGGGAGCATGGACAGCTTGATTTCTAGGTCAGGCGCATTGGTCTCCCACTTGTCGTCCAGCCTCCAGAGGAACCAGGGCAGCCAACTCGCATTGACCTCTAGGAAGGCTGGCTTCAGGTTGGGGAACCGCTCCAGCACGCCGCCGATGATGAGCTCCGCCAGTTGGGCTTGGGCGTGGACCGGGCCTGTCATGGTGTTTCCGACGACACCCATGCCCTTGTGCCCGAAGTAGCGATGGTTGTAGTTGTCCTTCAGGTTGTAGTTAGCGGGCGGCCCGTGCATCCCGAAAGCAGTGCCGAGTCGGTTCATCTCTTCCCATAGCGGGTCAAAGAACTCATCACAGAGCAGGTTGCCGTTCACTGCGCCACCGGTCATGGCCACGGCCACCGCTCCAAGCTCTTCTACAGCACGCTTGGCCTCACCCGCTGCCAGCTTTGCATCCTGAGGCGGTACCCATGCCCAGAACTTGAAGCGGTCTGGGTGATGGCTGACAAACTCTGCGGCGTAATCGTTGTAGACCTGGCAAAGGGCCAAGGCGTGTTCCGGATCCAATCCATCGTACCGGACGATGCCCATAGCCGCTGTGGGCATGAACACGCCGATGTCTATGCCTTCGATGTCGAACCCTTCCAGGAAAACGTCAGGCTCAGGGTTCTGCGTGACCTTCAATAGCTCCGGCACTGCGGGGATACGCCGGAGGCTGCGCTGCCGCACCATGGGGTTAGAAGCTATTGGTGGCTTCACCACGCCCTCAATCTCAATGCGAGCGCCGCTGCCCTCTGCAATGCCGCCGTTTTCTGGCCTCACAATCTTTGTCCGAGACCTGAAAGGCTCCGGCAGCTTCTCCATCCAGAGTTCCAGGGGCTCCAGCAGATGGGGCTCACTATCGATGACCTTGAAGCCGTTCTTCGCCATGACATCCTCCGTAACAGGGTAGTACCAACTTGCTAGACCAGAGCGTGCCCTGGGTCCAAGGGACGAGCCTCCTGCCAGGTGATGTTTGCGGGCTTCGTAAAGTCATCACCGCGGATGAGTTCATAGGTGATGGACGCAGCCAACCCGGGCGGATCTATGCCGTCAGTGTAGCCGCGGACAGAGTCTGCCAGCAGTCGCCGCATCGCGATGATGGCGCGGTCGCTGGTGCCAAGGTGCTCCCGCGTGCGGTCATAGATGGCTCCCATGGTCTCCTGGACGGCGTGGTCCTGGGTGCGTGTGCCGAAGATGCCTGAGAAGCCCCGGGACTTCATTGCCTCCCGGTCTTGCAGATACCAATTATCGAAGTTTCTCGCCTTCCGAAACCCGGGTTGCAGGTCATGGAAGCCGAACTGCTCAATGCGGTCTGCGCGCTCCTGGGCTGTGAAAGGACGCTCCTCGTTGAAGCCGATCTCCCACTGCCAACAACTGAAATCATCGCGAGGCACCCAGATGGAAAAGCCGGTGGTGCGGCCAGGAGCCCCGGGAATGTAGGCATAGAACGGAAGGATATAGGGCGTCATGCGCACGTACTCCTCGCTGTCGCTGGCTCGCCTGACGGCGGCGTACCTGTAACCGTAAGACGTGTACTCAACCTCCAGGCGTGGGGCAGTGTCCTTCATCACAAGGGCGTTTACCGGATTTCCCCACCCGGTGCGTACCCCGCTGAAAGAGCGGTGCAGGAACGAGGCGTGGGAAGAGTCTATGCCACCCTCTAATCCTTGGAGGTAGTTGCTTTCTTGAATGGTCTTGATGAGCACAAGGTGATCATCCGTCACCTTTGTCCACTGGAAGGCTGGGAACGGGGGGAGTTTATCTGCCGGCCCCATATACGCCCACACAATGCCTGCCACTTCCTGAACCGGATAGGCCCGGGCCTGCACCTTATCTTTGAAGTTGCTGGCGGAGGGTTCTGAGGGCATGTCCAGGCAGTTGCCGTCAACATCGAATTTCCAGCCGTGGTAGATACACGTTAGGCCGCAGTCCTCGTTGCGACCCAAGGCCAGGGATGCGCCGCGATGGGGGCAGTACTCTTCCATAACGCCTACCTTCCCATTGGTATCGCGGAAGGCAATCAAATCCTCGCCCAGGAGTTTGAGGCGTATGGGAGTGCCGTCGTGTTCGCGGATTTCGCTTGCTATGAAGGCCGGTATCCAGAACCGACGCATCATTTCACCCAAGGGCGTACCCCGGTCAGTCCGAGTGATGAGATTGTTCTCTTCCTTGGTCAGCATGCTCTCCCCTTAAATATGTAATGTTGAAATAATTGTAGCTACTGGGTGTCGTCATCACGCCAGCGTTTGAACGTGAAGGCAAATATCGTAAGTGCGACGCCAAAGATGGCGAACGTGTAATTTTTAACCCAGAGAGGGAAGCTAGTGCCAACCTTGTCAGCAAAGATGAACCCCAATACCAACAGGCCAGAGAACAGCATGACTTTGCCGAAGAAGTTGTGTGCAGCCTTCATTTGGTACCCCTCTTTTGGCCTGGGCGCTGAGTGCAAAGGATAAAACCACAACGCAACGGCCAACATTGGAAACCTCGGCCATTATACAGAGGGGCACAGTAGAACGGAAGGAGGTCTTTGGGGGTGGGAGGAACCCAGGCGCTAGTACGTGATCATGCGTTGGTCGTCAAAGGTGTGGCTCCATGAACCCGGGGCATAACTGCTTGCCGGTACTGTGCTGGACATGATGATAGTAGCGGCACTTCCGGTAGCAACGGAGAATTTAACTCCACTACCATGTACGGAGGTAGCATTCAAAGCTGCCTCACGAATAAACTCCGATGTCTTCTTGTTGGCTTGGGCAGCGTGCTCGGTCACTCGGTTGAAGTCCGCACGGGGAAACGCTACCGAAACGATTGCACGATCCCCTGGTGAGGACTGCTCATCTGTTGTGGGCTGACCTTGTTCTGGGGTCTTAAACGATTCTTGTACCACAGCTTTGTTCTCCTATGTGTCCTTGACAGATTACAGTGGAAATACTACATTTGTAGTGTATTGTAGCTTATGGGGTAGGAGATACACAAGTGGAAATCCAGTGGCTCATGTTGGCGGACGCCGCAGAGGTTGTTGCAAACAAGCTGTATATCATGGGTGGTGGCTGGGAAGTGCTGACGGTGAACACGCCGTTCCCGGTGGCGCGACACTGTGCTGTAGCTATTGCTGTACGGGTTCCCTGGCAGGAGACCAACCAGCAGAGCACGCTGGAAGTGGAAGTAGCTACGGAGTTTGGGCAGACCCTGGGTAAGATTACCGGGCACTTTGAGGTAGGCCGGCCTCCAGGTATTCGTACTGGGCAGGATCAGCTTATGAAACTGGCTGTAGACCTTGATTTGAATCTGGATGGCCCCGGGCGATACTTTATTATGGGCAATGTGAACGGGCAGACAAGTACCCGTATGATGTTTCAGGTTGTGCCCGGGCCTTTGCTTGTAGCCAGTGGAGGAAGCCCACCTATCGCGCCTCAGTGAACCTTAGGTTCCTTTGTAGGGGCGGGAGCGAAATCTCACCCCTTTTTGTTTGGCTAGTCAAAATGCCTTCACCAACGTTGACCGTGGTGCTATCTGATGCTAGCTTGCTGGTTAACGAATAAGGGGGCCTTCCTGGCTTCTCCGTGTAGCTAGTACCCCACAAATACCATCCAAGAATGGTATGATTATGCGTCCAAACGGCGACAGATAGCTGTATTTCTCTGTTCGCTATTATGTGTAATCTCGTTACATTACAAGGGGGCTAGGAGTGACTAAAGAGACCTTGAGCGGAGCTGAAATAGAAGAGCTGAAGACTATGGCAGCGGCGCACTTCTGGCCGCACGCTCGCCAGGCCGGTGACATGACCGATGAGACGGGCATCAAGCTGGTGGTTAGAGGCAAAGGCGTATGGGTGGAGGACGCTCAGGGCCAGCAGTGGTTTGATGTGATTTCCGGCATGTGGCTGAAGAACATAGGCCACGGGCGGAAAGAAATTGCCGATGCGGTCTATGAGCAGATGCTAGACATCAGCTACACGCCCGGGGGAACGGTAGCGCCGGTAACGGCCAGGCTGGCCGCCAAACTGGCAAGCATATCGCCGGACAAAGACTCCCGGGTGTTCTTCGTCAGTGGAGGCTCAGAGGCTGTGGAGACTGCGCTGAAGATGGCCCGGAAGTTCCACACGAACAACGGCGAAGCATCTCGGTTCAAGTTCATCGCTCGCAGGGGCTCCTACCACGGGACAACCTTCATGAATATGAGCCTGGGTGGTGGCAGCGTGGCATCACCCTCAGACTTTGGGCCGCTGATGCCGTACACGTACAACATTGCTCAGCCGGGCGAGTTCAAGTGCAACCTGTGTCGGGACCGTAGCGGCTGCGACCTTGATTGCGCCCGGGACTTGGAACGCACCATCCTGGAATTGGGGCCGGACACGGTAGCCGCGTTTATTGCAGAGCCAATCTCCGTGGCCAGCGGCGTGCATGTGCCCCACCCGGACTACTGGCCTACTATTCGGGAAATTTGCGACAAGTATGGCGTCCTCCTCATCTGCGACGAGGTCATCACCGGATTTGGTCGCACGGGGAAGTGGTTTGCTACGGAGCACTGGGGCATCAAGCCGGACATCTTCACCGTGGCGAAGGCCCTCACCAGTGGGTATCAGCCCATTGGCGCTACAATAACCAGCAAAGCCGTGGCAGACGCATTTATTGGTGAACCATCCTCCACCTTTAAGCACCTCATCACCTTTGGTGGGAACCCGGCTGCATGCGCAGCTGCGCTGGCCAACTTGGAAATCATGGAGCAAGAGGATATGGTGACCAACTCAGCCACCATGGGCACTTATATGTATGAACGGCTCCAATCGTTCTATAAGCATCCCATCGTCGGCGAGGTTCGGGGCGGGATGGGGCTTCTGGCTGCGGTTGAACTGGTGAAGAACAGGGACACTCGGGAGAAATTCCCCGCAGAAGCGGGACTGGTGCAAAAAGCTACGGAGAGTATGCACAAGCGCGGACTGCTGGGCAGGTTCATGGGAGATGCCCTGCATCTTGCGCCGCCGCTAAGTATTACCAAAGATGAAATTGACCATCTGGTGGACTCGCTAGAAGGTGTGGTCACGGAATTAGAGGACAGTCTTTAGAGCCAGGGATTTTTCGCTAAATCACCATGTCGACAAGATTCGCTGAGCCCTCGGTAATGCTCGACTTTCCTTCGTCAATTCCGATAACATGTTGTATCCTAATGGCAATCAATAAAAAAGGGGATCGTATGACGCAGTCTGCTGAATCAACAACATTTGCTGGGGAAAAGGTCTTTTCAGACCTGCCGTATAAAGTTGCGGACATGTCTCCGGAAACCGTGGCTTTTGGCCGTAAGGAAATTGAGCTAGCCGAGTATGAAATGCCCGGCTTGGTAGCACTTAGAGAGGAATTCAAGGGAAAGCTGCCTCTCAAGGGCGCCCGCATCACCGGTTCATTGCACATGACCATTCAAACGGCTGTGCTGATTGAGACTCTGGTGCAGCTTGGCGCTGAAGTGCGCTGGGCTTCCTGTAACATCTTCTCAACACAGGACCATGCAGCCGCAGCGGTGGTAGTTGGCCCCAATGGAACCGCGGACAAGCCCGCTGGTGTTCCGGTCTTCGCCTGGAAGGGCGAAAACCTGGAAGAGTACTGGTGGTGCTTGCTCCAGACCGTCCAGTTCCCCGACGGCAAGGGCCCGACGCTCATCGTTGATGACGGCTGTGACGCCACGATGATGATTCACCTTGGGTACGGCTACGACAAGGCCGGGAAGGTAGACGCCCTGGGCTCAGAAGCCTCTCCTGACGAGAAGGCGGCCCATGTTCTTCTGGAGTTGATTCAAGGGGCAAAGCCGAAGTTCTGGGAGAATGTTGTTTCTGAGATTCGCGGTGTGTCTGAGGAAACGACCACAGGCGTGCACCGGCTCTACGATATGCAGAAGGCAGGGACGCTGCTGTTTCCGGCCATCAACGTGAATGATTCCGTGACCAAGAGCAAGTTTGATAATTTGTACGGTACACGGCACTCCCTGGTGGACGCTATTATGCGTGCGACAGACGTGCTCCTATCTGGCAAGAAGGCCCTAGTGTGTGGCTTTGGCGACGTTGGCAAAGGAAGCGCTCAGGCGCTGCGAGGCCAGCAGGCACGAGTTGCCATCACGGAGATTGATCCCATCTGTTCGCTCCAGGCCTGTATGACGGGCCATGACGTCATCACCCTTGATGACGCCATAGAGCAACAGTTTGACTTGTATGTGACCGCCACCGGTTGCACGTCCATCATCATGGCTGACCACATGAAGCGGATGAAGCACAATGCCATTGTGTGCAACATTGGACACTTTGACGATGAGATTGATATGGCGGGCTTAGAACGGATGCGGCAGAACGAAGAAGTAGAGAAGATTGAAATCAAGCCGCAGGTGCATGAATGGAAGTTCAAGGAGACCGGTCGCAGCATCATTGTGCTGGGCGAGGGTCGCTTGGTGAACCTCTCCAATGCCACAGGCCACCCCAGCTTTGTGATGAGCAACTCCTTCACCAATCAGACGCTGGCACAGTTGGATTTGCAAGAGCGAGCTGAGTCCTACGGCAAGAGCGTAGTGACACTACCAAAGCATCTGGACGAGAAGGTTGCCCGGTTGCACCTGGACAAGTTCGGTGCCAAGCTCACCGTGTTGTCGGACAAGCAGTCGAACTACCTGGGGCTTCCCAAAGAGGGGCCTTACAAGTCAGACCAGTACCGCTACTAGAGGTTCCTGGATTTTGCTTTAGATAAACCCTTAGATATATGAAAACAGCCCCCGCTCCAATATTGAAGCGGGGGCTGTTTAGTAAGTCAGGCTTAGCAGTGGGGGATAGCGGGTAGATAGAGACTGGCTTTGGTTAGACTTGTATCTTCCTGCGGGGAGGCGCGCCACCTTTGGGAGTTCATGTTCAGGAAGGTGCGGAAGGCGCTGGAGATGTACCTGGTAATAGCCGGGCATAGTGAAAAGGGTAGATCATGAACAAGGGATCGTACTCAGTGCGACCGGCCGTAAACGGATCTCCACTATCGAACGGGGTAGGATTTTTCAACAGGGATACCAATCTAGTCAATGGCCAATAATCATGCGAATATCTTTTTGGCGGTGACGCCATTCATGGCATAATAGATTATCAGTAGTAACTGATTTCAAATGATTCCGATTCATTAACGTTTTCAAATAGTGAGGCGTAAATATTATTTTCGAATCGAGGGTTCTATGCCCCCAGCCCTAATACTTGTTGGCTTAACCAAGGTTTTTGGGAAATTTCGGGCACTTGATGCATTGGATTTGACCCTTGAATTGGGATCTATCCATGGGTTTGTGGGACCGAATGGAGCTGGGAAAACTACCATGCTGTCTATCGTAGCTGGGCTCAAGCGAAAGACTTCTGGGGAAATAACCTTCGGTATACCTGAGCATCAAATGATGCTAATGCCAGATACTCCAGACTTTTTTTCATTTTTAACTACTAGGGAAGTGGTAGACCTCGCACGGTATCCCTTTCGAAAGAATGTGGATGAGCAGGCTGTTGCACGAATAATTGGAGAGGTTGGATTGGCAGAATCAATCGATCGTCGAGTTGGAGGTTTTTCCAGAGGTATGAAACAACGCCTCGGCTTAGCAACTACTTTGATTGGTGGGCCTCAGCTAGTCCTCCTCGACGAACCTTGCTCAGCGCTGGACCCTGTCGGCAGAAGGGAAATGTTAGATACGATTTCCCTTCTGAGGGGAAAGGCCACTGTTTTGTTTTCAACTCACATCCTTAGCGACGTCGAAGATATTTGTGATTCGGTAACGGTCGTAGATCACGGAAGTACTCTCTATGGAGGGAGTGTGAAGGGCATCAGGAAATTTGAAGATCAATCCTTTGAAGACGCTGTCTTGGAACTGCTTCAACCAGGAAGAAACATCGAATGAATTTATGGAAAATGGAATTATTCTACCTGCTTCGCAGTTGGCGGGGTTGGGCCCTCCTGGCGGCATTCTTTTTAGCAAGCTTACTTTCGATAATCGTTGGTATATTCATAGAACGAGCAACGTCCGGTTTTTCGTATACCGATGCACTCGAACTTTACACGACGTGCTCCATTGTCGGCACATTATTATTCATTGGAATTACTGTCTCAGCCCTTTCGTTTGACGGGAATAGAGATTCTTCGATATTTCTGAGAACTCGATTCTCGATGAAGCAAATTCTTCTCACTAAGTTCCTTGTTTATTTCTCTCTGTTCGAGATTTTATTCTTCGGTGGATTTGTTGCGACTCTAATAGTAGGCCAACTGCTCTTCGATTCTTCCGATACAATTAGTTTCAATTGGTTCTTGTGGGGTTTATTGTTGCAATTAATTGCAGGTTTGTTTTATTGCGCTCTAATGTTGTTCATTTCCTCAGTCTTCAGGGGAGCGGTCGCTTCCGTTTTATTGACCTTGGCGGTGTTCATAGGTATACCGTTAATAGGATTGACCCTTGTCACCGTTGAATTACTCATGCGTGGGCTAATCGAGACACCACCAATGGAATGGGAAAGAATCTCCTACGTAGCAAAAGCCTTATCATGGTGGCCGGCATCTCTTTCTGATACCCAAGCGTTCTTTAGTGTAACTCAGTCAGATATTGGGAGCGGAATGGTTAATTTGCTTGGACAGTCCTTTGAACTCGATGCCCATTTTCGGCGCAATGCACTCATTAGCTGCATAGTATCGAGTCCAATTCTCGCGTTAATCGCCTGGCGAAGGTATTCACGAAGAGAAATATAGCAGTTTAAAAGTACGCAGAAGAGAAATAACTAAACACTATAGAACTACAATCTTCGTTGCCGGACTT
>Ga0302135_10000034_pt1 | contig 77326 bp, 62 predicted proteins | sample CBN3_surface_MG_FD_203119 | JGI IMG/M metagenome (GOLD analysis project Ga0302135, IMG submission 203119) | Marine microbial communities from Western Arctic Ocean, Canada - CBN3_32.1 | ecosystem: Environmental > Aquatic > Marine > Oceanic | place: Canada: Western Arctic Ocean | collected...
CTTAGTGCCGCTGCCTCGGGTTTCAAGTTGGGTAAGCAGGTAGGTGTTGGCAACACGCAATCGGTCAAAAGGCCGCCACAACAAATCGACATCGGTTCGACTGGTATCTGCCACAGTTGGCAGACTGCCAGCTGCCGGAACAAGATTAAGGGTTTCTCCCAATCGATAGCGTATACTGAATTCCAACTTATCTAGGGTGTTATTGCTGAAACTCACCTGTCCGTTAGTGTAATCGAATCGTTGGTTAGTCATTATTCCCGCGAAGTCCTGAGGTCTCAACACCTCGGAGTAGTTGGTATATGATAATCCAAGACCCGTTGTATCGAAGTTGAGATCAAAATTTGAGCGAATCTCATGGTAAAGTCTCGTGCCGCTTGTATCTTTCAAATAGACATCCATTCCACCCGTGCTCCAGCTATTAATGCTTGAATCTTCAGGATAGAAGTTCAGGGTAAGCCGGTTATGAATGCCCGAGACGTCGGGACGAAAGAAGCGGTTCTGGAAACCCAGTTCGGTGCGAAAGTTATCAGTTGTCTCGATAAAATGGGTATGGGTGTTTACGGTACGCCCGGTCCGATTCACTTGAATATTGCGTTGGTAGCCGGTGGTAGATTCACCGCCCAAAGCCGGCTCCGATTCGGTCCCAACGAATTGCATATTAGTGATCCAGTTGTCAGAAAGCTTAAAGCGGCCGTCCACACTGGCCACCCGATTGAAACCATCTCCTAGTTCACGGTCGGTTAACAAAAATCCGACCCGGGACTGGTCGGAAATATCCCTGAAACCCCGGAGAATACCGATGTTCGCTTTCTCACCGTTCAATGGGTCGCCCGCACCTCGATTTAGCCCGGGGGCTTCATCGTTGATTGCAATAGCACCAAAACCATATTGTCCCGACCGCCCGGTAAAGCGCAAACCGCCTTCCGGATCGACAATGCGCCGGGTAAACACCAAATTGGAATCGGTGGCGAAGAAATCGGCATTTTCCACGAAGAAAGGCCGACTTTCAGGAAATTCCACTTCGAAGCGCTCGTTTACCGTAACTTGGGGCTGATCAGATTCTATCTGGCTGAAATCTGGATTCAGAGTTAAATCCAGCACCATGGCATCATTGAATACAAACTTAGCGTCAACCCCAACGTCTTGTTCGGCAGACTTATCAAACCGGGGACCACCGGTGGCGCCGAGATCCAATGTGTCTACATCCCGTGCAAAAATAAACGGAATAATCTGTGAGTTGTTGCCAGGAGATACGTCCTTAATACCCGTCAGCATCGCAGTCTGATTTAGTCGCCCCTCGATATCAATGGAGTAGGACGGCCAGTATGCCTTTTCGCTCAAACGTGGGATATCCCGAGCAAATTGAACTCGCCAGAGCTGATCAGATGAATCTGGAAACCGGAGACTGCGCAGCGGGATAGCCATCTTGACTATATAGCCCTGATCCGTGAGTTGGCCTTCACTGTCCCATACTGCTTGGAAGGTAGTATCGAAGCCGGCCCGGCGCGAAGAACCCTCTGTCCAGCGTGCATCCCATTGAATGCCGTACGGAGTCGACCTGAAAGAGAACGCAGTGCGTTGATCATTAAAGGTATCGATAGTTAATTCGACCGTATCGTCACCGGCTATATTTTCACGTGAGGAAAGGTTAGTGCGGATTAACTCAGGGCTGGAATCAAAAGCCAGGAAAATCGCATAGAGGTATTCCTGATCGTAACCCAAATAGACTTCAGTACGCTGAGTAGCGGCTTCGCCATCATCCGGCTCCCTTTGAATGAAATCTTCCACTTTGACCATGGATCTGGATAATTCTGAGCCAGCGCTCATGCCCGGAAAATCAGCAAAAGAGGGTTCGCTGGTTATTTTTGGAATAGTGACGCCATTTTCTGCCGCGTAGCTGGGGCTCAAGAAAATTGGGGATAGTGCAATACACAGACTACACACCATCAATAATGATTTGTCCATTCGGTCCTCTCTGGGGGCAGACATAAGGCGGAACGGATAATACCCGTATTTACATCCCGAGGGAATGATTACTGGATCTGGCTTTGGTCGATGAAACCCTCTCGGTTGGGCATTTCGATAGCTGCCAAGGTTTCACTATTCAATACCGTGGACTGATTGATAATACCGTTCATATAGAGCACGTAGGCTGTAACTTGATAGACCTCTGTATCGGTAAGGGATTTCGGCGCATCTGCAGGCATCGCCCTGCGCACATAATCGAAAATAGTGGTGGCATAGGGCCAAAAGCTGCCAACTGTTCGGATGGGGGTGTCTGCAGATTGCATATCACCTCCAACAATTCGAGTATTGCCAGAAGTTCCTTCACCCTCGGCGCCATGACAGGCTTGGCACTTGGCCTCATATACCAGCTGGCCCTCCACAGCCGATCCGCTACCAGAAGGCAGGCCCGACCCATCTGGCCCCACAATGCGATCAAGGCTACCAAGCTGTGACTCAGAAACAGGAGTGCCAAGGCCCACACTTTGAGATTGAGCCAGACTGGCCAACCCCAAGGAAAGTGAAGTAAACACAAATACAGTACTGACAGTTTTCTTAAACATAGACATTGCTCACCTCACCTGAATCGACTACTGACCAACTTTGAATGCCGTGGTAATGATAGCGGTTGATAACTCCCCTTTCTGCAAGCAGTGCACTCCTTGTTGGTTGCACATTGCCTCGATCATCAGTCGCTCTACTTTGCAGTACGGCGTTGCCGCCCTGCCATTGCCAGGGAATGCGGAAACGAGTTAGCGCTCTATCGGACTGGTGAGATTCGATTAGTGCATCCGCCCAGGTCTGACCTCCGTCAGCGGAAACTTCAACGTGTCGAATGCTGCCGGCGCCAGACCAAGCAATACCGGTAATTTGGTAGAGTCCCTGTCGATCCAGTGCCATCTGGCCGGAGGGAGATGTTATTAATGATTTACAGCCCATGGGGTAAGTAAATTGCAGGCTAGTTCGATCTGCTAGCGTATCGGTGTACTTGGAAGTTTCATCCCGAAAATTCGACGGCCCTGGTGTTAACTTGATTTGGGTTAACCATTTCACATTGAGATTGCCTTCCCATCCTGGAACCAGCAAGCGCATGGGAAAACCTTGCTCTGGACGCACCGGCTCACCATTTTGATAGAGGGCCAGCAGCACATCATCCAGTGCTTTGTTTATCGGAACAGAGCGGCCCATGCTAGCTGCGTCGGCACCTACTGCACTGATCCAGCGTGCTCCGGGAAGTACACCGGCTTCATCAAGCAGGATGGAAAGTGGTATTCCGGTCCATTCGGCGCAGGAGACCAATCCGTGTAAGCTCTGTACTGTGCCATCTGCAGGGGTAGCACTGGTTAAGGCGCCGCTATTGCCAGAACACTCGAGAAAGTGGATCTTACTTACCATGGGGTATTTGAGCAGGTCGTCATAACTGAAGGCCAGAGGCTGTCGCACCAGACCATTGATGACCAGATTATGTCGGGACGCATCAATATCTGGAATGCCGGCGTGATGCCTTTCAAAGTGCAGGCTATTGGGTGTAATTGTGCCTTGCAGGTGCTGCAAAGGTGAGCGTGAGGAGCCACCGCCTGGATAAACTGGGTTCGGGTTGCCAGCTAGCCTCTGCAGATGTTCTGTGTGACTCGATCGTGCGCCGTATCCGCTGGCGCCGGGCCCTGGTTGCCTAGACCAGGACGGGGTTTCAAATGAGAGGGAGTTATCAGCTGCTATTACCGAATTAGTCACAGCCAATCCAGCGCCACCCAGACCTAGGCCCAATAGATGGCGACGATTAATTACTCCATTACCGGCTACTTTTTCGAGTGTGCTTATTGTTTTGCTCATATTTCACCTGTTTTTTGTTTAGAGGCTGCCCAGATAGGATTTCGCTTCCCTGACCGCAGCCAGGTTGTCATCATCCCAGATATGCAATAGCGTTGTATAGGCCGATACAGCAGCGGTCGCGTTATTCATTGCTGCTTGGGCGCGTGCCAGTCCTACTAGAGACCAGGGGCGATTTGGTGTGCGTAATAAGGATTTCTCAAATAATATAACTGCCTGTGCTGGACGGCCTGCCTCTAACAGAGCTTCGCCGGCAAGCTCATGGGGCGGTTTTTGTGGATTGGCTGCGCCATTGGGCAGTGGTTGCTGATTAGTTAGCTCGACCGCCTCAGTCAGTAGAGTGAGCGCTTGCTGTTGAAAAATCCTGCCTTGACTGGCTTCTCCTAGTGCGATTCGAGCATTACCTTCCTTCAATTTGGCCATGGCATCAACTTCTAGCTGGCCAATTTTTAAGGCTATATTGTTGGGACTAGCACGCACCAGGGCCTGCAGGCGGCTAACTACTTGATTCGCTAACTGCAGGTCATCCAGATAGGCTGCACTCAAGCCAACAGCCACCAGTTCACTGGCGTTGAGATCGCTTGTTAATGCCGTGGTTTCCCACTGTTTCGACTCCACAATATATCTGGCTTTCATTGTGCGCAGGGTGTCGGCTGATCTGGCATCATCAGGGTTTTCGCGTAATACCTGATTAGTTCTGTCTATCCACAATTTTGCCCGTTCATAGTTTGCCAGTTGTAGCTCACCATATTGCCCCCAAGCCGCAGAATGATTTTGATCGTTCGGTCTATCACCGGGTTGCCAAAGCGCCACTGCCGTGTTGAAAGCCCTCTCGTTCCAAACAGCTACCTGGTTCCACATGCCATGCTGGATAAAAATGTGAGTCGGCATATGGCGGGCGTGAGGTACTGCGGGCGCTATCTGGGTATATTTCTTAGCTGCCATCAGCGCAATGGGCGCGTGCAGGGGATCGTCAAAGGCATGGATAATATAATGTGCTGCGCCGGGGTGATTGGCATTCTCTTGATACAGCTTGAGCGCTATAGCGCCAGCTTGCATATTGAGCCGTTCTCGTTGATCACCAGCGGCGGTGGCACCACTCAATAGCGAAACTGCGTAGAAAGCCGCAATTTCTCTATCGTCGGGAAATTTATCAACTAACGCTGCCATGGCGTGCATCCATGCAGTACGTTTATTGCCCACAGTTCCCGGAGTAAACGCATAGGCTTCGGCAGCGCGGATGAAGCCTTTTTCCCGGTCGGTAGGCGCTTTGTTCAAGCGCTCGTTACTGGTTGCGCCTAGGCGGTTTAGTACCTCGCCAGGTGATACCGCATCCCATTGGGGAATAAATGGATGGTTGTAAGTGAAAGACTCCCCCCAATAGGCCATGGCAAAATCAGGGTCTAATTGCTGGGCTAGTCTGAATTCATCTCGGGCTTGTTTCCAGCCGAAGCTGTGAAGATAACCCACTCCAAGTGTAAAGTGCTCATGGGCCTGCGGTGAGCCAGAAGTGGGAAAGTCGATAGTGCCTACACTTTCAAGTTCGGCAGCTTGGCTGCTGAAGTTGAAAAGCGCACAGACGAGCATTAACTGAATTGATCGTTTCATGAAAGTAGCCTTAACTCTTCGTTGTGGTTGCTTCACTTTGCCAAGACTGAAACCGCTTTGCAAATGCGTAGTTTACAAGTGCCAGGGAACGATCGTAAAACGCGGTATTGGAATACTTGCAGTGGAGTTTGGTACAGTCTTTTTTAAATTCCTGTAATTAGACTATTCGCCGAATATAACTATAGTCTACAGTAGCTTTTTTATGGATCACCTGACAGTAGAAATTGACATGATGTAAGGTTTACCTCAGATAGTTTAGAAAATGTGGTTCATTTAAATGGGTTAGCTATGTCGAATGAAACTGAAGCACGAGAAGACAAGAAAGGCGCCGGTGTAAAATTTCCGCCGCCCTTAATTTTGTCATTGGCAATTGTTGGGGGGGGGTTGCTCTTGGCTACCTGTACCCGGTGGGCTTGGGTGTGCCTGCTGCCTTGTAAATAGCAGGTGCACCGGTGCTGTTTTTGGGCGCAGCGCTACCTATCCTGTTGAGTCTGAGCTTTCGTCGCGTACAATCCAATCTTGAGCCTTGGAAACCTATCAATGTGATCATCACAACTGGAATTTATGGTTATTCGAGAAATCCGATTTACCTAGGGTTTTGCCTTATTTCACTCAGTATCGGTATCTGGAGTAATAAGCTCTGGTTGGTTATGGGTTCACCTATTGCAGGCATTCTGGTTTACTTCATAGCCATTAGAAAGGAAGAAATTTATTTGGAAAGCAAATTTGGAGATCAGTACCGGCAATACAAGGCGCTGGCTCTGACTAAACTGATGATTAATAACTTGTTATCTGCACATTAAAAAGGCCCCTAAGCAAATCTCCCTAGGGGACCTTTTTTCGCTTGCTCCTAGAATATTACGGAATTAGGCGAGGTACAAACTTGGTCATACCTTGTACAGGCCCGACTTCGCCCGCGTAAACCACGCCGTTGCGATCGGCTGTTACGCCTTCACCCATTGAGCCGAAGCCGCCCATCCCTGACCCACGCTCTGAATCGTGCGGACCAACGTAGTACAGCACTTCACCAGTCCTAGCGTTGCCAACTCGTAAACCCTTTCTCCAACCTGGGTTGTAGTTGGGTCCCGACTCGGAATCGATCGCATAAATTATATCGTTCTGGTCAATAAACAGGCCACTAATGCGACTGAATTGATACCACGTATCCAAATGATCACCATCCTGAGTGAAAATCTGAATGCGGCGGTTACCACGATCGGCTACAAACAGCCGACCTTGTGAATCCATTGCCAGTGAGTGCGGTGAGCGCAACTGGCCATCTCCATATCCCCATTCGCCGAAGCTTTTAATGAAAGAACCATCGGGAGAAAAAATGGAGATGCGGCTTTTGGAATCGCGGCCGGGATCATCCTGAAACTGGGCGCCGTGGGTTTCGGCGACATAAATATTGCCATTAGGTGCAATAAACACATCGTTTGGTTCTGTGAAGTGAGTAGGTGGATCACCGACTTCACCACCTGTACCCAGAGTCATCAATAGTTCACCGCGTGGGCTGAATTTCAGCACAGTATGGCCCTTACCTGCAGCACCCGGGTTAGCTTCAAGTTCTCTAGCATTAGCGGCACGGGAATCGACTACCCACACATTGCCGTCACGGTCTACATCCATACCATGTGGCCAAATAATCATACCGCCACCAAAGCTTTCTACTACGTTGCCTTGCGGGTCCAGTTTGACGATCGGATCAACGTCAGACGTTGCACAGGAATTCGTGCCACAGCGATCACCAGCCCAAACATGGATACCGTCAACATCAATATTGACTGCACTCACTGAGCCCCAGGAACGGCCATCAGGCAAAGTACCAAAATTACGCTGGGTTTCGTAGGGGTTAGGCAGGTGATTTACTGGCTCTACGCTGAGCTGCTCCGGAGGACCTGCCTGACCACGCTGAGCAGAAGCGGTAACTGGTAATGCGACCAATACGGCGCAGGCCAAAGTTGAATAAAAAAAAGAGCAGGAACATAATTTAAGGAGCATTTTTCCGCAGTTGTTCATCGTACACCTCTAGTCGCTGGACAAATTAGTGGAGCAAAGAGGGCAAAAGATGGACTCTCATGCCAGCAAAGTCAAGCGGACCAGAGATGGCTCCTGAATACGAAATTGGTTAGAGTGGCCCGCTGTATTGGCTCAGTATTGAATCGCGTATTCGAATTTTTTCCACTAAGCTAAAAGAGGTGGTGGATTAGGGGTTGGACTGGACCGATGCAGAGGGTAATTTATCTGAGCCAGCGAAAGCTGGATTCAAATCTTCTACTCAGGGTTTGCACCATAACACTGTGGGCAGCCACCAGTGAAAGTCTTGCAGGTCGGTGTGGCATGTATTGTGAGGGTTGCGATGTGGCTAATGTGGCCGACGCTGATTCACAGCGTTATTCGGGTGGCGTCCTAGGCGTGTAATGATGAGAGCGCACTGCAGTTGTGAAACTTAACTGAACAAATGTTAAGGTAATTGAAAAATTGATTATAGCTGGGAGAACAGAAAACATGAAACCAGGATGCTGCGGGGGGGATTCTTTATTTTTTCCGATAAGAAAGTTCTAGTTACTGGTGGTGGTAGAGGAATAGGTAGTGCGATCGCAAAAGGTTTTGCCTCAAAAGGAGCCCGGTTGGCAATTAATTATCTGTCCAATGGTGTGGCAGCTAGGGAAACGCTGGATGATTTGATAGGTGAAGGGCATATCGCCATACAGGGTGATGTAGCTAGTCCCCGTGAGGTTGAGCTACTGGTTAATAAGACAATTGATGAGCTGGGTGGTTTGGACATTGTTGTCAATAATGCAGGTGTCGGTGTTTATCATCCGCTCTTTGGCACCGGGTACGAAGATTGGCAGTTAGCGTGGCAACGGACCATAAATACTAATTTGCTCGGCCCCGCCAACATTTGCTTTTGCGCTGCCAGATATATGCAAGACCACGGCGGCGGTCGTATAATCAATATTAGCTCGCGCGGCGCGTTCCGGGGCGAACCCCAGAAACCTGCTTATGGAGCCAGTAAAGCTGGACTCAACGCTCTTACCCAATCACTCGCAATAGCGCTTGCGCCTTATAAAATTTATGTCGGGGCCGTTGCGCCTGGGTTTGTAGATACGGCATTGGCAGCAGCTCGATTAAATTCGCCAGAAGGTGATGGGATTAGAGCGCAAAGCCCACTTAATCGAGTAGCAACGCCAGAGGAGGTCGCACACGCAGTGTTCTTTCTGGCATCCGAAGGAGCCGAATTCAGTACCGGCACAATCATCGATGTAAATGGTGCATCCTACCTTCGCACGTAGCTAGATTGCTCCACTAGAGTAAAAGGAGCTAGCAATTAGGCGCTAATTTAGGAATACTTATAATTGGCATATATATACTGGGAATTCCGCCAGAACATAGCAATCTTATCAACAGACACCCTAAGGGTGTCTGTTGATAAGGGCGTTATGTGTCCAACCAGTTCAAATCCTGTTTTGTAATGGTGATAGCCAAAGCAGATTTATTTTTTCACCAAAGGTAAAGAGAGTTATGAGTAAAGGTACAGTTAAGTGGTTTAATGCAGATAAAGGCTTCGGTTTTATTACTCCAGAAGATGGCGGTAAAGATTTATTTGTCCATCATTCGGAAATTCAATCAGGGGGTGAATACGCGACATTGAATGACGGCCAGGCCGTTGAGTTCGAAGTAGGTCAGGGACAGAAAGGCCCCTGTGCAAATAAGGTTGTTGCTGTTTGATTTATTACACCTAACAAGTAGGTAAGCGAATGCGCTACGTGCATTCGCTTACCTAGGCGTTATGTGCTTCGGCACATCGAATCACGAAAGTGCGTTGATTATAGAAATCAATAACCCGCATGAAGTTGAAAAAACCCCAACAGCTGGCTCACGTTAGCTGTTAATACTGGAGTTATTGCCGGGATAATTTTCTTGGCGATGGAACTTCGACAAAATAACGAAATGATGGCCAAGCAAGATCGGTATAATCGTCTTGAAGCTGTAACTTCGGCTGCCCATAACATCACAAACAAACCAAAAGAGATTTTTAATCCTTCCCGACTGTGGGGTCTAAGCTACTCAGATGTCGTAGGTTTTGGTTCGACAGGGATTCGGGAATCGACTAGTGCGAGCAGTGTGCTGGACTTAAATTCTCGGCGGTAAAGTACAAACACTGTCATTGCACAAGCAAACGCAAAGGAATAGCCATTGATAAACCAGGTTAAAGCGGCGAGGGCGAAATAGTAAGCGCGCAGTCCATAATTGTAGCTGTGGGCGGCCCTATCGAGTACTTTTGCCATCGCTTTAGGGTTTCGGTTTTCAGTTACTGCTCGATAATCCTGGGCTTCTTTGTAGTATTTTACGGTGTGAAAAGAGGAGCCAAACAAGATGAAACAGAACCCATACTGACGAATCGACCAGGTAAATGTAAAGAAAGCATAGGTAAATATAAGGATGAGTAATAGCAGTTTAAGTTGAATAACCCCGACTGAAACAACAGTGACGAACGGCAGGCTGGACATATTCATGAACATGTTGCTGACAGTACTTACCACTGTAACCAAACTTACAAGTATCAGCAGCGAGGTAGAGGCAAAAAAAGAGACTTGCTTCTCAAGGCTGGATAATAGCTCAGCATCCACTTCACTGATGCCATTGGTGCAAAGTTTCTGCACCCATTCTTTTCGAAAACTGTACAGCACGCTTGATAAACTATTAGTTTTCTTCGCCGCTAGTCTGGCGAATACCGCATAACCAACCCAGCAGATTAAGAACCAGCCAAAGCACAGTATATCTAAAATAGTTAGATCCATGGCGCGCAGCTTACTTTTAGCTAGTGAGAAAATCAAGAATGAGCGTGTTCTTCGCCAATTTTGAAGACAAAATAAAACAAGATCTCTATATTAGTCCACCCTTGTACCGACTTCTTGTACAAATATTGTAATAGTTTGCAAAATTTGTGACAGTCTGACTTGGTAAGCGGTTATTTTATCCCGAGCGAGAATTTGTATGTCCCAAGCTGATCAAGCTGCAACCCTGAAAAGAAGTTCAATGCCATTGGTTACGGTGAATAATGCCCTTTGTCGGATTGATCGCAATAAATTGTTGCAGGTTAGGCGATTCGAGGTGGCGCAGGGCGAGCACTGGTGCATTTTTGGCGGCAATGGTTCGGGTAAATCGGTACTTGCGAGGCTTATCGCGGGAGATCGGGTCGAATCGAATAATTACGTCAGTTATCGGGATGGGTTCGATCCAAGGCAGGATATATTTGTTGTCTCGTTTGAGGAGCAGCAGCGACTCTGGCAACGGGACAATCGTCTGGATATCAGTGAATTTAGTGACGCCGCACGAGACCAGGGCACTCTTGTAACCGAACTCATCGCATCGGCTCGCCCGGAGCAGGAGCAGGATCAGCTTGAATTGGCGGCGCTGGTAGAGCGGATGGGTTTGGCTGAGAAAATTAACAAGGGTATTCGTTTTCTTTCCTCGGGCCAGGTGCGAAAGGTGTTAATCGCCAGGGCGATGTACGCCAAGTCTGACAGCAGATCCAAGCTGCTGATTCTGGACGAGCCATTAGAAAGCATCGACTTGCATTCACAAGCTCGAATTGCGGCGGCATTGCAGCAATGGATGAACGAAAGTAATAGTACTTTGTTACTGTGTCGTAGAAAGCAGGATATATTGCCAGCGATGAGCCATATGGCGGTAATGGAAGATTTACAGCTTATTGAGCAAGGCTTGTCTGATACGGTGTCGAAGTCTGAAAATTTTCGCCGCGTCACGCAGGTATCAGTAAAAAAGCCCAATGTGTTGCCTTCCGCTATCAGTAGCCACAAGCCACTGGATATGGAAAGCTCAACCGCATTAATCGAGCTAAGCGATGTAACCGCCAGTTATCAGAATCAACGGGTGCTTAGCAATGTCAATTGGGTGATGCAACCATATAACCACGTACTGATAGAAGGGCCGAATGGATGCGGAAAGTCCACGTTGCTAAGTCTTATAGATGGAGATAATCACAAAGCCTACGGCCAGCAAGTTACTCTGTTCGATAGAAAGAAGGGTAGTGGTGAGACTATTTGGGATGTCAAAGCGCATTTCGGCGTAGTTTCAAATGAGCTGCATAATAAATACATTAAAGGCTGGAAAGTGCTGGATGTGGTGGTATCGGGGTTCTTCGATTCGGTGGGGCTTTATGATGACAGCGGATCAAGCGAGTCAAGTGCGGCGGTCAGCTGGCTGTCGGCTCTTGGGGTTGAACAATTGGCAGCGCAGTATTACCACGAGCTATCCTTCGGGCAACAGCGACTGGTGCTATTGGCACGTGCCATGGTTAAACATCCGGCTATACTTATTCTGGACGAGCCTTGTGTGGGATTGGATGACTACCACCGGCAACTTATATTGCAGACGCTGGATGCCATTGCCTGGCAGACAGACACCAAACTGATTTATGTCAGCCATGTCGTAGAGGAAAAACCGAAGTGTATTAACCAACACATCAGTTTTATACCCTCCGAAGCGGGTGGGTACACAATACAGGTTGTCAATCGATAAGCCGTTATTTTAGAATTGCGTTTGTACACGGGTACTTATCCGCGAATATAACTTTGCAAAGCATCAATGGTAGTTCGTTGATCGGCAATCACATCCTTAATCAGATCACCAATTGAAACGACACCAATGACTGAGTCATTATCCACTATAAGAAGATGACGAATATAATGATCAGTCATTACAACAAGCGAGGCTTCGACACTTAAAGCGGAGGGCACCATTATCACGTCATCACCCATAATCTCACCAACTAAGGTGTCTCTTGATGCTCGACCTTTCAAAATCACTTTATGGGCGTAATCTCACTCGGAAATGACGCCGGTCAATTCGTTGTCCTTCCTGACTAGCAGCGCTCCAGCACGTTTATCTGCCATCTCTTAGTAGTTCAGTGAAACAGCTCTTTAGTGCGCTCAAAACACGCATTTAGCTGAAACACAGAGTATATTGGTCAGGATCCGCTCATCCAGATCACAGTGTCGATCTCAATTTGGGCCGGTTAGCTTGAACTGGGGAGTACACACTGGTTATGATCGGACACTGTAAATTAGTGTCCCAGACTTGCTCTGAATGAGGCCCTCGAATAATTAATGATAATAACAACAATGAAATACGGAGGAATTATGTTTAATTCAATAAGAAAATCTTTGGCACTTGGTTGTGTTCTGCTGTTTATAGCTGCTGGGGCGCAGGCGCAGAATGCGCTCACCATTGAGCAGGTTAAGGATGGGCTTTATACTATTTTTGGCCCAGGTGGTAATGTGGGGGTCAGGGTTACTTCCGAAGGTGTCATTTTAATCGATGATAAATTTCCGCAAGATTTTGATGAAATCCAATCACTGATAGGTCAGGTAAGTGACCTCCCAGTCAAATACGTTATCAATACCCATCACCATGGGGATCACACAGGCAGCAACCCTGGTTATATCGATATCGCTGAAATCATAGCCCATCAGAATGCCAGGGATAATATGATTAGGGGCGATCAAGACGCGCCACCACGGGTGGTATTTAATGATCAAACAGCACTGTATCTTGGTGGTGTTGAGGTGCGGGCCTTCTACATGGGACGTGGTCACACCAATGGTGACGTGGTGGTTTACTTTCCTGATTTGAAGACGGTGCACGGTGGTGATTTGCTACATGGTATTGCGCCGTTTATCGATTACGGTAACGGCGGCAGTAGTCGTGGCTGGGTAGGGACTATCAATAATGTGTTGGCCCTTGATTTTGATACGGCAATTCCGGGCCATGGTGCGATAATGCAGCGCAGTGATGTGGTTAATTTTCGGAACCAGATGGAAGCAATCAGGGCTCATATGGCAGAGCTTATACGATCCGGTATGCGGAAAGCCCAGGCACCGGAGCGGATTAAAGATAGCAACTTTAGTTGGACTCAGCAGGAAGGTGGTCTGTTCATGCAGCGAAGCATACCAGGGTTCTACGATGAAATAGCTGCCGAGCTGGAGTAAGGTTAGAGGCATTTTAACTTACCTATTAGTCTTGGGATTTCCTGTTAGCACCAGATAGCGATTTTGGTACAGACCCAATTGAAGGCCGCGACCAGTTCTTATTAAGAAATTTGGCCGAAAGCGTAGCAAACCTACGAGAAAAACTTGGCCCCAATATGGATAGCTGGGTTTACGGTCAGGCAGAATATAAACACGCACTTATTCGTCACCCGCTTGCTGCCGCAGTCGATGCGCAAACCTGGGAGCAGCTCAATATGGGTCCGACTCCAAGAGGGGGTAATAGTTTCACTGTCGGTAACACAGACAGTGGCGACAATCAGACAGGTGGCGCATCATTTCTAATTTTCGTAGATTTGCGCGACTGGGATAATACGCTGGAAATGAATAATCCCGGACAGGTTGGTGATCCGGATAGTCCCTTGTATGATAATTTATTTGAGCTTTGGGCAAACGATAAGGTATTTCCTGCGTTCTATTCACGAGAAAAAATTGAAGGTGTGCTTTATGAGCGGTTGGAGTTACAGCCATAGGCCTTATCCCTTACCCCAACAACTCAATCGTCACTCGGGTAGGGATGCACCTCGACAGTCAGGTGATCGAGCCGGATCGATTGCTGCAGTTTTTCCTTATAGTGACTCGGCGGCATGGGGTCCATTGCAACCACAGAAATCATTGCTGAATGAATACCAGGTCCGACTGACCAGACATGCAGATCTACCACCTGGACGATGCCTTCTTCCTCGATACTTTGCCTGATTTTATCGCGCGTTTCCTGCGGCCCCTGTTCATCCAGCAAAACGGAACTGGTAGACTTTAATAAGCCGATAGACCACCTGGCAACCAGTATTGCACCGACTATTCCCATCAATGGGTCCATCCAGATGGCCCCGTAATACTTACCGATTAATAGCGCAATGATTGCCAGTAATGAGGTCAAGGCATCTGCCAGCACGTGCAGATAAGCAGACATTAAATTGTGATCATGGTGATGGTGATGGTCGTGATGATGTTCATGGCCGTGATCATGAGAATGGTCATGCTGAACACCAAGAATAAACACTGAGGCACCGTTTACCAGTAGTCCCAGTACGGCAACGAAGATGGCCTGATTAAAGGCGATACTCACCGGGTTGAACAACCTGACAATACTCTCCCAGGCCATCAGTGCAGCGAAAACTGCTAACAATACGGCTCCGGTATAACCTCCCAGCGTATTGACCTTGCCTGTGCCGAAACTGTATTTTTCGTTTTGTGCATGCTTGCGGGCATAGACATAGGCGAAGGCATTTATGCCTAGGGCAGCAGCGTGGGAGCCCATGTGCAGGCCATCTGCCAGCAAGGCCATCGAGCCGAAGGCCAAACCGGCTGCGATTTCAACCACCATCATAGAACTGGTTATAGCAATGACTATGAGAGTGCGCGCTTCCCCTTGTTGCTTTTGATCTTGGCCAAAGCTATGGGAGTGCTTCCAGGCCTCCAGCTTGTGTTCCTGCATTTATTCGCCTACTTGTTGGGAGTTACTCAATCTGTTCCGAATTGTTATCGTCGCAGTGCATGTTACCTCAACAACATTACCTCTTAATGGATAATTACGCTATTGTATTGCGATGCCACGCATACTAATCACAGGGTTTGAACCATTTGACGGCAGGTCTGCTAATGCTTCCTGGGCGGCAGCCAGTGCTCTGACAGCTGAATTGGGAGATCCGGATGTAATGGCCCTGGAACTGCCGGTGGTTTGGGATAAGCCCAAAGGTCTTCTAATAAATGCCGTTCAAGAGTGTTCCCCTGAGTTGATACTTAGCATGGGTGAAGGTAAGCCCGGGGCATTCCAACTTGAATCATTGGCGCGCAATGCGCGTAAACTACGACTCGATAATAACGATAATTTTCCGGTTTCTGCACTTATCGAACCGGCGGGAGTAACTGAGGTAAGCAGTTCTGTAAATCTGGATAATGTATGCAAGCTACTGGCGGAAAAAGCGATTCCGGCTAAGATATCAACTGATGCCGGTGGGTTTTTGTGTGAGGAAACCTTCTATTCACTCGAAGTATTTTGCATGGGTTTGCCAACAGTTACAGCAGTCATGTTTATTCACTTACCGCCGTTGGGAACAGAGTTAACCTTCAAGAATCGTGTGCAGGCCTGTGATAGCGACTTATTGCTTGAGTTTGGTCTCGACCTGTTTGCTATAGTAACGGCACTGCATGAGATGAACTTACTACTTTCAGAAAAGGTAAGCTGATAGAGTAACGCAATATTTAACAAGCAATTGCTAGAATTATATACTGTAAGGGCATAAGTATGATGAGAGTGACAATATGTTTTATGGGAGTGATTTTCTTTTCTACTGGCGCGAGTGCTGTGGAAGAAACCAATGCGGCTTTGAATGAGATTACTAATTTTCGGCAGTACAATGGGTCATTCGCCAGCGCCGGTCAGCCCACGCTAAAGCAGTTTCAGGCCATAAAAGACAATGGTTTCGAACGAATTGTATATATAGCATTTACTAACGGCAATGCAGTTGCTGATGAAGATCAGATTGTGAAGGGCCTTGGGATGGAATATATGCAGGTGCCTGTAGATTTCTCGAATCCGCTACCTAGTGAATTCTACGCTTTTGCCGATTCCATGCAGCGCAATACAGACAAAAAAACATTGCTGCACTGTGTGGTGAATGCGCGCGCTACGGCATTTAGTTTTCTCTATCGCGTGATTTACGATGATGTGCCGGTGGTCGATGCCAAAGCTGACATGAATACTGTCTGGCAGCCAAATGCGGTATGGCGTGACTTTATCTTCGAAGTGATGGCGCAGAATGATAAATCACCTGAATGCCCGACATGTGACTGGACGCCACCACCACCGCGGAACCAGTAGCCTCAGTATAAAAACCAGACTAAAACATGTGACACAAAAGAGGACGTGTGATCTTATCGCGTATAATTAGTAACTGGTTTCTTTGAGTATGAATAAACCCGAATTTTGACAGAGAATTAAACGCTTACTTGTGTGAAAAGTGTTTATCTAGCAGTCCCATTGAAATCTCTTTTAAAACTCTCTAGCTATGGTTGGTACTGTCGTTGGACGTGATTTGGTTAGAGACTCTGTCCGTTAAACCAGCTTCCTAAGCGTTGTATCGACAAAGAACTGGTCAGCAGGGTTTATCACTGAGAGTTTTCACACTAGAATTAACACTCAGAAATAATGAGGAAGCACTAATGGTAATTGAATTACAGTGTCTTGGTGAGCGACTTGATGGTTTAAGGAGCAGCGCCGAATCTATTCTTATGCTGATAATCACCACATGAAAAAAGCATTATTATTACTAAACCTCGGTACCCCGGCGGAACCGACAGCAAAGGGCTTGCGCGATTTCTATCGGTACTTTTTTGCTGACCCTTTTGTATTCGATATGAATCCTGTTGGCCGCTGGCTGCTGCGAAACTTTATAATTTTACCCTTCAGAGCCCCGATAGCTGCGAAATCTTATGCTACTATCTGGATGGAGGGAGGTTCCCCTCTAAAAATCTATGCAGATCGGTTACAGGAAAACTTAAGCTCAGCACTTAACCAGGGTGACGAGACGATTACCGTATTGAATGGCATGGCGTATAGTGAACCTTTTATTGGTCAGGCAATGCAGCAGTTGGAAGCGCTCGGCATTTCAGATATTGCAGTGCTGCCACTGTTTCCTCAGTATTCAACAGCAACTACAGCGTCGGTTTTTCATGGTGTGCAGCAGGCGGTAAAAAAGTGGAGTAGTCTGCCCAAGTTGCACTTCATCGATGATTTATTTTCTGAGCCAGCCTTCATTCGCGCATGGTCTATTCACATCGGCAAGCATCTGGCAGCGCTAGATGTGGATCATGTCGTTTTCAGTTATCACGGCTTACCAGAGAAAATGATTCGCAAAGCCGATGAAAACTCGCATTGTGAATTTGGAAGTTGCTGTGACGCAGTAAGCGAGGTCAACCGCTATTGTTATCGAGCTCAATGCATGGCAACTACAAAATCGATCGTAAATGCCCTTGGTTGGGAAACGGACTTTTACTCGGTTGGATTCCAATCCAGGTTTGGTCGGCAGCCCTGGATCAAACCTTACCTCGATGAGCACCTTGTCGAATTACTGGAAGCCGGGGTAAAAAAGGTTGCTGTAATTACCCCTTCGTTTGTCTCCGATTGTCTTGAGACAATCCATGAAATCGGAATTGAGTACAAACAGGTATTTCTGTCTGGTGGTGGTGAGGAATTTTATCTGGTTCCTAATCTCAACGATGAACCTTCCTGGTTCAATGCGATTCAAGAGATAGCCAAGTCGCACCTCGAAAAAATCTAAGGCGACTTAATATGTTAAATCACTACTACGTGGAAACTGACAAGTAATAGCCCAATGCATTCGTGTGGGGCTTAAACCGTCACAAGTGGATTTGAATTATAGTGATGTGAATCAATATAACGCTCTGGTTTGAGCGCAGACTTTCTCAAATTTCGTTAAAATGGAGAGATTGCTCATGCCAGTAAAAGCACCAGAGAGGGCGGTAAGATTACTACCAGTGGTTGCAAGTATATTTTCATGTGGAGTGTGTATTTTGCTCGGTTTCCATTTGATTGGTAACTGCGTGTTTTCGCTATTCATGCTCTACCGCGATTAGTAGAAAAGAGACGCCCATAGTAAGCGGGCAGGCATAAAAAAAGGACAGATTTTTCAATCTGCCCCTTTTTTGCTAGCGGAACAACGGCATTGCACCGGCGTGCTCGCGATGGGTTAGGCGCTAATGGCTCGCTTTACCAGATTTTGCATCAATGGGATTTTGAACCCATTGTGTGCCAGAGCACGTGCGCCTTCAGTCGCCAAACCGGCAGCGGCTTCTGCGGTGTCCGCGCTTTTGGCTTGACCTCGGATAGCATTCTCTACATTGGTAACCCGGTGCGGTATGCATTCGACAGCGCCACACACGATTCGGGAATCCTCAATGGTGCCATCGCTGACCTTAAAGGCTGCCGCAACATTGACTAAGGCGAAATCCCATACGTTTCGATCTGCTACTTTCTCAAAATAGAATGTAGCATTAGCCCAGGTAGAAGGGATTCTGACCGAAGTCAGGATTTCGCCTTCTCTCATGACAGTGGTGTTTTCAATGTCGTTTGCCGGGCCGACGAAGAAATCTTCAGCGTCGACAGTGCGCTCTCCACTAACACTCTGAATTACCATTGTGGCATCCAGTGCAACCAGAGCCGGCGCTGTATCCGAAGGACTGGCAGCGACGCAGCGGCTTACATTGAATAGGGCGTGTTCACGGTTCATGCCTTCAGGGGTGTCCGCGTAGCAAAGATTTCCACCGGCCCGATAGCAGTCCAGTCCACGGCGGTAATACCAGCAACGGACATCCTGAGAAACGTTTCCGCCCAGGGTGCCTATATTGCGAATCTGCGGACTGGCAACCCTGCCAGCAGCAGATGATAAGACAGAATAACTGCTCTGAATGACCGAGCTATTAGCAACCTCGGTTAGAGTAGTGAGAGCGCCGATTTCAATCCCGTCGGCGGTTTCCCTAATTCCTCTTAGTGATTCAATTCCACTTAAATCGATCATGGCTTCGACAGATTTAGCTCTGTCTTTTAGCCAGCCGTAAGTGTCTTGACCACCGCCAACTAACCAGCCTCTATCGGCTAAACGGTCAGCGAGCGCTAGTGCGTCTTCGACCTGCACCGGTTGGTACAGATCCATGTTAGGCATAACGTCATGTGATGGCATATTAACCTCAGAATGTATTAGTTTTAAGTGATTGGGTGCTGTAAGAATTACCAGCTAAATGATTGATTATCATATCTGTTGTGGTCGGTGCCGAGTTAAACAAGTGGCCTTCCAGCGCATCAGAAACGGCGCTCGCGATCGCTGCCGCAGAAGCACCCTGCGTTGGTTCACCAATACCTCGGCAACCAGCAGGGTTTTGCGGATCGGGTATATTCACCGCTTCGGCCTTTGTGATAGTTGGCACGTCCAGATAAGTAGGCGGTTTGCTTTGATACAAGCCGGTATTAGCAGGTAGTCCATTTTGTGGGTCATAGACATGGCGTTCCAGAGCAGCCATTCCGACTCCCCATACTGCACCACCGCGCATGGAATTCATGAAATTTGTAGGATGTATAACCGTACCGCAATCGGCAACGGCAGCATAATCCAGAATTTCGTATTTACCGGTATCGAGATCCAATTCAATTTCCGCAAATCCAACCAGAACGCCCGGAGGTTGGCCCTGACCCGGAATATTGTCTTTGGATACACCAATCAATCCTGTTCCCTGCAGGCCTTGTACGGCGCGCTGGGTTATGGGATTGATATCATCAGGATATTCCATACCGCTGTATCTGCCACCCATTTCGATAGCGCGCTGGGCTGCTTGGGCATAGGTCAAACCCTGACTTGTGTCTGAACTTCTAAAGACGCGCTCTCCACCTATTTCATAATCATTAGGTGAGCCTCCAAGGTCGGCTGCTGCGATTTCTTTCAACTTGGTCACCGCGTCTTCAGCTGCTACCCAGTTAGTTCGGGTGTGGGTGAACATGGTGTTTGACCCACCCTGTCCTGAACTGTGGGGTAGGTGATTGTCTGTTCTGCCACGGAGTATTTCACATCTATCCCAGGGTACCTGCAAGACTTCTGCTGCAGCACGGCAAGTGCCTGCATAAGAATAGGTTCCCAGATTACCCACACCACTGTGGATATAGAGTTTGCCGTCGGTGCCGATTCGAAGCAGACCGTCGTAGCCTCTGCCACCAGCGCCGTGATAACCAATACCAACTCCTAGGCCACGTACTTTGCTACCGTTACGCTTGGGTTGGTTGCTTCGCTCTTCCCAGTTAAAAGTTCGCATGCCCTGATCGAGTGCTTCCCGAACAAAGGCGCTGGTTACCGGACCCTGGCTTCCGCCCTGGAATCCGTCACTGTCAACGACATTAACACGTCTGAATCTGACGCGATCCATGCCTATAGCTGCTGCCGCCTTGTCTGTCATTGGCGCCAGTACTGCCGCCATCTCGTTCTGACCTGGCCCGCGTTGTGCGCCCCGAGGCGTGGTATTGGTATATACCGAAATTCCTCGATAACGCATATTTTCGGGCTGATAGGCGATGGTTACGTGCTGGGCTGAGGAGTTGCCGCTACCGCCGCCTGTAGCACCACCATCATTTACAACGACCATATCGACAGCAGCCACTTTACCATTTTCTTTCACACCGATTTTAATCCAGCCCTGCATGCCGGAGCGTGCAGACCCAATGTAAAATTCCTGTTCACGAGTGATTCGCAGCTGTACAGGTCGATTTAACATGCGGGAAAAATTGCCCGCGATAGCCATGACGGGATAGGGCCCAATCTTGGATCCGAAACCGCCACCAGTTGCCTCATTGATGAATACTAGATTGGCTGGGTCAATATTCAACATGCGAGCAAGGCCATTATCATTGGCACTTTGACTCTGTGACGAGCCATGGAAATAACATTTGCCGTTTTCCCAATAGGCCATACTGGTTCGGGCCTCCAGGGAATGGTGTGGATAGCCCATAGTGACGAAGGGCTCTTCAATCACCGCAACACTTTCGGCAAAACCCGCGTCAATGTCGCCAAATGCCCATTCAGTAGTGAATTCACCTTCGGCAGGATCCTTCCCGCTACGCAAGGCATCGATGGCTGATTGTGGCCATTTGATGTCACGTATCTCAGCGCCGACAATTGGTGTTCCTTCCGGCCCTTCTTCCCGGGTTCTTACCAATACATTGCCTTCGGGATAGGCATTACGGCCTCCTGGCGTGAGACTCTCTAACGGGTCAACTACAAAGTCACGACGCTCGAAATCGATACGAATATTATCAATCGCTGATTCAGCAATTTCTTCTGTGATAGCAGCAACAGCCAGAATTGGCTGCCCTACATAAGTTACATACTCGGACGCCAAGGACGGATTGCCCGGTGGTGGTACCGGAGGTAAATCGTCGGCAGTGAACACCCCTATAACTCCGTCCATACGCAGCGCTGCAGAGGCATCGATATTGGCCACACGACCCGCAGGTAATGGGCTTGTCAGTAGACGGGCGTAGACCATACCTTCTTGCTTATGATCCTCAGCATACTTGATTTCGCCAGTTACTTTGCCTTCTACGTCTGGCGGCGTGAAATCTAATCCTAAATGAGTAGTCATGCTATTTGCCCCGAGGCGCGCATCACGCCATTTAGATAATGTTCATAGGCGCCGCAGCGGCAAAGGTTTCCAGACATGGCCTGTAACGCTTCTGCCCTAGTAGGTCTTGGATTGCTATTTAGCAGTGCGACAGCTGACATGACCTGACCGGATGTGCAGAAACCGCACTGAGGCGCATTCAATTCTACAAAGGCTTGTTGGACAGCATGCAAAGTGCCATTGGCAGACTTGACACCTTCAATGGAGGTGACGGCTCTGTCTTTAACATTTTGTGTGAGTACCGAGCAGGCATAATTAGGCACGCCATCGAGTAACACGGTACACGCGCCACACTCTCCTCTATTGCACCCAATTTTGGTGCCGGTAAGGTCGAGTTTGTAGCGAAGCGTATAAGCGAGTGTTTCCGATGGAAGCACATCGACGGGTCTGCTGCGCCCGTTTACATTGAGTGTCACCAAGCGCTCAGCGGCGGACTGCCCGGATTGGGCGTTCGCAAGGTAATAACCTGTGCCGGAAGTAACCGCAGCACCGGAGAATATTACCCCCTTGATAAAACGTCGGCGTGTTAGTTGAGAGTTCACTGAACATTGCTCCGTTTCTTGTTGTTGGGAAGCATGGAATCCAGGGCCAGTTTCCAGCCCCTTGGGCATGCACTCAAACAGTTTGTATAACGTACTTTAGCTGAGCATCAGATTATTAGTTTTAGCCCGAAAAAGCAAGATATTCAGTGCCATAAAACAAGTAAAACTTCCCGTTATATGGACTGCTTTGGACAATCCAGTGGTATAAGTCGTATTCTGTTACAGAATGGTCCGCCACTTTGTTTCTCTATAGGTTGAAATATTGCGCTGAACGTAGCAGCTCACGTGCGATATTTTGACATGTCAGCGAGTGGGGAGTTGTGCTAGTTTCCTTGGTGATCGGTCAGTAGAAACCCACTGTTTTTTGGACTGAATCTATGTAATTGTTGAGAACAAACCAGAGTATGGGAAGAAAAATGCACAGTACATATAAACTACCAATCAGGGTTATCCTGATATTCAGTTTGGTATTACTACCATTTTTTGTCAGTGCACAGCGTGAGGCAGTGGATTTGGCAAATCGCGGCCCACAAGTTGGTGACACGATTCCTGAGTTCAGCCTGCCTGATCAAAATGGCGAAGTGTGGACCGAGGAATCTATTCTTGGGCCCAACGGCACAATGCTGGCTTTTATTCGCTCAGCAGACTGGTGACCCTACTGTAAAACGCAGCTCGTGGAGCTGCAACGCGATTTACAAGCGCTACAAGACGCCGGTATAAACCTTGTTACGATCAGCTACGATTCACAGGAAATCATAAAAGGTTTTGCTGATGCCTGGGGAATCACCTTTCCCATGCTATCCGATGTTGGTTCAGCGGTTATAGAACGCTTCGACCTGTTAAACCCTGTCCCGGAGTGGGGACTGGAGGATGGAGTGGAAGATCCCGATGCAGCCGCGGCTTTCCGCACCTTTGTTTCTGTCACCCGGCCTGATGAGAGGTTCGTGGGCATTGCGTTTCCCGGCAGCTATATCCTCGATGCCGATGCGATAATACAGGAACGACATTTTGAGGAGTTTTATATTGAGCGCAATACTATCTCCAGCGTGCTGTTGCGACTTGGAGAGGATATTGAACCAGTTGCCGCCACCCAGGTGTCAACCGCGCAGATAAATTTGACCACCTACTCCAGTAATCCGGAGTTAGCGGTAGGCAATCGTTTCTCGCTGGTTCTGGATATACAACCACTGGAGGAAATGCATGTTTATGCTCCCGGTGCGGATGATTACCAGGTAGTGACATTAAATCTTGACCCCAATCCCTATATCAGGGAATTGCCAACGACTTACCCGGAATCCACTAATTATTATTTCGAACCCTTCGATGAAACCATACCGGTCTACCTGGAGCCGATTAAATTGTTACAGGAATTAATACTCGATGGGGAGCCTGAGACACAAAGGGCGCTGCGTGAACTGGAAAGTATTACCTTAACAGGCACCCTTGATTATCAGGCCTGCGATGATACTATCTGCTACCTGCCAACATCGATTCCTTTATCCTGGACGATGCAGTTACGGAGTCTGGTCAGGCGTTTACCTAACCAGTAAGCACTTTTTTAACGTATTTGCCGGTGTGGGAAGCCTTAATTTTGGCTACCTGCTCCGGTGAGCCTTCGGCAATAATTTTCCCACCTCCGCTGCCACCTTCCGGGCCCAGGTCGATAATCCAATCTGCTGTCTTAATGACATCCAGGTTGTGCTCAATCACCACAATCGTGTTGCCGTGATCACGCAAGTGGTGCAAAACAGAAAGTAATTGTTTTATGTCATGGAAGTGCAGCCCTGTAGTTGGCTCATCAAGTATGTACAAGGTTTTTCCCGTATCACGTTTAGATAATTCGCGGGACAGTTTAACCCGCTGGGCTTCACCACCTGATAAGGTGGTTGCAGACTGCCCCAGGCGAACATAGGACAGGCCAACGTCCATAAGTGTCTGCAATTTTCTGGCAATTACTGGCACTGGATCAAAAAATTCCCGGGCGTCCTCGATGGTCATGTTCAACACTTCATTTATGTTTTTGCCCTTGTATTTGACCTCCAGCGTTTCCCGGTTGTAACGTTTTTCTCTGCATACATCACAGGAAACATACACATCAGGTAGAAAGTGCATTTCTACTTTGACAACACCATCCCCCTGGCAGGCTTCGCAGCGACCACCTTTTACGTTAAAGCTGAAGCGGCCGGGTTTGTAGCCACGGGTTCTGGATTCCTGAGTGCCGGCAAACAGCTCCCGTACGGGGGTGAAAATGCCGGTGTAGGTGGCTGGATTGGAGCGTGGTGTGCGCCCAATCGGACTTTGATCGATGTCGACTACCTTATCGAGCTGGTCTATACCTTGGATGTCCTCGTAAGGGGCAGGGTTTAATGTCGTAGCCTTATTAAGCTTGGTGGCAGCGATGGGATACAGGGTTTGATTAATCAGAGTTGATTTGCCAGAACCGGAAACACCGGTAATGCAGGTAAAAAGCCCAAGTGGCAAGGTGAAATTCACGCCCTGTAGATTATTACCCGTTGCGCCGGTTAGCTGTAATAGCTTTTTCCCGTTGTACTGGTTGCGCTGTGGTGGCACCTCGATCCTTTCCTTTCCGGACAAATATTTTCCGGTCAATGATTTTTTTGAGCGGATTATCTGCTTGACGTTGCCTTCCGCCACAATTTGACCGCCGCGAACACCGGCTCCCGGGCCGATATCAATTATGTGGTCGGCGCTGCGAATTGCTTCTTCATCATGTTCGACAACGATTACTGTATTCCCCAGATCGCGCAAATGAAACAGGGTTTTAAGAAGGCGGTTGTTATCTCGCTGGTGCAGCCCGATAGACGGCTCGTCAAGTATATACATTACCCCAACCAGCCCGGCCCCAATCTGGCTAGCCAGTCTAATGCGTTGAGCTTCTCCTCCGGACAGCGTATCGGCACTACGATTCAGAGTAAGGTAATTCAGCCCCACATCCACCAGAAATTTAAGTCGGTCCTGCAGTTCTTTTAATATCTTCTCCGCAATTTTTGCGCGTTTACCGCTGAGTTTCAGCTTATTGAAATACTCCGCTGCCAGCGACACTGTCATACCGGTAATCTCGGGTAAATTATTGCCCTTAATTAAGACGTGCCGGGCATCGCGTTTGAGCCGGGTGCCGCCACAGTCGGGACATGACTGAGAGCTTAGGTATTTGGCCAGCTCTTCTCTTACGTGGTTAGATTCTGTTTCGCGATAGCGCCGTTCCAGGTTTGGTAATATGCCTTCAAATGGGTGGCTTCGAATGACCGTATCCCCGCGGTCGTTCACGTATCGAAAATCGACCACGTCCTTGCCGCTGCCCCGCAGAATGATGTTCTGATTTTTCCTGGATAGTTTCTCAAAAGGTTTCTCGATGCTAAAGTCAAAGTGCTGAGCCAGAGAACTGAGCATTTGAAAATAATAGATATTGCGCCTATCCCAGCCTCGAATTGCACCCTCGGACAGTGCCAGTGAAGCATCCACTACAATGCGGCTCTCATCGAAGTACTGCTTTACTCCCAGGCCATCGCACGACCCACACGCCCCAGCCGGATTATTGAAGGAAAAGGAACGGGGTTCCAATTCGGAAATACTGTGTCCGCATTTAGGGCAGGCAAAAAGCGAAGAGAAGACTAAGTCTTCGCTGGCAGTATCGTTTTCTACTACACTCACCATGGCCAGACCGTCGGCTAGCTGAATCGCTGTCTCGAAACTCTCAGCCAGACGTTGTTGCAGGCCGGGCTTGATTTTCAGCCTATCTACTACGACATCGATTGAATGCTTTTTCTTCTTCTCCAGTTCCGGTGGATAGTCAATCTCACATAGAAGGCCATCGACTCTGGCACGTATAAAGCCGCTGGTACGCAATTCATTAAACACATGCAGGTGCTCACCCTTGCGATCGCTTATAACAGGGGCAAGCACCATAATACGCGCGCCTTCGGGCAGGGACATCACCTTGTCCACCATCTGACTAACGGTCTGGGCTTCCAGCTTAATATTGTGATCAGGGCAATGAGGCTCACCAACCCGGGCAAATAACAAGCGCAAATAATCGTAAATTTCGGTAATGGTGCCAACCGTAGAGCGAGGATTGTGTGAAGTAAATTTTTGTTCAATCGATATGGCCGGCGAGAGACCTTCAATATGATCGATATCCGGCTTTTCCATCATGGATAGGAATTGCCGAGCATAGGTGGATAGTGATTCCACATAGCGACGCTGACCTTCAGCATAAAGTGTGTCGAATGCCAGGGAAGATTTACCGGAGCCGGACAAACCGGTGATTACCACAAGCTTGTCCCGTGGGATGGTGACGTTTATATTTTTTAGGTTATGGGTGCGTGCCCCCCGTACTACAATCTTATCCATGATCTACCCAATCCGCCTCGGCGAAACCAACCATTATCCGCAATTCTGGCACTCGGAGTAAAGAGCCGGCACAGATTGGTTTTTTCTCACTCAATTTCGTTGAAAATTTCTCATGCCGCCGAGCATGGTATAAACTTAGGTATGGAGTAAATTTGGTTTAATTTCTGGAGGCAATTGTGGCAAGTCGAGGTGTAAACAAAGTAATTCTTGTGGGTAATCTGGGTAATGATCCTGAGATTCGGTATATGCCCAATGGTAATGCTGTGGCGAATGTATCCCTGGCAACCAGTGATAATTGGAAGGATAAGACAACCGGAGAGCAACAAGACCGAACCGAATGGCATCGTGTTGTGTTCTTTAATAGGTTGGCCGAAATCGTAGAAAAATATGTCAAGAAGGGTTCAAAACTATATGTAGAGGGGCGGTTACAAACCCGTTCTTGGGAACAGGACGGGGTAAAACGCTACTCCACTGAGATTGTTGCCAGTGAAATGCAGATGCTGGATTCACGTGGTGGTGGTGCCGAGAGGGGTGATAATCCGTTCGGGCAAGCTCAAGGTCAGGCTCCGAGCGGTCAGCCTCCGCAAGCAGCGGCGCCGAAAGCCGCGCCAGCTAATTTTGACAACTTTGATGACGAAATCCCTTTCTGATCATTAGCTGCCCCCATTTCTGCAAGATAAGAGAACCAGGCCCCTGCGAAGGGGCTTTTTGTGTCTATCAATTTCTGATGAGTTTAAATCGCAGCAGAGCGTAAGTATTGGAGCGGGCGACGAGATTCGAACTCGCGACAACTAGCTTGGGAAGCTAGAACTCTACCAACTGAGTTACACCCGCAATTTGAGGAGTTTGCGCTTGCTGTCGCAAGCAATGTTGCCGAATTTCAGATTTTGTTAAAATCTGTATTGCAGAGGCCAGTCTAATTAATATCCCAATGGCAAGCAACTTGACTTCAACCTTTGTTCGAGAAACTTTTCTTTATAAGGATTCAGGAGTGGTACTCTAGAGTTGAATAAGCTGTAAGTATCCTAAATATTAGATATTACATCACAGAGGTTATGAAAATTTTTGTTGTAGGCGCCACTAGTCCCACCGGGAAAGAATTTCTCGAGTTTCTGCGCGCGCATAAAATACGCTTCTCAGCGCCCGCGGACAAAAATTTAGATCCCGATAATGCTGTTGCCATTGCAAAATTAGTTACCGATTATGCACCGACCCAACTGGTCAATCTTGCTGATTTTATTTCGGGTAATCACAGTGCGCTAATCAAAGCAGAGTCGTCGGCGGAGCGATGTATAAAGGTCAATAGTGTGCTGCCTGCAACCCTCGCTGAAATGTGTGATCATCTCAATATTCCCATGCTGCACTTGTCTAATAGCTATGTCTTCGATGGTGTAAAAAAGTTGGGATATAACGAGCAGGATACAACAAACCCACAAGGTGTATACGGGAAGGCTTCCCTCTCGGGGGAATTAGCCGTACAACAACATAATGCACATATAATACTGCGCTCCGGTTGGCTGTTTGGAAATAGAAAGAAAGGTTTGATCAAATCATGGATTCGCGCGGTTAAGAAAAATGGCGGTCAACTTCAAGTGGTAAGACGCCGCTTCAGCCCAACACCAACCAGTGATCTTGCGTCGGCTATATTGGCTGTATGCCAGCAGGTTGACTGTGATGCGCGGGTTTGGGGTACTTATCACTATGCTGGGCTGGAAACCAAGAAAGAAAATGAGTTTGTGGAACAAACTATTCGGTACGCGGCTAATCATGATGAAGAGGTTTATCAATTGCTGGATGGTGTCAAAATCACAGACGCAGAAGCCAAGTTGCCGGAAATTCTTAATTCCACACTGTCGGGTAAGAAAATATCTGATACTTTTGGTATAAAACAAAAGACGTGGCATGTCACTTTGCAAGAGGCGATAAAGACCCTTTATGTGGCGCGACTGAAACCACAACCGGGTCAGGATGACTCGCAGCAGGTGAAATAAAAAATTGCCTGAGACAATGAATGACCAAGACATGACCAAGACATGACCAAGACATGACCAAGACATGACCAAGACATGACCAAGACATGACCAAGACATGACCAAGGGAACAATGACTCCTATAGAAACAGCTTTACCCGCTCTGATGAACGATCTTCCATTGATTGATGAGGAAGAGAGCCAGTTATTGTTATCAGCTATTGGTAGAGTGTTGGCTGAAAATTTGATTGCCAGTATTGATGTTCCCCCCTACGACAACAGTGCTATGGACGGTTATGCGATTAACTCGGCAGATATTGCTGCGGGCAAAATGTTTCTCGAAGTAGCCCAGCGGATACCGGCGGGAGAAGTTGGGGGCAAGCTTGGTGTGGGACAAGCAGCTAGAATTTTTACCGGTGCGCCGATTCCCGTCGGAGCTGATGCGGTGGTAATGCAGGAGAATTGTGAAAGATTGGAAAACGCAGTGCATATTTTACAAGGTGTGAATCCAGGAGCAAACATCCGTCACGCTGGCGAAGACATAAAGGCCGGGTCCACATTGCTGAGTTCGGGGCATCGTTTAGTGGCTCAGGACATGGGGATATTGGCCTCGGTAGGTCTAACTACAGTCAAAGTAAAGCGGCAATTAAAGATTGCATTGATGACTACCGGCAATGAATTAGTACAGCCTGGTACTAAATTAGCGCCTGGACAAATCTACAATTCAAATTTCTATAGTATCGCTGTGTTATTGTACAACCTTGGTGCCCAAGTTATTGACGTTGGTATGGTCTCTGATGATTTAGAATCAACGGAAAAAGCCCTACAGGAAGCCGCATCGAACGCGGACTGTATAATAAGTACAGGCGGTGTTTCTGTCGGTGAAGAAGATTATGTCAAGGCAGCCGTAGAAAACTTCGGCCAGCTGAAATTATGGAAACTGGCGATCAAACCAGGCAAACCACTTGCCTGCGGGGAAATAGCCAATACTCCCTTCTTCGGTCTTCCTGGTAATCCAGTGTCTGCATTTGTTACCTTTTGCCTGGTTGTCAGGCCGTGTCTGCTGACGATGCTCGGCTGTAGCGATGTCGAATCAAAACAATATTGTGTTGTTGCAGCTTTTGAATTTCCTGCCACTGGAATCAGGCAAGAGTATTTGCGTGTGAGCTTAAGCAGAAGTGAGCAGGGGGAAACTGAAGTAAGCCCCTATTCCAATCAAAGTTCAGGAGTGAATTCTTCATTGAGTGGAGCGGACGGTTTGGCTATCATCCCTCCCCATACCTCTGTTTCCATTGGTGATAAACTGGTTTTTATTCCATTTTCGGAACTGATTAACTAGAATCCCGTCGCACATAGGATTAATCTATTGTGGAGAAAGCCTATTTCGTCAGATTTCCCAAAAAATCTTTAAATGCCTTAGCAATGTTACAAAAACTACTTACCATTTTATTTCTGCTTATTGGAATTAGTGCTTGTCAGACTAATCAACTGGGCGCGCCGGCTGGTGAGGCTATAACCGAGGCAGCCGGGCCTCAAGTTAGGGTAATCGGAGAAGCTCAAGTTCTTATTCCCGGTAAAAATGGAGATCAACAACGTTTCTTGGCAGATCTTCTTTATGAGGGCTTGCAGGCTTTAGATGCAGATAAACTGCTAACTCCGGTTGATGATAATGCCCACTCTCGATTTCGGCGAGTCCTTGCCTACCAGCCCACTAATAAGCTCGCATTGCAAGGGTTGCAGGACATAGTGGCGCGGTACGTTGCGTTATCCCAGGAGGCCAGCAGGCGAGGTCTATTTGAAGACGCTCAGATCATGCTGGATCGAGCGAGGTTCGTTGACGAGAAGCATCCTGATATCAACAAAGCCTTGTTGGAAATGCAGGCAGAGATGGATTCCGGAGATCTATTCTTTGAATTGGATGAGCTTGAATTTGCCCGCCAAACAGATTCTGCCGTGCAGAAACTCGGAACCATTGCCGAACAGGCGAGGCAACACGAGGCAATTTTTCTGATCACCGCACCCAATGACGATCAGGCAAGGTGGATGTTCTCTGTGATGCGTGAAGCAGTCGAAGGCTTCCGTTTGCGAGGAAATATAGAGCTGGCCAGTCGCCATAGCATCCGATTGCGTTTGCCGTCCGAGGCACTACCTTAACGCAAACAATTATCACTGCAGCAGGTTCCTAGTACGGAACACTGCAGAAACGTGAATCGGCATAACGTGCTAATTCATGAGAATATCCTGTCCGTTTGAATCGATCAAAGTTTATATTTTGCTAATATACGTTATCTGTAGCGAATACTTTTTGGATTGGTTACAGAAAAACTTAAAATTAAGCATGTAATTGATGTGCGCAGCGATAAATAAAATTGATTTTAATGGATTAGAAGCGCTTGAAAAAGCCCTTGCTGAAATACAGATTAAATTACATCTGTCAGAGGTTTAAGATCTAATAATGGATAAGTTATCTAATACTAATTTCTTTCGAAATTTTTCCGGCAACAATTACTTGATTCACGATCAAGCGGTTGAAGATTTGAAAGACAAAAAATAAATGCTAAGTAATGACTTTTAGCCAGCAGTTTGCAAACCGGATTTACTCATGACTGTTTGGGTTGACGCGGATGCCTGCCCCAAGCAGATAAAAGCAATTCTGTTTAGAGCTGCGGAGCGCACAGGCATTGATTTATACTTGCTCGCAAATCAGCCCATACCAACCCCTGCATTTAAAAACATTCAATCTATTCAGGTCCGTCAGGGATTCGATGTGGCTGATGATGAAATCGTACGGCGAGTGCAAGTAGGCGATCTGGTGATTACCAGCGACATCCCTCTGGCAGCAGAAGTTATCGAGAAACAGGGGTTAGCTCTGAGTCCACGAGGTGAGATGTTTTCCCCAAGCACCATTAAAACTCGGCTAAATATGCGTGACTTTATGGATACCATGCGCAGCAGTGGCATCCATAGCGGTGGTCCGAGGCAGCTAAGTGAAGCGGATACACGGGAATTTGCTAATGCGCTCGATCGTTATCTTGCCAAAAATTAATCAGAGCTGCCCTAGGCTAAACTCAATCTACTGGGAGTCTTTGAATCATTAATCAGAGGCTGCCTAGAGTTTAACAATCATTTTTCCGAAATTGCTACCCGCGAAGAGACCGAGAAAAGCGTCAACTGCATTGTCAATTCCCTCAACAACTGTTTCCCTAGTTTTGACTTTATCCTCACCAATCCATTGTTCCATTGCGTCTAGAAACTCAGGACGCATATCACCATGATCGGAAACAATAAAACCATTGATACGCACTTTTTTACCTATGATGAGCCCCAGATTATTCGGACCTGGCGCCGGTTTAGCATAGTTATACGAGGCTATCATGCCGCAGGCGGCGATTCGGCCAAAAGGGTTCATTATGTTTAATGCAGCCTGTAGGTGATCGCCACCCACGTTTTCGAAATACACATCGACCCCATCCGATGCGGCCTGGCTCAGCGCTTTAGTGAGATTGCCACAGGTCTTATAGTTGATGGCAGCATCAGCGCCACACTCATCCAGTATCCATTGCGCTTTCTCATCAGACCCTACGCTGCCGATCACTCGACAGCCTTTAAGCTTCGCAATTTGACAGACATTAGCGCCTACCGCCCCTGCAGCGGCGGAAACAAACACAGTTTCGCCTGCTTTGGGTTCGCCATATTTCAGCAAGCCAACGTAAGCGGTTAAACCGGGCATGCCCAGTGTACCCAGATAAAGCGACAATTGATTCTCATCGAAAGGAACCAGCTTGAGAAGGGTTGCGGATGTTCCTATAAACCCATCCTGCCACGCACATTGATTGAGGACAATGTCGCCTGGTTGTAAATCTGGGTCACCTGACTCTATGACTTTTCCCACAGCACCGCCATACATGGGCTTATTTAATGCGTAAGGTGCAGCATAGATGGCGTTCTCATTCATCCGGCCTCGCATATAGGGGTCGACAGACATATACAGGTTTTTAACGAGCACCTCGCCTGCTGAAGGTGCTGGCAATTCAACCTCAACAATTTCAAAGTTGTCCTGGGTTGGCATACCGTCTGGGCGGCTTGTCAGATGAATTTGCTTTGCGGTGAGCGTTGTCATAATAATTCCATAAGATTATAGGGCTGCTGTTCCCAGCATCGTGTAACTGGGGTTTAAGCCGAAGGTTGCTCGCTGGCAATAGGTGCAGCGGGCGTAGCCATGGTGGTTTTGTTTTGAAAGATGATAATCCCGATTAGGATTGCGGCGCCAATCAGATGATAGATGATGCCAAATGGAGTCCACATGAGTAATACTGCACTGAGAAAGAGTAATGCGGCAGTGTAAGCATTGAGTCTGGTCTCTAGGTGCCATTGTAAAATGCCCGCCATGGCATACAGTCCCATGCAGGACCATAAAAATACTTCCATTCGTTCGGGCCAGCTGCCTGATATTAAAGGTGAATAGACAAATAGCACCGGTACCAGGTAAAGCCCTTTAGCAACTTTCCAACTAGTAAGCCCTGTAGCCATGGGCCGTGTTCCAGCGATGCCAGCTGCTGCAAATGATGCCAAGCACACCGGCGGTGTTACGTTGCTATCTTGTGATAACCAGAAGATCACCAAATGAGAGCTGAGTAACAAACCGGTTAATAATTCCGGCGCTAACATCTCCGTTCGTATCAGCTGCTTCATTTCCAGTGGCATTTCTTGCAGTGCTATAACCGGGTCCCCTCCGAATAGGCTCAATGTTGCCATTACACTGGAAGGCAGATCCCCAGCCTGTAGTGCAGCCAGTAATTGCGAATGGCTGACCAAGTCAAATATTAACGGTGCAGAAAGGGTTGCCAGTACGATATAGGAGGCAGTTACCGGTAGCCCCATGCCCAGCACAAGAGAAGCTAGTGCAATCAGAATTAATGTGATAATCAGGTTGCCCTGTGCCCAATCGACGATCATTAACGAGAAGGCATTGCCCACACCGGTGGTGGTGACCACATTGATGATAATACCCACAGCGACAAGTAAAAGGGCGGTCGATACCATAGTTCTCACGCCATCCACCATCGCATCAAAAATATCAGCTAACCTCATTGGTGTGGCGGATAACCAGGATGCAGCAATAACGCTGATGATAGCGAAGGCAGCAGAGGTAGTTGGGGTTCGGCCCCAAACCAAAAAACCTACCAATACAACTATCGGTATAAGAAACTGCCAACCATCTTTCAACACGGTTGAAACATTTTCTGTGTTTTCGGCTTTGGTTGGATCCAATCCCAGCCGTTTGGCTTCGATACGCACGAAATAGGACACAGTAAGAAAGTAGAGCAGAGCGGGTAGGGAGGAGGCTGCGATAATAGTTAGATAGGAAATTTGAGTATAACTGGCCAAAACAAAGGCACCTGCCCCCATTACTGGTGGCATTAGGGCTCCGCCAGTGGAAGCGGCGGCAACAACACCAGCAGAGAACCGGCTGCCAAAGCCAGACTTTTTCATCATCGGAATCGTGATTACACCAGTTGAAACCGTATTTGCTACAGCAGAACCCGACACCGAGCCCATTAATCCGGAGCCAACTACTGCCACATGTCCGGCTCCGCCGGTATATCTGCCAGCCAAACACTGAGCCAGATTGACAATAAAGTCGCCAGCGCCAGAGCGTAATAGGAAGGAGCCGAAAATAATGAACATAAACACGAAGGTGGAAGAGATGTTCGCGGTGAGCCCAAACATGCCTTCACTGGTGAAAAAACTGCGATAGAGCACGGTTTCTAGACTCAGACCTGGGAAAGAGAATACTCCGCCGATGTATCTGCCGAGAAAAAGTATATAGGACAAGCTGAGCAAGATTAGCACAGGCATAAACCAGCCGGTGGTTCTGCGCGTGAATTCAATTGCTAAACCAACTGCAATAAGTGAAAAAACATAGTCGCTGAGTATGTACTCAGTTTCTCTTGCATATAGCGCGGTCTCGAAAAGTATTAGGTAAGTGGATGTTGCAATTGCCAAACCTGCCAAACCAATATTTATCCAGTAAGTCAGTGAGTGTTTGGCAATCGATTCCGATTCATTTGCCATCAGCGCACAGATGGCACAGAAACCACCAAAGTGAATAGCTGAAAGCCACAGTTCGGAAATGCTAGCGAATACATTGCAGTAAATATGAAACACAGCAAAGAAAAATGCAGCCCACTGTAAATACCGAGACTTCATGGTAATGTCTCGCTTTGGTTGGTTGGCGGGGGTATTAAACGTTCGGGAATATTGAGACCCATTTCACGGTAGTAGCGAATAGACCCGGGGTGCAGCGGTGCACCTAAGCCTTCGATGGCAATTTCCAGGCGCATATCCTTAGTGGCACCATGAATTTCCTGCAGGGTCGCCAGATTCTCCCAGATTACTTTGGTTACCCGATAAACAACTTCTTCAGGAATATCTTCATGGGTAACTAATACGTTCGGCGAAGCCACTGTACGTATTAACTCACTCTGGTTAGGGTAGGTGCCTGGCGGAAACTCATACCAATCCCAAAGTGGGTATCTGGCGTTGATTTTATCCAGATCAGCCTGGGTCCAGCTCAATATCGTCAAACGATCACCGAGCAGTGCATAGGCCTGAGTTATGGAGCTTACTGGGGCACCAGCTGGAATATTCATACCGACGATGTTGCCATCCTGGATCGCGTTGCTTGTAGGCCCGTAGCCCATGTAGGCGAGATTGAACTTGGTCTCGAAGTCGATTCCCAGGGTATCCAGGATGAAGCGTCCGGTTTGATCAGCACCGGAATTCCTTGCCCCCAATACATAACGATCACCGTCCAGTAAATCCAGATCCATTATCTTACCGGTTTCAGCAAGCTCACTCAAAAGCACAAAGTGTTCGACGTTTTGCCACAGCGCACTCACGCTGCGCATGTGGGTCTGAGGGCGGCTGACAGGTCCCTCACCACTCCAAGACCAGGCCCCGAACGGCCCTTGCAGGATGGCAAACTGGGCTTGGTTATCACGCAATAATTTGACGTTTTCCAGAGACCCTGCGGAGCTGATCGCGGTGAGCGAGATACCTTCGCTCTCATAGAGTTGAGCATGGGCAATAGTAGCCAGAGCAACGCCAACTGGGTAGTAGGTTCCACCGGTGGTAGCCGTTGTAAGCACAAACGGACGGGCGCGATTCAAATCATCATTACAGGAAATCACCAAAATGCTGACGATAATCCCTAATGCTACGTTTCTCATTCAGAATCCTATCGGGGCAATATTGAACTTATTTTGTGACCCGTATGCTGTGACTGCTGCTTAGGCTTAGTCGCTGCTAAACCACGCGGTCCCAGACGCATCTGATGAAACCATATTTCCTTTTAAAGCACAATGAGCGGGCAAGCGGTCAGGTTGGAGGCGGGGACACGACAGGTAGCTATCGCGATTACAGGTTCAACTACTTTGGTTGTAAATAAGGATCAGGATGTAATTCGGGTGATTGATATAGCTCAGATTCCAGTCGGCGTAGGACAAAAGTCATTGGCGGTCAACCCTACCAATCAATAGTGCAACCACTGACAATGGATTCGGACTAAATACCTAAAATGGCTCCAACTTCAATTATAGTTCAACCATTGTGCTTACTGAAAATTTAAGTGGGAATACGGTTGGTAAGGTTGCTAATTACCAATAGGAGGGAAAAAGTTGTTACAAGGCACAGACCCTGGCCGCAGAGACATTGAGTACAATTGGTTTTTTGCTCACTCTGAATTCTGCATTGAGATAAGAAATTTCCAATGAAAATTCCAGGGCTGACTCACTAGATTCAATTACCGCTCTGAGTAGATAAGTGTCTGACTGGAATATCTCTAGCTTGCCAATTTCTGAGCTTGCAGACTTCAGTACTACACCAAATGGTTCACCATCAAATAGCGCATATATTCTTAACATGATCAAAAACTTCTTTTTGCCAGTGGAATCCAAACATTGAATGGTCGAAATTGAAGAGGGGAATAGGCATTTTAGCCCCTTCTCATCCGTATAAGTAGTCCATTGGTCGGTTGGAAATGACGCAGCAATTCTTGCGGCAGATGAACGTTGTATGTCTGGAAGTAAGTCCACTGTGGCCTCCAGTACTTTCTGCACTTCCGGTGGGTAGCCAATCTTTACAGACGACCGCTCACCCCAGTCATACTTTAAACTTTTTTCAGCTTCCGGGAATTCTGTACCTGAATGCTTCTTTATCACCATAGTCACAGACGCACCAAAAATACTGGATATTGCCACTCTGACCAACTCACTATCCAGAGGAGAGTTTTTGCTGATACCGGTTATCGATTTTGCTATGCGTCCTGCCATCGATTCTATTTCAACAGAAGCTGGCAAAGAATACCCCATCTTCAAATCTATCTCTGACAAGGATTTAGCAGCAACTTCGATCCCACGACTTATCCTTTTAATAATTAATTGCTTCACTGTTTCAATATCATGTTCTCTGTGGTCAAAAACGATATTTTCCAACGCATTCATGCAAGATTCTGGATTCAGGCTAAGCTCTTCTATTGATCCAACTTGTCTCAGAATACCCAACATTTCGCTCAATTGCATAGTCTGGTTTTCTACCATTCCAAAAAGCTCTTCCTGCCGGCTTCCTAGAAACGGCTCGGCAATAATTCGCAGCAATCCTTCCTGATCCAAGGTTTTTTCGATTTCTCTGAATTGTTCTCTTCTGTTGGTGCGAAACTTGTAAAAACAAAATTCACGTGCGCAGGGTTCATTTTCTAGGAAGAGTAGGCCCCCTAGTTTGACAGTGCGCATTAATTCCTGAAGAACTTTCTGCCAGCTCCAGGTATGATGCAAAGCAGAAGCAATGTATACCAGATCAAAATAATTGTCGGTAAACGGTAAATCATGAAAATCCGAAGCGATTCTGGTTACTTTATCATTGTCTAGATTTGATTCGATCGCGATATCTCTGCCAAGTGCCAGTGTATCAATGGAAATGTCAGAGAGTGTTACTTCGGTATTAAATTTATTGGCCAACATATATCCGGTAGTATGAGCATACGCCGCTACTTCCAGTATTCGTATCGGAGTTTCTGAGTTATCGAAATCTTTGCCATGTGCAGCCAGCACGCGTGAGATTTCATTGCAGTGCGCACCGCTGATCGAGGCTATAGTTGAGTCCACGGTTATGGAGTGCCAAAGTACCTCGCCAAGAATATTATTTATAGTCTCCGAAAACATAAATATCCCTTTTTTTCTTTGGTTGTACGTGCGCGCAAAAAATCAGATTTCTACGAGAGTGCCATTAGGAAGTTTTCACTGCACCCCATTCACTTCGAGGACAATATTTCCCGAAGTTGCTGTTCGGCCACGCTAAACGAAAAGTATTTTTCAATATTTTTTTTGCCAGCCTCTGAGAGTTTTTTCCATAGATCTTTGTCCGTATAGGCAAGCAGGACCTGACTTGCAAATTCCTCAGCGGTATCACCTATCAATACATCTTCAGTATCAACCAGCCTCATGCCTTCTGCGGCCATGGTGGTGGCAACCACCGGTACACCAAAGGACATACTGGTGTTTATTTTCCCCTTTATTCCGGCACCATAACGCAATGGAGCAATCGATAATTTTACTTTGTTGAAATAGGGTTCTATGTCGGAGACGAATCCAGTGACTATTACATTCTTGCTCGCCCTTGCGGACAGAGCTTCGGGCGGCTGCGAACCCACTACATAAATACGGATTTCAGGATCCTTCTCGACTATCAGAGGAAAGATATCATCTAGGAAGTATTCCATTGCATCATAATTGGGTGGGTGCTCAAAGCCGCCAATGAACAAAATATCGCCACGTTGATCAAAACCGCATTCGGTCTCATAGTTGGCATGGATATTTGATAAAAGTGCAACATCGATAGTTGCATCTTCCCGTTTTAGCAAATCTAGTTCCACTGGACTGACAACTAGTGTCACATCAGACTTGCGTGCAATGCCTAACTCCTGCTCCTTTCGTTTAGCGGCCTTTTCCATAAGTGTCGTATCTTTGGCTATATCAGCCTCTCTTTGTTCCCTAAGGAAATGAAGATCCACCGTGTCAAAGATGACTTGCGTGCTTGGACAGTAATTACGAACATCATCAATGTGTATAGAGGCTACGTTCACACGACTCAAAATTACCGCACTAAACTGATCACCAGTTCTCTGTAGGTAGGATCCGATAGATGTCACATAAGGATGGTATTGTAGCTCTATACCGATACGTTGTAGCTGCCTGCTATAATGAGCCTGGTACTCAAGATTATTGGTCATGAATGTGATTCTATATTCAAGATTTCTTAGTATCTTTAGAAGGCTGAACATCCGCAAAGAACCTGAATCGTTATCCGGCATTATCATCCTTTCATCTATTACCAGGACGCGTTTTTCTTTTGATCGATCCTTTTTTACGTCGGGGTCTTTCCCTGGCACACCATGATTCTGAAGTTGATCTTTCCAACGTTCAAAAAATTTCTTTTGATTGTTAATTTGGTATTGCTTGATACCCGAACCCGTATCGATGCCCGATGTTACTCCTTCGAAATGAACGACACAGGCGTTCGGTTGGTAGTAAACTTTTCTTCCAGATTGCCTCACTTTGAAAGCCAGGTCGGTGTCTTCATAATAGGCAGGAGCATAGTGCTCATCAAACATGCCCAACGCGATAAAGCTTTCTCTCAAAATCATGAGGCAGGCACCGGAACAGTAGTCTACTGCTCTGGCATAACAGCAATTGGGATTGTTTGGATCACCGTTTCTGCCATAATTCCAGGCTGATCCGTCCTGCCATACAATGCCACCAGCCTCCTGTAACATACCGTTGGGGTACACTAGTTTTGCACCAACCATACCAGCATCAGGGAATTCGAGAAATGTCTGGTGCATTTCATTCAGCCAGTCTACTTGTACTTCTGTGTCATTATTCAGGATCATCAAGTAAGTGCCTTTAGCTGCTTCAACCCCTAGATTAATTGAGCGTATGAAGCCTTGATTATTTTTATTTGTGATTACTTTTATCCCCGACATATTTTTCAACATTTTCTCAGTCTCGTCAGTAGACTGGTCATTAACTATAATTATTTCGTAACTGAGTTCGCTGGATGTATTGTCAAGAATGCTTTTCAGGCAATGAAACGTATATAAATGTTTGTTGAAAACAGGAATAACTATCGATATTAAGGGGTTTGACTCAGAGTTAAATTTTAATGACTTGTAGGACCTGGCAATCGAATGTTCAACCGGGGCAGCGATCGAAGCAATCGGTTCGGTCCTCGATCTTTCATCATTGATTTCTCGGAATATTCCGGCTACGCCATGTTTCTTCCATATTCTGAATGCTGTTGAAGCCTGGCGAAATGGCCTGGAATAGCGCCAGCTCTTGCTTTGGTATATCCGCTGAAAATCAGTTTGTGCTTGTTTAACAATATTTGCATGGTCACTCTGCAGGTTTGCTATTTGCCTGATATATACTAGCTGAGCATCCCTGGCTGTTTCCCTGGCTGTTTGTTCCCAATCTGCATTCAGGTTATCTAGTTGCTCTTGCAGATCCAATGCCTGTTGTGCTCGAGCATTCATCTGTTCGCCCAATTGTTCTTCTCTGACTTTTAGATCGTGGCTTCTTGCATCAATCAAGCGTTGTAAATGATCCATTTCAGGATAGCTTCTCGCTCGGTCCAATACATCTAAAAGCTCTGTTGTACTCCATAGTAGAGACCACTTCCGATAAATCATTTCCCGGTATTTTATTCCCACCTCGTCGCCATCTTTTGAACCAAACCCACTGCGAGTTGAGACCCGGTAATAAGCTGATATTTTATCGAGAACACAAAAATCAGTATGGCCCGAAACTTGAAGCCAAAAATCCCAGTCCTCCATCCGGTCAAAGTCCGTATCGAATCTACATCCCGCTTCGAGTAACTCTCTGGAAAACAAAACCGAATGTATTGGTATGTAATTCTCGATTAATAGACGGGCATGATCATATTCAAAATCAAAAAGTGAGGTTGCCTTCCAGCTACCATCAACTAGCTCCACACACTGGGTTGCGCTATACGCTACCCTGCATTTTTTATTTTTTACTAGAATATTCAGCAAGTTTTCAATATGATCTTTGTCTATCCAGTCATCATCATCTAGGAACAGTATAAACTCTCCCGTTGATGCATCCAGCCCAGCATTAGCGGCTACCGACCGGCCCTGATTAGAATCGAAACTAATAGTTTCTTTCCGGCTGATTGCTGGACCCGCTTTCGACTCAACAATAAACTCAATATTACATCCACCATCATTAACAACGATTAGCTCGATGTTGGTATGATTTTGATTGGATACCGAGTCGATAGCATTTGATAGCATCTCAATCCGGTCTTTGGTTCGGATTATTACGGTAACAAGATGTGAAGGCATATTTTAGTGTTTATATCTAATGAAGTGGGTTCGACTGAGTAGCAATGATACCGGATTTACACAGCCTGCGAAAACCTTTACTCTCTCTGTCTTCTTTCTCTACCATTACATCAAGAACCAAAATAGGTCCGGGAACTACTCCATGACTCAGCCAGTACTGGAAGGGATTTCGATAAGGGATTTCGCAGAGTATCAAAATCATCTGGTTACGGCTCGAGAAGTGAACGAATTGCGGTACAAATATGAGCTCAGCCTGCTCAAGGGTGCTAATGAAACTGTGGCCAACGGCTTTTGCTATGTTTGTCAGCGCTACGTAGACTTTCTGATAGACTTTAATCACTCGTCAGGACACTACGATGGGAATATCCGCATTCCAAACTGGAGAGAAAGGCTGGTATGTCCTAGTTGTCAACTCAATAATCGAACTCGAGCCTGCATTCATTTTCTTAATGAGAGCCTGCTTTGTAAGAAGGCTCACTCTATTTATATTACAGAGCACGTGACACCGCTATACGCGATGCTTACCAGCCGTTACCCCGATCTCACTGGAAGTGAGTATCTTGGCGATAAAATTCCCCTCGGCTCACTCAATGAACAGGGTGTAAGAAACGAAAGTATTACACGTTTGTCTTTTAATGATAATTCCTACGATTTTATTCTTTCTTTTGATGTATTTGAACATGTTCCCGAATTTCCGAAGGCCCTCAGAGAGTGTTTACGGTGCCTCAATAAAGGTGGCACTTTATTGTTTACAGTACCCTTTATTAACACGCTGGAAGATAACTTGGTCAGGGCCACTATCGATACTAACGGAGACACAATCCATCTGTTGGAACCTGAATATCATGGGGATCCAGTTAACGACGCAGGCTGCCTGTGCTACTACCACTTTGGCTGGAACCTACTTGAAGAAATGCGAGCAGTTGGATTCTTTGAAGTCAAAGCGCATTTGTACTGGTCAGAGCACTATGGATATCTCGGTGGTGAGCAGTTGTTATTTACCGCCACCAAGTGAAGCCGGGCACTCTAAGGGGGGAGACCTTGTTCTTCCCGTCTATGCTTACGTCGAATCCCACGCAATCACTTTAGGGTTTGGAGGCAGCTATTTAGCTACCATGGTGTGGATTGGCGTTGAATTGCCCTTTAGTTTTCCGCTGCCGCCTTGAAAAATCGGATTAGCAAGTAGTGCGTTTCTGTTAATGGCCAGGCGACCACCAGATGATCTAAGGGCCCGAACTTCGACTTGCTGAAGTTCCTGAAAATAGAAACATGCGGTTAACTCCTCTTCTGTGAGTGCGCATGAGAGAGACTCCAATTGCGCCTCCAGATTATCGTCAAGCGCACCTAATTGTGCACGTAGCTGTCTTTTATCAGTATCCTGTCCACCGCTTCGCGCCTCTCTCAACAGTTCCGTTCGCACTTGATTTACTTAACCAACATATTGTTTAGCGCTCCCACAATAACTTCCGGGCGCTCATCTGAGGTATTAAGCGAATTGAGAAAATTACCGTAGCGACCCTATAGCGAGATCAGAGATCCCAGTTCGATTGGTTCCAGAGCGGACAGCTGTTTGATTAACGCAAATTGCGCGCCATATTCTGTGCGGGATTCTTGCTGTTGGAGCAGTTCATTATTGATGCGGTTGCGTCTCTCACTTTCCAAGCACTGGTAGCCCGGGCTAACTTGCGCCTGCGTCACCATCAGCTGATTGGATGCAGCAGTTAGTAGTTGACTGATTGCTGTATTTAAGTCACTGCGCAACTGCAAGATGAATTTATCATTCTCAACCCGTTGCAGGGATGGCTTTCTGCCTGAGATAGAAGCTGTGCCACGAACTCCGAGTAGTCTTTTAGCTGCTGGGCCTGAGATTGATTGCCTCGATATAGCGTATAGCCATCCACGCCACAACTGAATATCAGCAGTCCTATAACGGGAACCAGTTTATTCCTTATTTCTTCTCGCGGGGCTCTATTTTGTCTGGCCCAAGGGTATCTGAAGTATGGCCGGATAAGGGTACTTCTTCTTCCAGTTTTCCAATAAGCATCATGGCGCCTACAAAAATAGCAGTGATTGTGGTTATGCCAAGTACCATTGTGATGCGATACACCATCGCTATATACAAATCTGCGAAGTAATACACGGCTTCAGCCAGTGCATTGACTACAACCAGAGCTAGTGCGAATGAAATCCAGATCGCTTTTTGCATGGGATAATTGTCTCGCTGGGCTGAAAAGCCAAGCCTTTTGTAAGGCCGATGGCAGAAACTCTAATTCCAGAGTAGCAGCATTCCTTATACGTGACTACTGCTGTGCTGTGTGAAGAACTTGCTGGCCTTCCCCAGCAATGTGTTGCGAGTAGCTGCTAATGGTATTGCCGGTTGCCTAGATTGAAAGTAGCAGTATCCCTTTTATTTGGTTGCCGCTGTGTTCTGTGAAGATAAAAATATCGTCCAGGTTATCACCGTTCAGCTGCACTGGAATTATGTCGCCATCAATTACTTGTTCATTCAGCTCAATATTGATGTCGGCTTTTTGTTCGCCAAGTCGCACTAGATCAGGGTTGCCACTGACGGAAACATTGTCGATGATTTTATTGATATCAAGTTCGTAATTATCCCGTTCGCGGGTGTAATCCAAGGCTCCCAGGAACAGGTCTGTATCTACTTCCGGTTCAATGCTGTTCAAAAATATTTCCAAATTATTGTTTATCAGAACTAACAGATCCTGATTGTCAAAGTTAGCATCAAGGTCCGCAGTGCCGGTTGGTATTGGCTCATTATTTTCAAGTTCTCTGGCTTCGTTGGCGATGTTCATAACGGTTGTGGCGAGACGAATGACGGAGGGGAATTTTAAGTTGACTGTTATTTTACGATTGGGGCGACGTCCAAAGCGTTCACCGTCGTTCAGGTAAATAAAGGCTTCCACAGATATATTGCCCGATAGAGCAAGCCATAAAAAAATATCGCCTACAGAGACTGTTTCTACTCGCCATAGCCACAAGTCCTTCAGCCCGTCTTCATTTTCATCAAACAGGAAAGTGCTCAGAACGTTACCGCCTGAGCGCAATATTTGCCGGGGCTGCTCCATATTCATTCCATTAGCAGTACCTCCGAACAGCGAAACCTTGCCTGCTTCCCGTAGCAAAAGATCCTCAATTCCATCGGCATTTACATCATCCAGTATTTCCTCATGGGTGAGTGCCAACACTCCGGTTAAATTTGAAAAGTCCAGGTTGTCTATATCAAATTCACCTAAGCGTTCTTCGATAGCAGCGATGTCCAATGAATAACTCGGTGCTTGGGGGAAATAATTTTCACTAGTTCCCATGGCAATGAATACATCCAGTTTCTTATCTGTTTGCGATACCAGGTCATCAAAACCATCGCCATTCACATCACGTAAATCCATCAGCGGTATACGCATGGATTGACCCGTTTGGCGTTCCAGTCGACGTGGATTTAGCCTAGTTCGCAATCTGACATCAGACAGCACGCTGATGCCTGTTTGATAACTGTCATCGGCATTGCTGATATACAAGTTCAACACACCTGCACCTGGTATGATGAGGTCATTACGTCCGTCACCATTTACATCGCGCGAAAAATGCAATCGATTAACGCCTTTGCTAAGAAAGCCATTCAGGTTCGATTTGACCAGTTTTGCCTCGGAGAACTGTTGATTTTCTATCGACCAGGCAAAGACGTCAGAGCCATCAATAAGTGCTATCAATGACTGTTCCCTAGTCTTACCATAGCCAGTTCCAATGTCCCAGCCAACCGATTCGCCAGGCAACTCGAGGTTGATGAAGCCGGCATCGAAATCGAATTCATTGTTAGATTGAAAGTAAACTCTGATAGTGTTTTCAATCACCAGAATCAAATCTTTGAGCCCGTCATTATTCAAGTCAGCAGCCAGTATCTGGTCAGCTTCCGCGGGGAATTGAAAAATTTGTTGCTGATAATTGGGTAATGTTGTGTCCTCCGCTGCGATCATCAGCATAGGGAATGGGAAGAGGCATAAAACTAATCGAAGTGCGCTATTCATGGCGTCGCTATCAATACCGTGGTTGCCGAATTGTGGCGTAATATCAGATCCGGCTTGTTGTCGTTATTTAAATGCAGCACATTAAAACCGACAATACCGCGCGTTGATACGTATTGCCAGAAAGGCTGGTTGCCTATTTGCAGAGTTCCGTCGATTCGCTTAGCCGCTAATGTGCCCTCCGCAGTGATATACATGGCATCTTTGTTGCCATCGCCATCAATATCAAAACGTAACGACATTTGTTCAGCAAGCCCTCTTACATCGCTTGCTGAAAAACTTTCTTCCAACCGGGAGTCGGGTCGACGGCTAAATACGCCTTCAGTGACACTATTGCCTGAGTACAAGAGCTGAGTCCTGACTATGCTGGAATTACGAATAGCATTCACCACTGGTACTGTGTAATAGCTTACGCTGAGACTGGGCCTGCCATCGTCATTGATGTCGATAAAATTTAGATCTGCATCATAACCGGAGAAGCGCATTACTTGATTTGCCTGGTCAAGGTCGAAGCTTCCGTTTGAGTTAATAAAAAAGTAACTGGTCCATTCATTGCCATTGCCATCGGTTCTAATTAAATCCAGTTTTTTGTCGCCATTTAGATCAACCAGCCTAATATCACCGCGGGTTTCAATTACGCCTTGCCAATCAGGGTTTTCAGAGAAGCTGCCAGCAGCAGACTGAAAATGTATATTGAGTTGGCCCTGCAAGTCATCCCCCACATTAAGATACGCAATATCGGGTAGCTCGTCATCATTCAGGTTTACCAGCCGAGCCGAGGGCATCCAGTTTTCTGCATCCAACAGGGAGCGGGAAGAGCCCTGCTCAGTCCATTCTTCAACAAATCCTGCAAACGGGGTCGACTTCTGCGCAGTGATTTCAAAAACCAAGCCTTCGTCAGCGTTTATACGCATGCTAGCATCAAAACCGCCCCTGCGGCTTCTGCTTGCGGAGGGAGCAAGATTTTCATTGCTTGTTTTTAGCTTGGTAACTAGGCTGAACTCCTCGTTGGGTAATCCCTTAAAAAATCCATAGCCGTCTTTGCCTGGAAGTAGTAGGTCCACGTATTCATCCCCATTTACATCTCCTACGTCATTGAAATATTCAACGCGCTCCAGATTGGGTACAGTCGCAATTAAATCCCACTGAAAAAGCTGTTTGATGTTGCCTGCATATCCTTCGATGGCGGTAGAAAGGCTGAACACACCGTTGCTGGCGAATAACAATAACTCTTTGCCCGGCCCAAGGCGTATGTTAGCAAAGCCAACAGCGATAATTTCTGTTTTTATTTCGATGCGTTGCGGAGTTTGGGCAAATGTGCCGTTTGCCTGCTGGTGATAGACATGCAGCTCGCGACCGATATCTTCCTGAAAGTATTGCACGATAATATCGAGCGCGCCGTCCCCGTTCAGATCTTCGGTGCGCGGGCGCTGGAATGTGTTTTCTTGCGGTAGGTCGAAGGCCAGGTAATTAACTTGTGCCAATAGCGTCGATGGCACAGCCAAGGGTGCTGCAAGCGCAGCAATTGTTAAATGAGCCAGAATTACTCTAGGTAACAAGTTTTTCAAAATAATACCTCAATCGGTTTCGTCGATCAGTTCGCCAAGATCGCTGGTGATATTAAATAGACCGAGAATGCTGTGGGCTCGTTCACCTTCAACACGATTATAGTTGTAGAAAGAAAATAACCAAAAATCCAGAATAGACAGGGAGCTGCTTAAAGGGCTTAAACTTGATTCATATTGCAGTAGAGGCCCAAGAGAAATTCTGCTTATTCTCCTGCTAGGGTCCCAAAGTACAACAGGTGATTGTTTTATCAAAGCACCACTGTAAACGCTGAATACCACAGTTTCTCCTAATTCAGAATCTTGACTCAACCGGTTTATAAGCCCCTGGGCCGACTGCACCGGAACACCATCTACGGCCAGAACCACGTCGCCTATCGCCACGCCAGCATCCCCAAGTGGACTGCCCGGGAATATTTTCACGATTCTGGCAGCGGATACATTGCTTCGATTTGCCATGGTTAGTATTTCTGTTTGATAACCTGCTCTACTTGCAATTGGATCTGCGCGGTACAATTCGCGCGGGGTGGTAATGCCAGTTACTTCCCGTGCAGTCACTTTGGCTTCGAACACCACCGTGTTTCGTCTGGCGGTAAAGGTAAATTCCTTTGCCGATTTGGTCTGTCTGGCCAATTGATCGATAACATCCGGGTGGTTGGTCTCCATGCCATCGATGCTGAGAATAATATCACCGACCTGAATTCCAGCTGAATCGGCGGCACTGTTCAGCGCAACTGCCCGCACTCGTACGCCCGGTAAAATTTCTATATTTGCAAGCGAGTCACTTTCATTGGCACTGATTTGCAGACCAAAGTCCACGCTTTCCTGTGCCGTGCTTTCTACGGTGGTGAAGCTCAATTCTTCTGGTGACAGGGTAATGCTGGGTACCAATACTCTGGGTCCGTAGCTTACACACGAATTCAGCAGGAGAAGCGACAGGAACAAGCAGCTGCGATGGAAACCCCCGAACTGAATTCCCGCTAGGAGCACTAAAGTTTCCTCCTTTGTATGATAAATAATCCAACAATCAGGAATACTACCATTTCAGGTAACGGAACCCACAGGTTCAATTGTTGCACTCTGTCATCAATCAGCACATCAGAATACCCTCGCACGATGCGACTTACGTCCTGTAAGTAGGATTGATCGAGCAGCGATGGTTGAAAAGTGGCATAGAGATAGTAGGCATAATCCCCTAACATGGATTTGAATACATCCAATAAAATTGTGATTCCTAATGCACTAGTGACCGCCTGCGTGGTTGATTGTGTGCAAACTGAGACCAGTAGGCCAAACGCAATGGCTGCAGGCAAGGGAGTCAAGGCCAATTTAATGCCCAGACTTATCTCTGTAGTGATCTCGTCAACGCTAATCAACTCAAATCCATCCTCGACTATGGCACCATATTCCCACAGCAAACCGCAGCCGAAATAGGTGACGAATGTCAGCAATAGTAGTGATAGGGCTGCAAGGCAGTGAATGTGTACCAGTTTGGCAATTAGTAAAGCACTTCGGCTAATACGCCGAATTAGAAGGTGACGAATAACGCCAGTATCACGGTCACTGGAAATAGAAAACGCGGCATAGGCTACCAACAATAATCCGAGTAGGGTAATACCCGTGGACATGCCGTCAACATAGTAGCCATAGGCATTGCTGGAAAGTTCAGAAAAGCTTGATGACCCCAGCAAACTGTCCCGCGCCTGTTGCCCTGTTTCTGAGAGTTTTGTAATCAGGTATTGAATCATTACCAGGATCGAAGGTGCCAGGACAATCAGTTTGCCGCTGAAGCTTCGCAGCGAAACGTAAAATTCGGCTCGCAGGGCTGTGCCAAAGCCGTTCATGGTTGCTGCTCGCTGGTGATTTTCCGGAACAGCGAACCAAGGGAGTCACGTTTGATAACTAGTTCAGAGACGGCAATCTTAGCTTCTACAAGATGTCGGTTGAGATCAGCTGCAGCGACATTCTCCAGAGCGAGATGTAGATAACCATCGGCATCAGTTGATTCAATTTCCACAGATTCGGTGGCGGCAATCAGCTCGCGGGCAACTTTGTTATCATCGCACTTCAGTCGTAACCGGGTCTTGTCATGGGAAAATAGCTTGTCGATTTCGTCGCTGACTACTATACGACCCTGGTGCAAGATGGCGATGTGTGAACATATCTGTTCGAGGTAGGGCAGCTGATGACTCGAAAGTAAAAAGGTTGTTCCATCTCGTTCATTCAGCGTCTTAATCAGACTAATTACATCATCCACGCCTTCAGCGTCGAGGCCGTTAAAAGGCTCGTCGAGTAAAATTATTTCTGGATGCCCCAGCAATCCTTGCGCTATGGATGCGCGCCGTTTGTTACCAAGAGACAGGTTTTTAATCTTGAAGTTTCGAAATTTTTCAATACCAAGCACCTGTTCAACTTTTTCCGGTGTGCGGACTGGGCCGGGGCAGAGCAAGCTGGCATGCTCTAGACACTGCCTGACCGTGAGATTTGGGTATAAACTGGGGGTATCGAAGATGCCGACTATTTTACCGGCCGCCTCATACAAATGTGACGGTGGCTTACCCAGAACCGAGATGGTGCCACTGTTATAGAGTTGTAACCCCAGAATACATTCGAGGGTAGTGGTTTTGCCTGAACCGTTGAGTCCAACCAAGCCGTGAATAGCACTCTGCCTGACTTCAAGATCGAGGTCTTTAATTACCTCAAAGTCGCCATAACGCTTCGCCAGTTTAGAAACTGAGAGAGAAACTGCACGAGAGGTTTTACTCATGAAATAAAATTGTTCCGGATGTTGTTCTATCCGCATTCTGCCTGGGATAGCATCCTTCAGTTGAGGCTTCCAACCTCAACTGAAGGAGATAAGATAATGCGTAACCGGGTCGCTCTGAAGCTATCAGCTCTAAACTAATCGACGAATAAATCGTCTACCTGAACTTCTTCGACAGTACCGAACTCTTCCAGTTCCTCGGTATCAATGATGGACAGATCACCCACAATTGAAATAAGTTTCGGTCGATCTTTAACATGCTCGCTTTGAAAAGACAGCAGGTCGTCCATGTCCATGCCCTGCAATAGTTCAAATCGATCTCTGCGTGGATCACCTTGAATCCCTAGCCGCTCCCAACCTCTCACCGCACCTATTACTCCGCGGAAGCCGATTTTTGAGGTTCTATAGCGATTGAGCAGTGAATTGGTAGATTCTGCGAATCTTTCCTCGGAGGCCGGCATATTATCTATCAGGTCAATGAATGCGCCGAGAGCATCGACCGTCTTGTCTGTCTGGGACCCAATTGCGCCCAGCATTATATTCTCAGCATCGGTTCTGCCGCCCTGCGCGTAGCGCGCCGATGCGGAGTAGGCTAGTGCTCTGGCTTCGCGTAATTCCTGAAAAACCACGCTGGACATGCTGGTGCCAAAATAGTTGTTGTAGATTGATGCGACCACAGTAGTTTCTTCATCATACTGACCATCAGGAAATTCGATACGTACCTGGGCTTGTGCAGTTTCCTTGTCGACCACATATATTTCTGTTGTATCAATTTCTCGCGCAGTTCTAAATCTATATTCTGGCGTATCTTTCAACTCTGAATCGACAACGTGATGACGACGCAAGGTAGCCACCAAATCCTCCAGTGGCATGGAGCCGGTGTAAGTAATAGTGTGCTTGTAATCAAGTAGATCCGCAGGTAATGACAACAATTCATTCAGCTCGGTGGCTTGAATTTCTGCGCTGGGCAGGGCTTCAAGCATGGGTGATTCATCCCCATATCGGTTGTAGAGATAGAGCGCGCGAGCGATAGCTGGCGGTGAGCTCTTCTGATCCTCTCTCGATTTGAGAATAATGCCCTTTAGATCTTCCAGCGTCTGCTCATCAGTACTGGGGGTGTTGATTAATTCGAGCATCAGGGTAAGCGTTGATTCAAATTGCTCATCTAATCCGGAAATAGAAATGGAGGAGGAGTTTTCGCCAGAGCCAAAGCGAAAGTTACTGCCCATTCTGTACCATTCTTTCTGTAACTCCTCATTACTGAGGTTTGCCGTGCCCGCTACATCCATGAGCGCAGAGGATAGACTGAGTTTCTCGTTCTCTTCAGTACCTACTTCGATATTAATAGAAAAAGAAAACAGGTCATTTAATGGGTTTGGCGCATAGTACAGAGGTACACCATTGACATAGTCTACGACGCGATAGTCACGATCAACTTCGACAAATGACGGGTCGATCTGATCAAATGGCATGCCGAGTATTTGTGCCGCAAACTGGGATTGACGAGTTGGGTCGATACTAACCGGGTCGATTTGTGGCTTTTCGACAGTAGGGATGTCATTTTGGGCATCGATTCGATAGACAGCGATATAATCGTCACCAAAATAGGAGTTGGCTGCATCAATGACATCCTGCTTGGTGACCTGCTCCATGCGCTCAATTTCATCGACATAATAGTTCCAGTCGGCGTAAGACAAAAAAGCACCACGCATGGTTGAGACCCGCGCTTGATTTGATTCCAACGACGCCTTCTGATTTTTCTTGAAATCATTGATGATGGCCGGGATTATCCAGTCTTCAAAATCACCGGTTTTAATCAATGCAAGTTGATCCAGTAGCAATTGCTCCACTTCTTCCAGAGTCTGACCCTGTTTTGGTGAGCCCTGCAGAAATTGGGCACCTGCATCATTAAGGAATCTGGGGTATGAACCGGCTGAGCTAACCAGCTGCTGCTGATTCAAGTTCAAATTAATAAGCCCTGCCGTGCTGTTATCAAGGATCATATCCAGAATGCTAAGGCGAGGCACATCTTCGCTATTGTTGCCAACGGTGCGAAAAGCCAGCTGTACCTGTTCTTCGCCAGGATACTGCACGGTTTGGCGTTCAACACCCTGAATTGGATCCTCTATCCATGGGCCAACATTTGGCACGGTTTTGCTTTCCCAGCGTGAAAATTTATCGCTGATCAACGCAATGGCGGCTTCAATATTTATGTCGCCGCTGATAAAGATCGCCATATTATTTGGCACATAATTGGTTTCGAAATAATTTTGAATGTAGACCAGCGAAGGATTTTTCAAATGATCCGCCAGACCAATTGTGGGCTGTTGACCATAAGGATGCTTCTTGTATAGCAATTCATCGACTGCGGTGAAAATTACCCGGCCAGCATTATCGAGGCTGCGGTTTTTTTCTTCGTAAACAGTTTCCAGTTCGGTATGAAATAAACGGAACACCGGATTAATAAATCGATCCGATTCAATTTCGGCCCACTGGGTTAGGCGATTGGAAGGTAGTCCGATTTTATAGACGGTTTCTTCATAGGAAGTGTGTGCGTTAAGACCTGAACCGCCCATTGCGTTGTAGAGCTTGTCGATCTCATTTGGCACCGCATATTCGGCAGCTTGCTGCGCAACACTGTTAATCTCGGCATAGATTTCCGCTCGCCTGGCTGGGTCGGTTGCATTAAAATGCTGTTCATATAACGCAGTAATTTGATCCAGTAAGGGTTGTTCCGCCGCATAATCCAATGTGCCCATGTTCTGATTGCCCTTGAACAGCAAGTGCTCAAGGTAATGGGCCAAGCCGGTGGCATCGGCCGGGTCATGTTTGCTGCCTGCTCTTACAGCTATTTCTGCGTAAAAGCGTGGCTCTTCATGATTTTCTGTCAAAAAAACCTGAAGCCCATTGTTGAGTTCGAAAATGTGCGCATCCAGCGGATCGGCGTCATTGGGGGAATTGATGCGTCTGTAACCGACCGCAGCCGCTGGTGTCGTTGTGGCTTGTTCTGACTCATTCGCCGTCTCAGTTGTTGTACTTTCACTACAGGCTACAAGCGCTAGCAACGCAATTGGTGTCAGCAACAGGCGCAACGAATACTTAGCGCCAAATAAATAATTCATGTTCATACTCCAGGGTATTCAGACTAGCCCGGTAATGTAGGGCATTCTGCGTGAAAATGTAAGTGAGTTAGCTACTAAAACCCAGTCTATTGCGGCAAGTTTCCCACTGAGATGCAGATATTCCTGATAGATACACGGCCATACGCATCACCGCCAGACTCCAGAATTACGTCCACAGCATCACTCTGGACCTCGATGAAACGCTCCACTTTAGACATTTGGTCGGCACTTACATTGGCAAGGGGTTCTCTGACTCTGTCTTAGGCTTCAAATTGCAGCCGCTGGCGAGCGTTGATTTCGGTTTGTTCCAACAGCTGTGCAGGCATTCGACCAGCGACAGTTTGTTACCCACGTAACACACTATTTTCTACACGCAAATCATAGACAGTATATGAGAAACCACCCAACAAGAAGCTGGATACAGCTATCAGCACTGGTTTCATATGCCTGCCTCCTAAGCCTGTTTATAGCCGTCTATCGGCACCGTGCGCCCATGGTTTTATCGTATACGTTCCAGCCTGGTGGAAACGAGTGTTGACAGGATAACCTAAGATTACCTAATTCTCTGAGTCGAGCTCACTAATCGCCGATGCCTGGGAGTTCTATTCCAAACCAGCCAAATTTTTTTACACAGGTAGATTAATTTTCGCTCAACTAACTGGCCCCGATTTACCTATGAGAGAAAAACAATATTGAAATTAAATTATTATCTCTCTTGTCAAGATGTCCGTTGGTCGCTAAAAAGAGACTGATTTGACCTAACTAAGCGTATAATCTCCCAATCAAACTTAGATTACTGAGAATACCATGTATTTGAGTGCCAAAGGCCTGATTTTACTTCAGCTAAGCTACGTATTGACCGGCTGTGCAACCGGTTATTATGAAAATAGTGCAGATCAGGATAGCTATGGGGCGATTTCTAGCAAATCAGCACTGGTACCTGGAATGACTGAGCAGATGCTGATTGAAAGGGAAAATGTGGTTGCTTTGCTGGCTTACCCGGTGAATCCCAATTCATTTGATTTCCTTGACAATGAAGCTGATAGTGAAGTCGGTGCACATATTGTCGGCCTAGATCACGCACTTGATCTGGCTTTTCAGCACAGCAAGGAATATCAGACGCAAAAAGAACGGCTTTATCTTGAAGCCCTAGCCCTTACTTTCGACCGTTACCGCTATACACCCACATTTTCTTTCACCGGAGGTGGTGACTATCAATGGGATGCTGAGGACCAGTTTGTCACCGACATGCAGGCTCTAACTGATATGGAGCAAATTAATACCAGCGAGAGTATTGATGCCGGAACCAGTCTGGGTGGGCGGGTATTACTAAAGGGCGGTGGTGCCGTTGCCTTAAATTTGACGAATAGCTTCACGCGGTTTTTGACCGGTGATATCAGTGAGTCTGGCGGCGGTGCGTTAATTGGTTCTTTCGCCCAGCCCCTAATCCGGGGTTTTGGTAAGCAGGTCGAAACCGAGGCACTGATGCAGGCGGAGCGGGATTTGCTATATCAACTACGCAATTTTACCCGGTTTCGCAAATCGTTTGCCGTTCGCATAGCGTCTGACTATTATTCCGTGCTGTTAAATCGGGAAACTGCTCGTAACAACTACTCCGGATTAAATGCCGTCAATCTGAGTTTGGATCGGGAACAGGCGTTCCAGGTTGAAGGCTTGCGCACCTTGTTACAGGTTGGTCGCTTGGAACAATCTGCATTACAGGCAGACTTACGATGGACAGCTTCTATTACGCGATATAAGAGAAGTCTAGACAATTTTAAGATATTAATTGGCCTGGAAGCCGATGATAATATACTACTGAACGATAATGAGATGGAATTGATTAGTGAAACTGGTATGGCGAGTCCTGATTTGACTCTCGAGCAAGCGATGGATTTGTCGATGCAAACCCGGCTGGACCTCTATACCGAGCTGGACAGAGTACAGGATAGTGCCAGAAAAATAAACGTTGCCGCTAATGCAATGCGTCCGGCTCTTGATTTCAGTATTAATGTTTTGGTTCCGGATGGGCGCAACGGCAATCTTGGTGAACTTGATTTTGAAAACGCGATCTATACAGCTGGTCTGGATCTGGATTTGCCGCTGGACAATAAGAACCAGCGTAATAACTACCGAAGGGCGCTAATCGATTATGAGGCAAGTGTTCGAGCCTACCTGGCTGTTGTAGATGATGTGAAGCTGGATGTAATAGATACCTGGCGCCGGATGAACGAGGCCAGCAAGAATTACGATATAAATTTAACCAGTGTCGAAATTAATGAAAGGCGGGTTGAAGAAGCAGAATTACGCGCAGAGCTGGGTTTGGGTGATATTCAGGACACAGTTGATTCACAGAATGACCTTACCGCGTCACAGACTGATTTGGTAAGCTCGATCGTAGAACACAATATCGCTAAACTGGAATTTTGGCGAGATATTGGATTGTTGTACGTAAATGATAATGGTCAATGGGAGGAAGGCGTCGATGAGCCTCGATAGTGCTAGCTTAAAGTCAGCAATTGCAGGAAAAATTCCGGAGTCGGTGAAAGCCACGGCTGGGGGTTTCAAAGCGCAGTTTCTGGAGGCAAAGCAATCGACTCAATATCTGATAGGCGGCGGCGCAGCGGCTATAGTTCTACTGTTGGTGGTAATCGGTGGTGGCTCATCAGAATCATTAGGAAGCAGTGTCACGTTTGAAGCGCGGCGTGGTGATCTGGATATTACGGTACTGGAAGGCGGCGCCCTGGAGGCAATGCAATCTCAGGAAATCCGCTCACAAATTAAAGGGCGCGAAGGAGTAAAAATTCTAAATATTGTAGAGGAAGGTTATCGAATAACACCCGAGGACGTTGCTACCGGTCTGGTGTTGGTGCAACTCGATACCGCTCAATTGATCGATCAACAATTAAATCAGGAAATTGCTGTCGAAACAGCCGAAGCGACTTACATAGAACGCAAGGCCCAATATGAAATTCAGATCAACCAGAACATGACTGATCTGAATGATGCACGACAGGATATGCGTTTTGCTCATCTTGATTTCGAAAAATTTCTCGGCGCAAATATCGTTAACGAAATTGTTGCCGAACTGGAAATAGAAGAGCGGCTTGTCGCAGCCGAGGCAGCAGAGTTAGTTGCAGCATCGCAGTCTGAGTCTACAGTTGACCTGGGACAGGTTGCTGCTGCATCCAGGGGGCCAGGCAACCAAGCAGCAGCTGGTGACTTCGATATTGATTCATTGCCGGCACGCATGCAGGAACGCGTACGGGAATTGATGGAAGAGAACGGCGGTGAAATACCACCGGAAATGCTGGAGCGTATGCAACAATTCAGTCAGGGTGGTTTCAGTGGTGGTCACCGTGCTGGAGGCCAACCGCGTGGACAGTCTGCTGCAGCTACACCAGCAGTTCCGGTTAAGGATGGCGGCGGAACCGAAGACACTATTGTGCTTGAACTGGAACCACTGAAGCCAACCGTATTGGCAACCACAGCTAACCTGCTCATGGATGACAGCTATATGCTCATCCGCGATCAGCTCGATTTCACCCAATATGCCAATATGGATATCCTAGAAGACGGTGAGGCCAAGCAGCAACTGCGCTCATTGCAGGATGATTTGCAGGTCTCCCAGGAAGAACTGTTACTTGCGCAAGATCGAATTGAAGGCCAGCGGCGACTCGAAGCAAGAGGTTTTATCAACCCCACTGAATTGGAAGCAGAGGAACTGAACCTTAATAAAGCCGATAACAAAACGGCGGAAAAAGGCACAGCCTTGAAGCTTTACATCCAATATTCTTTTCCCAAGGATGCAGAGGAATTATTAAGTGACTACGAAAACGCAATCATGGGTTTTCAGCGTCAGTTGAAAGAAAATGTGGCCGAACTGGCACAGGAAGCAGCGCGCTTTAGCTCAGCCGAGAGAAAATTCAATCTTGAACGGGAAAAGCTTGCCGACCTTAATGAGCAAATTGAATTGGCAAGCATTAAAGCGCTGCAACCTGGTTTGGTTGTTTATGGGGGATCGAATCAGAATTCTATGCGCTTTCGTGGTAATAGTTCTCAGGAAGCGATCCAAGAAGGTTCTACTGTTCGTGAGCGCCAGCCCATACTGACGATTCCCGATATGCGTGAAATGGCCATCAAGGTAAATATTCATGAATCTGTGGTGCAGCGTGTGGCGGCAGGTCAATATGTAAAAGTGTCAATTGACGCTTTTCCGGATGTAGAGTTATCCGGCGAGGTGATCAAAGTGGCCGTGGTTGCCGACTCGGCCAATGCCTTTATGAACCCTGATCTAAAAGTTTATCCCACCACCATTAGAATCGACGGTGAACACGATTGGTTACGACCGGGTATGAGTGCTGAGGTAAAAATACTGGTAGACAGCTTGGAAGATGTCGTCTACGTGCCATTGCAAGCAATTACTTATTACGATGATCAGCGAGTAGTTTACGTAAAGAGAGGTACACGTGCGGAGCGAAGGGACGTTGAAGTCGGTACCTTCTCTGAGCAGTTCATTGAGATAACCAGCGGACTTCAACAGGGCGAGGACGTATTGTTGTTGCCCCCACAGCAGAGCCTTGCTGATGTAAGCCGCGGTTAAGCATTAATTTTAAAAACCCATGACGAATATCGAATCCAATACCGATCTCCAGCACGGAGCAGCTAGGCTAGCAAGCGGTGTTAGTACTGCGCGCTCTACGGTTGCCAGTTTGAAAGATATCCGTAAAACCTATTATATGGGCGCACTCGCTGTCGAAGTCCTTCATGGCATCTCGCTAGACTTCTATGCTGGGGACTACATAAGCATCATGGGTCCTTCCGGCTGCGGTAAATCTACTTTGATGAATATCCTGGGGTGTCTGGATCAGCCCACTGCTGGTAAGTATTTTCTGGGAACTGAAGACACCTCCTTAATGCAGGACGATGAGCTGTCCGCCATACGTGGCGCACGGCTGGGATTCATCTTTCAGTCTTACAACCTGATTCAGCAGTTGGACGTGCTGGAAAATATCGAGATGCCCTTGTTTTACCAGGGTTATTCAGAGCAGGACAGTCATGAAATCGCCATGGGCTTGGCGCAGCGTGTGGGATTGCAAGACCGTGTGGATCACAAACCATTCGAGCTGTCGGGTGGTCAACAACAAAGAGTCGCCATTGCGCGTGCACTGGCAGTGGATCCCCTCATAATTCTGGCAGATGAGCCCACTGGTAATCTGGATACCAAATCTGGAGCAGAAATTCTAAAAATTTTTGACGAACTACACGACCAGGGTAAAACCCTGATTATGGTTACCCATTCGGACGAACTGGCAGAGCGATCGCAGCGCTGGGTTCGATTGCGAGATGGCTTGGTGGAAAGTGATGACAGACGCAATTCTTGATGCACCAATAAATGCTTCGTCGGAACCAGCGAGTGCAAGAGCGCGCACTGGTTCTCTGTTTGTTCGCTATAAGAAAATTACCAACGTTGGAATAAAAAGCATTTACTCCCATGGTTTGCGATCTTTGCTTACTGTTTTGGGTATTGTGATCGGCGTAGCAGCAGTCATAGCAATGCTGGCAGTGAGCGAAGGTGCAAGCTATGAAGCTCAGCAGCAATTCAGGGATTTAGGTGCCAGTAATATATTGCTGAAGAGTGTGAAACCTGTCGAAGTTGAAGAAAGTACTAGTCGAGGATTCGGTCCGCCCCAGGCTATTGTCTATGGGTTGACCTACGGTGATATCGATACGATTCGGCTGTCTATACCGGGCGTAACCAATGTTATCTCTTCGCGTATTGTAAAAAAGAACGTGTGGAATTTAGGTAATAGCATGAACACTGACGTGGTCGGAACAGCGGTTGATTACCCCACCTCTCGTAACTACAACCTGCGTGCTGGTCGATTTTTCAGTGAAGCAGAAGTGCGCGACCACTCAAACGTTGTTGTACTAAGTGACGAAGTTGCCAGTGTACTATTTCCTATAGATAACCCGTTGGGCGAGACAGTTAAGATCGATAGCGATTACTACAATATTGTTGGCATCATGGAGTCTGAAGGTTTTTCCAACCTTGGTCAGAATCAAGCAGGTAGTTCTAACTCTGCCCCTAGCCGCATCTTTATTCCTATTACCTCATCCAAGTCCCGCTTTGGCGAAACCACCACACGGCAAACCGGTGGTGGTATGGAGACCGAAACAGTCGAACTTCATGAAGCCATCATCCAGATAGATAATCAGGAAACCGTAATTGAAATTGGTGAGATCATCGATCAGATTTTGGAACGTCGACATAAGGATGTGGACTACGCTATCGAAATTCCTCTTGCCCTGTTAAGACAGGCAGAGGAGAGTGCACTGCGGGATCAAATAGTTGCGGGGGCGATTGCTGGCATATCACTTTTGGTCGGTGGCATTGGTATCATGAACATCATGTTAGCCAGCGTCACCGAACGCACCCGTGAAATAGGTATCCGCCGTGCTCTTGGTGCCAAGAAACGAGACATCATTGCGCAATTTCTGATCGAGGCGGTGATTCTCTCTGGCGTAGGCGGCCTTATAGGCGTGGTGTTAGGTATTATTATCCCCTTTGTTATTTCTGCTTTTTGGGGCATGACCACCATTGTCACGGCCTTTGCACCTATCCTGGCGTTTTCTATCTCTGCCTTGATTGGTGTTATTTTCGGAATCTATCCTTCCATGCGGGCCGCAGATATGGATCCGGTTGAAGCGCTGCGTCACGAATAATGTACTCAGCGGGATTGAAAAGTTAACTGGCTTTAAGCTCTATTTCAGCCAGCGGGCTAGTGAGCCACTTAGTCAGAATGTCCCTCGCACTTTAAATACGAACTGCATCCCGTTGCTGGCACAATTGAACTCTATCTCTTTTAATATGCCGTCGCGTAAGTAGCCATCGAACCTGCGCCTCTCGCTACAGGCAACATCGTCTTGCAGGTTGCTGCCTTCGAATCGATAGGTAAGTCCGCCGAAGCCGGTCTTTTCAATGAACACACTGAGATTGCTGGGGATATCTATTTCGATTCTGTTGTCGATGTCATGGGGATCGCGATTGCCTTGGATCCTGGCATTGAAATTGACGCCGTAATTTAGTGACAATGATGGGATGTCATGGCGAAAGCCTATCCTGTAGTTACCGCGATCATAAGGCCTGAAGCGGCGTTTCTCGACAGGAAAAAGGTCGTTATGAAACTTAGCATCCTGCACCGTCAGGGCGCCAGTTATCAATGCTGAAGGAAGCCCCAGAAATCCCATACGTATGCTGACATTGGATATTAAGCCGAAAGCCTTGGCTGGGCCCAAATTGCCATTGGTGGACTGCGGGTCAGTAGCAGAAACCGAGACATCGATTTTACTGATTTTATTGTCAAAATCATAATAGAAGGCGCGCAAATTTAGTGCTCCGCCATCATTTGGTAGTCTGTAATCTAATCCAAGCTCGGCTTGCAGGCTCTCTTCGGGTACTAGCTCTGGATTACCAGCGATGGTGTCTTGGTCATCGTCGCTTTCATTGGTTGCTCTAGAGAAATCAGCAAAGCTAAGCTGCGACACGGATTTTTCCAGATTCGCCCTGAACTGCAAAGCGCCATTTATGTAGAAACGAAAGTCCACTTTTGGTTTAATGAAATCGAAATCTCGCTTGTTGTTTATATCTCCAAGCTGCTCTATCTCTGAGTATTCCGCTACCAGTGAGCTTTCTAGCGACATACGCTGGTTAATCTGCCAATTGTGAATCGCAAATGGCTCGAAACGAAGTTCCTCGACGGTGGAAAAGGCATTAGGAAATGGAACAGGGGTCAGGCCACCGAAGCCCTCTAAGCCAGCGGATGCTGTTGGCAAACCCAGACGAAGACCTGAATCCTGGGTTGTCTGCGCAGCTTCCAAGCCAAGTTCAAGCCCCTGCTTACCAGGAAGCCCAAGGGTGTAGGAGCCGCGGGCAATCTTTTCCTGGTAGCGGTTGTTGGTATCCAGAAATAAATCTTTCGCTTCTTCTCCGTCGAGTACGGAGGATGCAAACCTCTCTCGCGTTCTGTGACTTTCTTTTTCATTGATGATGAAAAGAAATTTAAATCTATCACCATTTGCGAAACCATGTTCGTAGTCGCCGCCGAATTCCCAGTTGCTTGCGGTTGCTGCCGTGGATTCCCGTACATGGGTGATAAGTGGTGTAATGGTGTTGAAGTCAGTGGTGGTGCGAAATACCCTCTGCGGTGGATCGCTGTCATTGTAGAGCAAGTTAAACGCTACTCTGTCTGTATCGCTAATGGCGTAAGCTAGATTGCTGTTGAAGGTATAAGTTTCTTGATCGGTATAACGATCTTCGTCCCGCGTGTCATTGGGTGAGAAATCACCGTTGAAGCTAGTCTCAAAATTTTCGCTATGGAGATAGCCAGTTTGCAGACCACCACTGATCAAATAGCTCAAGCGTCCACTTTGGCCGGTCCAGGCTATAGAGCCGCCGGGCTCTAATTCTCCGTCGAAGAAATGTGTTGCGCTGAGTTCGGTGGTAATGCTGGACCTAGACGGGTTTTCCAGGAGGACGATATTTACCAGCTGTCCGGTATTCTGTACGTCGAGATCACTGGAGGTACCACGAACAATTTCGATGGCGGCTACCTGTTTAGCGGATATGCGATCAAGTTGATTCCTGGCTTCGTTGGCCTTTCCTGCCATGCGCTTACCATCGATTAGAATCTGGGAGCTGGCCCCTAAGCCGCGGACGTCGCCACTGAAATTGCTAGAATTCTGTTCGAGAATTAAGCTAATGCCTGGCACTCGGTCCAGCATATCGTTTACTGTAAGCGGGTTAAATTCGGTAAAATAGCTCGCTGGATAGCTAATGGTGGAATTATCTGCTGCTGAGTTTTGGGCATTGGTAGCAGGTAATACGCTCAGTAATACTAAGCCTGTCAGGTAGGGCAGGACAGAACTACGCTTAATCATATTTAAGTTTTTCTCTCTTTATTTGGGAGTCATAGTGGGTGAAAGAACCAGCGAATACTATCACTCCAGCCGGGCACAGAGGACATAAGCTCACAATTTGTCACGTTTTCTTATTATAAAAACCGCCATCTTCGGGTGCCGTAGCGCGCCTTCATTGAACCTCCAAAACACAGAAGCCCCGGTACTATAGTGCTTCGAGAAATACGTGGTTCATTGTTGTTTTTTTTGGCACTATGTCAATGGGGGATGAAATCTTTGACAAATCTATTTAACAAAAGTAATCGGGCTCTACTTTTATCAGCAGCAGCTGTTTCCATAACCCTCTTCGCCGCTGATAATCCATCGTACTTTTGGCAGCCCTATGATGAGTCCCTAGAGATTAGCGAGCAGGCCGTACATCCAAACTCTCAGCTGCGTTACAAACTACTTAACTCCAAAGTTTTAGATAAGAATGATCTGTGGCGTCCATTCGAGGCAGCACTGAGGGATTTTTCGGCTCAACGATATGAATCATTGAAGCCGCTGATACTGGAGCGAAGTATTGCTGAGCTTCAGCAATCAGTACGAGAAGGGCAAATAAATTATGAGGAGTTGGTAAGCTTTTATCTGTATCGGATTCGGCATTTTGAAAGCGATAATTCACTATCTCTCAACTCGGTTATTACTTTAAATCCCAACGCCATTAATCGTGCGCAGGAGTTGGACCAATTGCGACAGCAGGGCAACGCAGTGGCTAATGATTCAATTTATGGAATGCCTGTTTTATTGAAAGACAATGTAGGGGCGGAGGGCATGCCGACCACAGCCGGTGCAATCGCCCTGCGGAATAATTTCACAGATGATGCGTTCATTACCAGCCGGTTAAAAGCCAACGGTGCCATAATTTTGGGTAAGGCTAATTTGAGTGAGTGGGCTTATTTTTTCTGTGATGACTGCCCGTCAGGTTATAGCGCAATGGGTGGGCAAACCCTTAACCCCTATGGGCGTAAACAATTTGGCACCGGCGGTTCGAGCTCTGGCAGTGCGGTAGCTGTTGCAGCAAATTTTGCTGTGGCGGCGGTGGGCTCGGAAACATCGGGCTCTATTTTATCGCCTGCTAGCGCTAATTCAGTAGTGGGGCTAAAACCCACCACAGGGTTATTGAGTCGCAGTGGCGTTGTGCCGATTTCCAGCACCTTGGACACTACCGGACCAATAGCAAAATCAGTGGCAGACAGCGTGATCTTGTTTAATGCAATGACAGGGTATGATGAGAATGATCTAGCGATGCCTCTTATTAGTGCCGATTATTCGCTGGACTACTCGGTAAATTCAATCGGTGATAAGCGGCTCGGAGTTATCAATGGGTTTGCCGGTGATGGGATGTACACTGATGCGGTGGCAAGCTTGAATCAGGCAGGTGCAATTCTGGTAGAAGTCGATATGGCAAGCGCGCGTTTTGAGGGTTTTGGCAATCTTCTGGGCGGCGAGATGAAAAGAGATCTGGCGCTTTATCTTGAGCAATATGCTTCAGGTAGGGTGGAGATTGAAACGATTGATGATGTAAAAGTATTCAACGAGGCGTCGCTGGAGCTTAGAGCACCTTATGGCCAAGCTGAAGTAGATCGAATGGTGACAAATGAACAGAGTATGGATGCCTTGAATAGGCTCAGGGATAGGCTGCAGTCCCAGGCAAGAGACCAGCTGGAGTCGGTATTTACTGAATTCGACTTGGATATTTTAGTGTCGATTAACAACAGACACGCAGGCATAGCGGCATTGGCTAACTTTCCGGCCATCACCCTCCCTATGGGGTATCTGGGGACAGGGCAGCCAGTGGGTCTTACGCTGATAGCGCCGCCCTTCCACGAGCAAGATTTAATCGACAGTGCTGCAGTGTATGAGCAAGCTGGCGAAACAAGGGTAGTTCCTTCTAGCTACCAGTAATTCTCAACGGTAATTTGCCCTGGCGTGCGCCGGCGATTCTTGCTGAAACCTTGAATTTTTAGCAACTCTACTGTGTCCTTAACCATATCAGGATTACCACACAGCATTAATTGAGACCTGTCAGGAGTTAGCGGCATGTCGATAGCTCGCTGTAGCGAGCCGTTTTCTATCGCTGCTGGTACCCGACCATGTATCGTGCCAGGTATCTTTTCTCGACTAACAAATGCCTGAAAGATAAATCTATCGCCATACGCCTGCTGCAAGCGTCCAATCATCTCTTGATAACGTAAGTCCGATTGTGTGCGCACGGCGTGTACCAATACAATATTTTTAAAGCGTTGCCACGGTTCGTTCGTATTCAGGATAGAAAGGAATGGAGCCACGCCAGTTCCCGTGCCCAGCATCCATAGATCATCTGCGGTAGGGACTTCGTTAAGGGTAAAAAAGCCGTTGGCCTGTTGTTTGATCCAGATGGAATCTCCCGCCTGTAAACTCACCATCGCGTTTGAGAGAGCGCCGCCGGTTGCCGTGTAGAAGAAAAATTCCAGCGGTCTTTGATCTGGTGAGCTGAGATAGGAATATGGGCGAGCAATGCGCTCTCCGTCAATAACCAATCCCAGGCTGGTAAATTGCCCGGCTATGAAACTGTCAACATCGGCATCGATTTTTAAGGAAAACAGATTCTCTGTCCAATGGACATTTTTAACTACTGAGCCCTCAATCCAGTTAGCCATGCGATTCACCTCTTGGTGGGGTGCAAACCCGTAATCTCTGTTTGGCAGTAATCAGGAGGGATCTGGCACAAGTCATGTATTTCATTGGAACTATGTTATGAATTTCTATAGTCTCCTAGCAAGCTTTCTGGAAATAGAATAGAAATTAAGTAGTAGTGGAGAGATTCATGCTCGGAACCTGGTTTGAGATTGTCCTGTGGAAACGGATACTTATTGCCCTTGTGCTCGGTGTTATAGTGGGCATGCTGTGGGGAGAGGGTGCCGCCAGCATTAAGTGGATCGGTGATTTGTTTGTTCGTCTGATTCGTATGGTCGTTGTGCCACTGGTATTCGTAACGCTAGTATCAGGTGTTGTATCCATGGGCGATCCCAGTAAGTTGGGCTCGTTGGGTGCCAAGACCTTGGCTGTATACATGGGCACTACCCTGGTGGCGATTACTATTGGTTTGGTTCTGGCCGTAATATTACAACCCGGTGTAGGAGTAAACCTGTCGGGGGCAACGCCTGAACAGGTACAACAAGCCATTCCCTTGGCTGAAAGGATGATGGGCATAGTGCCAATTAATCCCATCGCCGCCATGGCAGAGGGTAATTTTCTTGCCATCATTTTCTTTGCCTTACTGCTAGGCGTCAGTTTGTTGACAATCGGTGAGAAAGGTAAAGTTTTGGCTGACCTCATGGACGCCGGTTCAGAGGCGATGCTGCGAATAACCCACTGGGTGATGGAAACGGCACCGCTTGGGGTCTTTGCACTGATTGCCTGGGTGTCGGGGACACAGGGTGTTACCGCTTTACTGGATGTACTGACGCTTGCCTTTGCTGTTCTCATTGGCTGTGTTTCCCACGTGTTGCTAGTTCATGGCAGTATGATGCGCTTTGTCCTCAATCTCAGTCCGATCCAATTCTTTCGGGGGGCGCGAGATGCAATGTTACTGGCCTTCTCGACCTCTTCCAGTTCGGCCACTTTGCCAGTATCGATGTCGGTAGCTGAGGAAAACCTGGGGATAAAGCCGGTTGTAGCGTCTACAGTTCTGCCTTTGGGGGCAACCATCAATATGGATGGCACTGCGCTTTATGTTGGCATAGTCTCGGTGTTCGCCGCGCAGGCCTTTGGTATCGACTTGAGTCTGGCCGACTATGGGGTTATTGCCGGTTCAACCACCTTGGTTTCAATTGGCACCGCAGGTGTGCCCAGTGCTTCATTGTTTTTGAGCGCGGCAGTAATGGGTTCGATAGGAATTACCCCAGAGCAAATTGCTGTGGTGGTTGGGTTTATCCTGGTGTTTGATCGGCCCCTGGATATGCTGCGAACCAGTGTTAATGTAACGGGTGACTTGTCAGTGGCTACAGCCGTGGCGAACTGGGAAGGGGAGTTCGACAAGGAAATTTTTGACAGGCCCCTCAAATTCTAGAAACAGGTCTGGGTAATCCAGCGCATCTACACCTGCTAGTTGCTGGCGGAAAAGCCATCCATTTTCGCAAGACGACCAATTAACTCTTCGATCCTTGTGCTATAGCCCCATTCGTTGTTGTATCAGCTCACTACTTTCACCAGGCGCTTATCCATCACTTGGTTCAATCACGAATCGAATATGCTGGAAGAAGAGGAATTGCCAATAATGTCGCTGCCCACAATGGTTTTTAGCGATACGCATGATGGTTCTGCCTATTGGACCGAAACCATTGATAGCAATTTTAGGTAAGCTCAAGTTTGCCTCCGTTTACACGAAGGGTGCATAGGTAAATATTGTGCCGGATAATAACAAAGGAAGAGTGGTTCAATTTAGCTTGTTCAATTTATAACATTTCATACAATTTCGTAGACGCCACAGTAGCTAGCGTTTATTCTCGCTTTAGAATCATAAAAAGGAATTCGAACCCATGAGTGGATTACTATCTAGAGATAGAATAATTGCCCCGGCCGATTACAATCGCTGGCGCGCACCGGTTGCCTCCGTGGCTATTCATCTTTGCATCGGGTCGGTTTATGCCTGGAGCATCTACAATCCACCTTTGACCAAATTATTCGGTGTAGTTGCCAGTTCCGGGGATGACTGGAGCTTGAGCGAAGTAGTATGGGTGTTTACCGTTGCCATTGTCTTCCTTGGGTTGGCGGCTGCGTTTGCTGGCAAGTGGCTGGAAACTGTTGGGCCGCGCAAGGTGGGTGTTGTGGCGGCTTTTTGTTGGGGAGGTGGTTACATTGTTGGCGGTTTTGGTATTGTAACCCACCAGCTGTGGTTGCTTTATCTTGGCTATGGAGTTATCGGTGGCTGTGGTCTGGGTCTTGGGTATGTTTCGCCGGTGAGTACGCTTATTCGCTGGTTTCCGGATCGTCGCGGCATGGCTGCAGGCATGGCTATTATGGGTTTTGGTGGGGGCGCCATGATTGGCACACCCATGAAAGAATTTTTTATTCGATTATTTTATCAGGCACCGGAATTTCTTGGTTCAGTTGCGGAAGTCGATCTGGTTACCCAGGCAGGTAGACGCTTTGTTGAGGTGGGTGGCGTATTACAGGAAGTTGTAATCGCCGGCGCAGCGGAAATTCGTGATATGACATTGCCCGGACCGGAAGGGGTTTATGTAGTGAATTCCGGAGCCTCAGGCGTAGCGGAAACTTTCTTTGTGATCGGTGTGATTTATCTGGTGGTGATGTTGTTGGCTTCCTTCTCTTATCGTCTACCTGTACCAGGCTGGAAACCAGAAGGTTGGGAAGAGCCAGCCGTAGGACAGCGTAACTCGTTGATCTCCGACAAACATGTAGATATCGATCAGGCCTTAAAGACTCCTCAGTTTTATCAATTGTGGGTTGTGTTGTGCTTGAATGTTACAGCGGGCATTGGTGTTTTAGGTGTGGCGCGTACCATGATGACAGAGATATTTGGTACTACCTTGCCGGATATTGTAGATACCGCTTTCGCCGCAACCTATGTAGTTATGATCAGTGCATTTAACATGGTAGGGCGATTTATCTGGGCTAGCGCGTCTGACTACATTGGCCGGCGCAACACGTATTGGATTTTCTTCTTGCTTGGTATCATATTGTATCTTTCAGTGCCATTTTCCGCTCAACAAGTAAGTGTGAATCCATCTGTGGTCTGGCTAGTTTATTTCTATGCAGCAACAATGATCATATTCACCATGTACGGTGGCGGTTTTGCAACGATTCCCGCTTACCTCGCAGACATATTTGGCACGCGCTACGTCGGTGGTATTCATGGACGCCTGCTGACCGCATGGAGCACGGCGGGAGTATTGGGCCCGCTGGCAATTACTTCGTTGCGTCAAAATTCCGTTGATAATGCCATTAGTGATTTAATGACAAGCATAGAGCCTGCGGCGTTTCTTGCTCAGTTTGGTGCCCCGGTGGGTCAGTTGGAAGTCCTGGTAGCACAAAATTCAGTAACCATTTCACGTTTGATGGAGATAGCGCCAGCGGGCACAACCGACCCAACCAGTGGGCTTTATAACTCCACCATGGTGCTGATGGCGGCTCTGTTGGGAATAGCTCTGGTTAGTAATGCCTTAATGAAACCTGTCGATACGCGGCATCACATGGAGAAGTAGACATTTCTGCCAGAAAGTATTATAAAAAACATTGCGTTCAAAAAGTGGGGAGCTCCAACATGAAATTAGAACTACACAAATCTCTCTGGACAGTGCCATTTGCGGTCCTGCTTGTGGCGTTTAGTGCTCTGGGCTCTAGCGTGGGTGCTGCCGAAGACAGCTGGGAGGCGCCCAAAACCATAGACGGACAGCCTGACCTTCAAGGGGTCTGGGCAAATAATGCAATTACTCCAGTCGAGCGGCCTGAGGTGTTTGGCGATAGGGAGTTTCTCACCGATGATGAGATGCAATTTCTGAAGGAAAAAATTACTGAAATAAATGCGGGTGGGGGAGATGCCCTATTCGGCGATAGTGTTCTGGAAGCAGCATTTTCTGGAAACGTAGCTTCCAGAGATGAGGAAACGGGAAACTACGACGCACAGTGGATGGTTGATCGAACGCTGCAAAACCGTACTTCACAGATAATCGATCCACCTAACGGCCGCTATCCGCCAAAAACAGAAGCTGCTATCGCGGACGTCAGGGCGCGCAGTATTTACAGTCAAGAACACCCGGCCGACTCCTGGCTGGATCGGTCCTTATCAGAGCGTTGCGTACATCGGGGTGTGCCCAATCTGCGCAGTGGTTATAATAGTTACTGGCAAATAGTGCAGACTAAAGACCACGTATCTATCATTCAAGAGATGTTTCACGATGTGCGAATCATTCCACTAACCGATATTCCTAAATTGCACGAAGATATTAGACTCTGGAATGGCAGCTCTAGGGGCTATTGGGACGGAGAAACCCTGGTAATAGAAACTCAGAACATAAATGAAGCGAGTGATCCTGGATTAGATACACAGAGAAGAATCTACCAGGAGCGTATTACACGCATTGCGGCGAGCGAGTTGCAGTATGACTTCATTGTTCATGATCCCGGAACCTACACAGCGGATTACACGCGACGACTCATTTTCGAATACTCCAATGATTCTATTTATGAGTATGCCTGTCACGAGGGCAACTATGGCATGGAGAATATTCTGTCTGGTCATCGTGTGGAAGAGGCGTTAGCACGGGAGAATTGAAAAACCCCGGCTAAGTTGACTCGCTATATCCATCCGAATTCTTTCATTGCCCAAGGCGCATTCCAGACCTTAGTCATCTCTGAAACTTTTGAATCGTCACCCATCTTTAGGATGTAGGCATAGTGAGAATGAGCTTCCTGGTGGGTTGGCGGTACTGGTCCACCATCACCGGTATGTTTTCCATGATACTTTGCGAAAAATATGGCTGTATTGGCGTTTTCATCAAAGCTGAATAAATGTAGCTCATATTAGCCTTTGGGTGATGTAACCGTACCAAAACGGTGCAACCAATCACAGTAGGCTTAGACCGAGCTGATATCGACAAGTGGTTCGCTTTGAGCTGAGAATTAGGCTCCTTCTTGCACATATTGCTTACAGCCGTCCCCTCAAAGAGGGGCCTCACACGCTTCGAAAATTTTTTTTGCGGTTCTAAATAAGTTCATATTTTTTCCTTTTTTTATGCAGTAGTTTTAAAGGCTGGTGTGTGCATAATCTTCCATCGCTGCCATACTCATCATTAGAAACCCGGTAAACGCAGCACTGTTTGGTGACAGCGACGGGTCGACGTGAGTTTTCATGTCATTGATGATGTCGCGATACTCTGTATAGAAAGGCCAGGAGGGCAAGGGCTTGTAGTGCATTGAGTCCAATTCAAAATGAGCAATCACGCTCTTGGTGGTTGTTGGTTTGACGAAAACCTCCTGCTGCGGGCGGAAATAAGCGGGCAGTATACTAATCAGCGTCCACTTTCCCAGCTTTCCCGAATTTAAGATGTGCAATATTTTTTCGAACCCTGCTTGTTCGTTACCGTGTATTTGCTCCTTTAATCCGGCTACAAGCTGATTCCTTTCCTTTGGTGATAGTGAATTGAGAAAACTTTTGAACTTGGGTTTCTCGAATATTGATACCATGGAAGAACGGCTAACCAGCTTGATCATATTGTCGATGACATCGGATGTATCTCGGAAATATTTTTTATTTGAAAAGCAATCCTGCGCAATTGAACTCATCTTATCTACTCTGTGCTTCTTGGTGATCACCTGAATTTCCGGATCTAGAAAACCACCCGGATAGCGATTAAGAAACCAGTACTCGGCTTGTTTGAGTTTTTCTGAGTTCATGCTCAAGGTTCCAATTTCCAGTCTAGATCGTAGATAAAATCCGCTTTGAAGTGATCGAAATTTATCTACTGTACTCTGGCTGCATAATGAAATTTTAACAGAAAATTTAAGAATTGAGCTAAAAAGTAGCGCTATTTAAAAGGGCAGTACCCTTGGCAAGCCCTCTCATTTTCCTCGGATGATCGCATACTGTGGCGTGGCCATGGGTTGATGCCGAAGTTCAAAAGGCTCGTGCCAGCAATAATTCAGTAGAATGGTGCTATTTACTGGAACTACCAACTATGGATTACAGCAGGGCCGCACGGTATATTGAATCACTTCGAGTGGGAATCGGTAACGTTTGTATGTTATTTTTGATAATTCCATAGCCTTATCAGCACTATAATAGGAAGCCCGGCCTAACGATACGGTTCAAAACAGGCCGGAGAATCGTCTTTACACTAGGCGCAAATAAGCCCGCTTGGAGGCGGAAATTTGTTCAGTTACCATTAACAAAGGAACTCTGGACAGTTGTTGAGTGCGCTTTGCGAGTTAGGAATAATATCTCCTTCGTTATGGGAAACATGAGCAAACTTCATATGAAGTTGGAATTTGTGCGTCGTGAAGCGAAGGGTAGCAATTTCTGGTAGGATGAGTGGCTTTTACGAGGTGCTATTTTTGATATTTTTAGTTGGTTTCTTTCTGGCAGTATCGGGAAGAGGCTGGATTGGTGACGTGCTTTAAGCGATATGATAGAGTTTTTTCAAGAGGTAATAACCATGAATAATAATTCGCGCAGACAATTCCTGAAGGCTCTTTCGTTAATCGGCCCAGCAGCACTGGTATCCCGAAACCTGTTCGGTCAGGCGACTGGCGCCGGCGTTGAGTTGGCATCTTATCCTTCTACCTGGCTACCTGATGGCATACGCTCTCGTTTTGTTAACGATGTGAATGGATTACGAATTCATGTGTTGGAAGCTGGATATGAAACTGCGGGACGGCCGGCACTATTGTTGCTTCATGGATTTCCGGAGCTGGCTTATAGTTGGCGACGAATTATGTTGCCGCTGGCCGAAGCGGGCTACCACGTAATCGCCCCAGATGTTCGCGGTTATGGTCGTACCACCGGATGGAGCGCTGATTACAACACTGACCTAACGCCTTTTCGTACGCTTAACAAGGTGCGCGATGCTATGGGGTTGGTTGCTGCATTTGGCTATAGGTCAGTGGCTGCTGTGATAGGGCACGATGCGGGGTCGCCTCTTGCGGCCTGGTGTGCAGTTACTCGCCCTGACATTTTTCCAGCCTTGGTGATGATGAGTGCACCTTTTAGCGGGACCAGAACCTTGCCATTCAATACCAAGGATGAACCACCTCGTACCGTAGCGGATACCGGTCCGACAGTTTACGAAAACCTGGCAACACTTCCCCAGCCGCGTAAGCATTACCAACGCTACTACAGGACTCCTGCAGCGAATGAGAATATGTGGCATGCCGAACAGGGAATTCATAATTTTATTCGAGGCTATTACCATTTTAAAAGTGCCGATTGGGAAGGCAACAAGCCTTATCGCCTCGCCGCGCGCACTGCGCAAGAATGGGCGAAGATGCCTGAGTACTATATTATGGAGCTTGACAAGGGCATGGCAGAAACAGTTGCTGCGGTAATGCCTAGCGCTGCAGAAATTGCGGCCAATGCTTGGTTGCCCGATAGTCAATTACAAGTCTATGCCGAAGAATACGGCCGCACCAGCTTTCAGGGCGGCTTGAATGGTTATCGCATGGGTGGTGCAAATATTGGCAATGCAGAAATTGAGCTCTATGCCGGAAAAACGATCGATCAACCATCGATGTTTATCAGTGGTGCAAGTGATTGGGGTACTTATCAAAGCCCAGGATCGTTCGAGCGGATGCAAACGCAAGCCTGCACTGACATGCGAGAGACACATCTAGTCGAGGACGCTGGACATTGGGTGCAACAAGAACAACCTGAAGTGGTTGCTAGATTAATTCAAAACTTCCTTAGCAACCTTGTGTGAGAATGTCCTAAAAAGTGTAAGTAATGGTTGCAGCTACTCTGGCATCTTCTGATGGAAATAACAGCGGGGAGTCGGAGCTGGAATTGATGGCAATAAGCTGAGCATTTACCACCCAATTATCGTTTAAAGTGTAGTCAACACCGAGTAATGCAAGAAAGGAATCGCCATCCACACCGCCTTGCAGTTTGGATGAAAGAATCAGGTCACTATTCATTAAGGTATTGCTGTATCACACTAGCCAACTGCCAAATATACCATCGTTGATCAAGGTTTTACCTGGGAGTAAATCTTCGTTCTCATCCATTAGCGATTGGCCTGAATGCCAATGCTGAGACTTTGCTCATTGCTAATGGCATACTCAAAACCACACGGCGCACCAATTTGCTCTTTTCTCAGATCAACAGGCGCCGTCAGAGCGCCAGTGCCGAGGAGATTGAAACTGTCGGCCAGCACGTTATGGTTATGACTGAAGGTCAGGTCAAAATTGAGTAATAGCTTACCAATTGCACTGTTTGCGCTGAATCCCAGCAACAGGAAATCATTCTTTTTCGAAACGGGATCATCGACCAGGCTGATGGGTTACCAGGCAGCCGGTTAGTCTCGGCGTCTTCTATGACCTGGCTTGCTATGGGCAACGATATACGCCAAAGGATTGCTGGCCTTTATCAATTAGTGATTCTGGAACAACCACATTAACCCCCATGCTGCCAGCTTCGTTCCGTGCCAGAGTCAGCAACTCGCTTTGCAATTGTTCGCCGCCACGCTCCACAATAACTACGCGACTCAGCGTCCGGGCGGTAGTTTGCCCGACTCGGGTGCAAGTGCCTACTTCGCTAGCTGTTGCCAGCCGCACCCCTTGTCCCTCAGTCGTTAGCTGAACCCAGTTGCAGCCGCCGAGAATTATGCAACCAGCGAGTAAATAGCTAGTTCGAATCATGATTGTACCACCTGGATTTGTTGGAGAAATAGTTCCCTGTAGGGCAGTGCCCATGTTCTAATTTTAGCAGCTTTTGCACGTTTTCCCCAAGTGATTTGAAGAGTCATAGCGTTGACCTAGCGGTGGTTTGAAGACACTAGCCTGGAGGTTGTATGCTACCATCACTGTCTTTTGTTGGATTGTGGCAGACGAATGAATGACTTGATCGATCAACTTAAGCAGGTAGTGGAACTGGGTGGCTACCGAGAGGGGGCAGATATTGACGCCAAAAACTATCAGGATGCAATGGGAGCCAGGTCTATTCCACCAGTGCTGTTGCTGCGTCCATCTTCAACAGAGCAGGTTTCCCAGATCCTCAAACTCTGTTATGCAGCAAAACAACCAATAGCGCCACAAGGTGGAATGACCGGGTTAGTGTCTGCTGCCGCTCCATTGTCAGGTGAAATTTCACTTAGTTTCGAGCGTATGAAACAAATTATTGAGGTGGATAAATTTACCGGCACTATGACAGTAGAGGCGGGTGTCGAGTTGCAAATTATCCAGGAACAGGCAGATGCACATGGCTTGTTGTTTCCGTTGGATCTTGGTGCACGAGGTAGTTGCACTATTGGGGGTAATCTTTCCACCAATGCCGGGGGGAATCGGGTAATTCGTTATGGTATGACACGGGATTTGGTGATTGGAGTGGAAGCGGTGCTTGCCGATGGAACCGTTATCAACGGTTTGCATAAGCTGAGAAAGAACAACACGGGTTACGATCTGAAGCAATTATTTATTGGCAGCGAAGGTACGCTGGGAGTCATAACCCGGGCAGTATTAAAGTTATCACCCCGGCCAATTAGTCAGGTAGTGGCCATGTGTGCAGTCAGCGATTTTTCCCGTGTCGCCGATTTGTTGGTACATGCCCAGTCTAGTCTCGGCTCTAACCTGAGCGCGTTTGAAGTCATCTGGCAAAACACCTATAAACTAATTGATGAACATGTTCCCCATGCTAGCGTGCCTCTGCCAGACCATTATGGTTTCTATGTGCTCATTGAGAGTATGGGATCAAATGCTGAAAAAGATACCGAACTTTTTGAAAATACACTCGAAGTGGCTATGGAAAAATCTTTGGTCGCAGAAGTTGTGTTGGCAGACTCAGGTCCTAAAATGGAAGGCTTATGGAAGGTCAGGGACGGTGCGGCGGAGATATACCCCGGCGTGGGTTATATGCACACCTACGATGTCAGTTTAAATGTGACAGATATGGGCTATTTTGGTGAAGAAGTAGAAAAGCGGCTGAGATTAGAATGGCCTGACGCTATTTTGGGCCTGTTTGGCCATATCGGGGATGGTAATGTTCACATTATTATCCACATAGGACCGGATACGCGGGCGCATCATCTACAAATCGATGAAATTGTCTATGGCCTGATCAAAGAGCTCAGTGGTGCGGTATCAGCAGAGCACGGGATTGGCATTATGAAAAAGCAATTTTTATCCTACAGTAAGAGTGAATCTGAAATAGCCCTGATGAGGGTATTAAAACAAACTATGGATCCTGCGGGCATTTTGAACCCGGGGCGAGTATTTTAGTTTGCAAGGAGTAAATAATGACCACGGCTAATTTGGCAGGTAAAAATATAGTAATCATTGGGGGCACTGCCGGAATCGGTTTGGCTACAGCGATAGCTGTTAGCGAGCTGGGGGCAAATGTATGGGCAGCGGGAAGAACTGAAGCCCATCTTGAAACCGCCAGAGGAATCAGCGAAGGTAAATTCGAAGTCAGGCAAGCTGACACCCATGATGCCCAAAGTCTGGAAGCCATCTTCAAGGAAGCCGGGACTATTGATCACCTGGTATCTGCCGCCGTTGGCGGAGAGAGAACATTAAAACCCTTTTTGGAACAAACTGAGGATCAGTTCAAGGCTGCTTATTATAAATTATGGGGCTATGGCAAAGTAGTGCGCACAGGCGCACCTTATCTAGCTACAGATGGTTCGATTACGCTAGTCAGTGGCTCTCCAGCGCGTAAAATCAAGCCTAATCAATCCGCCCTAAGCTGTGTGGGCGCATCTGTTGAAAACATGGTTAGATGTCTGGCCGTAGAAATGGCACCGATTCGGGTCAATGTGGTATCACCTGGCACCATATCAACAGCCATGTTCGATGGACTGGGAGGTGATCGGGATGCAACGCTTGAAAAGATGACAGCCACTCATCTGATTAAACGAGCAGGACAGTCTGAGGAGGTTGCAGCGGGACTACTCTTTGTTATGCAAAATAATTTTGTTACCGGTACTACCGTCGATGTAGACGGTGGAAGGATTTTGAGTTGATAGCGTGCCAAATATCTTCTTATTAAAAATTAAATAAGATTGTAGCTGAGTTTGAAGTTAGCTTTAGAGAATGAATAAAATGAGTACAGAAACAAAATTGGCGCAAGAGATGGCAACTGATCCGGACATGACGTTTGTTGGCACGGTATATCAGCGCAGGTCTGTCAGAGGCTTTCTGGATAAGGAAGTGCCTCAGGAGATTATGCAGCGGATATTTGAAATCGCGCAGAAATCGCCTTCCAATTGCAATGTCCAGCCCTGGAAGGTTTATGTCGCTTCGGGAGAACTGAAAGACCAGTTAAGCAAAAAGATGGTTGAGAATATTACCGGTGGAGTGATGGGCAACCCGGACTATCCTCATGATCCTAAATTTGAAGATGAGTATCGTACACGGCAGGTTGACTGTGCTGTGGCATTGTACTCGAAGATGGGGATAAATCGAGGTGATCGGGAAGGGCGCGAGCGTGCTGTGTTGCGTAATTTTGAATTATTTGATGCGCCCCATATTGCCTATATCGGGATGAATCCTAGTTTTGGCACTACAGTAGCCCTTGATGTAGGGATGTATGCACAGACATTGATGCTAGCTATGGTAGCATTTGGCCTAAATAGCTGCCCGATGGGAACAATGCGAAGCTACCCTGATTTGGTACGTGAGGCATTTGCTATTAAGGATGAAACTAAAATACTATTCGGTATCTCGTTTGGGTATGAAGATACATCCGTTCCAGCCAATGAAACCCGCACTGCCCGGGGTTATATTTCTGATAATGTGGTGTTTCAGTCAAGCTAGATGCCACATAGACTTAACCCTGTGGCCTGAGAAATCAAAACAAGAAAAAAGTTAGTGTCCTTGATGAATTTTAAACCTGTTGTCTTAATCTATGATCTTAACAATGCTTTAGTCGATGAGTGCGCAGCACTCATTGGCAAGACCGGTTTGTATACGACCATAAACACTTATAACGAGACCAATGCATTCGAAGCCTTGCGGCAATATGATTATGGCTTCGGCATGAGGACTAATAAACTTTGCTGTGTGATAACGGGATGGAATCATCACAAAAAAATGCGTGATCAATTTCTATTCAAAATGCGCAGTGAGGAAAGCCGCAGTCTATTTAGAAAACCTACTCCGGTCATTGTGGTAACAGAAGATCATCGCTTCGATTTAAAAATCATTGCTTTGGACCCAACCGATGGAAGCGTTGCTGCTTATCTGCACGCCGATAATTTTCAGGCAACTATTACTGTTATTCTTCACAAGATTGCATTTGAAAGTAAGGCCCAGGAATTAAATTCTGTCGCCTACGCAAAACTACGACAGGGAGAAGGATGATTTATTAGTGTCTCCATGGCATTGGTTTACTGAGGGATGCAATACACGTTCAGTTTATTGCCATCGAGGTCGCGAAAATAACCGGCATAGAAGCTATCGCTGCGCACACCCGCCGGACCCGCATCCGTTGCTCCGAGTGATATTGCCTTGTTATACAAAGCATCGACTTTATCGTTGCTATCTACTGTGATTGCCAGCATCACGCCGTTGCCAACCGTCGCTACATTGCCATCTTCAGGCTTGATGATACATAGCCCAGCAGTCTGTGGTCCGGTGGACCAGGCGATAAAGGAATCACTTTCCATAAAACGACCGGCACCAAGTTCGGCTAGTAGTTCGTCATAAAACTTGGCGGCTTTTTCTATATCATTTGTGCCTACTGTTACATATCCGATCATAGTGTTTTCCTTTTGAGCTTGGTTATTTTTTCAATTCTTTATAACGAAAGCAATCACTTGTATGATCATTGACCATACCCGCTGCCTGCATAAACGCATAACACATTGTACTGCCAATAAATTTAAATCCACGTTTTTTTAAATCTTTTGACATGACGTCGCTTTCGGCCGTAGTTGCTGGAATATCTTTCTGGAATTTACGTTTTCCATCCCGTGTTTTACCGCCAATAAAAGACCAAATGTAGTCGTCAAAACTACTAAATTCTTTTTGCACGATAAGAAATGCTTTTGCGTTCAGTTTTATTGAATATAGTTTTGGCCGATTACGAATTAGTCCCGGATCCAATAATAGTTTTTCGATAGTTGTATCCTGCAATCTGACTACTTTATCGACCTCAAAATTTTTGAAACACTTGCGGTAATGTTCGCGCTTTTTTAATACGGTAATCCAGCTGAGCCCGG
>Ga0302135_10000035_pt1 | contig 76635 bp, 60 predicted proteins | sample CBN3_surface_MG_FD_203119 | JGI IMG/M metagenome (GOLD analysis project Ga0302135, IMG submission 203119) | Marine microbial communities from Western Arctic Ocean, Canada - CBN3_32.1 | ecosystem: Environmental > Aquatic > Marine > Oceanic | place: Canada: Western Arctic Ocean | collected...
CTGATGAATTGATAGTGATGACAATTGCTTACCCTGGAGATAGCCCTTAAGTACAGCTCCATCCATATTGCCAGTATTGTGTTCCAGCTCCATAGCCAAAAATTCCGTACGAATTGTTGATGTTTGCCCACTCTCCCTGGGCTTGCCCATCGACCTCTTGCTGTGACCTGCTTGTCGCAGGCCACGCAATCCCCTAATGACCAAGCTTCTCATCAAAACTATTAAACAAATAATAAGCAGGGACTGCCCGACCATAGCGTTAACAACCGAGATCGTTTCCGGTCTGTTGGCTATGAGAATCATATTGATAGCAGTTGCCACAGTAACAAGACCTAAAATGGCTGCCCCAAGTAGCTGTAGCGTTGCATAAAATTTAGTCATATAGGAATTATATATTTGCTAGGCTGAATCTTGCAATTGGTGAAAAGACATAAAGTGTTGATAGCCCTCAGCACCGAGAAATCGGCTAGCCGTTTTACCGTCGGTTTGCCGGAGGTCAACAATGATTAACCCTTCAAGAGAATTACTGAAATTTGAGTGGATATTGAAGCAGACCAACCGCCCTTTGAGTGCGAGATAGTGCCTAAGCAATACCGGAACCGCCTTGCCCGGATCACAACGACCTATTAATTTACTGAGAATTTTAATATTGGATAACTCAGACAGCATTTCATCGGACCACACGCGGTTAACAATGCGATGTGGCGTTATGGGTTTTACCAAACCCTCAAAGCCACGGGCCCTGAAATTGGTGAGCATTGTATCAGCTATCAGCGACCTGGCGAGATCACTGTACTGCCGGGAAATACTTACTGAGCCAAACAATGTGTGGTATTGGGGGTTCTCGACCAAAATCTTCCCAATTCCCCGCCACAGCAAATTAAGTGCCACCGGGCGTCTTTGGTAATCGGGGTGAATAAACGAACGCCCCATTTCAATCGCCCCACCCAGTTTACTGATGAAGGTATTGTCATATTTGTACAAGGAGCGAGTGTAGAGACCGCTTACGCCAAGTTCAGCTACGATTTTATCAACTAACCCAACTCGATACGCACCGGCAATCCGTTGATGCTGCTTCTCCCATAAAAACAAATGCAGGTAATGAGGATCAAACTCATCAGAGTCATGATCGAAGCCCGTGCCTTCCCCGACTAATCTGAAGCTTATCTCTCTGGCAATGGCAATGTGCTCCATTACCGGACCCAATCGATTAAACGGTGCGCATATCACATCGAATTCATCATGCTCAATCAACCTGCAGTCCTTTAAGCCTTCAATGGCATTTACCAGAGCGTTGTCCGGCTTTTCTGCGCTGCATTCAGGCCACTTTTCCTCAACTGATTTTGGCGAGGCTTGTTTAATCACCAAAGCATCGGTGCTTATCCGCAAATATTCAGTGATTGCCACCGGACTGTCTGCGTGACATAACTCCTGCGGTGGAATAGGTTTGCCGATAGTCAGAGCCAATTCCGACCCGCGTTTATTGGACAGTTGCCGGGGTAATAGTAGGGTTCTCAAGCGCGGATGAATCACGCCGGCCGCATAGAAGTACATACTGTTTTTGCCACCCACATGAACAGGCAAGCTGACCGCCTCGTAGCGCCTGACTAGCTGCCCAACCAATCGATTCCAGCGCCGGTCTCGAATACTACGGTGCTTTAGATCCAGCACAGAGACCATTCCGGCAGGGAAAATCAAAATAGCGCCGGCTTGTTTCAAATGGCGGTGAACCTGTTTGATACCCGACACATTGCCGTTAGCTGCATTGGAGGACAGCACATCCACCCCGATAAATGTATCTGACAACTCGGGTATACGAGTCAATAATTGATTTGTGAGCACCTTCAAATCTGGCCTGAATCTGAACAGGACTGAGGCGACCGCCACACCCTCTAGTCCACCAAGCGGGTGATTTGCAACAACCAGCAAAGGGCCCGTCGCGGGAATCTCTTCGAGATGCACCGAGTTATGGATCTTCAGGCGAACACCCAATCCATTTAGCGTATGTTGCAAAAATTCTGCAGGCGTTGAATTAGTAGGCCGATCATCATAAACCTTGACCAGAGGCGACAAACCCAGAACCCTTTCAAGTAGGGCTGCAAGCATTCGGGGGTTAATAGGCAATTTACAGGGGTTAGTCATTTTCTGGATAATTTATTGTTAAATTAGCTTCATAGCGCCAGGCTTTATAAAGTGCTGCCAATCCGGGAGGATTATAGCCTCTTTTCCTGTTGGCTTGGCCAAGTTTAAACAGTGTGCGGTATTGCTGCATCAAAGTCCCAACTGCTTCAAAAAACCCAGTATTGCGGTCCCATATACTAATAGACTCGGAACTGGCTCCATTTATTTCGATAATGGCAAATTTTTCGCCCTTGCAAAGCGATTCTACATCCCTGAACTTAATGTCGAGCCGACCATAGTAGAATTCAGAGATATCGTCGAAAATGGCATCAAGTTTTTGGCACAGCTCGCCGGTAATCAATGTCTCGGCGTCACGAAATATGGCGCCACGGCAATGGCTGGCAGAGAATACTAATCTGTAAGGCTCCCCACTCGCGAGCACCTTATCCCAGTTTTTTGCGTGGCGGATTTTATACAGATGGGCTAATTCTCCTGCGCGGGGGTCAGATTCAACCAACTCACCCAGGCTGCGCTCGCCATCACCCAAAACATAGGGTGTGTACTTTAACGTCATCGAAGTGATCTCACCCCCAGCCTGCTCTGGATAGCGAACGTAAAACACCCCTACCTCCGCATCCCAATCAGCCAGACGTTGGAATTGTATAGCACCGGTTAAAGGAAATTGCCGTAGGTATTGTTCGAGCTCTACACTGTTCTTTATCAGTTGTACGCCGGTTCCTCTGCAACCTATATCAGGCTTCCCAACGATCGGTAATTGCAACCCCGCTGCTTCTATTAAGCCCTGTACAATTTGACATTGTTCTGTAATGGGGGCATCTGATACTTGGTATACCAGCCAGGGGAGTATCCATTCCCTTGCCTCAACCCCCGCCAAATCAAAAACAGAAGATTTCGGTACCCCGACCATGCCGGACAAGGGAATGCCCGGATTGGCGATAAGTGGAAGACTCAAACTGCGATAACGAATTGCCAACAACAACCAAAGCACGCCCACTGGCAAATACATTAGCCACGAAGGCCAAAATTCAAAAAACGAGGTGGATTTTCCTGACAGATCTAGCGCCGGCATGCCTTCGGGTGCGTATACTAACTTTGCAGTCTCGGAACTTGACAAAATAGTTATGAACTCTTGAAGCATTGACGCAATTCTAGGCCCCGAACCATCGAATAGTCTTTCATCAGGCTCAACAGGGCTCCCATCTTGTATCTATACACTGATCCGTTAATTCTGGCAGGTTGTTGGTACGAAAGATTGGCAATTATTGCACCTGTGTGAACTGGTCACAATAATGTCTTGGCGTAATAAAGCCAAATCTACCTCTGTTATTGTTGCGCATTCCTCAGTAGGATTGAGCTATTACAGACAGCTTACTAAGGAATCAGGGCATTGTCAGTCCCTTGCTATCGGAGATATCCGGCAATATTTTATGTTTAGTAAATTATTACTCACGCTCGCTGTTATCGTTGCTGCCTTCACTTTCGTCAGACGACGAAATAGAGCGGCGGCTTCTACCTCTCCGCCCATCGACAAGAAACGCGAAAATACCGTCACTCCAATACCAGATACAGCGACCGTGTCGTCAGACTTACGCCTGGCTGCCTACCTATTCCTGGCGCTAGTTATCGGTCTCGGCGCATCAATGTATTATTATCAGTATCAGGATGATCACACTGTTCTCAATGTGACGCTATTTCGGGATGGATCTAATTCAATCACCTACCAGGTGTATAAATTTCAACTTGGCACTCGCTCATTTACCACTCTAGATGGACTCTCGGTAACTGTCGCCAGCAGCGAGCGCATGGAAGTCGATGGCTTGGCTGCGCAGTGAGAATCTGGCGCCTGCTGAGAAAAGCCTTACCAAGCCAGCCGACAACCAATGCCGGATAACTATCTAGCCGCCTAGTTAGCATCAATGTCCAGGTCAACCAACTCGTCAATGTTAAATCGGCGTCCGAGCGCAGTGATGTCGTTAGCATTGATATCTCCTACTATATTAACCAATACCGTTTTACCCGGCTCAGCAACCATGATGGCAATTCCATGGATAAACTCCGCACTTTCAGAAATCCGGAAATAAACGTCAACATGCTCACTGCCCTCACGGATGCGCATCATGCGGTCCCAGCCCTCAGTATCCAGTTCGTCTGCAATAATGACCATTGAATCAATTACTTCGTCAATGTCGATATTATCGCTTTCATAAATACTTACCGTTACTTGCATCAGCTTGGAGATGAACTGGGCTACTTCTTCATCTTCTGCACTGATCAAATTGGTAATCAAGTCCAATAAGGGAGTTTTCAAGCTCACTTCGACATTCGCTTCTACGCCCGAGAGCCCCGACAAATTCGTTAAATCGACGTAACCTGGATGGTTCTGAATATTATCGTCATCAGCTGCATAGGTAACCTGTGCAAGGACAAGTAGTGCCAATGGTGCAATCAGTATTTTTAGTAGTCTCATATCATAGCCCGCATCAATAAAGATGATTTCTAAACCTTGTTAAATTGGGTCATCGCTAAGCGAATTATTGTTACGACGCCCAATACTTTGAAAAGACGCATCCAGAGATTCCTGTATAGGTCTGATCAGGAATCGATCACCTATTATTACCTCTGTGCGCCGACTGATGTCGCTCAAATAATCAATTGCCAAATTCAAATCTTGCAAAGTCTAAAAAATATCTTTGCGTGAATACTACTAAATAATCTCGGCGGGCACCTAGGGTACTGCCGCCAACTGTGAACTGTTTCCCTCAAACGCTGGTGTTGCGGCATACACAGCAGCGAATAGGATTGCCACCAGCACCATTGGAAAGGCGTAGCGTGCAAACAACGGCCCATCATAAAAAAGTCTCCGTAATCTGTTTTCAAAGACTGTGTGCTTGCGGAATGCGTATCAGCACCGCCTCCCGACAAACGATGGATAGGCATCAGGACCATCCAGCAGAGGCAAATCTCCAACAGTATCTAACATGACTTGTGCGCAGCGCAATTCCTGCTCGCAAGCTTGGCAGCCACCAATATGACTTTCAAATGCCTCAGCCTGCAGGATATTCAGCAGCATATCGTTGCATAAGCAGCCCCCCTTGAGGGCGATCACCCATTACTCCTTCCCTTGGGTGGACACCCTCTTTTCTTATTCACATTTAACTTCGATAGATGTGTTTAGTGCCCTGCCCAACTCTTTCCTCTCTATTTATTCGATTCCACGCGGTAAGCTGCGCCAATAAAATACAAAGCTTATTTGCGGATTAATTATCGCGCCAGAATGGTGCTTTTACTAATGACATGGTAAAGTTTCGATGTCTTTTGGCAACAACCAGCTACTTTTCAAAAATTAAAAAAAATAGAGGCTGTAGCTGCCGATTCACTTCCGTTAAAACTGCCAGGAAACCGTCTAAAATTGATGCAGGAGCAAAATAATGAAACTAATAACCGCAATCATAAAGCCGTTCAAATCTGACGATGTACGTGAGGCATTGTCTGAGTTGGGCGTCAGCGGAATGACCCTAACCGAAGTAAAAGGATTTGGCCGCCAGAAAGGTCACACAGAACTCTATCGTGGCGCCGAGTATGTAATTGATTTTCTCCCCAAGGCCAAGGTCGAAATCGCCGTGGAAGATAGCCAACTCGATCAGGCCGTAGAAGCTATTTGCAAGGCTGCCCATACAGGGAAGATTGGCGATGGCAAAATTTTTGTTAGCAATCTGGAACAAACAATACGTATTCGAACTGGTGAAACCGGCAATGATGCCCTCTAAGGGAAGACTAAGATAATGATAAAAATACTAACTAAGAAAACACTCTTTCTACTTATCCTGCTATTTTTTCCATCCCTGACTTTTGCCCAAAGTGGCGAACTCAACGGTGCAAACACTGCATGGATATTGACTTCTACTGCCCTGGTGTTATTTATGACCCTACCAGGTTTGTCACTGTTTTACGGTGGCCTAGTTCGGACCAAAAACGTGCTGTCCGTGCTGATGCAGTGTTTTTCCATAGCCGTTGTGATTTCTATTCTCTGGCTAGTGGTTGGATACAGTATCGCATTTGGCCCATCGGAATCGCTGTATTGGGGTGGCTTAAGTAAAGCCATGTTCAATGGAATAGTGGTCGATTCCATGTCTGGGGATATACCAGAAACAGTATTCGCCTCATTTCAGATGACATTTGCCATCATTACGCCAGCTCTGGTTGTGGGTGCTTTTGTTGAAAGAATTAAGTTCTCTTCCATGTTGATATTCAGCATGCTTTGGACTCTGTTGGTTTATTTTCCCATCGCCAATTGGGTCTGGGGAGGAGGATGGCTTGGCCAAATGGGTTTGATAGATTTTGCCGGTGGCACCGTTGTGCATATCACTGCAGGTGTTGCCGCCATTGTTACAGCCGTAGTGCTGGGCCAGCGCACAGGATTCCCAACCACACCCATGATGCCTCACAACCTAACCATGAGCTTCACAGGCGCTGCGATGTTATGGGTCGGATGGTTCGGATTCAACGCAGGTAGTGCATTGGCAGCCGATGGCAGTGCCGGTATGGCTATGTTTGTGACCCATATATCCGCAGCTACCGGTGCAGTAACCTGGATGCTCATCGAAAAAATAAAATACGGCAAATCCAGTGGTCTCGGTGCCATTACAGGAATGGTAGCAGGTCTTGCGACTATCACCCCGGCCTCCGGTTCAGTTGGCCCAGCAGGTGCGCTGATAGTGGGTCTATCCGGCGGTGTGATTTGCTATTACGCCACCACTTACTTAAAGCAGGTAGTTAAGATTGATGATTCTTTGGACGTCTTTCCGGTCCACGGTGTGGGCGGTATAGTTGGAACGTTTCTAGCTGGCATCATGGTATCCGGAAATCTCGGCATATTCAGTGGTAACGGTTACGCCGAAGGTGTCACCATGGCATCACAAGTGGGGGTCCAATTGACCGGCATTATCGCCACGGCTATTTATACAGCTATTATCACCTTCGCTCTGCTTAAGTTCGTTGGCGTTCTGACTTCTGGCATTCGTGTAGACGGCGAGCAGGAACAGGTAGGCCTAGATATTACCGACCATGATGAGACGGGTTACTCGATGTAGGTATTTGCAAGGGGCACCCCGCTGCCCCTTATTTGCGAATTGTGTGGCATCTTGGCTGAAACAAGAATGAGAGCAACGCTCTCGATGTGGTGAGTTCAATATCCTGTATTGTTTTCACTGTCGTTCTCAGGAATTGATTAATGGGCATGGTTTCACCTGCTCCTAATAAAATTTTAGTTGGTTTTATGCACATCCGCTCAGCTTGAGTGAAGTTCTCTAAAAACTGAGCTCTAAGCCAACAGCAAAACTCGAGTCTTTATCCGACAGCTGCGGGCTGTCTCTTTCGATCTGGATATAGTTTACAAAGATAATCGTGTCGCTATTTAAAATTCGATCAACACCGATGGCCGATTGTGTATCTTTCCGCCCGTTGCCGTAGTCGGTATTTCCGTATTGAGATTTCAGGCGCCAATTAGTACTGAGATCGTGTGTGGCACTAATGAACCAGGAGTCTTCCGATGCGCTCCCATCCGTTTTATCTGCTTCTTGCCACAGCCCACCTAATTTCGTTTTACCGAGGGTAAAATCGGCAACAGCACGCGTCGTATCCTGCGAGTCAACGTCAGTATTACGGATAATAGCTGCGCTGAGCAATTGACTGCTGTAATTCAGAGAATAAGATGTCCCGTCAGCCAGACCACCATCACCGCTCGAACCAGCTGAATCCTCAGCAGGAATGAACGCCGCCCGTGCGAAGAAGCCTTTCAGTGTTGGCGAGGTGTACATCACCACGTTACTAAGACGGTCCTCACCTTCCATGTAGTTCTTGATATCACCCAACACCTGGTCATTGAACCGATCTAATCTGTTCGTCGTCAATTTCATGGGTGTGTCGTGCTTACCGGCAATGATCTCCCCGAAACCACCACGCAGGCCTAAATAACTATTGCGCTGCTCTAAGGTGTCCTTGCCTTTGCTTGCTACACTCTTCCCATCATCTATCTGCACTTCATATTCAAGCTGATAGATCGCTTCAAACCCATCACTAATAGCATGCGTACCCCTTACGCCAAGCCGGGAGGCGTTGCTATTTAACTGCCATTCGTCAACACCTGCGCCGCTGCTTTGCTGCTTGAAGTCATTCAAGGTTAAGTTAGCCTTGCCATAAAAAGTATTATCTGCGTAGCTGTTGAAACACAGAAATGTGGTGGCCAATATTGGCAAGGTTAAAAATATTCTGTTCATCATCTGGTTGCAGCGCGTCTCGGTGCAGCCCTTACCCTGTCAATTAACTCTTTGGGGCTGAATGGTTTCACAATATAGTCATCGGCACCAATTCCCAGGCCCAATACCACATCACTTTCCACGCCTTTGGCGGTGACCATAATGACTGGAATATTTTTTCTGCGTTCTAATTTTTTGAGTTGCCGGCATATCTCCAGCCCATCCATGCCAGGAAGCATTAGGTCTAGTAGCACAAGGCTTGGTCGTGTTCGTTGAATCAGATCAAGGCCTTCAGCGCCATCCTGGGAACTTGTCACCACAAAATCTTCCAGTTGCAGTTTATAGCTCAATACATCCAGTATGTCTGGTTCATCTTCAACAATGATAATTTGATTTTGGGGCATGAGAAACACTTAAACAGGCCAGTGTGAAACTCAAGTCTATCATTCCTTGGTAAAGAACCTGTAAAGACAAAACGCATTATTCCATCGAAATTAAAACCCGGAGCATACTCTATCCCGGACATTTATATGCTGATATAGAAACAAAAAAAGGGATCTGTCTGAGATCTCTTTTCATTGCTACTTAGTCTATTAGCGGCTAATTATTTAGAAGTTCGTAAATACGTCGAATCGCCCTGGGATCGACCCCTGGCTCTGTTAACCGCGCATAATTACTTTGATGATTCGACATATCTATTTGCTCGGCTGCCTCTGCTGCGCTAAATCCACGCTGATGCATTTCGCCAGTCTTCTGCCAGAGATCAGCAAGATACACTTGGAAATTGTTGATTGGATCTAGCCCCCTGAATGGAGCACCATGTCCGGGCAGTACTACTTCAAAATCTAGCCCCTTCAACGCTTCAAGAGTAGCCGGCCATTCATCAACATGGCCGTCACCCATGTAAGCAAGGCCTGGCAGCATCATGTCTCCGGTGAACACTACCTTTTCCTGGGGTAAATAAATCACCACATCACCACCGGTATGCGCCCTGCCCAGATGCAACAACTGAATTTCACGACTGCCCCGCGCAACGACCTGAAATAAGGTCATTTTGGTATCGAGAGTAATATTCGGTGGAGTTGGAACAACTTCCTGTATCGCGTTCATGTAATCCCTTTGCACACGATGCCTTTCTTCCAGGGTCGCCTTGAGTGTCGGGTCGGACTCAGCTGCAGCCTGGCTTTCCAGACGTGCCACAAGTGTCGGCACACCATCGGAAAAACTCTTGAATGTAGTTTCCTCCAGTACATTACCCATTTCACCATTGAGCTTTGCACGGGTAAAACTGTGGCCGATAATCTCAACGCCTTCCGGAAACGATTGGTTGCCATGCGCATGGTCAAAGTGATAATGGCTGTTAACCAGGTAACGTATTGGCTTGTCGGTTATTACTGACAGGGAATCCAACAAAGCCCGGGATGCTGCAGGCGTCACATGTGAATCCACCACCAACACATCAAATTCACCAACCAATACCATCGCATTACTCATGGTGTGCACCGATCCCGTACCAGACACAAACCACACGCCGTCGGCGATTTCATTGAAGCGATGAGTATCGGATTCCACCACCAGATTTTGTGCAGTTAATGTTAGGGGATTCAAAACCATAGCTATTAGAGTCAGACAGATAAATGCATACTTTCTTCCTGGTATATTCATCAATAGATTCCTTTGATTGCTATTCGTTATTTTTTCTTTAGGTCAGAAATAAACCCTGACATGTAGTCCATGGAAAGTGGCCGTTGGCCATCAAGTAAATACTGAGAGATTCCTTTAACCCAGCGTGCTTGATAGCCGAGCTGTTTGTCAGTTTATCAGACTATTCGCAACATGTACCTCAATTGCTCTTTGTGCGCATTACCATTGTAAACACTAGTCTTACTGGTTGAGCCCATAGCATGCATTCTGTAAAGTAGCCCGTGATTTAGCCAATCCCACCATTCAGTATAGTAAATGTCACTACTCAACTGCTATGAAATAGCAGCATTCCAACTCCAACTTATTGTTTTTATAATATATTAAATGCCGGCAAGCTTATTGCTCTGTATGATGAAAGAGAAACAGGAAGGGAACCAGGACGCGAGTCATAAAATATAAAAAGAACGTAGTAGCAGCAACTTTGTTAGCAATGTTGTTGGGTGGGTACCCTCTACTCTGGGAATGCAGAAGCTGACGAGCGACGGGATATAAATCTGTGCAAAGAAGTTAACCTTGATATCGATGGCAATGCCGAAGTGGGTGAAATAATCAAACACTGCCAATAATGGATTGATAGGCAGTATGTAGTGACTATTTATTCTTGCTGATTTTTGACTTCTATTCGGTTCGTTCGTAATGGCCCATTAACATGCCAGTTGCCAGAACATGCCCATCAATTGCCTCCAGTAGCTGGCCTTTATCGAGACCGGCATCCAGATTTAAAGCAGAATCCAGAGCATAAATGCGAAAATGGTAGGCATGCAACTTCCCGTCAAGTGGTGGCCGCGCACCAAAATATCCTGGCTGGCGGATGCCATTCAGTCCGTTAATCATACCTGCCAAGTTGGCTATACCAGTTACGTTTGCTTCCTTGGTTATTCCTGCAGGAATTTGACCTGCTGAGGCGGGAATATTATAGGCAACCCAATGTACGAAAGGCTCTGGAGTTGGCGTGACCTGATCGTCACAAATCAGGGCTAATTGCACCGTGCCGGCAGGTAAATCAGACCAACTAAGACTAATAGGCTCGTTATCGCCGTAAGCGGTATTCTCCAACGGAATCGTGCCGTGATGATCAAACGTAGAACTGGTAACTGTTATGGTCTCAGGGACATCGGCTGCAAAGGCACTAATGCTGAAGCCACTCACTACAAGATTACTCAGTATCAACCAGGAGAGGACTGCATTATTCTTCAATGTGTTCACTGTTGGTTTCCTTCCTATTTTCCGCATTCAATCTGCGAGCTCTGCCTTCTCTCTCAGCAAGTATTTTTGCACTTTCCCGGTCGAGGTCTTATCGATTGATCCAAACACTACTTTTTTGGGAGTTTTAAAACCCGCCAGCTCTTCACGACAATATGCGATCAGCTCTTCCTTGGTCATCTCCTGCCCAGATTTCAAGCTCACAAAAGCACAGGGCACTTCGCCCCATTTTTCATCTGAACTGGCAACGACCGCCGCCTCTAATATTTTAGGATGCTTGAATAATACTGATTCAACTTCGAGCGATGAGATATTTTCGCCGCCGGAGATAATGATATCTTTGGATCTATCCTTTATTTGTGTGTAACCATCAGCATGCCATACGGCGAGGTCGCCTGAATGAAACCAGCCCCCTGCAAAAGACGCCTCAGTAGTATTAGGATTTTTTAGGTAGCCCTTCATAACGAGGTTTCCGCGCATAAAAATCTCTCCCATCGTCTTACCATCTTTTGGAACCGGCTGCAGGGTTTCCGGGTCGGCCACCATAAGCTCATCCTGCAGATGGGCTCGCACACCCTGCCGAGCCAGCAATTCTGCTCGGTCATCTATTGACAGATCACTCCACTCAGTTTGTGGTGCACAGACTACACAGGGGCCATACGTTTCGGTCAGTCCATACACATGGGTTACAGCGATTTCCATATTTTCCATGCCTGCTAATACCGCCGCTGGCGGGGCTGCTCCAGCGGTCATGGCGAGCACTTTATGTTCGATACCCTGTTTCAGTTCGTCATCGGCATTGATCAATGTATTCATTACAACTGGCGCCCCACAAAAATGGGTTACATGGTGCTCTTTAATAGCATCAAAAATCGCTTTATCGCGCACGTGCCTCAGGCAAACACTGGTACCTGCAACAGCCGCTAAACTCCAAGGCCAGCACCAACCATTGCAATGGAACATCGGCAAGGTCCAAAGGTAAACGGGATGTGAGGTCATATCCCAGCCCAGGACGTTGGATACTGCGTTGAGATATGCGCCACGGTGATGAAACACCACGCCTTTGGGATCACCTGTAGTGCCGGAGGTGTAATTGAGTGATATTGCCTGCCATTCGTCTTCGATTTGAAAGTTAGCGTAACTCCCATCACCTGTTTTCAATAGATCATCATAGGTCTGATCGCCCAATAGTTCTCCCTCGTGAAAGTAAGGGTCATCGATATCGATGACTATGGGTTTATTGGGTAAAATTTCCAACGCACCCTTGATGGTATTGCTGTATTCCTTATCAGTAAAAAGAACTTTGGTTTCTGCATGCTCCAAAATGAATGCGATGGCCTTCGCATCCAGTCTCACGTTCAATGCATTGAGTACCGCACCCATCATGGGCACACCAAAATGCGCTTCAAATACCTCTGGCGTATTTGCCCCCATAAAAGACACGGTGTCACCCGTCGAGATTCCTAACTTCTTTAACGCCGAGGCCAACAAACAACAACGCTTATAAGTTTCCGACCACGTGTATCTGGATTCACCATGGATTATAGAAATATGATGGGGATAAACACTAGCCGACCTCTCTATAAAACTCAGCGGTGTTAAATGCGCAAAATTGGCCGAATTTTTATCGAGCCCTTGTTCATAAATATTGTCAGTATTCATATTTAATTTGATTCCCTGATGCACGAAGCCTTTGTGTGAGTAAAAATATCTCTAGCATTCAGCATGGCTTGAGCGAAGCACTACGGTACTCATTGCCCACCAATATTCCTGCTCGCCAACTGCGTTGCAATATAACCTGCCCAATCCACTTTGCATAGACTATAAGGGCTGTGTTTTCAGCACACTGACAAGCAGTGGAATATCCGAGCTAATATTTGGTTTCTTGTGCGCTGCTTTTCAGTACAATGTGATGATGGCAGTCACGGATAGAGATTCAGGTATTTTAGGCCTCTTAGTTCCCCCCTACTCCGCAGAAGGGGGGAACTCAGGCCGCCTTTCGCTTCAGCGCTTATTACTGTTGCGCCTTATCTTGACTGCCATCAGTAGCGTAGGATTGATCATATTTCGGCTGCTCTCACAGATTGAAGTGCCAACCCTGCTCATCTTAAGTCTGATTACCTGTATTTTGTTCTCTGTAGCGACGGGTTTTTGGCGCTTACGTACCTCTTGGACTGTTACCCACACAGAGTTATTTTCTCACCTTCTACTCGATGTCTTCTTTTTGGTCATACTTCTTATTTATACTGGTGGTGCCGGTAATCCGCTGATTTCCTATCTACTGGTCTTGCTGGCAGTTGGTGCAACCTTGTTAAGCCAGTTTTTTGTGAATGTATTTGCACTAGGTAGCATTATTATTTACACCTTCTTTATTTTACTGGAATTGCAAGCCAACTCCAATGGCAATACAGAGGTGATGAATTTTCAATTCCACCTTATTGGTATGTGGGTGATTTTCGTAGTGAGCGCAATTCTAATCACTGTTTTTGTTACCAATATGGCGAAAGCCATTCGTGAGCGTGAATTGAATTTGGCAAAAGCCAGAGAAACAGAAATGCTGAATGAACAACTTGTAGCAATAGGCACTCTGGCAGCGGGCACTGCTCACGCCTTGGGCACGCCGCTTTCCACAATGGCTGTATTGCTCACAGAACTAAACAAAAAAAGCGAAGAGGAACTAAAAAACTCCGAAATAAAGATAGAAATCTCTCTACTGAAGGAACAGGTCAGTCGATGCAAGGATTCATTAAGTGAGTTGATCCGTTATTACCACAAAGAGAATGACAATCGCAATGAAAAAGTTTTTCTTACAACTTTTATAAATGACATAGAGGACTACATTGTTAACATTCACCCATTCGCCTCTGTGGAATTCGCGGTAGACAGCAGCACCACAGATCCTTATATTTCTGCCGATCTCAGTGCGAAGCATGCCATCATCAACATTATTGAAAATGGGATAAAAGCGTCAACCAATCATGTAGATGTCTTATTTAAATGGGTAGAGGGTGATCTAAAACATTTCGAAATTTCTGTGAATGACGATGGTTCCGGCATTCCAACCGAAGTGATGGAGAACATGGGTGAGCCATTCAAATCGAGCCGAAAAGACAGCATGGGTTTAGGTATCTTCTTGGCCAATGCCGCCATTCAGAAAATGGGGGGGACCATCGAGATGTTTAACTTAAAAATGGGCGGAGCACTAACTCTGATAAAGCTACCGGCTAGAACTATCAGTTAGGAATCATTGATCGATGGAAGTATTAAGTATATTGATAGTTGAAGATGACGAGGCATTTGCCCGGACCATCAGTCGGGTGCTAAATCAACGAGGGTATGCCGCGACTCACGCCTTGGAGATTGAGGCAGCAAGAAGCTTACTTCGTGATCATCGCTTTAACTATGCCATATTGGATTTAAATCTCGGCAAGCAAACCTCATTGCATTTGATTCCGGAGTTAAAAAAATCAAACCCTGAAATGAAAATATTAATTCTCACAGGTTATGCAAGCATTGCTACAGCGATTGAAGCCATCAAGCTCGGTGCTGATAATTATCTATCAAAGCCGGCAGATATTGACGAAATTTTAGCCGCCCTACTGCTCGGTGAGCGTTTTGGCTCTATCCCCTCTCCTGTTACAGAGTCTATGTCTGTGCGGCGATTGGAGTGGGAACATATTCAAAAAATATTGCAGACAAACGATGGCAATATCTCGGCAACAGCACGTCAGTTGAAGATGCACCGCAGAACGCTGCAACGAAAATTACAAAAGCGCCCAGTGTCTACATAGCCAGAACTACGTGACAGCATGATTATCGCCGAGTTAGCGGAGTCATGCTCAGATGTCTTCCACCATCCACAATCAGTGTTTCTCCAGTGACTATTTGAGGGCCGGTAATAAAACAAAGAATGGCATCAGCAACGGTTTCTGCTGTTGCGGTAACTCCTAAGGCGGAGTTCTTACGGTTAAAGTTCATCAATTCCTCATATTTTTTATCACCAAATCCCTCCCTTAGCCATTCACCTTCGATAAAGCCTGGGCAAACAGCATTGACCCGTAACTCAGGTCCCATTGAACGCGCCAGGGAAAGTGTCATGGTAACCAGAGCACCTTTCGAAGCTGCATAGGCGATACAACTGCCTATGCCAGTCACGCCAGCGGTGGATGCGACATTTACTATAACGCCCCCTTCTTCCTGAGATTTCATGGGAGTACTCACCGCACGGACCATTTGATAGGCACCGACGACATTGACGCCGTATATCCGATGAAAATCATCGCTATCCAGGCCCTCTAGATTGGCATGGTCACAAAACTTGGTGGTTCCCGCATTATTCACCAGAATATCCACACGCCCCCACTTCCCGATTGCCTGCTCGACCATTGCCCGGCAGTCAATGTCTTCAGCTACATTGCCCTGGCAAACTAGAGTTTCTGCACCCTCACCGATACAGTCTTCAGCTACCTCGTTTGCTCCATCTGCGTTTGAGTTGTAATTAATAACTACATGGCACCCCAGCGAAGCAAGTAATCTAGCCGTTGCTGCACCCACACCACTGCTTGATCCGGTGACAATTGCCACATTGTTTGATAAATCTTTCACGAATTAGCCCACCTCTTTGTATAACTATTGTGTAACTGAAAAGGATATTCAGTGTACTAATCTAGCAAAATTTTGGTGTTCTTGAAATAACTAAAAACCTCGCCGTTACGCGCTGTGCACCAAATATAATATTGCATTTTCAGAAGATTTGCTTACAATGCGTAACACTTTTGGTGAGCGTCCGTGCAGACACCAAGTAGTAGGACACTAGTATTACTCACAATCCCGAAGCTCCCGCGTGCATCTAACAACAGAGACGATTGCCCCGAACTAAATTGTTGAACTTATCTGCAATGTTTGGCGTATTAGTTTGGAGCAGTTTTAAGACCTCTGGGAGTTATGAACCAATTCTGAGGTCTTGTTATTCAAAGTCCAGCCGTTATTTAAACCGCTGCATCTCTAGCTCACATCGCGAATCACGGAGGCAAAGAAGTGAAGAAGCAACACATAGTAGCTCTATTGATACTGGTCGTCGTGGGGGCGTGGATGGTGGTGCCCAAACCGGCAAGCAGTATTAGCGAAGACGCTTTGGCTACTCCTGCCAGTGTTACAGTGATTCCCGAAGGCCAGGCGCCAGATGAAAGCAGTGGCGCTTTTACAGTAAGAGCAGCTACGATTTCCGCCCAAACCTATGTAGAGCAGGTCAGAGTGCGAGGTCGCACGCAAGCGTTCCGTCATGTACAAGTTCGTGCAGAGCAGGCCGGACGTATTGTTGGGAACCCCATTCAGCGTGGCGCACGGGTCAATACCGGTGATGTTTTATGTGAGATAGCCATCGATAGCCGCGAATCCGATCTACAAGAGGCTGTCAGTCGCCGCGAACAGGCACGATTTGAATATGAAGCAGGCTTAGATTTACAAGAGCGCGGATTGCAATCTGATGTGGCGGTAGCACAAATGAAAGCGGCCCTAGACTCCGCTATCGCCGGCGTCAGCAGGGCTACACTGGCCTTGGAAAAAACCAAAATTGTCTCACCCTTCGATGGCATTGTGGAATTTCGAACAGTCGAAGTCGGCGATCTATTAGACCGAGGTGGCGTATGTGCATCGGTGTTGGATGACAGCCCAATGTTGCTTGTAGGCCTAGTACCAGAACAAGATATTAGCAAGGTGAAGCTGGACGCTGCAGTAACAGCGCAATTACTTACAGGGAGCCAGTTAAAAGGAGTAGTTACCTATTTATCGCGTACCGCTGAAACCACTTCTCGAAGTTACCGGATCGAAGTTGAATTGGATCCTAGCCACCAGGATATACGTGTGGGTATTACCGCTGAAATCTTGGTAAAAGCAGCCGAAATTAGTGCTCACTTAATCCCTTCCTCAGCATTAACTCTGGACGACGAAGGTGTAATTGGCGTTAAGCTAGTTGATCCGAATAATAAAATTTTGTTTCGCAACATAGAAATTGTTGGCGATAACACCAGTCAGCTCAACCCAGGTGTCTGGGTTACTGGCCTGAACGACACCATTAACCTGGTCACTGTTGGGCAGGAGATTGTATTTCCCGGGCAAACAGTTATTAGCGATTTTTCCTGGTCAAACCAGCAGCATGCATTGCGAACAAACAAATAAACTCAGATGAAGAATTACATTGACGCCGCAGTATCGAGATCCCGAACCACGCTCAGCGTATTCGTGGCTATTATGCTCACAGGGTTTGTATCCTACCTTTCCATTCCGGTAGAGCTTAACCCTGATGTAACTGTTCCGATCATTGTTTCAACTATTATCCATGAAGGTATATCCCCGGAAGATGCTGAGCGTCTTTTGGCCAGACCTGCCGAACTGGAGCTGAAAACACTGGATGGAATTTCCCAGATTAGCTCGGTATCCAGCGAAGGTGCTGCCACCGTGATAACCGAGTTTGATATCGATTTCGAATCCAGCAATGCGCTTATTGAAGTGCGTGAAGCCATCAATAGAGCAAAGGTCAGATTCCCTCAGTCTACTGAGGAGCCGATTATTCAAGAAGTTTCTGCGGCTGAAATGCCTATCGTGCAAATTGCTATTGGCGGTGAAGGTGTTCCGGAACGCGTGCTTCTGCGTATTGCTGAGAACTTACAACGCGAAATAGAAATCCTTCCCCAGGTTCTTGAAGCACTAATGGTGGGCAATCGTGAGGAGTTACTTGAAGTTATTATCAACCCTACCAAGTTGGAAACCTATGGTATATCAGCTAGTCAAATTGCCCAAACTGTAACCAGCAATAACCGCTTGATCCCGGCCGGAGCGGTGGACACTGGCCAGGGCAGGTTTTCCATAAAAGTTCCGGGCTTGATTGAAACCTCCAGTGATTTGTTCGAACTACCACTGGCTTCCACTGATTTAGGCGTGGTGACTGTTAGCGATATTGCGGACGTGCGCCGTACCTTCAAAGATGCCACGCGCTACTCGTACGCCAATGGCTCAGCCTCTATATCTCTCAATGTGATGAAGCGCAAAGGAGCGAATCTGGTTCAGGCCATGGAGGGAATCGATACCCTGATAGAGGAAATAAAACCGACCCTACCTCCTTCGGTGGCAGTGTCTTATATAAACAATACCGCCCCATTGGTGATAGAACAAAACATGGGGTTACAGGGTAATATGGCAACTGCCATGGTGCTCGTGCTGATAGTTGTAATCGCCTCGGTGGGAATCCGTTCTGGCCTGCTGGTTACACTGGCTGTTCCATTCTCTTTCTTCTTCGCCTTCATCGTCATCCGCATGCTGGGATTCACCTATAATTTTATGGTGATTTTTGGGTTGCTGTTGGGTCTCGGTATGCTCATCGATGGGGCTATCGTGATGGTGGAATATGCAGATCGAAAAATGGCAGAAGGTCTGGATAGTCAAGAGGCCTACAAGCAAGCTGTCCACAGGATGTTTTGGCCAATTTTAGCATCCACGGCGACTACTCTGGCAGCATTTCTACCTATCATGTTCTGGCCGGGTGTGGCCGGCCAATTCATGAGTTACCTGCCTATCACAGTCTTTTCCGTACTGATCGGCTCACTGCTTTACGCCCTGGTTTTTGCCCCGACTATTGGCGCTCTAATTGGTAAATCTAGCGGCACAACTAAAGATCGTTCATACCTGAGAAATCTGGAAGAAGGTGATCCGCGTAAAGCCCATGGCATCACCGGCATCTATGCAAATATATTGAATGTTGCTGTTAAATACCCACTTTCAGTATTCGTGCTGAGTATCGTTACCATGGTTACCATCGTTGTCATGTATGGCCGCTTCGGAAAAGGTGTTGAGTTTTTTACTTCAGTTGAGCCCAATCAGACACAAATTCAGGTTTTTGCCCGGGGTAATTTTTCACCTGCTGAATTGCGTGATGTGATGCTGGATGTCGAAACTAGAATTCGAGAAGTTGGCCATTTTAAAGGCATCCTGACTCAGTCTGGAGCAGGGCAGCAAATGGGTGGAGGCCAACAAGCAGCCCCTGACCTGGTAGGCACTATATTCCTGGAATTGACCGACCGACGGGAGAGGGACGTAAACGGTTTCGAAGTAGAAAATATGTACCGGGACGCTATCACAAATATCCCAGGCGTAAAGGCAGAAGTTGTAACTATCGAACAGGGCCCACCCGTCGGCAAAGAAATTCAATTGGAATTATCCGGTGAAGATCTGGACGCCTTGTTTTCGGACGGTGCACGCATTCGTGAATTTATGGAAAATGAAATGGTCGGCCTGATTGATGTCGACGACACGACTCCAGTACCTGGAATCGAATGGGAAATTGTTGTGGATAGAGCGCGTGCTGCTATGCTTGGCGCAAACATGACCGAAATAGGCACAGCGATTCAACTCATGACCAATGGCGTATTCATGGGAGACTATCGCCCCGACGATAGCGAGGAAGAAGTAGATATCCGAATTCGCTATCCTGCCGAATATCGCAGTTTGGAGCAGTTGGACACCATCCGTATCGCCACGGCTAGCGGGCCAGTTCCAATTAGCAGTTTCGTGACGCGTGAGGCCAAACCTAAAGTAAGCTCAATACAGCGAGTAAATGGCAGCCGTGTCATTTATGTACGAGCAAATCCCGCACCTGGATTTGTGGCTGACAATTTGGTGGGAGAATTGGAGCAATACCTGAGCGCGAATCCTACCATGCCAGGTGTCATTTATCAGTTCCGTGGAGCTAATGAAGAGCAGGAGCAATCCGCTGCTTTTCTCGGACAAGCATTTGCTCTAGCAATGGCGTTGATGGCCATTTTGTTAGTAACTCAATTTAATAGCTATTATCAAGCGATTCTCATTCTTTCTTCCGTGTTGTTATCCACGGCAGGGGTATTGCTCGGACTACTCACAACCGGGCAAACATTCAGCGTAATTTTAACCGGAATTGGGATTGTCGCTCTGGCAGGTATCATCGTTAATAATAATATCGTATTAATTGATACATTCAATGTATTACGCAAGCAACACCGTGAATGGACTTTACAGGAAGTGGCTGTTCATACAGGGATACAAAGACTGCGGCCAGTTTTTTTGACTACATTTACTACCGGGTTTGGATTACTGCCATTAGCCATGCACGTTTCTATAGATCTGATTGGCGCGGAAGTTGAAGTGGGCGGCCCTATTACTTCACAATGGGTAAGCTTGGCTAGCGCTATTGTATTTGGCCTCTCCTTCGCAACCCTTCTTACGCTGATTGTCACCCCAGCAATGCTGGCGCTTCCTAACCGCCTTCAAAAGTTATTTAGTTTCAGGGCAAAACCTGTGGAAAGACTCGAACCAGAATTAAGCCTTTGACTCCGAAATCAATCGCGCTCCCGGGTTAAATTAATGCTAATCAGCTTTGAGTAATGGCACCTGTCCCCATTACTATCGAACAAACGCTCGTTGGTTTCCTTGTCAAAACAACATGAATCAACTTAAAGGCATTGACTGAATCACCAAAAATATTTATAGAGATCAATCACTCGCATGAAATTACTGCATCCATTGCGACAAATTACAATTCCTTCTACATCCCCACAAACCTCATAGAACCTAAAGATATATTGCTCGCACTTAATTTTCACGCTAAAGGGAAACTTATGTTATGGGGAGTCTGAGTCGAGCTAGCCGCTGACCAAACTAATCGCGGTTTGCCAATACTCTCCTATCTCGTTTCGGCCGGTTTTTCTTGCCCATCATTTCCTTATTGATATCTGACGCGAGGTACAGTTGGCGTTCACAGATTGCAATATTGTGGTGAAGAAAGGCGAACTTAGGATCGTCGGGTGTCAGTGTCAGTTCAGCTATTTTCAATCGAAGCTTAAATAACTTATTAGCTTTTTGAAGATGTTCTATCCGCTTGCCTTCCAGGTTTATGTTCAGGGCATTCACATGCCAAGACACAACTTGCTGTAGACCAACCTCCAACCTTGGATCTTTGACTTCGTAGATCCGCTGATATAGGTGCTCAAGATAGGCAAAATGGTTATTGACCTCTTCCCAATTTTGCAATGCCTTATTGTTTTCGATAATCCTTTTCAAGATTTCCACTTGAGATTCGTGATAGAGCCCATTATTAACTCGAGTTACATGCAGTGCTTGTTGATAAAAAAGCAAGGCATCGCTGTAATTCCCAGCCCCCTCTAATTGACTACCCAGCGATTGCAGCGGTTCGGCCAGGCGATAATCATAGGGACCAAAATTTGTATCTAGCGCTTGTATTGGATCGATGGGAATAATTGCCGACTGAATGCCATCACTGCTTTGATTAAAACTCAGTGATTGCGCGTTTGCAGCTAGAGGCAGACTAACAGTTACCAGAAGGGCTAATAAAACCTGAAACTCATTAGATGCTTTGACAGAGGCTGCTTTTAATAATTTTTTTAGTATTTTCATACCAGTGCACCCTGATCTGTGAACTACTATGGCTCATTAGAGCGGGGGATTCAACAAAAATAAACGTGCCTGGAAAGTTTTTAGTACAGCCTTGAAAGCTGGATCGAAAAATGAAATATTTTATATATAAATCATAAGGATAGGGCATAATCCGAAGTTATATCATGGACGTGTGGTACACCAGCAATTTCTAATACCAGAGCTAGCGGTAGGTCCTGTTAGCAACCACCGTTTCGGTCAGCAACAACAACACAACAAGGCTCAGAATCCACCACCATATGCGTTGGGGACGTTCCAATTCTTCAATCAGTTGCGCCGTTCTGACTTCTCTAGACTGGAACGGCTCGGTGTCCGGATTTATGATCATATCGTATATATTGCTTACAGCAGTTTTTGCGAAGCGTGACTCTTCTGGGATTATGTTGACAGCATAATTCTGCGGTACGCCGTCGACTGTTGCACGAATCAAGCCTGGCGTTGCAGCATTTACAACATAGCTGTCATCAAGAAATTCCAGCGGATCACCCCTTGGTCCCTGTGCCTCAACAGCATTCGGCTGTTCATTCAATGCTATACTGAAGCTATCACCAATTTGGTAAGCACGCTGCTTTATTGGAGGTTGTACCAGGTGCCTAAGAGTTTCATGGACAAAGGGTAGAAACAATCCCTGCAATGGCAAGTTATTCCATTCAAGGTCCATAGTCGATGCAAATAGGATTACTTTGCCTTCACCTACAGAGCGTTCAACCAACGCGGGTTCCGTATTATCAAACTGCATCAACACATCTGCTTCAGCATTGGGCGTTATGGTCCAATGCCCCTGAAATCGAACCGACCAGTTGGCTTCCAATGGCCTTAATATTGGGTGGCGTCTATCAAAATCAGCAATCACCAAATAATCATCGCTGCCGGTAGACCCTTGAAACTCCAGGTTAGCTGGAGAAATTGAGCCCAATTGCTGATTAAAGCGATCGGCATCTACTCTATCCCCAGGAGCTATCAGCAAGCTGCCTCCGGACTCGACGTAAGAAGTTACCGCTGCCGCCTGCGAATCACTTAAGTCTCCCACATTCAGCAAGACAGCCACATCACTTTGGCGCAAAGAGGCCACGCTCAGCCCTGCCGATTCTACTAATTCTAAAACAAAGGGCGACTCTGCTGCACTGCTAACAGCGAGCCCAAACCAATGTCCTTCATCATCAAACCAATCGTCTGAGGCTTCGCCATTGACCACTAATACCCTGATTTTTGGCGACACATCAACGGTGAAATAAAATTTATTGTCCACAGCGAAACTGTCTCCGTTCAATGTCACTTCACCAACATGGGTTCCTTCAGTGTCAAAAACAGCTGATAAATTAACCACTTGCTCGGATTGATCTATCAAATCTACTGGCACCCTATCCACTAAATTTCCGTCTATGGCAAGCGTTACCTCACCCTGGCTGACATGGACACTGCCCGAGCTTCTGACCCGGACTAAAATTTGTTGCTCGGCGGCATCTTCCAGCAGCCGTTCGGGCGATCTGACATCGGTTAATACCAGATTTGTGCTTTCCTCGCTGCCAACATCAATACCCATGAATGCTACGCCTGGCGCCAGCTTCCAGTCGTCGTCACTGCCTTCCAATCCCTCTGTCTGAAAATCAGAAATCATATATACTGCCCGATTTTCAAAGCGTGATGATTCCAGTAATTGGTCCGCAAGCCTTAAATTAGGCATATATCGAGTAGTACCATAGCCAGACTCCCCCATGCCCTCGACAAAGCTTCTAAGGGTATTCACATCAGTGGTTAGCTCACGAACCGTTTCAGCAGAATTGGAGAACAGGACTAATGCCGCTTCGTCGCCGGGTGATAAATCATCCAAGATCTCGATTGCGGCGGCTTTGGCATCATCAAACGTCGCGCCATAACGCATACTCATGGAGTTATCTAAAAGAATAACCACGGACTGTGGGTCTGCATCCAGTAATCTTGCAACTGTCTGATCGATTAGTGGCCGGGCAAATGCAATAACTAGCAGTGCGATAACAGCCGCACGCAATGCGAGAAGTAACAGCTGCTGAATTTGTTGAAACAGAATCAGTTTTTTCGACGTTTTCTTCAAGAATCGAATAGTACTGAACATCATCTTCGGCGGTTTCTCCTTACGAATAAGGTGAATCGCAACCGGAAGTAACGCTGCCAGTAAACCAATTAGAAATAATGGTGTTAGAAAAACCATGTTTCAGTCGTATCCTAGAAACTTCTGCCACGTTTAGTCATGTAGGCTGAAAGCGCCTCATCCAATGGTTCGGCGGTATTCAACAAACAATAATCTACGCCACTACTTTGGCACTGTTTTTTGCAAAAGGCGAGAAACTCATTCAGATTCTCCATGTAAGACTTATGTATTGCAGCCGGAGAGGTAATGTAGGACTCATTATTTTCCATATCAATAAATTCAGAGGCTTCATTGAACGGAAAATTCAACTCTGCATCATCCATTATTTGAAATGCAATGACATCGTTGCCCATTCCTCTTAAGTTCTGCAAGGTATTTATTACTCGCTTCTCATCATCCAGCATATCAGTAATTAAAACTACCATGCTTTTCTTGGTAAGCGAGGAAGCCAAGTCCGAAAGCGGCTTCACTGCATTTGTCTTCTCTCCAACTTCCACCTGGGCGAGCGTGCGCAATATCCGCATTAAGTGTGGCTGCCTGCATTTCGGAGGAATATAGTCCCTAATCTTATCGTCGAACGTAATAAGTCCAACCGCATCGCGCTGGCGCATAACAAAATAAGCCAGCGAAGAGGCCAGTGTTATCCCGTAATCAAGTTTGCTCATCCCGCCCGAGGTATAGGACATCGAGGCGCTGGTATCAAGGACAATCACACAACGCACATTGGTCTCGTCCTCGTACTGCTTAATGTAAAACTTTTCACTTCGGGCATAGAGTTTCCAATCTACGTGTCGCATATCATCGCCACGTTGGTAGTGGCGATAATCATTGAACTCCACACTAAAACCGCGATGAGGACTCTTGTGTAAGCCTGATAAGAAGCCTTCCACGACCACGCGGGCGCGCAACTCTAAGTTATGCAAACTAGCAAGCACCTTGGGATCTAGGAAATTGAGTGTTTCAGTCATATTCGTGTCAACTGATTGGCCTAAATATCAGATGACGGTTCGGGAACCGATTCTAATAGTCTTGTTATCACATCATCGGTTGTAATCCGTTCAGCTTCGGCATGAAAATTCAGTAAAATTCTATGGCGTAAAACCGAATGAGCCAGAGCACGTACATCACCATAGGAAACATTGTAGCGGCCCAATAACAAGGCCCTGACTTTGCCTGCGAGAATAAGATTTTGTGAGGCGCGTATCCCGCCACCCCAACTTACCCAGTCTTTAACGAAGCTGGGCGAACCGTCATTTTGCGGACGCGAAGCGTGTACCAACCTAACCGCATATTGGATTACCTGCTGCGCCGCAGGAACCTGACGGGCAATGCGTTGAAACTCTAAAATATCTTCACCACCCAAAGGGTGTGAAAGAACGGTGTCATTAGTCTGGGTGGTGGTGCTTACCACGGCAACCTCATCTTCTTCAGATAGGTAACCTAACTCAATTTTAAACATGAAGCGGTCCAACTGCGCTTCTGGCAACGGGTAGGTGCCTTCCAACTCAATCGGGTTCTGGGTAGCCAACACGAAGAAAGGCTTTTTCATGGGGTATGTGGTGCCAGCCGCAGTAACCTGCTTCTCCTCCATTGCTTCCAACAAGGAAGACTGGGTTTTGGGTGGAGTTCGATTAATTTCATCTGCAAGTAAAATACACGTAAATATTGGGCCTCTTACAAATTTTAGTGACCGCTTACCATTCTCTTCTTCCACGATTTCCGACCCAACAACATCGGCCGGCATCAGGTCAGGAGTAAATTGAATTCGACTGAAGTCGACCTGCAAAATATCGGCTACCGTTTTTATTAGCAGGGTTTTTGCCAAACCGGGAACACCAGTTACCAAGCAGTGACCGCCGGCAAACAAAGCAATGAGCAACTCATCAATAATATCTTCCTGACCAATAATAACTTTCTTTATTTCGCCAACAATCTGGTCTCTACCCTCCTGCATTTTCTTAACCAAAACGAGGTCATCCTGATCTTCGATTTTCAACACATCATCCGCTTCCGGTGATTCTGTCTCTTCGGCTATTTCTGCTGCCTCTGCTACTTCTGCGGCTATGGCGGTCTCTGCCACCTCCTTTGCTCCGGCTGCTTCTCTTACTTCTTCTTCTGCCATGGGTAGTTCCTATCGTTCAGTGACTAAATGCATAGATTAAAAAATTAATACCTATCTTATAAGCTTCGTTCGTGTACTTGGTAGGGTATGGTTCATAAAAAGTATGTTCCCACCCATCACCGAGATCAGTATTGTAATTGGCTACCATCATCACCCGTCCGTCATCATCGAGCACAGCGTAAACGGCAGGAGGATAGTTGGGATCATCCAAAGAGAAATAGCCACCGAGATCCCAGGTTACCATTCGGCCGGGAACTTGCGCTAATTCTTCAATATCGAAGAATGTGTGAAAAATTTCGTGACTAGTGCTCAGCTGAATAATCTCACGATCTGGAAATATTTTATTCATTTCCATAAACATATCATCCAGATGTGGTTGCCCCCAAAAATCATCTACCATGACAAATCCACCTCGGAACATGAATTCACGCAGTGCTTCAATTTCCTCGGGTGTATAATTAGGCCCACTGAAAGTGGAGCCAATGGGAACACGCTTCCAATTCATATAAAGAAAAATATGCTCATACAAACTAGGGTCAGTCAACTCAATGAAATCGTAATTGGCCGGATTTGTGTCTACATTGGTATAACGCTGAACCCCTCTGAGGAAGTTTTCATCTGAATCCGGGTAGTCGGTGTCCCACCAACCACCACGTCGCCCATATCCACGCCCTCGTCTACTGCCCCCACCATGGTTTGTGTAGCGACCTCGCATCCAGGTAAACTCAGTTATATCAGTCCCATAAATGGAAAGGTCTTCATTGGAGCCGGGTTGCAATACCTGCCCCGAAGCCAAGGGTATTATTAGCCCCACAGTTAAAAAAACCACGTGCGCGCTACATCCCATTACAATTTTAATTAGTAGGCGCATCACCTTGATCCACAGATTGCAATAATACCTTTTGAGCCCGCTCATAGCTGGGTGCAATTTCCAGCGCACTCAAAATGTTTTGCTTAGCCTGTTGTAGCTGACCATTATTCAAATAAGCCTCGGCCAGGTTTGTTCTCGCTTCTACCGGATCATTTCTATCCAGTTTCAACAACACTTCGTATTCGGTTACTGCCAGCTCGCTATCATTTATCGATGCAGCAAACCTGGCCTTGAGTTCATGCACGTCTGCTCTGTAGGGGTCTACCTGAATTGCCCTATCAATATAATATTCTGCCGATTCAATATCGCTCTGCTCCAGCGCCGCCTCTGCCAAAATCATGGCCGAAGCATAATCGTGTTGCTGATTCGCTACTAATATTTCCAGCTGTTCCAACTGGGCAGGGCGGTTGCCCTCCTTCTCGTAAATCTGGGACAACACCAGTGCTGGACTGGGATAACCTGTATAGGACGGCATCAACGCATGGGCCTGCTCCAGATAGAGTTTGGCCTGCATGAAATCCTCTTCCTTAAACAGGACTATGCCGAGTTGCAAATACGCCTGAAAATCTCTTGCGTTCTCCTCTATGCGGGAACGCATCAACTGTTTCAATGAGGCGTTGTTATAGAGCTCCGCCAGTATTGCACTGGCATTTTCTCTGACACCATGACCATGCCCCTCACCTTCATCAGGTACATCTTCGGTATGGACGTAAACGTTAATTTCGTCCACACGCCGTGCTATCCAGGCATCAAAGCCGTTGTCAAAAACATCAAGAGTCTGACCAAAAACCTCTTCGAACCTCTCTCTATCATCCTTGATGAGCCCGTATTGCTCGACCAACTCTATCAATTTATCAAAACCGTACTCGCTGGTAATAAAATCAACCACCAAATAGGACTGGAAGTAAGCAAAGCCAAGATCTGCATTATTTCGCGCTCCAGTGAAACCAGCGTTCAAATCGCCAACTGGGAGTAGCTTGTCCTGCTGGGCTGCCCTTACTAAATCCAGTCCCTGGCTTCTCCCCCAGTAGGGTCTTCCTTCCCGCTCTTCCCAGACGGAAATTCCCTCAGACAACCAGCGAGGCATACGATTATTAGTCATTTGCAAGGTAATCACATGCATAAACTCATGCCAAACTATTTCCTGCCAATTGGCTGAAAGCGTGTCCGGAGATATCAGTGTAATTACCTTGCCAAAACAAATGCCAACCAACGGACCAATATCAGGAAGCCCAACAGATCTTACTGCGAAGTCTTCAGTTTTTTCAAAAATTTCAATTAGTACTGGACTTTCCGGTTCGTAATTATATTTTTCCGTAAGTGTGTTCCAACCTTCTTCCAGCAATGGCTCAAGATAAGGCCAGAGGATGTCTGCATCATGCTCACTCATACGTACCTTAAAGTGCTCACTCTCCATAGTGGTATAGGTAGCCAAGGTATCAAACACCGTTAACATATTAGATGTCATTACGTTAAAAGGATCATTTTCAAACCCAATCTCAAGATTTTCCTTTCCCTCTTCTTCCTCACCCAGCCGAATCAAGTTACTTCCTAGCAAAGTGTAGCCTTGCCAGTACTGTGGATCTGCCGCTATCGCTGCGCGCGCAAATTCGACAGCCTCCGTGAAGCGATAATTATTGCCATATGTGTCAGCGACATCACCCAAGAATTTTGGATTACCAGGACTGAATGCTTCTACTTGTCTAAACAGTTCGTCGTAATCTGCCTGTCTTTCTTCCATCATAGCCTGGGCAGCCATCACACTAAGGGTTTTCAATGCTTCTGAATTGCTAGCCAAAATCTGATCAAAAATAGCCTGCGCCTCCGCTTGCCTATCATTGAGAAGCAGCAACTGCCCATAAGCTTCAAGTGCTGGCACATAGTTCGGATTTATTGCCATGGCACGTTGAATAGCCCTTTCATCCCCAACCACCTTACTAATACCAACCAATGCCGGAACATAACGAGAATTTAGATCCAAAGCCGCCTGGTAGGAACGTTCAGCATCCTCTGCATTGTACTTTTCAAGAAATAAGTCGCCCCACAAAACATGGGCTTCTAAATTATTGGGATTGGCACGCGTGGCCTCATTAAACAGGCTATTGGCATCATAAAAATTGTCCAGCAACCAACTTGCCAGTGCCACCATAGCTACATCTTCTGAGCTAAATACCAAGCCACCGTTATAGCGCTGAACAGCCTGATCCAGATACCGATAAGCCTCCTGCTTCTCCCCCACAAATTGCAATAGGCTGCCATACTGCACAAGTGTGCGAACTGGCGCCTCAAATTGCTCTTCGATTACTGAGCTTAATATTGTTAACGCCTCACTGGATTCGCCCACTGCTCTCTTGATTTCTGCCAACTGTGTGCTGATCAAAGGGTAGCGAGCATAATCTCCATCTACTATGGCTTCCTCAGTTATTCTTATTGCTTCCTGATAGTTTCCAATGAAAGCGTAGGCCCTACTGGCGCCAATAATCCCTTCATTTCTATCCAGGCCGTCAGCCAGTAGAAACACATCGCTCGCAGCAGCATATGAACCGCTCAGCATGAGTTGCTCTCCACGGTATAGCGCCGACTCAGCGGTCGCAATATTGTCTTGTGCAACAACTTGCATTGAACAAGCACTAGCGATAGCAAGTGCCAATATTAAATTGTGTAATTTTTTCTTATTTTGTTTCATTGAATCGTCCTGTTGTCCGCGCCAAATCAACTAAGAGTTCTTCCATCTGCAGCCAGTAATCCGCTTCCAGAAAATCCGCTTTACGTCCTCTCAAGATAAACACAGAACGTTCAAGTTCCTGCATTTGTGATTTCAGCAGCAGCGCTGCTGTAGAGAGATTTTCATCATTAATTAGCAAGGTATCGATATAGGCAATCTCCGCTAAGCGGCCATCTGCTTCATCAACTGTTGGGCTCAAAGTGAATAGTGCATCGCCATTATCATCGAGTCCCGCGTGTTCGGAGGCCAGCCGCCCCTGCTCTTCATACCACTGCTCTACACTACTTCTGGCATAATTGAAGGCTTCTAGCATGGAGACACGATTATTCTTGTCATAATCACCTTTTCGACCATCCAGTGCTTCAATGAAATAACGCGAGAAGACTGGATCAAATTTTTCGGATGGGGATCGCGTGGCAGAAATTACAATCCTTCCTTCATCTGAAAGTGACGTAGAAAAGCCATAGCTAGCGCTGGTTGAATTTATTATTACCATATCCTGTTCGGCAAAGACATCAAGCAAATCAGCAAATTCACCACCAGTAATGTCCGGCCCCACAATATTAAACTTGGCCTCCTCCTCTGACCCAGACCCATGCCCAATCAGAAAAATTGAAATTTGATCGCCAAATTTAACGCGTGATTGTAATTCAGCAAGCCCTCGCTTAATCCCGCCCAGATCGCAGGCGCCATCAATCCGTTCGCCTCCGAGAGCACCCTGGCTACCCCTGTCTAGCAGCAAAGTAATCGTATCTGAGCTGTAACCATAGTCCCGCGCTAGAATATCGTGCAGCGAAAATGCCCATTGACGAAAAGTCGCTGTGGACTCTTCTCCTACAGAGGGGCCTACCATTATGACTGCGTATTTTGTCGAATCTGGCCGATCAAGAAAATAGTTGCTACTAAGCGCATCATCCAATTGCTGTGCCACACTATTTGCTGTATAGCCCAAGCAAAGAATGCCAACACTTAGCAGCAGGGATGCAGTTACTGGTAGCTTTATAATTCGATTGTGTAACATTAAGACAATCCCCGCATGCGCCGTGTTATCCAATCAACACACAGCAAAAGAATCAACAGTGCCAATAACCAAGGTCGATCCCATAGATCAATTTGCACTTCTTGTGAGTAGGCATTCGGTGTGAAATCTATAGCCTCAGGCAGGTTCCCAGCATCTGCAAGATCAAAGTAGAACCCTCCGCTTGCCTCAGCAACTCTTGCCAACAAAGCGCGATCAAGACCGGCATTGGTATACTCTCGTAAAGAAGGCGTTACCACAAAGGCAGCACGTTTTTCAGAACTGTCCCTAGCGGCATCACCTGCGGCGCTTGCTACATCAACCAAGAGATCAAACACCCCTTCTTCCTCCACCACGAAACTGGACCGATAGACACCATCCTCTTCGATATCCCACTCCATTGGCGTATCTGTAATTTGATCTAATGGATTGGTTTTTTGCATGTATAAAATGGCGTCATTATCTGGTTCATATTTGTCGTTGAGTACAGTCGCTGTCACATTGACTTCATCGCCCACATTGTAAAACTCTCGATCAAAATCGATGCTTATCCGTGCAGGAGCAGAAACAGCCAACCACCTGATCATCTGTCGCCAGAGAGTTTCATGGGACTGATCTTCGGAGGGCAGCATCATTTGCCAGCGCCAACTACTCGCAGTAGTGACCGACATACTGCGGCCGCTACCATAACGCTGGGTAGCCACCAAGGGAAGAGCCTGATTCTGATAAGCCAGAAGTGGGTGCTCAACTAATACGGTAGCACCGGGCTTGATTCGACCCGTCACATAAATCCCTTGTAACTCGGGAAGCTGCTGCCATAACAATGAATTTTCTGAATCATCGCCTGATAATCTCAACAATGGCGAAAATTCGCCATTCGTTGTCAAACGCGGGTAGTACAATTCGCCAGTTGGGTGCTCTCCTCGTCTGATCCCGCCGCGCAGATGACTGGGAAGAAAGTTTTCTTCTACAAGTGTCAGGGGCAAAATATCGGCAATTGGCGTGTTGATAAACTCCTCGTCCACCATCCCGCTCATTAGAAAACCACCGCCTCTTTCTGCCACAAAATCTTCAATCATTTGCAACTGATCTGCGTTAAAGAAATCCTTCTCAATATCCCCCAGAATAATCGCTTCATATTGAAATAGTTCTTCACGGTCTTCGGGAAAACCGCCGCTTAACTCCGTAGGGCTTTCTATGCCCTGACGGTAAAACTTTTCTGGCCCTGTTTGCAGGTAAGTTGCAAGCCGTAGTGATGGATCGTCTTCTACTGCACGTCTGATAAATTTGTATTCATTGCGCGGGTGGCCTTCCACGTAGAGAACATCTAATGGATCTTTTTCTGAATTATCCACCAAGAAACTATAATGGTTATTCTCTGTTATTATTTCTTCATCCCTGAGCTCTACATTTATATCATAAACAATCAGCTCGGGACGTTCAGGGGTCAGTTCAAGGTCAAACCTTCGAGTTATGCCTGCCAACCCCAGGGTCACAGTCTCAGCAACAATTTCTGTCTCACCGTCCATAATGGTAAGTGCAATTTGCTCGCCCTCGTAACCCTGATGATTGATAGCAACCTGGACATTAAACACAGACCCTTCAAGTACTGTCTTCGCCGCGCTCACATCAACTATTCCGATATCCTGAGGAATGTCTTCTTCTCCGACACCAATGGTAAATATCGGTATCTGACGTGCGCCAAAACTTTCTGCGGTGGTTAGAGGGTCAGAATCACTGTTATCAGCCCCATCTGAGACCAGAACTATGCCACCCAAAGGCAGTCCGTTAAGTTGATCGTCTACGTAATTTAATGCCTGGTCTATCGAGGATGCTGCACCCTCTTCGCTTAAGTTTTCCACGCCAGTAATTCGCTGGGTTTCTTTGTCGAATCGAAACGTTCGAATTTGGAATGATCCTCCCAGATCATCTAATAGATTCTCTTCGAAGATCAATTCCTCAACTGCGCTCTGGCGCGACTGTCGGCCAGACAGATCCTCTATCGACATGCTCTGGGAATCATCAATCAATAGCGCAAGATAGGTTTCCTGCGGAGATACCTGTAATGTAGTAATGATCGGGCGTAGCAGACAAAAAAGCAATATCACTAGGACGCTGGACCTAATACCTACTAAAAAGGTTTTCCATCCCTTAGTCAAGGGCCGCGTGGTTTTTCTGTAGGTCAGCCAGACCCCAACAACAATCAGCACAACAAGTAGAAAAAATAAAGGCAAGCCAATGCCGTAAGCAAAGGTCAGAGTACCCTCTCGATATGCCGCCAGCAAATTTTGTTCAGTGAATTGCATTGCTACGGAGCCGTTTACTGTGACCCCTGGTTTTCAGATAACACCCGATAGTATTCTTCAACTAAATCTTTGTACTCATCGGGTATATCTTCGTCCACAGTGGCATACAGCTTATTGTTGATATTATCCAACTCTGCCTGTGCACGGAGCGCACCTTCGAGTTCAGTTATAGGTTGAAGAAGTTGTCTGAACAATTCAGGCTGATTCAGAAAGTCTTCGATCCCTTGTTGCGTCAATTGTTGCCGAATGGATCGCGCGTCACCATAGGCTGAATTGTTGCCGTTGGTATCGATGGCACCACCAGTACCCGCTCTATTGTTATTTCCGCTACGCGCCCCACCAATTTGCCTTCCACCGCCCTGCTGGCCTTGACCTTGTTGTCCCTGTTGTCCCTGTTGCCCTTGCTGGCCCTGCTGACTCTGTTGCCCTGGCTGACTCTGTTGGCCCTGTTGCTGCTGCAGTTGCTGCTGTAACTGCTGTGCTAATTGTTGACTACGTTGCAACTGATCACGCATTTCTCTAAGCGACGGCACACCCGGCCCTGCCTGTTGTCCAGCTTCATTAAAGGCCAATGCTTGCTGTTCAAGCTCTTCAAGTTGCTCTCTAAGCTCCCCAGCACTTTGAGCTACCTGCTGAACTTGATCCGATGCCGAACCTGCGGCTGAAGGATTCAATGCCTGCAAACTTTGAACAAAGTCCTCTAACTGCCCTTCAAGCTCCTGCTCGATATTCACCGACAAATTCACCATGCCATTTCGCAGCACTCGATTGCTGGTTTGCATTTCTTCCCGGATGGGTCGCAGATCACGGCTAGCTTTCTGTGCCTGGGACATAAGGCGTTGATCATCGTTATCACCTCGAGCTACTATCGCTCGTAGCATTTCCTCAATCTCGTCCAGGTCTCTCTGCTGCTGCTGTTGCGACTCGACAAGATCCTGCATGCTCTCATCGTCGCGCACAGATTGCCGCGTCTGCCCTAAACCCTGCTGACGACTGGTTTCCTGAAGGTCTTCCTGCAATTGCCGTTGCTGTTGCAGTAATTGCTGGCCACGCTGCCCGAGGTTCTGTGCCAACTGATCAACAGAGCGATCAGATTCCTGGCTTAATTCCCGTTGTTGTTCGCGCAAGTTTTCTAGCGCTTTTTGACTTCTGGCCGCAGCCATGGATGCGGTTTCACTCTGTGCCGCTTCCTGCATTTGCTGGGCGGCTCTTTCCAAAGCAGTTTGTGGTGGCTGTTGTTGCTGACCCCCGCTATTACCGGCAGAGGAGCTGCCCGATTGGGATTGGGACTGCGAATTTTGCTGGCCATTGGACATCTGCTGCGCCAGTTGTTGCACCTCTTCACTGAGTTGCTCTTGCTGTCGCATCAAGCGTTCCAACTCTCGCCGCTTTTGTTCTTCGGTCATTTGTTCTTCACGGCGCGACAGTTCCCTTTGTGCCCGGGTCAATCCCTCTTGCCGTCTGGCCAGTTCTTCCAGTTTATTCACTTCCTCTTCGTTTTGCCCCGAACCGCGACTACTGTTTGGCGTCTCATAACGGTTTTCCAGTTGGCCCAACTCCATTTCAAAGAGCTCACGCAAATCTTCGCGTTCTTGCTGGGCACCGCCGCCACCGCCGCCACCGCCGCCTTGCTGCATACTGATATCCGTTCGATTTATAGCCGCCTCTGCCTTGAGGATATGCTGCAGTGCTAATTGTTCGGGTTTTAGCGCGCTGGTGACTTGCTCTATATCTAGCTCATCCGCAGCCAAGTTCATTTGCGCGATAGCTAAAGATAAATTCTCTACTGCATTGTCATAACTGTCATCGGAAAAACTCAACCGCTCTTCTAAGCGATCAATAGACATGCGGGCTCTGCTAGTGGCCTCTCTTTGAGACTCAGCTATAATTTCCGAATCTGAAGCGAACTCTTCTGGTGACACCTTACTTTGGCGATTACGTAATTTCCAAGTTGCAGCAATCACATCTTTTTGAATAGAAGCCAGCGCGCTGCTGTCACCGCCACCGCCACCGCCACCCCCACCGCCACCGCCCTGTTGAGAGCGTCTGAATTCCTGGTCAGTGGGTATCACTTGCAAAAAATAAATATCAGAAATGACTTCAGCCGGACCTTCCAGATCATTGTTATCAGCCAGGGTTAGAAAATAACTGATAAAATCACCAGGTTCGACTTTCAAGTCTTCTAGGTAAATCAATTCATTACCTGCCACATTGCGCACATTTTGCTCAGGCAAAAAGTCCACTTCGACTTCGTCTAACCCAACTACGCTATAATTAAGGTTGAACCTACTCAATCCGTAATCATCGTTGGCATCAATCTCCAGCACCACTTCTTCCAAGGGCATAACTTCTTCATCCTGCCCGGGACGCTTTAACACCAATTCCGGCGGCATGTCTTCAATTGCGCGGATGAAATAATCCAGAGGGTTCTTATTTTCCAGGCTGCCCAGATCTGTTGCTGAAATATGGTAAACACCATCCTGGAAAACCGTGAAGCTTGCACGCCCAATATTGCCATCAACGTTAAGCACTATATCCTCATAGGGGGTCAGTGTTTCGACTGCTTCGTCATCGCTGGCGCTGTAGGGGGCATCGAATTGAAGGTTGGCATTGGCGATATTCTTATTAAAGGTAATAGTCAACGCAACTTCGGTTCCTTCCGGCACAACCATGTCTCCGCTGTCTTCTTCAATCAGGTCTTCCAAGCCTGTGTAGTTAGGGTAATCAAATGCCAGATCGATTTTCTCAATCTGCGGTAAGTCAAACAAGCTTATCTGATATTGCGGTGAGCTGTGCTCTGTGCGTTCTTCAAAACTAATATAATAGGTTGTGTCTTCCTGTATGGAAGCTAAGAAGTAACTGTAGGTTGCACTTTCACTGCCGCTACCATCGCGCGACATCGTAACATCCCGCCAATTTACATTATCCTCTTGCAGTCGCAGAGTCACCGTTCCGGGAATGGCATTGGTTACCGTGGCAACGATAGTGACGCTGTCGCCTCGCTGCATCTCAAAATCACCCGGATTAACACTGATTTCCACATCCGGTAGTACTTCTATAAAAATTATCGGTTCATTGATTGCGAATGGCCAGATTAATCGGCTACCAGCATTGAGCAAATAATCTGAGCTAACTAAAACCACAGCTACAACCGCAACCACTGTCAGCGCGGAACCAAATGAAACCCAGGAAGAGCGCGCAGGGGTAACCGTCTCTACCTGTTGCTGCTGCTCACGCACATGCAGCTGCGCGTCCTCCCACAAATGCTGAATAAATTGTCGGGATACACCCCGTCGGCCATTGGCCAGTTCTTCTTCGGTAAATTCCAAAGACGTCATCAGACGCTGTTCAAGATCTGGAATATGTTCTTCCACATAATGAGCCAAGTGTTTATCGTCGATATGTCTGCGTTTTAATGTTCTTGATAGTAGAACGAGAAGTGCACCAACCAAAATCAAAGAAATAACAAAGAGTACGATCGTCCCCGCTTTGCCAAGCTCCATAGAAGCCGAAATCGCGATCATCAGTAACGCCAACAAAGAGATGGCGATCACACAGATACTGGCCTGACGAAGAATAAAAAGATTGCTCCGTCGACGACGGAGGCTTTTGAGGATTTGTCTCAAACTATCAAATGTAGGAGATGACATAAAATCTTTGCTGCCAGTAGCTATTGATGGGTTAGCGGCGCTGACCGGTGTTGTTCCGTACCGAATTCAGTTACCAGGTTTTAGCACGATAATCTGTAACACAGCCCCTATTTACTGCACTTCACAGCATTTTCACAAGCTGTAGGCTCAACCAAAATGCATCAGCTTACCTGTCCTAACTATCCCATTAAGTAGGGCCCGAAAGCAAGTGCTTATAGCCGCCAATGCGGGCAAATTGCAAGATTCCCAGTGTTAATCAGGATAGCGATAATTTTGCCATTTTCGGATCCAAATTCGGTCCTCTCTCGGTCTATTTAGTTCTATACGGCGCAATACTTCTGTTTTGTCTATTGACCACTTCCGCTCCTCAATTTCATGGCAGACAATAGTAGGGAGAATCTACCGGAAAAACCCGAATACTGGATTGATTGATTCCTTGAACCAGCTTCGCCAGACTAGCGTAGGGTAATAAATCCTTCACCGTTGTCAGTGTTGGTTGAGGCAGTACTAATTGCCCGGCTACTGCCTCTGCAACTGCCGCCGCTGGGCTTAGCCAGCGATAGTCAAGAATTTCACTGTTATCCACGCTGACTACAACCGGTTTACTAATAGGACAAATGAAAAACCAAGTGCTGAATCGCCGAGGCGAGTTGGGAGGCGTGGTCCAATGAGCGGTATGAATCAAATCACTACCCCTAATTTCGACGCCTGCCTCTTCCCAAGTTTCTCTGACGGCGGCATTTTTCGCTGCGAGATACTCCAAATTGCCACCGGATCTCGGAAAGTCGCCCCGATCTATCCGGCCGCCGGGAAACACCCAGTGCCCACCGTGAAACACCAGCTTTGAGTTACGCTGAACCAGCAGCACCTCAATGCCATCTGCTTTCTTTGCTTCACTAGCCTCCGTAGCTGTATTTTTCTCAACAACGCCAGCGTCTCGCACCAGCACGACGGTAGCGGCTGGAACCGGTTCAATGTCATTCATGTAAGTCCGGCCCTAAACCAATTAAATAACGGGGGTGTATAATAACGAATTTTGTCTTTCTATCCACGCCCAAAATTTGAAAATCTTATCTGCGCTATCACAATCCATTGCAGCTTCACTCGGCTCGACATAGAATCCAGCCAACATCGCTTATCCACTAGATAGATGATTCTCAGGCTGTTCAGGGGTGGGCACTAGCCAATGATCCAATTAGAGGGAGAGCGTATATGGCAATTCGATTTGATAATCAGGTTGCGATAGTGACAGGGGCAGGCGGTGGGCTAGGTAAACAGCATGCGCTGGAACTTGGACGGCGCGGTGCTAAAGTCGTTGTCAATGACCTAGGCGGTTCAGTGGATGGCAGTGGTGGGTCGAAATCGGCTGCAGAACTGGTTGCCGAAGAAATTCGCCAAAACGGTGGTATAGCTATTGCAAACGGGACTTCGGTTACGAACCTGGAGTCAGTTGAATCAATGATGGCGGACACCCTGGATGAGTGGGGCCGAATTGACATCCTGGTGAACAATGCGGGTATCCTGCGCGATAAAACCTTTGCCAAGCTGGAACTCAATAATTGGCATGCCGTTATCGATGTTCATCTCACCGGTAGCCTGAATACAACCAAGTCAGTATGGCCGATTATGGTCGAACAAAACTACGGCCGAATCGTGATGACCACCTCCACTTCAGGGCTGTTTGGCAATTTTGGCCAAAGTAACTACGGTGCTGCCAAACTAGGCCTCGTAGGCTTCATGAACACGCTGCGTCTGGAAGGTGCAAAGTATAATATCTTCACAAATTCCATCGCCCCTATAGCGGCCACACGTATGACTTTAGACCTGCCCGGGTTCGAAGACAGCGCTGAAAAGCTCGCACCGGAGCTGGTTACGCCAGCTGTGGTTTTTCTTTGTAGTGACAAAGCACCCAACGGTCGAATTATTCAGGCCGCAGGTGGACACTATTATTCAGCCGATGTCCGGGAGAACGAGGGCGTGAACCTGGGGGCAGGAGCCACAGCAGATGACATCGGAGCAAATATTGAGACCATATTGGATATGTCCAGCAATGTAGGCCTTCTCGAGAGAACGCCGCACCGCTAGATAGTGATATCAGGCGGAATACTTTGTTAGATACTAATTTGCAAAATCATGTGTCCTTAAATTAACTGATAGTGGTTAGCCTGTGGCTCAAAAAATACTCTTGCTTTCTGCCTACGACACCAGCAGTCATCGTCATTGGCGAACTCAATTGGAAAAAATGTTTCCTGATTACGCATGGACACAGATAACTTTACCTGCAAGGCATTTTAGCTGGCGAATTAGGGGCAACAGTCTTAGTTGGGGGTTTGGTGAAACTGCTTTCTTGCATGACGAGTATGATCTATTGATTGCTACTTCAATGGTAGATCTGTCCAGTCTCAGAGGATTCATCCCAAAATTGGCTACACTTCCCACTTTAGTCTATTTCCACGAAAACCAATTTACCTACCCGATGAACATAAACAAAAACAACAATGTGGAACACCAGCTAGTTCCCATTTACTCTGCATTGTGTGCCAGCAAAATTTGTTTCAACAGTAATTATAATCGGCTTACTTTCTTAGAAGGAGCAAACTCATTATTTAAGCAGTTGCCCGACTTCGTTCCAGCCACTTTGAGCAAACGCCTTGAATTAAGCACGGTGATACCCGTTCCTGTCGATGTTCCAAGCAATAACCAGGACAAGTCGAACCATGCAGAAGACTACCTTAGCGTAGTGTGGAATCACCGATGGGAATACGACAAAGGCCCTGGGTTATTACTGGAAATCATTCGGCAAGTTTGTGCAGCACAATTGCCAATCATATTTCATATCCTGGGTGAACAATTCAGACAGAGCCCTGCAGAATTCGATCAAATTCAGAAATTGCTTGAGACCCACTCCGAGCATATCGGTCTTGCTCCGGGTCATTTTGGATTTATTGAAAGCAAGCAGAAGTACTTCGACTGTTTACACAAAACTGATGTGGTCCTGTCCACAACACGGCACGAGTTTCAGGGTGTGGCAATGCAGGAGGCGATCCTATCAGGCTGCACACCACTTGCACCGGACCGGCTGGCATACCCGGAATACTTAGAGCCTCAATTTCTATTCCCCTCCGCAGAAACAACTAAGGAGGAGGCGTTGGCGGTGTTCGAAAGATTAAAAGCCTGGTTGGAACTCAGAACCTCAGGCATCGAATTACCACAGGCCGATATAGAGCCCTACCGAAGCGAATATTTACAAAATCAGTACGCGACACTTCTCAAGAATTTGCTAGGGGGTCGATGACAAATGATTTTCATTTGTCATCGACCCCACCAGTCAGACCCCCATTTTTCACAGACCCCTAACCAGAATCTCATCACAGCGCCCGTATATAGATTAACAGCTATAGACTTTAGTGCGAGGGACTCTTATGCTTTCACCCCTTGTGATAATTAAAAAGGTGTATGTCATGTATTACTCAGCTCGCGCCCCATGGGCAATCGCTCTACTAGTCTTTTCCTGGTTTTTATTCGGCACGGCTCTGCAAGCGCAGACTGTGGTTAACCCCACCAATGAACATCCCAATCCCTATCGAACCATTAATGGGTTTTTCGACCTCCCTGATGACCGGGAATGGGGCGCCACCAGTTCTGTGGCCATAGACCCTGATGGAGAGTCTGTCTGGGTAGCCGAACGCTGTAGTTCAAATAGTTGCGCTTTGTCCAACGCTGACTCGGTAATCAAATATGACAAAGACGGCAATATCGTCACTTCCTTCGGCGGCGGCATGATTATTTGGCCACACGGCATTGATGTTGATAAGCGAGGTAACGTATGGATTGCTGATGCCCGACTCGCTAACGCAGCAGAGCTGGCCCAAAATCCAGATGCGGCTGGTAAAGGCGGTGCGGTTTATAAATTCAGTTCAGAAGGTGAATTACTGATGACACTTGGCTCGCCCGGTGTAGTTGGCGATGGCACCGGACCGGTGTTAAGTGAACCCAATGATGTAATTGTGGGGCCAGATGGGAGTATCTATGTAGGCGATGGTCACGGCGGGCAAGGCGCAAATGCCGACCTTTCTACTGTTGCTCGTATTGCCAAATATGACAGTACTGGCCGATTTCTTGAGTCCTGGGGGCAGATCGGTACCGCTCCTGGAGAGTTCCGCACGCCCCACGGCTTGGCCTTTGATTCCCGCGGCAGGTTGTTTGTCGCCGATCGCGGCAATGTGCGAATTCAAATTTTCGAACAGGATGGTACATTTATTACAGAATGGAAGCAGTTTGGACGGCTAAGCGGTATTTTTATCGATGACAATGACATCCTTTATGCCGCTGATTCCGAGTCCAGCGCTACTTCCAACCCAGGCTGGCGTCGCGGAATTCGTGTCGGTAGTGCAATCACCGGGCACGTGCTGTATTTCATTCCTGATCCAGACCGCAATCCAGGTGGCACCAGCGCTGCTGAGGGTGTTGCCGCTGACGCAGCAGGGAATATCTATGGAGCAGAAGTTGGTCCGCGACAGCTAGTAAAGTACGTGCGCGAAGATTAACACTGTTGTTCAATAAAAGCGGGCCGGTGACTAATAAAAAGAAGTCACCGGCCCCTAACCACATCAGTTAATACGCAGGCTTTCAACGGGAGGAAGCTGAGCACCCGAGAGATTGCCTGGAAGATCTTCACCGGCAACAACCTCATGCACCAATGTGCCGATACCATCAATAGTGGCCTCAATTTTTTCGCCTGGCTCCAAAAACCCGCTACGTACGCCCGTTTCGAATCCTGCCAAAGCGGTACCACCCGTAGTACCGCTGTTAAGCACGTCACCAGGAAAAAGAGTAATCAAGGAGGAGGCATACTCCATGAGCTCCCAGATATTGAAGATCATGTCACCTGCTCTGGCCTCTTGGACTACAACACCATTGATGGAAAGCTGTTGGTGCAGTCGATCCATGGGATTTCCATAGAACTCTTTCGGCGTAATCCATGGGCCCTGCGGTGCGAAGGTATCGTGCCCCTTGCCAACGAACCAGTCAGACCGACGGGTAGCTTCGCCTCTGCCACCCCGGTCTGAAATATCGATTGTCACCATATAACCAAAGACAAAGTCTTGAGCATTTTCTACTGCTATGTACTTACCTGTGGTACCAATAACAGTTCCAAATTCGATCTCCCAGTCTGTGCGCGTTCGACCAGCGGGAATAACTATATCTTCCCCAGTACCGATAACAGCACCTCTACTCGGTTTAAGAAATAAATAGGGAATTCCCCTATTTTCACGCCGCTCTCGGCTGGACTCTGCCAATTCCGCCTCGCTACACCCCTCGCAAATGTGCGTGTAGAAGTTACCAGCCGCATTCATGATTTTGCCTGGATATTGGATCGGCGCTTGCAGATCGACATCTGCCACATTGTGGATGAAGCTGGGGCGATTGCTCGCTGTTAGCACAGCGTCTTCGACTAAATGATTAACAATCTCATACAAGCGAATTTTAAGACCGTATTCATACAACCCGATGAGGCCAAGCATGTCCTCAGGCATGGCCATGGATGGATAGGCTGGATCCTGTTGCAGGTTATCATTCGCAGCACCAATCTCGACAACTAGCTCCTCTCGCAAGACCAAACCAATGGTCCGAATGCCATCAACAGCATATGTGGCGACATGAAAAGGCTCTATACTCGATACTCCCTGGGCAGAAACCTGTCTGGGTGTAAGTGTAAGTGCCAACAAAAAGCTGGCAAAAATAGCGGTGAATATGAAACGCATAGTAAATTCTCCTATTCTTCTAATGGACACCGCCGGTTCAATGGCAGCAATCGGACTGCTTAAACTTCAATAACCAAGCCAGAAGCTAATATCAAATCATACCTGTGGTTGATTGCTCTACCGCAATGGCTGGCTAACACTCGTTCCAAATTATCTACTACATAGAGCTTGTAAGAAATATAAAGCGCATATCTGCTGATGTCTATCCCTAAACGGGGTCGATGACAAATAATTCTCATTTGCCACCGACCCCAGTTTAGGGTGATAAGCGTGACTTTATTCCCCTTTGAATACTGGCTTGCGTTTTTCCATGAAGGCCGACCGGCCTTCTTTGTAGTCTTCACTTAGAAAGCAATCGTTCACCAGTATATCTATTTGCTCTGGACTGGCTTGTCCGGGATCTTTAGTTACTTCATTAACTGCCGCTTTGGATGCCTTGATTGTGAGTGGGGCGTTGGACACCAGGTTGTTGGCATAATCCAGCACAGTTTTCAAAAGTTGTTCCCGGCCAACAACGAAATTGACCAATCCAATTCTGAGGGCTTCTTTAGTGTTCAGAAATCTGGCGCTAAACAAAATATCTTTGGCGTGGGATGGGCCGACTATGGAGGTGAGTGTCTTAATACCCTCGAAGCCATAACCCAAACCCAATTTGGCCGCTGGTATTCCAAATTCAGAACCTTCCGTGGCGATGCGAATATCCGCATTGACAGCCACAGCCAATCCTCCCCCAATACAATAACCCTGGATCATAGCGATAATCGGTTTGTCAAATTTCGCCAGCCCAGTCAGCGCTTGATCGAAAACTTTCTCATAGTCATCCCGCTGCTGTTGACTGGATCGTTTCTTGTCGAACTCCGAAATATCAGCGCCTGATACAAAAGCTTTCTCCCCCTCACCTTTAATAATAACGACTCTTACCGATGGGTTATCCATATAGTGGTTTAGGATTTTCGCCAATGCATCCCACATCTCCATTGACACCGCATTGTGTCTTGCAGGATTGTTAAACGATATCCAGCCGATGCCATCTTCAATTTTTGCCAGCATTTTGGTGGACGGTGAGATTATAGCCATTTTCATTCCTTCCATTTGATTGTTGCCATCTCTGGTTTTTTCATCCAGCTAAGATTTCCGACTCTCGGAGCCAGTTTTTACAGCACCGCATCGCACGAGCTGATCAATCTTCTCATCACTGTAACTCAGTTTCTTAAGAATCTCCTCGCTGTGTTCACCCAATTCAGGTCCCGCTCTTTTGAACTTTGCACCATGGTTATAGCTGGACAAATTGATGGGTGAGCGCACCAGACCGATATACCCAAGCTCACCATGAAACGCCTGTTTAGTCATGGCAAGGTGTTTGACTTGTTTGTCCTCAAAGGCTTGTCCGATGGTATTTATTGGCCCGCAGGGAATGCCAACCGAATTGAGCAGCTCGACTAACTTCAAAGTAAGCTGCTTGCTGGTTAGTTTATTGACCTCGCCCCACAAAGCCTCGCGGTGCATCAACCTGCCCTCAACAGTTTGGTAGTCGATATTGGCTGCCAATTCATCAGCCTGCATGACTTCGCAAAATGCCTTAAACATTTTGTCGGTGCTAGCTGCCATGTTGACCAGCCCATCGGCTGTGCCGAACACACCCATGGGTGAAAGCGTAGGATGATTGTTACCTTCTTGCGCGGCTACTTCGCCGGACATGGTGTAACGGGCGGCCTGAAAATCTAGCTTACAGAGCATGGATTCCAATAAAGAGGTATGTACCCACTGACCTTCGCCAGTATCCTCGCGCTGCAATAAGGCTAATAATATTCCTTGGCCGAGAAACATTCCGGCGGAGGTGTCACTCACCGCTATACCAACTCGCATCGGCCCTCTTTCAGGTTCTCCGGTAATTGACATCAATCCACTGCTGCCTTGAATCACCTGATCCACAGCAGGCCTGCTTGAATACGGTCCCTGCTGACCAAAGCCTGAGATGCTGGCATAAATAATTGCCGGATTTACTTTCTTAACGGTTTCATAATCGATACCCAGCCGATGCTTCACGTCGACACGGAAGTTTTCCACCACCACGTCTGCCTGCTTCGCCAAGTCCAAAAAAACTTGCCGCCCAGCATCTGACTTTAAATTAAGGCATAGGCTACGTTTGTTGCGATGCAGGTTTTGCGAATCCGAGCCGCGGCGCTTACCAGCAATATCACCACTTAAGGGTGATTCAATTCGAATTACATCGGCACCCCAGTCGGCGAGCAGACGAACCGCGGTTGGTCCTGCCCGGGCTATGGTTAAATCCAGGACCGTATATTTTGCCAGAGGTAGCGGCTTTTGATGCATTGATGTCTCGAATGAATGATCGATTAAAAAGAGTTACCAGAAGAATATAGAATGAATTTAGCCAAGGCAAAACTACAACAAATCACAGGGAGCCTCCATTAGCTTGCTACAAATCTTCCTGCACACGCCTAACCACCTGCCGGGTCATCATGATGCACGAAATGTCCCGATCTATCTAAAATGACATGATTGCTATAAGGGCTTAATTTGACAAGCCTGCGTTGGGTTCCCTGGTGTAAAGCAGCTATTCGACTACCCCCATCAATATTGCCCCGAATATTTAGAAGCTTGTTGAAAAGCTCTCAGGTGAATGCTAGAAAGTTGACCGAACCTTAAACACAAATTGCGCACCAGTGCTGGCGCAACTGGTCTCGATCTCACTTAAGTCGCCATCTCGATAATAACCGTTATAGCGTTTCCGTTCGAAACACCTATCTTTATCCAGTGCGTTATTAATCTCAGCTCGATAAGTAAAGTTTCCAACGCCCGTTTTTTCAGCATATAGCGCGAAATTCGGCCTGACTTTTCCGGCACGAAAGAAGCGGACGTTATCAATATCATATTGAACTCGATTGCCTCCCGTTCCACCCATGTTGCCTATTCCATCCTGATAGTCCAGACCAAAACTCAGGTTTTGCGAAGGAATATCCTGGCGAAAGCCAAATATGTAAGCCCCTCGATCAAATGGAACAATGGTGCGTTTTTTCGCGATTAACGGATCATATATATAGGCATCTTCCAAATTCAACCTGGCTGTAAACACCGCTTGTGGCAACTTAAGAAACCCCAACCTGATGCTGGCATTGAGGTAGATTCCAAAAATCTTTCCGTCCCCCACGTTACCGTTAGCACTAATCAGATTATCCGGATTTGTTGTAACGTCGACTTTGCCGATCGATTTACCGACATCGTAATAAAAGAACCTGGAATTCAGTACGCCGCCATCATTGGGTAAACGGTAATCGAGGTTAATGTTGTAACGCCAGACTTCTTCCTGTTCCAACTCAGGGTTGCCGGCTATTGTATCCTGATCATCATCCTGTTGGTTGACACCGGCAGAGAAATCCCTAAAGCTTAGTTGCGAGACGTCCTTTTCGGCAGACATACGCAATTGAAAACTGCTGCTTAAATCGAATCGAAAATCCAACTTGGGTTTAACAAAATCAAAATCTCGTTTCTTGTTTACGTCGCCGGTCTGTCTGATTTCTGACACCTCATAAAGCAAACTGCTTTCGAGTGACATGCGGGAATTTATCTGCCAGTTGTGAATCGAAAACCCCTCAAAACGTATCTCCTCAACTTCTGAAATTGCATTAGGGACATTGATTGGCGTTAATCCGCCGTATTCTGGGGAAGTGGCACCTGGCACGTTCATACCGAGATGGAGAAAAGAATCTTGAATGGTTTGCGCAGCTTCGAGACCAAGTTCGAGTGATTGATTTTCAACAACATCCCAAGCATAGGATGTTCTTACAATGCGTTCCTGATATTTGCTGCCGGTATCGAGAAAAAGATTTTTAGTTTCAGGCGCGCCGATTGCCGAGGAAACAAATCGTTCCCGAGTAGTGTTATTGTTTCTTTCATTGACTATAAAAAGAATTTTGTATTTGCCACCATTAGCAAAATTATGCTCGTAGTCGCCACCGAATTCCCAGTTATCCGAAGTGGATGGTATATCCTCACGTTCGATTGAAGTCACTACAGATGTCCTTTGATAGTCATCGATAGTCCTGATCAAATTTGAAGGCGGGTCGCTTTCGCTGTACAACGCATTGAGGGCGATTCGATCGGCCGGCGTTGCCTGGTAAACCACATTTGAATTTAGCCGGTAAGTCGTCTGATCCTGATAACGATCAAAAGCACGGGTCTCGTTAATTGAATTGTCTGCTAGTAAACTGGTTTCAAAACTTTCCTGAAATTCATAGCCCGAACTGACATCGGCACTGAGCAGGTAATCAACCTGGCCGGCTTGTCCGCTGTAGGAAAATGAGCCAAGGGGTTTAACCGTCCCATCATGGAAACGGTTCATACCCAATTCCGTAGACAGACTTGAGGTGGATCGAGATTCCAGCAACACGATATTGACCAATTGGCCAGTATTGCGCACATCAAGATCCCCTGAAGTGCCCCTAATGATTTGGATATAATCCACCTGTTCGGCGGTAATCCGATCCAACTGACTACTCGCCTCGTTAGCTTTGCCCGCCAGGCGTTTTCCATTTATCAGTATCTGACTACTGCTACCGAGGCCACGACTATTATTATTCCCGAAACTGGGCACGTCATTACCCTCTAACGCGAGGGTGATACCCGGAATGCGGCTCAACATATCGTTAACCGTTACGGAGCCATACTCTACAAAATAGGAGGATGGATAGGTAATAGTGGCATCGTCTTCCGCCACATCCTGAGCGAATCCTGGACTCGAAAGAACTGAATATAACGCGGTTACTGCCAAACAAAGTTTATTTTTTTCTAGCATAGGTCTATTGCTCGATGGAATTAATTAAGGGGCATTCAGTTCGACGGGCGCATTCTAGCGCGGAGAAACCTGATTAGAAAGTGCTACGGAATGTAAATAACCACTAATTCAGCCCGCATTCCCGCTAGTTTCACTAGACCGTGACGACATGCTTCCTGAGCTGAGCTAGCTCACTCCACGTTTTCCAGCAATGGAAACACAATCTCTTGATCTATTTGAATTCGGTTGAAATCCAGATTGGGATTGTACTGGCGCAGTAACCAGATAGGAGTGTTATAACTTACTCTGGCTATAGAGCCTACGTTGTCATTTTCAGCAACCTTGTATTGTTCCACGTCTTGAATGCGGTATTTACTAAAAAATTCCTGCTGTTGACTGGAATGGAATTCGCGCCGTTTTAATTCAAATTCAGCAATATTAACCTGAGAAAAATCCAAGGATAGTCGTTTTCCTATAATAACCGGGGTACTAAAGCTCATATTATTTAACCGGCGTAAATCCCACGCGCGAATTTCCAGCCAGTCGGCATAATGACCAAGCGTCTCCGATGCCTGGATCTCAACGGTGTTATTCGCAGTCACCGAATAATCTGATGGGTCCACTGACAGAGACTCTACTAACTTGGCATTACTTTGTGACACATTAAACGCCGGGTCGACGGCAACAGCTTGCTCATCGTCCACTGAAACAGCCGTCTCTAGCTGTTGATCATCAGGTAATACTGCCGCTGGTGGTAATCTCACCTCGTTCAATGCAAGCTGCACTGGCTCTAGTTCTAGTTCTAGTTCTAGTTCTAGTTCTTGCTCCGGCTCAAGCTTTACTGGCACTTCGGGAACATTAATTGGCGCACTTGAAAGTACGGTCGAACCAGAATCTGCTACTTCAATAACAGCTTCCGGCTGCGGTTCATTGTCTATACCGTCAAACTGAACTACTGCCGGTGGAACAGATTGACTCGCGGCATCGATAACAGCCAGCTCGGTAGCGGGCTTTTCGAAGCCCGGCAGTGTCACTTCCTGCCCCGGGTAAATCCTATGCGGGTCCCGGATTCCATTGAGGCTCAGTAATTCTGTTTCCTCGATAGCAAAGCGCGTCGCTATCAAGGAAACTGTATCACCTCGGCGCACCGTATAGATACCATCGCCAGGTGGTGATTGTGGGGCACCCAAAGGCAGCAGTGGCAATTCATCATTATCTTGTGGTAGCAATATTTGCTGCCCAATACTGATTCGGTTCCTGCTGGCCAATTGATTCAGCGAAACCAATCTTCCAACGGTGGTGTCGAAACGATTTGCGATTACAGACAGACTATCACCGCGCTCTACAATGTACGCTATATCAGGGGTTTGAACTGGGAATTTAAAATCTACTGGTATCTGGGCAAGCAGTTGGTCTGGGTTCGCAACGGCATCGCGCCGCACCTTAATGGTAAAGCCCTCTGGGATACGCTTATTGCCTTCCCAAACCACTGGTCGCAAAGCCCGGTTGTCCGATTGAAGTTGTTCCAGACTTATACCAATTGAGCTAGCAAAAACCTCTGCATCAATATAGGAGTCCGTCGTGACCTCCACAAAATCTGGAGCAGGGTTGAAGCGTACATCGCCGAAGAAACGTTCTGCGTTGCGTTCAACTTCCAAAACAGCAAGAAACTGGGGATAGAAATTTCGCGATGCAAAACCGAAAGCACGTCCCCGGTAATTGCCAATAATGGTTGCGATATTTTTTGTACCTGTATCCCTAACCGCGCGCGCAATTCCTCCCGCACCGTGATTATATGCAGTCAGTGCCAGTGGCCAGGTTCCCAGTACACTGTAATTGTATTGCAGCAAACTCATTGCTGCGTTGGTAGCGGTATACGGGTCCATACGCTCATCAACTATGTGATCGATACGCATGAACCGCTTTCCTGTGGCTCTGCCAAATTGCCACATGCCAGCGGCCGAAGCACTGGAGTATGCACCAGGATTAAATGAGGATTCCACATGGGGTAATACACCTAACTCAATCGGTAGATTTTTCTCTCTTACTACCTGATAAATGTGTTGCCGATACGCGCCAGAACGCTGCAACCCGCCTAAAAACCGATCAGACTGCCCTAACTGCCAGCGCACATTATTGGCTGCATTGCTGAGCGTTTGATCACTGACATCTGCTGGCCATAATTCGAGAATTTCCTTTTGACCACGGGTCAGATTACCGCGCCTATCCGAACCAAGAATTCTGAGGTCACGCTGAATCCGTTCCCGATTAGTTTCAATTTCCCGGCGATTCAAAGGCAAACTTGTGTAGATAACAGACAAATTCTGGGAGTCGTGCAAAAAACCACTTTGCGTGTCTACTTCAGTGTAGACCCTGATCCAGAAACCGATAGCAGGCTCCAATTCAGGTGGTCGCGGAAACAAGTCATCACTCTGCGCCTGCAGCGGCAAGGCAACAGTCAGACAAGACGCAAGAAGCATCAGTCCTATGAACTGAGGTAATTGAAAGTATTTGAAGGCTGACTTATTGCTGGCGGACATAAAAAGGGGGTTCCTGAAGATATCAATGTAGCACGGCTTATTCGCCACGCCCGTCTAATTCAGCAGTCATAGAACATAACAATAATGCCGCGTATCGCCAAGTTCTAATTTAACAATAATTAGTCGAATTACTGTTTCTTTGTGACTGTATCGCCTTAACAAAGTTCAACTTTACCATTTAGAAACTTTCCAAAATGGTAAATCGCAGTGGTTAAGGCAGAAGGATAGCTGTTATTACCTTTTAAACGGCAGACCAGGGATCGAATGATGGCTTAGGAACACCTAGAGTCAAATCAGGGCGTGTCATCCAGTTCAGCGCCTTCCTTGATTGGAATCATCAAATCTTCCTTGGTGACATTCATATAAATAATGACATTGCTGGCCACGTAAATAGAGGAGTAAGTGCCCACGACCACACCAATTATCAATGCGATGGCAAATCCCTGGGTGGATTCGCTACCAATGAGAAGTATAGAAAACAGTACTATCAGCGTGGTGAAGGATGTAATCACGGTTCGACCGAGCACTTGATTGAGGGATACATTAACCATCTCTATCGGTGTCCCTTTGCGCAAACGCCGAAAGTTTTCTCTTATTCGATCAGAAACCACAATGGTATCATTTAAAGAGTAGCCGATAATGGCTAACAGTGCTGCCAAAGTATTCAGATCAAATTCCATTCTGAATATCGAAAAAATACCTAGCGTTATTATGACATCGTGGGCCAGCGCAACCACCGCCCCTACCGAAAACTTGAATTGAAAGCGCACCGCGATATAAAGCATGATCATACCCAGCGCCACTAACATGCCCAGGCCACCCTGCTCGGCTAATTCCTCACCTACTTTGGCACTAACGTAGTCAGACCCCATTAACGTTATTTCATTGTCAGTGGCACTGCGCAAAATGTTTGCGATAGTCTCACCCACTTCAGCCGCCTGGGTTGCCTGATCTTCCACTGCCACATTCTCATCTACTGGCAAAATAATTCTAATTTCCTGCGCAGAGCCGAATGTAACCACTACAGCTTCATCATATCCATTGCCTCGTAAAGTAGTATTTACGTCGCTAACAACAACTGCATCAGAGTAGACGAGTCGCACGGAGGTACCGCTGGTAAAGTCCAGCCCAAACTGAAGTGAATTAATTACCAGTGATATCAGGGAGACCATTACTAGCACCGCTGATGCAATAACAGCTATTTTACGCACGCCCATGAAGTCGATTTGCCGATTTTCCAGCATTACTACTTCCCACCTTCTCTGAGATAATTCAATTTGATACCACCTGATTACTGACCTTGCCACCAATAGACAGCGTTTTTACATTTTTCCCACCGTAAATCAGATTAACCAGTGCCCGGGTGCCCAGAATAGCTGTAAACATCGAGGTCATGATCCCGATCATCAAGGTAACCGAGAATCCCTTAACTGGCCCTGAGCCAATTGTGTACAATACCGCCGCCACCAGAAACGTGGTGATGTTCGCATCGATGATTGTGGTAAAAGCCCGATTATAGCCAGAATCAATTGCCATTTGTGGAGACAAGCCATTAGCCAGCTCCTCCCTTATGCGAGTGAAGATCAGTACATTCGCATCCACGGCCATACCCACTGTAAGCACAATACCGACAATACCAGGAAGGGTAAGGGTGGCGGGTATAACAGATGACATCACAGCAAAAATCAGCAATATGTTCATAATCAACGCGGCATTAGCAGCCAAACCAAATACTCGGTAATAGGCAACCATGAAAAGTATCACCAGCGACGCCGCAACCTGAACGCCCAGAATGCCTTTATCTAGATTCTCTTGACCCATTGTCGGTCCAATCACTGATTGTTCTACGATGGTCATGGGTGCTGCCAATGAACCGGAACTGATTAACAGTGAAAGGTCGTTGGCTTCTCGGGAACTGAGGCCCGTGATCACAAAACTACGCGGCAGTGCGGTTTGAATTCTGGCATGACTGATAAGCCGCTTTTCTTCATAGAACTCCACTTCATTGACTTCTTCACCATTTTCATCAAGGGAGCTAAGAGTTCGGGACTTGGTTTCAATCAGCAGTATATCCATCATGCGCCCCACATTATCTCGGGTAACACGATTGATCTGATTGCCGCCCTGGGCATCGAGGTTTATCTGCACCTGCGGTAAACCGTACTGATCCAGAGTTGAGCGTACATTACTGATGCGATCCCCCTGTAAAATCACATCATCATCAACATTCACAATGAAGCTGCCATCTGGGCTTACATACTCATAAGTCTCAAAGCTCGTACTAGCCGCACCAAGCGAAGACTCCAGATGAAATTCCAATGTTGCTATACGTTGCAAAATCCTGATGGCCTGAGCTGGGTCCTGTACACCGGGTAACTCAACCACAATGCGGTCAGCACCCTGCTGCTGCACAGTCGGCTCGGCAACCCCTAGGGCATCGACCCTATTCATCAACGTTGTACGATTAGCTTGCAGCGTTTCCCGTTGAATCTGCAATGCAATAGCATCAGTTAATATCAGATCCAGAATAAAATCGTTACCTTGCTCTCGGTTCTGGAACTGCAAGTCGGGAAAAGAATCAATTAATTCAGAACGGGCCTCCGAACGAATATCTGAACTGGCAAGACGAACCTCTACGTTGGACGTGTTGATTAGCTCCAGCCCTCGCGAACGAATCCGCGCCCCGCGTAATATACTGCGGACATTACTCAGATTGTCCTGCATGCGCCTTGCTATAGCCGCGTCCATATCCACTTCCATTAGAAAGTGAACGCCACCTTGCAGATCAAGGCCTAAATTCATTTTCCCAGCGCCAATCGCCCGCATCCAGCCAGGGGTTGTGGGTGCCAGATTCAATGCGACAATAAATTCATCACTTAAAGATTGTTCAATTGCATTCTTCGCCAGTAACTGGTCTTCTAGGCTATTGAGGCGAACTAAGGCGCTGGTGCCATTTGCAGTCTCACCAAAAAAACCCACCTGGGCAGCTTCCAACGAATTTGTGATTACGGCTAAATCCCCTTCATTTACTGAAAGGTTTGCATTCGTAATCTGAATCGCAGGGTCGTCCGGATAAAGGTTGGGGATTGAATACAAAAATCCCAGCACAACAACGAAAAGAATGAGAATGTTTTTCCACGCAGGGTAATGATTTAACATGGTGTTTCCATTTTTCTGGCTAGCTTCTCACAGAGAGCTGGCCAAAATAATCAAGGGAAGATTTTCTTTATAGTTCCCTTCGGCAAGACGGCGGCTACCGAAGATTTTTGTAATTTGAGTTCGACGTCTGCGGCAACTTTCACGGCAATATAGTCTTCACTGACTCTTGTTACCTCACCGAGCATGCCACCCGAAGTCATAATTTCATCGCCTTTGGATACGCTCGTAATTAATTCCTTGTGCTCCTTGGCTCGCTTTGACTGCGGGCGCCATAGGATCAGATAGAATAGAACAAACATGCCCCCGATAAAGAGAAAATTCCAGGTTACGTCGGGCTGAGCCGCAACTTCCTGTGCATAGGCAGTGCTAAAAAATAGATTCATTAGTAATACTCTTGTGGTTCCAGACTATGTCTTTAATTACAGCGTCTTGCAATCGAAGACTGCCGGCTGTTACATACTGAATTGATATTGTTAGGTTTATCCGCCGAAATTCAAGCTTCAAGAGCAATATTCTCCTGATTTTTTAGGAACTCGACGGTAAAGGCGGTCAATTTACCCTGTTCTATAGCCAGACGCAAACCGGCCATAAGCTGCTGATAGAAATGCAAATTGTGAATGGTATTGAGCTGCGCGCCCAACATTTCACGGCATTTATCCAAATGATGGAGATAGGACCGACTGAAGTTCTGGCAGGTATAACAACTGCAATTCTCATCTACTGGAGCGCGATCTTGCCGGAAGCGCGCATTCCTCAGCCGCAACAGCCCGTTGGAGGTAAATAGATGCGCATTTCTGGCATTGCGGGTTGGCATCACACAATCGAACATGTCGATGCCCTGCCCGACCGCATGCACAATGTCTTCGGGAGTGCCCACTCCCATTAGGTAGCGCGGCTTGGTCTCCGGCATTTGATAAACCAATTTCTCAACGACTTCCACCATCTCCTCTTTTGGCTCACCCACAGAAAGACCTCCCACGGCATAGCCGTCGAAATCCAGCTCTAGCAATTGATGCAGTGAATGTTCGCGCAGATTGAGGAACATGCCCCCCTGAACTATGCCAAATAGCGCAGCTGTGTGCTGGCCATGGATAGCTTTGCAGCGAGCCGCCCAACGCATCGATAGCTCCATAGAATCGAGGGCCTGTTGTTCTGCTGCTGGATAAGCAGTGCATTCATCAAATGCCATAATTATGTCAGCGCCCATTGAGTGCTGTATGGAGATAGCCGATTCCGGATCCAGGAATATTGCAGCCCCATCCACCGGCGATTGGAACTTAACGCCCTGCTCGCTAATCTTGCGCATCTCACCGAGGCTGAATACCTGGAATCCGCCAGAATCTGTCAATATGGGGCTGGACCAGCCAATAAAGTCGTGTAGGTCGCCGTGTTGCTGAATAGTCTCTATGCCCGGGCGCAACATGAGATGAAAAGTATTACCCAAGATTATTTCCGCACCGGTGGCGGCTAATTGATCCGGGTTCAGCCCCTTCACCGTGCCATAGGTCCCTACAGGCATAAACGCCGGGGTTTCAACCTGACCTCGGGGAAATTGCATTTGCCCGCGGCGAGCCTTTCCATCTGCAGCAGAAACATTGAATTGCATGTGACAAGGTGAAGTCATATTGATCAGAGGTACTTTCGACTAGTGCTCTCGGGTAGAGCGAAATTCGATATCTGGCCAACGCTCCTCCATCAGATTCAAATTAACTCGAGTAGGTGCCAGGTAAGTCAGATAACCTCCCCCATCAATGGCCAGATTATCATGTGCTTTTTTACGAAACTCGGCCAGTTTCTCCGGTTGCTCTGAGTCAACCCAGCGCGCAACATACACATTGACAGGTTCATAGATACAATCCACCTTGTATTCATCCTTTAGTCGAAATTCAACGACTTCAAACTGTAATACACCAACAACCCCAACAATCAGGTCATTGTTTCGCAGCGGCATGAATACTTGGGTTGAACCTTCTTCAGATAACTGGGTGAGGCCTTTTTGCAATTGCTTCAACTTCAGTGGGTCTTTAAGCCGGATACGTTTAAACAGTTCCGGGGCAAAGTGAGGTATCCCTTTGAATTTCAATACCTCACCGGTTGTAAAGGTATCGCCAATCTGAATAGTTCCATGGTTGTGCAGGCCAATAATGTCTCCTGAAACAGCCCTGTCTGTCTGGGATCGATCACCCGCAAGAAAAGTCACTGCATCCACCACCTTTACGTCTTTGCCGATTCGGGTGTGGTGCATTTTCATGCCCTTTTGATACTGACCTGAGCAAATTCGCATAAAGGCAATTCGGTCTCTGTGTCTTGGGTCCATGTTGGCCTGGATCTTAAAAACAAAGCCGCTGAACTTTTCTTCATTGGCTTTCACTTCCCTTGATTCCGCATTCCGGCTCATTGGTGCGGGTGCCCATTCGATAAAATCCTGCAGCATTTCCCGCACACTAAAATTTCCCAGCGCAGTGCCAAAGTAGACTGGTGTTAACCTGCCGGCGAGATACTCATCAAGGTTGAACTCATGGCTTGCGCCTTTAACTAATTGGATTTCATCTAGATAGTCGGCGGCATAATCACCTAGTAGTTCCTTTGCTTCAGGACTTGCCAGCCCCTGGATACGCACATCATCGGGAATCCTGCTAGCCTGACCCTGCTGGTAAACATGTATAGTGTCGGTAGAGAAGTTGTAGACACCTTTAAATTCCTTACCCATGCCCAGTGGCCAGTTAATTGGTGCACACTTAATCTTTAGCACAGCTTCAATTTCATCTAGAATATCGATTGGATTGAGAGTGTCTCGATCTAGCTTATTAACGAATGTAAATATAGGTGTGTCACGCAGGCGGCAGACATCCATTAATTTTATAGTACGTGTCTCGACCCCTTTTGCCCCGTCTACAATCATCAGAGCAGAATCAACAGCCGTTAGCACCCGATAGGTATCTTCAGAGAAATCTTCATGGCCTGGTGTATCGAGCAGGTTGACCATTTTCCCGTTATAAGGAAACTGCATTACCGATGATGTCACCGATATTCCCCGTTGCTGCTCCATAGCCATCCAGTCCGACGTAGCATGCCGGTCCGATTTCCTAGCCTTAACGGTGCCGGCTACCTGAATCAGATTGCCAAACAGCAACAGCTTTTCAGTTATAGTGGTCTTGCCAGCATCCGGGTGAGATATTATCGCCATTACCCGTCGACGGCCGATTTCATTGTCTAATAGTGAATTTGTCATAAATAAAGTTAGGGGGGGTGCTCAAACGGCCAGCATTATACAGCCTAGCCCGGTTATTTCACTAGGATCTACTACCTGACCGCCATCAATAAAATTTGGTCTTTGGCTACCGAGCTGCTTGAAATACAATGGGTAGCTAATCAATACACAGTTGACCAGAGCAAGGAGAGCGATACAAGTGGATTTCACCTTAACTGATGAGCAACGCGCATTGCAGAACTCTGTCCGGCAATTTGCTAAAAAAGAACTGCCCCCTATTGCGCGGCATATCGAAACCAACGACGAACCCGCGTCACTCGAACTAAGGCAACGCTATGGCGAGCTTGGTTATCTGGGTGTGAACCTGAATCCCCGTTATGGGGGGGCGGGTATGTCCCATTTTGATGCGGTCCTAGTGTTAGAGGAAATAGCAAAAATTTCTATTGCCGTCGCGTTTCCTGTTTTCGAATCCTGCTTTGGCCCCTGCTTGGCAATTGCGCATTTTGGCAACGAACAGTTGAAAGAAAAAACACTACCAAAAGTTTGCTCTGGCGACATGATAGTCGCTGTATCAATGTCAGAACCAAATGCGGGGTCTGCTTTAACCGATTTGACGACTCAAGCTCGAGTGGAAGGCAGTCAAGTAATTATCAATGGCAGCAAGCGATGGTGTTCCGGTGCGGGACACTCTGAGGCCTATATTGTCTACTGCAGGATGTCCGATGCACCTGGGGCCAAAGCCATTGGTGCGGTGCTAGTGCCAAAGCAAAGCAAAGGTCTCACCTTCGGCAAAAGAGAACATCACATGGGTTTTCGCGGAATCTATAGCGCAGATATGTATCTAGATAATGTGGAAGTGCCTTCAGAAAATATTCTGGTTCCTGCCGGTGGCTTTGGAAAATTAATGGATGCCTTCGATCTTGAACGCTGTGGCAATACCACCATGTCGCTCGCTATCGCCCAGTCAGCCTTTGAGTACGTGTTGAATTACACGCAAGAGCGCCAACAATTTGGAAGACCACTGGTAGATTTTCAGGCAGTGCAATTGCAACTGGCGGAAATGAAAATGCAAGTAGAGGCTTCGCGCCTTTTATTGTATCGGGCTGTCGTAAATGCCCAAAGCTTTCTGCCCTCTACCGCAGAAAGCTCGGTTGCAAAGTGTTTTGCAAACGAAACGGTGCGGGAAGTCACTGGAAAGGCCATGCAGTTAATGGGTGGCTACGGCTATTCGAAGGATTTTCCGCTCGAGCAAAAACTCAGGGACGCTTGGGGTTGGGGTATTGCCGGCGGCGCGATCGATATTCAAAAAATGAATATTACCTCGGCCTTGGTTGGCAGACGCTTCAACCAAAGAAAATAAATTCGTAAGCGGGTTCGATAGCCCCTATGAAAAGCCTGAAAATCCGGAACTACACATCGACACGACTTCAAAAAGTGTAGAGGAAGCGGCAGATGAAATTATTGCCTACCTAGAAGTCGCTAGCCCACTGTTTGCTGGCTACATGAAGTTTTCTAACTAATGGAGAACAGCACTATCCGGTATGACAGCGGTTTCGGCGAATTCCGGATGTAAAACATCCAGGCGCTTCACCAAAAGCAAGTCATGTCTGCTCAATCGATCCTGCCCATTGACTGAACGCGCTTCTATGTCATCTAACAGAACACAAACCACATCGTCATCTTCAACGTCCACAACTACGCAAGGCTTGAATCCACCGATAGTGTTCAGGGTCGCATGGGTCCCTACCTCACAACTATGTGACGGGTAAAAACCGTCAGCTTGCTTTAATAGCCCATAGGAGGTGAAGGCCATGCCAAAACCTGCGGCCGCCACTACATGGATAATTTCAACGATAGCCGGGTCTGTCAGATCAACTCTAACAGTTTCGGTTAGCTGGCTAGGAACGGGTTTCTGGCGGTGACTCACCAGTTTGAGGAATAAACTAATATCGTCCTGATTCCATTCTAGGGTTTCTTCATGTGCGGTGCGCGAATCATCCGCAGACAAGCTGACTACACTGGTTTCTATAGTGAGGTCTTTGATATCAGTTTCGGGGGGGCACGGCACGATCATGGAAACAGAACAGTAGCCTTCGCTGGTCTCCGCGCTCAAGCGCCACAAAAATGGGATATCACCGCTTAGTTCAATCATAAAATAGTCATAGTTGTAAGATCAGTCCCTAATATAGCATATTAAACTTCCACGCAGAATCATAGACCGGACACATCAAAGGCAAATACCAAAGCAGGTGCGCGAATTTAGCTAAACTTGTTGAAGCTATCAAACTATCTCCACTAAGCCCTTGAGCAGGCTAGGAATTAAAACACATCATCCGGTTTTACTTTTTCCACAGATTCTGTGGATAAGTCGGTGCATAAATCCAAGTTAAAGCGCTGAAAGCTTGAAATCACGGCCCCCTGATACAAGTTGATCAAAAATTGATCAATTCTATAATATCATTCTTTTCAAGGAGTTACATGTTTTTGAATGTTCGAACCAAAATAAAAGCTGTGTTTTATAGGGGTTTTTTGAAAGGCAAGTCGTTTTTGTGCATAAATTACCGAGAAAAACTGAACCTCGCAATTCAAGAGACGCTTTGAGCGCTGTTTTTATTGAGGTTTTTCGCTCTATAATACCATCCGTTCTTAACCGTATTTTAGACCGGATCAACCAAGCTGCAGGTGTTATGAGAATTAACCCTTACACCATCATGGCATGCTTCAAGTCTATTTTGATAAAGTCGCGATCACCTTCAAAATTAATCAGTTGCAGTACTCCCAGGAGAATCTTACCCTTGATAGGCAGTACTATCATCGACTTTACATCCCAGCCTTTTGCTTCACTAAAACGCTTATCGAATTTGAATCTGGGGCGGATATCCACCAGTTCGTCACGGTCTAAAAAATTTTTGAAAACTAGTGCCCGTTGACTAAGTGCCACATAACCGGCCAGAGAAGTAGAACTGAAAGGAACTCGAATTCTAATTGAGTCGTCATCAGGATCTCCGCCTTTAATACTGGCAAGTATCTCCTGACCATTGTCCACACATTGATAAATCGTGAACAATCTCACACCCAGCAGATCAAGTAGCTCCTGTTCTACCTGCTGCATAGCCACTTTAAGTTTTTTGCAGTTCTTCCGTCGTTGATAGATTTTCAATAACTTAGCGACAAATTCATCCTGCTCACCGGCGAGCTTGGCTGCAGCCTTTGGCTGTGCTTCCACTTCGATTTCTATTTCAACTTCGCTAACTTATGAATCTGGCATAAACTAACACTCGACCTGTAAATATTAGTGTGAATGGGATACAAGTATGATTACGAACCCATCAAACTGAGTATATCCTAACAATTACGAATTTATTCAACAGCTCACACATGATTCTGCGGGTAATTTGCGGTACTAGGGTAATATTTTTAGCTAATCTGTGGGAAAATTCCAAAATGCTAACAAATTCAATCTTATTCGACCGATTTTTGCTTGTACTGTTACTGCATCTGACATCAGTTGAGGTAGCTTTGGCGCAATTGCCTCAACTGGACAGCCAACAGAAACAGTGGCTGGGAGAAAGAGTGTTTGAAAATGAGTGCCTTGCTGTCGAGTCCTGTCTCACGAGCTGGAACCCAGGAGAGGAATTTCCTTCTTTAGGTGTCGGCCATTTCATCTGGTTTCAGGCCAATCAAACAACCCAGTTCGTGGAAAGTTTCCCGCAATTACTCAACTTTTATGAAGCGCAGGGTTATGCAATGCCGGATTGGATCGCGGTACTAACTGAAAGGGACTCGCCCTGGAGAAACAGAACACATTTCTACCAAGAGATAAATTCTGCTCAGATGAATGATTTACGGCAGTTTTTAGCAAACAGCAAACCAGTTCAGATAGAGTTTATTATTCAGCGCCTGTATGATTCTCTCCCCAAGTTGATTGCTGCCACTGCGCCATCCCAGCGACAGCAAATCGAGTCGAGCTTTTATCAGCTCGCCTACACATCACCACCTTATGGTATCTATGCACTGATGGACTATGTCCATTTCAAGGGCGAAGGCACCACAGAAAAGGAGCGCTACCAGGGCCAAGGCTGGGGGTTGTTGCAGGTACTAGAGAAAATGCAAGCCGGTGCAGAAGACCCAATCGTTGAATTTGTTACTGCAGCTGAGCGGGTATTGCGCCGTCGAGTTAACAACGCGCCCAGTGATCGTGCTGAACAACGTTGGTTGGCAGGCTGGAACAACAGATTACAAACCTACCTGCCAGATTGACTGGAGAAGTGCACAAACATGACATACGAACGCCTTAACATAAGTAAAATGAGCGGCTACACTCCGGGAGAGCAGCCCGATCAGGATGACATAATAAAACTGAATACCAATGAAAATCCGTACCCTGCCAGCCCTTTGGTTGCAAAAGTGCTTGCCTCGATAAAAGTGGCTGATCTCAGGCGCTACCCCTCTCCCGTAGCCGCCCCATTTCGAACCGAAGCTGCCGCCTATCACAGTGTAAAACCGGAAAATATCGTCCCTACCAATGGAGGTGATGAGCTGTTGCGCCTGGCAATCACCACGTTTGCCAACAAAGGCGACGCCATAGGAATTGCGGAGCCTAGCTATTCACTTTATCCTGTGTTAGCAGAAGTGCAAGAGTGTCATTTGCAGCAAATACCACTAGATGACGACTGGTCACTACCAGAAGATATTGCGAAGCAACTAAATGATGCCGATGCAAAAATTGCTTTCCTGGCAAACCCCCATGCGCCGACAGGCATCCTTTTGAGCGCCCATCGCATCGCTGCCATCGCCAAGGACTTTAATGGTGTGCTGGTTATTGATGAAGCTTACGTGGATTTTGTCGACCCCACGCTCAATTATGATCTGGTCCCTTTAATCAAATCCTGCGACAATTTGTTGATCCTGCGAACCCTAAGCAAAGGCTATTCCTTGGCTGGCTTACGTTTTGGTTACGGAATAGGTGCGCAATCACTAATCAACCCCATCGTTAACAAAACCAGAGACAGTTACAATACCGACGCTATTTCACAACAGCTGGCAACAGCAGCAATCAGCTCTGTTGAGCACGCCAAACTAACCTGGAATAAAGTGAGACAAGAGCGCGAGAGGTTGGCGCAGACATTAAACCTGTTAGGCTTTAACTGCCTTCCAAGTCAGAGTAATTTTCTGCTGGCTACAGTACCAGGCGAATTAAGTGCCGAGTCCATTTATCAAGCTTTAAAACAACAAAACATTCTGGTTCGCTATTTCGATCAGGTTCGGCTCGACGACAAATTACGCATCACTGTTGGCATGGCCGAAGAAAATACCCGATTGTTATACGCAGTGGGTCAGCTTTTAAAGACAACGGGAAGTATTTCTTAAATTTAACCTAAATTGATCATGTCTGACACCAAAGCAGATCATCTACAGGAAAAAACCCATTACTGCGTGAGTTGCAAGAAACCCATGCGCAGAATCGAAGGTAAAATGGGGCCATTTTGGGGTTGCACCGGTTATCCAGATTGCAAATCGACTCTGTACGACCAAGATGGTAAGCCTTCACTGGAAGCGGATGAACATTATCGCTGCCCCATCTGTACCCGGAAAATGGTTAAAGCCGATAAGGAGAAGGGAGACTATTGGTTTTGCAGTGGCTACAGCAAAGGTTGTAAAGTAAGGCTGGATGACCGTGACGGAATGCCTGAACCTGCCTATCGCTGTAAATCCTGCAATCAGTTACTAGTCAAGAGGAATGGAGCAAACGGAGTTTTCTGGGGATGCAGCCAATTTCCTGAGTGCACCAGCAGTTACCGTGACAAACAAGGCGAACCGGATTTTGATATTTTCACTTCTAAAAATTCGTAAAAAAACCAGCTCTATACTTGCCGGCATTACAATCGGCGTAGCCTGTTTATGGGGGGTTTCTCTATGGCAAAATATTCCGCCACGAGAATTATTCACCATCTTGTTATCCACCCTGGTTTTCCTACTCGCCATTATATTATGTGCCTTGCTTATTATCGCGGCCTTTAAGTTGGGTGCAAAGGGTCTTTCCCGTCTGTTTAAAAGCTGAGGCAGCAATGAAGATTGAATCAGGGCAGTGGCAATAACCGAGAAAGAATGAGCGCATCTTCCCTGCCTTCAATTGCAGGATAGTAACCTTTCCGTTCACCTATTTGGGTAAAACCGAGGGATTGATACAGAGTCAGGGCTTCGTTATTTGAAGACCGTACTTCCAAAAAGCAAACACTCGCATCCAGTTTCACTGCTCGTTCCAGCAACATGACAAACAGTTTCCTGCCATAACCTTTACGCTGAAAATCAGGATGTACACACAAAGTCAGCAGATGGCATTCGCCAATTGCAACAGACATAACACCGTGGGCAACTATTTTATCTTTGTTAGCCATAACCCAACACTGGTAGCCAGAACGCAGGCAGTCGATGAATATTCGTTTAGTCCACGGATGCTCATAGGCCAACTTTTCATTTCTAACCACAAGGTCTAGATCGCTTGCGCGCATAGCTCTAAAGAAATATTTTGTTTGAGGATCTTGCTGTGACAACATAATTGCTTCAGACGCTAGCTGTCTCTAATCTGGATTTCAGTATCTGTAAATCCTGCCATACACCGCGTTTTAAAGAGGGTACTGAAAGTATAGCCTGCAAGCTGCTTGTGACCGTGATATGAAAACCATGTTTGGTGATTTCAAAGTCGTGAGCAGCAGTTGAGTTGTTTGATGATTGTAAAAGTGATTCTATTTGGGTACAAAACAGGATGAGATTAGTAAATTTATCCTCTTCCTGACGCTTGCGAATATATCCTAACAAAGCGTTCCTCGCCACCAATTGCTGATCGTCACGTGGAGGTAAATTGGTGGCAATTGGCCAGTTAAACTGACCCGGCTCGAACTGACATTCGCTGCTATCAACCCCCAGAGCCAGCAAAATTGCCTTTAACAGTTTTATGGCTTCAGCACCGTTTTGATTGCTCTTCACATGGGGGATTTCATTTATTACTGCGATTTGATCATTAATCTTGAAATACTGCAGACTAAACCTTAGCTCCCCTTTCGCGCTAAGCTCTTCGGCTGGAACCATGGCATTATCAGTCATATTCTTAGCCTCCACCACAAGCTTTATCTCGGCGGCCACTTCTGGCTCAGCTGCCGTTGCTTCAACAACAATTCGGGAAACAGATTCTACAGGCTGCGCTGCCACGCTGGTCACTTGTATCTGTGGCTTTGCACCCTTTTCTCCAGCAGATTCTTTTGGAAACCCGTAATCAGGCAATCTCTTAGCACCTAGCAGAACTTGACGCGGGAAATACACCTGTATTCCCATGGCCTTGAGGTAGGCCTGTCGTTGAGTTTCATTCATACAAAAATACTCAGGAACAATTATTGAGTTGCAAATATACGCGTTTGATCGGGCTACAACAATAAGCTCGGCTACAGCTTTATCTAACACATTGAAGTCAACAGCAATTCATGCTTGAATCCGGCTTCGTCGAACCAGTGAGCATGCAATGAAAGCGATCCTTTGTAAATCCTATGGGCCTCCCGATAATCTGACGTTAGAAGAAGTCGACGAGCCAGTTGCCGCAGAAAACGAAGTGGTGGTGGAGGTCTATGCTGCATCTTTGAATTTTCCCGATGGCTTGCAAATTCAGGGAAAATACCAATTTCAACCCCCTATGCCCTTTACACCAGGTTCTGAAATAGGGGGTATTATCAAATCCATAGCTGAGGGAGTTACCGTCTTCAATGTCGGTGATCGGGTAATGGCGACACCCGGAGTGGGTGGGCTTGCAGAGCAGGTAGCCGTTTCAGTCAGTGCTGTTCGAAAAATTCCTGATAGCATGGACTTTAAAACAGCGGCCGGTTTTGCCATGGTGTATACCACTTCTTACTACGCACTAAAGCAACGTGCTAATTTACAATCTGGCGAAACGCTTCTGGTGTTAGGCGCCAGTGGCGGTGTTGGGCTAGCCGCTGTGGAGTTGGGCAACCTTATGGGAGCGAAAGTTATAGCCGCCACCAGTAGCGATGAGAAGCTGGAGTTCGTTAATCGCCTGCGCCCAAATCATCTGCTAAGTTACGGCGATGGTGAGATAAAAGAAAAAGTTAAAGCCCTTACCGACGGTCGTGGTGCTGATGTTATTTATGATCCGGTCGGTGGGGACCTATTCGATCAATGCACACGCTGCATAAATTGGAATGGAAGGCTGTTAGTGGTTGGTTTTACCAGCGGCCGTATCGGTGAATACAAGGCCAATCTTGCGTTACTTAAAGGCGCTTCAATGGTAGGTGTTTTTCTGGGGCGCTTCCGCAAAGAAGAACCGACTGAGTACGAAAATAACTTTGAAGAATTACTTGCCATGTACGTGGATGGCAAGATCACCCCGATTGTTACCGAGTCTTTTCCGATGCAGGATTACGTAAAGGCATTCACTGTTTTCACAGAGCGCAAAGTAATGGGCAAGGTTACCCTGGAGATGAGAGCTGAGTAGTGTGAAGTTAACTGATGACGAAATTCGCGAGCAACTGGAACAACTCAAAGTTCTGGTCGCCGAACTCAAATCCTCTAGCTCGCCACTGGCCACGACAACGGCCATAATTGATGGTCAGAAACTTGAGGTGTTTAGTAAAGTGTCTGCCAACCTTGGTGGTATTTACCGGCTTGGGCTGCAAACAACTGACCGAACTTTTCTGGTATATCAAGAAGAGCGATTCAGTTTCGCAGAAAGCTATCAACTCGCCTGCCGCATGGGCAGAGTACTTCTGACTCGTTACCACATCAGAAAAGGCGATCGTGTCGCCATATGCTCCAGAAACAATGCTGAATGGTGTCTTGCTTACATGGCCATCACACTGATTGGCGCGGTAGTCGTGCCGATGAATTCCTGGTGGGAAGGTCCTGAGATTATTTATGGTCTCGAAGACAGCGGTGCGAAGCTGCTCTTCGCCGATCCAGCCAGACTGACAAGGCTGACCCACCTCCTAGATAAAGTTGACATAGATGTCATCGTAATCAAACCAGAATCTGGTGCGGATTATCCGGAATTTTTCAGCCTGCTTGATGGGATTACAACCCTTACAGAAACAGAGTTAGAAGACTTCGCAGTAGTGCCCGAAGACAACGCTTCAATCATGTATACATCTGGTTCAACGGGAATGCCAAAAGGGGTTCTCTCTACCCATCGCAATATAATCAACGCCTTGTATACCTGGTTTTTTATCAAGCAGGTGATAGAAGCTCTCAAGCCGGAACTGGTGGAAATAAACCCAGAGTTTGAACCGGCAATACTCGCCAACGTCCCACTGTTTCATGTAACGGGAAGCCACGCGCAATTTCTGGCCAGCTTTGTTAACCGGCGCAAATTCGTGATGATGTACAAATGGGATGCGGACAAAGCGTTACAACTGATAGAGCAAGAACGTATTTCTGTATTTCATGGTGTACCCACGATGACGTGGGAAATCATGCATTCAAAAAAATTCGAAAATACTGACCTATGCAGCTTGCGTAGCGTCCAAAGTGGTGGCGCACCTCGCCCTCCAGAGCACCTGAGTCTGATAGAGAAAAAATTTCCAGCAATGGTTATTCCTGGTCTCGGCTATGGACTCACAGAAACCAATGCGATTGGCGCTATAATTTCCGGTGATTTCTACCTGGCTAAACCGCACAGCACGGGTCGCCCGACCGCACCGGTAACCGCCGTAAAAATTATAGATGAAGCGGGCTGTACCCTGGACAACGAGCAGGTGGGTGAGATTTGCATTAAAGGTCCCACTGTCATGAAGTGTTATTGGAATAAACCTGAAGCAACAACCGAGGTGATCAAGGATGGTTGGTTTCGCACTGGCGACATAGGCAAGCTGGATAGTCTTGGTTTTTTGATCATTGTTGATCGCGCCAAGGATATTGTTATTCGCGGCGGTGAAAACATCGGCTGTCCCGAAGTAGAGTATGCAATCAGCGAACACCCCGCAGTGAATGAAGTATCAGTCTATGGTGTGCCTGATGACCGGTTGGGCGAAATCCTCATAGCGTCAATCATGTTGCACACTGATGCGCAACTTGATGCAAAAGCTTTGCAATTTTTTCTGAAGGAAAAAATTGCTCAATTCAAGATCCCCGAACACGTTTATTTTCAATATGAGCGACTACCCCGAATAGCTTCGGGAAAAATAGCCAAGAAAGAAATTCGACAAGCAACAATAGCCAAGCGTGACCATTCCTGAGTCCTAACACTCCCACGGCATTCTATACTTTTTCTTGAACGCCACATTACCCTCTAAAAAAAATGCTTAAGTCGCTACTTATTGTGAACGTTATATAAATAGGGGCTCACTGAATAAGACTTTAGCGTCCCTGAAGTGATTCATATAACACACCTCGTTAGCTGGTTTTATACGGAGAGTTAATTCCTATGAAAGAGTATAATTGGGACGACATAGCTAGTAATTCAAGAGATTTCCTAGAGTCGGTGGCGCGCGCAGATGTGAACGACACAGGGCAAGTCAAGGACACAAGCTTTAAGAGTAAGCGAATAGTTGATTTACGGCGAAGGATAGAAGAGCGCATGGACGGCAAGCGAATTGAGCTTGAGTATGACTTCAATAATTTTGATGAGTTGGTAGATCACCTGCAGTAAGCTGTTGAATTTACAGCGGCCAGAAGAAAAGTAGTAACGGTAGTGATACGGTTACGATCACAATTTCCAATGGCAAACCCATCCGCCAATAATCGCGGAACTTGTAGCCCCCTGGCCCCATGATCAATGCATTATTCTGATGCCCGATAGGAGTTAGAAATGCACAGGATGCACCTACCGCTATGGCCATTAAAAATGCATCGGGATTCAACTCAAGACTTAGCGCAATATTGTAAGCAATTGGTGCCATTAAAATTGCAGTAGCTGCATTGTTCAGAACATCCGACACCGTCATCGTAATAACAAGCAGCATGGCGAGAATAAAAACCGGACTTAAATCCCCAGAAAGACTCAATATGCCATTAACCAGCAGTAGCGTAGTACCAGTATTTTCAAGCGCTGCGCCGATGGGAATCATCGCCCCCAGCAGAATAACAATGGGCCAATCTATTCCGTCGTAAAATTCTCTTATTGGCACAATATTCAGCAACGCCATAACCACTGTCACCATACCAAGTGCCAATTGGATAGAGATAAATCCTATACCCGCTGCGACTATTGCCAATACGAAAGTAACCAGAGCGGGGACTGCCTTGTTAGATTTGCCAATATCCAGCTGCCTTTCCATCAATGGATAGCAATCGAATTTTGTAATCGCCTCCTGCAAATCTTCCTTCTCACCAAGTAGCAGTAAGACATCTCCTGTCTTTATTTTAAACTCACGAAGGCGATTGCGGTGGGGTGTCCCAGATCGTGACGCAGCTAATAGGTTTACACCAAATCGACGATTGAAACGAATCTGAGATGGAGTCCTACCTACTAATATTGAATTAGCTGTCACCACAATTTCTGCAATCTGCTGATCCTCTGAGTGCAGTATTTCCTTCTTTGCATTTTCCGCTGACAACAATTGAAGTCCCTGGGCTGCCGCAAAAGTTGCCACATCATCATGAGATCCCTGAAGTAACAAAAGATCGTTAACAGAAAGTTCGTGATAATGGTGGCGAACCCCCATCTTGCGTTTTTTGTGTACCAGTGAAAGCAATTCAATCTGTTGCTCGGCTAACAGTAACCTCAATTCATCAGCAGTCTTGCCTGAGACAGCAGATTCTTTGACCACTTTTAGTTCGAACAGGTACTTTTCAACATCAAATAAGTCCAGGCCACTAGACGTTTTCCGAACTTTTACCAACTTCCAGCCGATCAGCAAGATAAACAAGATGCCAACCAGCGCTATTCCGCCCCCAACAGGTGCGAAATCGAACATACTAAAACCTTCACCCGTCATTTCCTCCCGGTAGTTGGCAATCAGAATATTAGGTGGTGTGCCAATTAATGTAACAAGCCCCCCCAATATGGAACCAAACGACAACGGCATAAGTACAGAGGCAGGTGATCTTCCGGCCTTACTGGTTGATCGGATAGCGATTGGCATTAACAGCGCTAGTGCTCCCACATTATTCATAAACATCGACAGAATAGCTGCCAGAAATGTCAAGGTAGCAATATGTAAGTAGGGCTGATCGGAAACTGGATCAATGATTTGACTGATGAATTCGATTGCACCAGATTTGGTCAATCCAAAACTAACAATAAGAACAAGAACTACCGTGATTGTTGCTGGATTTCCGAAACCTGAAAATATCTCAGCCTCGGGAATGAGGCCAAACAAGCTGGCCGCAAACAGCGCACCGAGAGAGACAATGTCAAAGCGCCACTTGCCCCAGACAAGCAATACCACAAGGGTAAGTAAAATCAATAATAATAAGAGTTGGTCTGTATTCACAATTACTACCAATCAATCAAACCAGGGCTGCCCTAATTAAGTCAACGCCCACCCTAAATTACTTTAAAATTCATCTCACCAACGTCCTGTACCGCTGCAGAAATACTATCTCCCGCTACGACTGAGGATACCCCAGCAGGCGTTCCTGTATAAATCAAATCGCCGGAAGCAAGCTCGAAAAAAGATGACAACTCGGCGATAATTTCTTCAACAGACCAGATCATATTCTCAATATTGCTCTGTTGTTTTAATTCCCCATTTACCGAAAGTTCAATGACCGAATTGCTTGGGTGTCCAATTCGGGCAACTGGATTTATTGCGGATATAGGAGCCGAACCATCAAAGCCCTTGGCTGCATCCCACGGTCTACCTGCGGATTTTGCCGCAGCTTGCAAATCGCGCCGGGTAAAATCAATGCCCACTGCATAACCATACACACAATCCAAAGCAGCTTTCGCGGCTATGTTTCTGCCGCCCTTGCCTAGCGCAATAACCAACTCAACCTCATAGTGCAAACTGTTCGTCGCCGACGGATAGGGTACATCTTTATTATCCGTAACTATTGCATCTGCTGGTTTACTAAAAAAAACTGGTGGTGCCTGTTGGGGCTCACCACCCATTTCTCGCACATGATCGGCATAGTTCTGCCCTACACAATAAATTCGGTGCACTGGAAACTTCGCACTTGTATCCAGAACCGAAACACAAGCTATTTGATTAGGTTCAAAAACGTATTCCATCGGAAAAATCTCCTATTCGACATTCAGCAAAGTCAGCAACCTAGTCCAACATTAAGATCAGCTACCGGCCATGAAGCCTGCTGTGGTAGTAAATCCAGGCCAGATAACTGCTCCACCGTTTGTAAATTACTAAGCATGTCGCAAAAAGGCTCGTGCTGCCGAACTTCTTGCCGAAAAAGAAACGCTGACAATTGCCCCTCGCCGTTTGCAACAACTTTGAAAAATTCGGAGGGCAGGTTATCCGAATTGGACGCGCCGGTTGTGAGTGGTTGAGTTACTTGGTAGATAGGGCCACTTATGACAAATAGCTCACCCTGCAATGCGGCCAATTCGTTAATAGCTTGGTCCAGCCTTGACCAAGGACCTACCCTCACCTCATTGCGCATCGGCGCCATGTTTGACACCTGGTTGAGGTCCGACCAGTAGGGCGTGCCAGCATAGCTGCTAAATGGCACTAGCCGCCCCTGGTCAGCTGGGTCAATGGCCATCTCTGTTATACGATAAGATCGATCAGGCTGGTCGGTAAGATCAGGCTGGGTAAACGTGGGTATGGAAGAACCCAGATCAACAATATCTGGACTGTAATCCAATAAATTGTCGCGCGACCATTCACGGGGCAGCAATGAGGCGACACCCACTGTACCCTCCAAAATACGATAAGCGACCCAATCAGCCAACGCGCTCTGGGGATTAATAGAAGCAACAAAAAGGTTATGAACCACCATGTCATTAGAGGCTGCTGACCCTTCAGGACAACCTGCGAGACAGTGAGAAATATGTACCGTTTGTGCTTCGATCGAAAGAACCCAAAATGCAACAATCACAAGTATCGATCTATTCAAAATCAAAATAAGCTTTCCCTCAAAATTACCAATGACTACTCCAGTTTTGCGCAATTAAAGTTGCAAGCCACGCAAAGAATCGAAAATGGGAGTCACCAACAATTACTTAGCTGTTTATTTATCCCATCGGATACAGTATTTCCTGCTGCACCGCCGCACATTGCTGCATGACCTCATCACTTAGCTTCACATCCAGTGCCGCCAATGAATCTTTTAACTGATCAGCTGTACGCGCACCAATCATGGTAGATGCGATAAAGTCAAAATTCATACTCCAGGCCACCGCCAAGGTAACGGGCGCCATCTCTGCCTGCTTGGCAATTTCCAGATACTTGGCAGTGGCCGCAATAGTCCTGTTATTCACAAAACGATCTGCCATGGCTTTTTGTCGTGGGTTCTCATCATAAAAATAATCACCGAAGCGAGTGTTTCGAGGCATTTCCTCCCCATTATACTTACCACTTAGCATCCCGCCCCCGATTGGTGAATAAGGTAAAAGTGATACCTGCTCTCTTCTACACACATTAGCCAGCTCATCCAAGAAGCGCGGATTAATTAATGAAAAATTGTTTTGAATGGATTGAAATTTGGCTAAACCTTCGTAGTCACTAACTGTATTTGCCTTGGTCAATCCATAGGCATTTTCATTAGAGGTACCTAGGTAGCGAACTTTACCCGCTTGCACCAATCTATCCATTGCCTCCATAGATTCAGCTATTGGCACCACAGTGTCGGGCCAGTGCACCTGGTATAAGTCGATGTAGTCAATCCCCAGACGCTGCAGGCTTCCCTCAACAGCCTTCTCTACGTGGTGCCGATCAATTGCTGTCAGCCCTTGACGAATTGGTGGAACAAACCAGCCTGATGCTGCGCCAGCCACCTTGGTTGCAATAATCAGTGCATCTCGATCCTGAGTTTTAATCCATTCACCAAATATTTCTTCGGTGAGCCCTGCCAATTCAGCTGTCGGCGGCACCGGATAAACTTCGGCCGTATCAAAAAAATTAATTCCCCGATCAAATGCGGCATCCAGAATGGCAAATGATTCCTTTTTGTCGCTCCAGGTACCGAAACTCATAGTACCCATGCAAATTGGGCTAACTCGCAACCCACTCGTGCCAATGTAACGATATTCCATACTGCTTCCTGTATTTTATGTTTGTTAGTTCTAAGCTAGGGGCGCGCAATTATCGCCAAGATAACCACCACCACCACAATAACTCGCATCTTGTAGTTGAATCCGAAGACCGTCCGGATCGGAAAAATACAGCTCTGGCGTGCCACCTTCTGCACCACCCCGGTTTGACATTCTCATGCTGATCCAGTGATTCAGCGGAGCCGTGTCACGCGGATTTTCCCGGGCGGTCAACCCATAGTCGGTTAGTAGGGATAAAATCCTGTCGACATCAAAATTGGCAACGCCAAAACACGTGTGATTTATGCTACCAGGACGGGTTGGTCTTCCCGCCTGGCTGCCACCGGTGTACATGAGGAACTGGATACCATCTCCCACTCCCACGATGGGAGAAGTTGGTCCCTGGTAGGCCTGGTATTGCTTACCAAACAAGGTTGTGTAAAATCCATTGGCACGGTCGCGATTGATCATAGAGTTAGTAAAGTGTGAAATATCCAGCAGCTGTATTAAACCCTCAGTAGGGGCAGTCTCGGGGTGCTCACAGACAGTGCCTGTAGGGCCTGCTCCACCACAGTGGTCATCGGACGAAAGTTGGTAGGTGAGGCCCTCTAGATCAGCGAAGAACAATTCTTCAGTACCTGTCGCTGCACCTCCAGCATCAGCAACACGATCGGTAACCCATGACAGCATGGCTCGATTCAGTGGTGGTCGGTCAAGGGCTTGGGGCGAACTCCGACTGATGCCGTGCTCAGCAAGCTGACTGCGTACCGTATCCAAGTCAAAATTTGCCACACTAAGGCCAATGTGGCTGATATTAGGTTGCTCACCTTCGGAGGTGGGGGACAATGAGAAAAACCGGGGACCCTCGCCAATACGCAAACAGACTGTGTCACCCTGCCGTGCCTGTATAGGCGCCCCAAATAGATCCTGATAGAACTTGGTTGAAGCAGCCACATCGCTGACTCTCAGGCCGAAACTGTGCAGTTTTCTTACTGCTACCGTAGACAGATTACCCTGAGCTAGTAAGTTGGGTGCGAATGCCAGTGCTGGAATGGCTTTGAGAATATCGCGCCGGCTAACTGTCATTCTGCCATTGGTAGAATCTCTTATTTTGGCTGATCCTTTCATTTTCTTGCCCTTCAAGGAATATAGGGGAGGCTATCATAGCAAGGGAGCAGCGGAATAAGAAATCTCCGGGATGACAAGGTTGCCCAGTAGTACCAGTCCCGTTTAATTAATGGCTAGAACATTTCACCAATTGCTGGGTATTTCACGCTGAGATCTGGGGTTTTGGGGATGTGCAATTGGCATCAATTCGTCTATGAAAAGTCCAGCGTTCTTGATGCCATGGATTTTCTGCAATTGCTTTGACAACTGAAAATTATCGGCGACAATATCCAACTTCTAATATTGCCTAACTTCTCGATTTTCAGTAAAGCAGCATTACTCTCGACAATCTATTGCTCGACCAGATTGTTATCTTTGTTATCGACGAACTCAGCAAGTCTGTATTTTTCACCGTGCACAATAAATATTTTGGGCGAGACAAATACGTACTTTATCTTAGTCGATTTTTTGCAGGAGCTTTAATTCGTAGGGAGCACAATTATCATCTGTGAATCCGGTTTTCATAGCGCCAACCTCATCTGGCGTAATCAATTGCAGCGCATGTATTCCATAAAGCTCTGATTCATCATATTCAATTAATTCGAAGAACACTGAGCTTACACTTACTACCACGCCGTCTTTAGCAATAACGAAAGCGCCAAATACAAAGGTCTCTACAATACCTTGTGCTTGGTAAACGCTCCCTAAGAAATTACTTAGATTATTGTGTTGATCCATTCTGACTTCCTATTACCGATGTAATTACGTCGCCCTGGCGGACGATTAAGTAACCCGGCCCTCTCATGCGCACCCGTCTGTATTATAGTAATTGTTCCAGGTTCTGGAAGCAGGTATTTACCCAATTTATATTGATTGGGTCAAAAGAACTGAATGCCGAAACTTGCGGGCGGTTGCTATATGCCTGTCTGGTTGATACAGCTATCGAATGTACCTTTCACAGCTTGTTTTCAACCGAGCCAATATCGATTAACCACTGCTCCATACCACCCAGCAAATGTGAGACCTTATCAATACCCATTTCCTGAAGCGTTTTTGCGGCCAAGGCTGATCGCCAACCCTTGTTGCAGTAAAGCACAAGCTCGCTAACTTCATCGAAACGGGGTTGGTAATAGGGACTGTCTGGATCGATCCAGAATTCAAGCATACCGCGGGGCACATGAAATGAACCGGCTATTTTACCTTCACGCTTTAATTCTCGAATATCACGCAGATCAACCAGCAGGAAACCTGGTCGTTGCAAACGGTCACTAACCTCGGCAGGAGATAGTGAACTGACCTCATTTTGCGCCTCGGCGACCAGTTCTTTAAAGCCTTTAGTTAACTTCATAGCCGCCGGCAAATTACTATGCCGAACCTTATACTTTAGTTAGTCGCCGCAGCTGCTTCCCTAGCGAAGCGTTCCTCTGCACGATGACCGGAGAGTATATATTGCATGCCATAGTTCCCCTCATGGCAAGCATATTCGAATATGGGGTCTGGGCTGTTATCAAACAGAATCTCTCTTGTGTAAGGGATAGTATAAGTCCCTGGGTCATTGGAGGTTATCTCATAACGTAGCGTGGTCTCATCCAAACGGGAGATGCGTTCTACATTAACCTTCGCAGACGAATTCGGACCATAGCCACTCTTGTCAGAGTAGTTAGTAGTTTCTATCACTAGGGTATCTCCATCCCAGTAGCCTCTGGAATCGCCATGCCATAACTTAATATTTTCATTCGCATGTGGCATCGCTACCAGAGGGATAACACGCACGTCGTGGATCATTTCCTGCACAATCACAACATGGTCTTTAGCCTGAACAATCTGCCAATAACTGTTGTAGCCGGACCCCAGATAGGGGGCACCATATGACACACAACGTTCGCTCAACGGGCGATCCAGCCAGGAATCAGCTGGATGATCTTCCCGTCGTTCACGGGCCACATTGCCCATAGCAATAGCTTCTTCGGTTCTGGGCGGATATTTACCGTTGGGCGGATCGATGATTTGAGATGTTCGGTTATGTACCGATCTGTCTGCCAACCAGGCCTGGTCGTAATTGCCAGTAGTGGGGTCATACGAATTTGTTTCCCCTGAGAAAGCCGCCGCTAACACACCATCGCCAAACAGAGCATCCCCGTCTTCATCCGCAATTTCTCTGATCCGCTGCCGTAGAAATACCATATCTTCTTCAGTGAGAATTTGTTTATCACCAAACACCTCGGGCCGCTCAACTGGGGTAAGGGTATTGTTTGACCAAACACCCTGCAGATCGGCATGCCCATCTGCAGTTCGGGGAAGTTCCCAGGAATCATTTGTTTGTGCACCCGCTGTGGTTGCAAGTAAGCAAACAATTAATGTGGACAATCTACTGTTTCCCAAATACTTCTTCATTCTCTATCTCCCGAGCGCGCACCAATTGGATGCGACGAAAAAATCAAACAGCCACTTAGAAAATCTGGGCTTACCTGCAAGTTAACGTCGTGACGACTTCACCATTGCCCCGCCGTCAGATACAACGGCGCCATAAACATTACCTGCTGCATCAACCGCAACACCTTCAGGGTTGGACCCTTCAGGATAAGCTGCTACTGTCCCATCAATGAAGTAGTCCACTATGCCATCGAGCAAACTACCGACACGAATCCCTGCGGTCCAGCCAGGGTTGCGAACTTCATCGAATTCGGACTCTGAATCGGCAACATAAATCGTGTCATCATCGGTGATATAAATACCACTGGGACGGGAAAAGGTTTTAAATTCCCCCATGTAGTTGCCACTTAGATCAAAGATTTGTAAGCGATTGTTACCGCGGTCGCCAACTATCAGCCGGTTCCTGGAATCTATATCCAGAGCATGAGGTGTTTTCACCTTACCCGGACCTGATCCCCAGCCCCCCCAGTATTTAACCATATTACCGTTTCTATCGAATTTTACGATGCGGGCTACGGTATCTGGTGTCGCATTTACATTTTGACCGTCGTGACCATCACCTACATAAATGTTGCCATCTGCATCGGTGACAATATCACAGGGTGTGTTCAGCCTTGCATCAGTGCCATCACCAGCGATTCCTGGTGTCCCAAGGGTTAATAGCACTTCCCCAGACGGGCTCAATTTATAAACAGCATGCCCCTTACCATTCGTCGTGGGGTCATCTGGATCGGGCCCCCTAGCGTCAGTGACCCAAATATTGCCATCCCGATCTACATGCAAACCATGAGGGAATAAGGTCAAACCACCGCCGATCGATGCGACTACATTACCGTTCGGGTCAATTTTTACAATGGAATCAAGGTTAGAGCCAACACAGCTATTGGAGCCACAGCGGTCAATGGCCCAAAGATGAACTCCGTCAGGGTCGATATCAACTCCTGCTGTTGAACCCCATTCACGGTCCCCTGGCAGGCTAGCCCAACCATCCACGCTACTAAAAGGATTTGGCCGCTGGTTAATCGGTTCCAGTTGCCCTAGCGCGCTAGTGCCAATGCAGCATGCCCCCAAAATCAGAAGTACTCGCGTAATTATTTGTTCAGTAGAAATCATGTCAATCAACCTTCCTGATTTAATCAGGCTCTACGGTAAAATTAAAAACAAAACGGACAAGTCTATTTAGTTTCTAATTATTTGCTAACAGCGCTTCCTTGAAACCACCTAAAAGTTCAAGGTGTCACTGTGACGTTTAAATTTTGGTAGGTAAACAGCGAACCATCACTGGCAACTCCACGCAAGACATACTCACCCGGATCCTCAAAAACCACTTCAGACACCCAGCGATTATCTGCCGGTGGTGCGGGCAAATTCCAAGGAGGTGCCCAGGGAGAATTCGCGTACATACGCGTATCCTGATACGTTTTCATTTGAATCGGCTCAAAAACCGCGCTTTTGGCAGGGCCTCGATAAACAATCCAAGAGAAACGCAAGCCAGGAACACTCTGAGCTGTCCTTGAAGAAGGTGGTTGATACAACGCATCTAGAGTCGTTGGAATCCCTCGATTTTGAGCTTCGGGAAGGTTATCAGGGTCATTAGCCCGAACCGCAAGGCTCAGCGGCTGACCGGCTCTCACTGAGCGAAAATTTTCGCCCTCAACACGCAGCTCCGGCGGAATATTGGTACGCAGCGCATCGTTCAAACTGCCATAAGCGCCGCCTACTTCGGTTGAAATCACCTGTGGATCTATACGGTAGTCAGGTGCAAGCGAACCAAAGGCACGAATAGTCTGACCACGAGTAATCAGCGTCCAAACCATTTCTGTTTCGCCGAAATCGGCGGGCACATCAACGGTAAAAAGAAACGGGTTTCGC
>Ga0302135_10000038_pt1 | contig 75807 bp, 72 predicted proteins | sample CBN3_surface_MG_FD_203119 | JGI IMG/M metagenome (GOLD analysis project Ga0302135, IMG submission 203119) | Marine microbial communities from Western Arctic Ocean, Canada - CBN3_32.1 | ecosystem: Environmental > Aquatic > Marine > Oceanic | place: Canada: Western Arctic Ocean | collected...
ATTTAACATAAATAATACTTAAATAAAATGTCCTCGTTTATACGTTTATAAAATTCTTATTTTTATCTTTAGTCAGACGATGCGGGAGATTTATTGTTCTGAAATTTATTTTTATACTAACTAATATTATGTTTATTTCTTTGATTGGATCGTCTGTAAGATTCTGGAAGTGGCTAGATTCATAGTAAAGAACAGGAGAGAAGGAGACAGATAGAAGAAAATATTTCTCAGAAAAAGTATGATGTGTATATGTGTCCTAATATAAGAATTTTTTAGAATCTTATTTTTAGAAAAATAAGCTGACAAAACTAGGTCAAATACACAAAAAAGAAAATTACTCTAATAAATAATAATTTTATATAAATATATATTTATCTTACGATGACATAAAATTTTTTTGCTGTTCCGAAACACGTAGAATAACGGAGACTATAACTACGGTATACCCGCTATATTTTTGGGAATTTTTTCGTTTCTATTCGTAGAGATATGGGCAGCCCAAAAATAAAAGTAGATGCTGAAGGCGTATTACGGCACATCATCAACGACTACGATCCAAATTTCCCGCCCGAAGAGAAATAACAGAAGTTCTCCTAATCTTTTGTAAGGTCCAAAAGCGAGATGGCCTTTTCATCGCCCACGATCTAGAATTTATCGAATCCATGGAAATTACGCACGTGGATGGCTTCGACTGCCAATTATAATTATTAGCCTGAAAATTTGTCGCGAGACATTACGTGACATTAGGATTCACTATTCGACCTTGATACAGCTTGTGAGTAAACTCTACCAGTCGAAGACAGCGTATTGACCCATGTTTTCTTGCCAAGCGGTGGCATTGAAAGTTTTCTGAATGTTTCCGCCGCTTGGCCGCATAGTTCTCGTGTTTCGACGGGTATTTTGATTACGGCTGCTGGCGGTCGTTATGCCCATAACAATACTGCAACAAGCACCCATTTCACATCAAGTGCCCCTCCGTCTTTCGGGCAAAGTGGCAGAGCGCCGCGCTCGCGCGCCGCTACCCCTCCATTCGGCCAAGCGCCGAGATATCGCGCAGGTCGAGGGCGAGGCGGATCAGCGCCGGGCCGTCCACTGCACGGGCCGCATCGTACGCGGCGGCGAAATCTTCCGTCCGCTCGACGTTGAACCCGGCAGCCCCGTAGGCCTCAGCCAGTTTGAAAAAATCTGGGTTTTCGAGCGCCACGCCGTAATCGTGGCCCGCCCCGAACGCCTTGCGCTGGTGGGCGAGGATGGTCCCGTACGCGCCGTTGTCGCAGACCAGCAGGCGCACGCGCAGGCCCAGATTGGCCATGGTCAGCAATTCCTGCCCGGTCATAAGGAAGCCACCATCGCCGACGAAGCCGATCACCTCCGCCTCGGGCACGGCCAGCGCCGCGCCCAGCGCGCCGGGCACGCCATAGCCCATGGCGCCCGAGATGGGTGCGGCCTGGCTCCAGGCTTCGCGGTAGGGAAAATAGCGCTGCGACCAACCGGAGAAGTTGCCCGCATCGGTCACTATCACGTGGGGGCCGTCGATCCGGCTCGCAACGGTCTCGACCACGCGGGCCATGTCGAGCGCGCCATGGGGTTTGACCTTGGGGTCTGCACCGACGGTGCGGAAGTCCTCGAAGGCGGCGCGCGCACCCGCCCGCCAGTCGAGCCGCGCATTGGTCGGCGCCGCGACCGAGCGGCCTAGATCGTCGAGCGCCGGCTTCGCGTCCGCGGCGATCGCCACCGTGGCGCAGGTCCGCGCGAGCACCGCCTCTTCCGTATGGATCTGGATCATCGGTGTGTCCAAATCCAGCAGCGCGCCGTCTTCGCTGGTGATGTCGTCGAGCCGGCAGCCTGCTGCGACTATCAGGTCCGCCTGCTCGACCAACTCGCGCTGGAAGGCTGCGCGGCCTAGGCCCAGATGGCCGACATAGGCCGGGTTCTCGACCGAGACCGTGTCCTGGCGCCGCCAGGCGGTGGCCAGTGCTGCGCCGGAATTCTCCGCTAGAGCGGCCAGCTCGGCGTGTGCGGCGTTCTGGCTGACCAGCTCGCCCGAGATTATCAGCGGGCGCTCAGCGCCATCGATCATGGCGGCCGCGCGCGAGATCGTATCCGCCTCGGGCGCCAGCACCGCCCGGAGTTTGGGCTCGGGGATGGGGCCGTCGCCCGCATCGCCTTGCGTCACGTCTTCGGGCAGCACCACGACCACCGGCCCGGGCCGCCCGGCGACGGCAAGCGCCAGAGCTTGGGCCGTCGCCGCCGCCACTTCGCCTGGGCTTGCCGGTTCGATCACCCCCTTCGCGACGGTGCCGAACATCGCCGTGTAATCGATCTCCTGGAAGCTCTCCGCGCCCAGCCGCTTGCTCGGCACCTGGCCGATGAACAGCACCAGCGGGGTCGAATCCTGGGCCGCCGTATGGATTCCGATTGCACCGTTGGTCGCCCCCGGGCCGCGAGTGACGAAGGCGATGCCCGGCGTGCGCGTCAGCTTGCCCCAGGCTTCCGCTGCGTAGGTGCTGCCCGATTCATGGCGATTGACGACGAAGCGGATGCGCTCGCGTTGCTTGCGCAAGGCCTCGATCACGCTCAAATAGCTCTCGCCCGGCACGCCGAAGCAGACGCTCACCCCGTGGGCGACCAAGGTCTCGACCAGTGCATCACCCCCGTTCATGGAAACTCATGCCTCATGCGACCCCGCCGCCGTTCGCCCCTTCCGGCGCACAAGCGTTTAGACCAATGCGTCGCCGCCGCTCATGCCTGCCGCCTTGCGCGATCGGCCGGCATCCGGCTAGCCGGCACCCGGCTCTGGCCGGCGTCACGCGATCTCGAAGATGCCATCGACCTCGACGGTGCAGTCGAGTGGCAGCACGTTGACCGCTACGGCGGTGCGCGCGTGGCGCCCGGCGTCGCCGAACACGTTGACCATCAAATCCGAGGCGCCGTTGATCACCTTCGGCTGGTCGGTGAAATTGGACATGCTAGCGACGAAGCCGCCGAGCCGGACGACCCGGACCACCCGGTCGAGGTCGCCCTCGCAGGCCACGCGCAATTGCGCCAGCAGGCCGACGCCGCATAGCTGGGCGGCCTCCTGACCTTCTTCGAGGGTGCGCTCCGCGCCGACCTTGCCGGTGTGTGAGATGGAGCCGTCGCGCATCGGTATCTGGCCCGAGACGAAGACGAGATTTCCCGTGCGTACGAAGGGCACGTAGCTGGCCACCGGCTTTGCTGGGGTGGGCAGCTCGATGCCGAGTTCGGCGAGCCGCGCGTCGATCTTGCCTGCCATGATGGTCTCCCTTAATTTGCCTCGGTACGTGGCCGCCAGGTTCTTGATCATAGCGGCGTGCGCGCGGCTTCGCGAGGGGCCCGCGCAAGCCCGCGAACGGCATGACAGCGTCTCTCCTCCGTTCCATTCGAATGGTTAGAGCAGACTGAGTTGTTTAATATTCTCAGATAGGTATGCCCTAGAATGAAGTGGAAAACTGCCACGGTCTGGCTGTCGAAATTAGCCAGTTGAGACTATTGGTCGGTTCCCATGATTTTGTCTCTGTTCTTTAGTCTCCGCTGATCGGCAAACCTGCCAAAGCCCCCGGAACCGGGGGCTTTGGGCTCGTTTCCAGTCTGGCTTTGGGTTTGCAGCAGTAAGAATGGTGGGCCCGGCAGGACTCGAACCTGCAACACGACCGTTATGAGCGGTCAGTTCTAACCAGTTGAACTACGGGCCCACCGTGACGGGCGCAAGGTTACATGAGCCCCCGCCGTCTCAAAAGGTTATTGGGCAGTTTGCGTTATTTCTCAATGCAGGCGCGCGCCGTCGGGCACCACCCGCTCAGGCGTGATCAGCACCACGGCGCCCTCGGCGTTGGCAAAGCCCAGCACCAGGCACTGGCTCATGAACGGGCCGATCTGCTTTTCCGGGAAATTTACCACCGCGCAGACCTGGCGGCCGACCAGAGCATCCGGCTCGAAATACCGGGTGATCTGGGCCGAGCTCTTAAGCTCACCGATCTCGGGGCCGAAATCGATCCACAGCTTCACCGCCGGGGTCCGCGCCTCGGGAAACGGCTCGGCGCGGCGCACAGTGCCAGCCCGGACATCAACCCGGGCGAAGTCGTCATAAGCGATGGTCATGGCGTTTCCTGAATGCATCGTTAATCATTTTCGGTGTGGCTTTGAGCGAGAATGCCACAATAGCGCTTGCCCTTCACCTTTGTGGCGTCTCGTTTGCCAAGGCGACGGCTTGTTTCCCTTTTAGGCACCGTCCTCTGCGAGACAGTTGCCCAGGTAAACAGGCCGTCACGAAGCGTGGCCGCGTTCAAGTCTCGAGACGGGGGCGCACGTTACGCGATCGGCTGGGTAGCGCTCTCCAACCAGCGGGCGGTTGCGTCGTCGAGCCGGGACCCGAGCGTCTCGTGTACCCGGGCGTGATAGGCGTTGAGCCATGCGCGTTCAGTGGGGTCGAGCAGGGCAGGCTCGATCAGCTTGCGGTCGATCGGCGCCAGCGTCAGGGTCTCGAAAGCCAAAAGCGGCTTTTCCGCGCCTTGGGGGGCCTCGGCCTCGATCACCGTGACCAGGTTTTCGATGCGGATGCCGTAAGCCCCGGTTTTATAGTAACCGGGTTCGTTCGAGACGATCATGCCGGGCTCAAACGCGACCGTGCTGGCCATCTTCGAGATCCGTTGCGGCCCTTCGTGAACCCCCAGGTAGCTGCCCACGCCGTGGCCCGTGCCGTGGTCGTAATCGAGCCCCGCCTGCCACAGGAACTGGCGCGCCATCGGATCGAGCTGGCTGCCCGTGGTGCCCTTGGGAAAGAGTGTCGTGGCCATCGCGATGTGGCCCTTGAGCACGAGAGTGAAGTGCACCCGCTGCTCGGGCGTAATGGTCGTAAAACCGACCGTACGGGTTACGTCAGTCGTGCCGTCGAGATACTGGCCGCCGGAATCGACAAGATAGACCTCGTCCGCTCTGATCGGCTTGTCGCTCTCGGGCGTCGCGCGGTAATGCACGATGGCGCCATGCTCGCCGGCGCCCGAGATGGTCTCGAAGCTCGGGCCGCGGTAGTGCTCGCCGCCCTCGCGATAGGACGCAAGCCGGTCGATGGCGTCGAGCTCGCTCACCCCGCCATTGCGCACCGCACCGTCGAGCCAGCAGAGAAACCGTGTCAGCGCCGCGCCGTCCCGTTCGTGCGCGGCTTTCGTTCCCGCAATCTCTGCCGGGTTCTTGCGCGCCTTGGGCGCCTGGCAGGGATCGTCGCACTCGACGAGGGTCGCGCCCGCGTCGCGCAGCCGCGTTGCAATCCAGCTTGGCGCCGAGCCTGGGTCGTGCCCAACCCGCTTGGCGGTCTCGCCCAACGCGTCGAGGGCCGCACCCAGCGTGTCGGGCGCGTGTAGCGTCACTTCATTTCCCAGCACCTCCGCCGTGCCGGGCAGCAGCTTGCGCGGATCGATGAACAGGTCGGCTTCACCCGAGGCGTGGAGCAGGGCGAAGCAGAGCGGCAGGGGCGAACAGGGCACGTCCGCGCCCCTAATGTTGAGCAGCCAGGCGATTGAATCGGGCGCGCTCAACACCATTGCATCGGTCGCGTCCTTGGTCAGTGTCGCGCCCAGTTCGGCGCGCTTCTCCGCCGAGGGTTGGCCGGAAAACGCGATATCGTGCGCCGCGACCGCGCCGACCGGGCGAGGCGGCTGGCCGTCCCAGATCGCGTCGATTGGATTATCGTCGAGCGCGACCAGTTCTGCGCCCGCCTTGGTGCAGGCCGCCTCAAGCCGCGCCGCCTCGCGCGGCGTGTGCAGCCAGGGATCGAAGCCGAGCCGGGAGCCCTTGGCCAGGTGCCCGGCCAGCCAATCCGCCGCCGGTTCCTCGATCAGGTGGTGGCGCGACCAGGCCTTGGTGTTGACCTGTTGCTCGGCCTGCAGGGTATAGCGGCCGTCGACAAAGATCGCCGCCTCCTGGTGCAAGACGGCGGCAAACCCCGCGGAGCCCGCGAAAGCGGAAATCCAGGTGAGGCGTTCGTTGCGCCGGGCGACATACTCGCCGTGATGCTCGTCGCCTACCTGCACGACGAACCCGGCAAGCTCGCGCTTTACCAGCTCGGCGCGAAGCGCTGCGAGCCGTGCCGAATGGCCCGTGCGCTCGCCCAGTCCGTCGTCCGATCCCGCCACGATGCGCGCCTTGATCGCCCCAAGCGCTGCGGCCAGTCCGGGCGTTGGTTCGGGGGCAACGAGGCGCATCCAGCCGTCGGGCTCGACGCCCTCGGGCGCCGCGCAAACGCCGGCGACCAGCGCCTCGATCTCGCCCGCGCCATAAGGCGAACCGGCCGCCTTGAGCAGGGCGCTTAGCCCGTCTGTCGCGTCCGCTTCTGTTGCTTTAGTCATGGCTGCGACCATACGCTAGCCGCCGGAGTCGCGCCAGACGATCCGTGCCAGAGGCTCCATAACCCAGACACGGCCGCCAGGAAAGCCATGACCAGCGTCCCCCTTGTCGTTGCCCAGCTCACCGACTGCCACCTCGCCGACGAGCTCGGGGCGGCGCTCATGGGCGTCGTTCCCGACGCGACGTTCGCCGCCGTGCTGTCCGATCTCGGGACGGCGCACCCGACGCCCGAATTCGTGCTCGCCACGGGCGAACTCTACCAAACCGCGAGCGACGCGTCTTACGCTCGCCTGGCCGAGGGTCTGCGCGGCCTCGATCTCCCGGTCCATTGCCTGCTCGGCAACCACGACGACCCCGCGACGATGGCTCGGGCTCTCGCCGGCGGCGCGATCACCACGGATTTTGCTGTCGATGTGGATGCGTGGCGGATCGTGCTCCTCGATTCTCATTTCCCCGGCTCCCACGCGGGCAGGTTGGGGGCGGAGCAACTCGCCCGTTTCGACGCGGCGCTGGCCTCCGCGCGCGGCCGTTTCGCGCTGGTAGCGCTCCATCATCCGCCCGTCGAGATCGCCAGCCCCTGGATGGATGCTATGGGGCAGCTCGATGCGGTGGATTTCTTCGCTGTGCTCGAGCGCCATGAAAATGTGTGGATGGTGATCTGGGGCCATATCCATCAGCCCTTCGAAGAATTCGGCAGCGGTGTCCGCCTGCTGGGCACACCCTCGACGAGCCGCCAGTTCCGCCCCAAAACAGAAACACCGGTCATGAACGATGAGCCGCCCGCCTGGCGGCGTCTCCTGCTTTACAGCGACGGCAGCGTGGGGACACAGCTCCATTGGGTCAAGGGGCTGGCGCCCGTCGCAGAATTTTAGGACCCGGGATAACTTCAATTTTTCAAGCCCGCGCCGGCCGTGGACGCGGCCCTTAAATAAAATTCGGCGGGCCGCCGCTTATGCGGTGTGAGTCTGCGCGGCGCTTGGGCGCGCCAAAGTTTAGCGCAGGATCAGCGTGCTCCAGGGGCCGAGCCGGACGCGACTCTCCAGTACCCGGCCCGCCTGGCGATAGGCGGCCAGCACGCTCGTCTCCTGGCGCACCAGCAGGCCCGACAGAACGATCCGCCCGCCCGGCGCCAGCGTCCGTGGCATGAGTGCCCGTGAGATCGGCACGGCGAGGCGGCGCAAGGGTGGGGCGAGAATGTTCGCACAGATCAGGTCGAACGGGGCGCGCTCGGCAATCTCCCTGTGCTCGAGCCCGTCCGCCGTCACTGCGCGGACCAGAGAGCCGACGCCGTTGGTCCGGGCATTCTCGCGCGCGATCCGCACCGCCAGCGGGTCGATGTCGCCGGCCAGGGTCGGCGTTCGCCAAAGCTTCGCCATGGCGATGGCGAGCACGCCCGTTCCCGTGCCCAGGTCGAGCGGGCGGTGAAACTCCGGGCGCTTCGCCAGCCGGTGGAGCGCCAGCAGGCAGCCGGTGGTCGATTCGTGATGCCCGGTGCCGAACGCGGGGCCAGCATCGATGGTCAGGCTGAGCGCGGCGCCGGGCACGGCCTCGGCGTAGCTCGCGCGGATCGCAAAGCGCCCGGCGCGTACCGGGGCGAAATCGCGCTGGGTTTCGGCTACCCAATCCCGTTCGGCCAGGACGGAAACCTCGATTTCAGTTGTCGCAAGGCCGAGCTTTATAGCCAGCGCGGGCGCCTCGGGGGCGGTGGAATAGAGCGCCTCGACGACGCACAAATCGTCCGCGCGGGGCTCGATTTCCTCGCCCGGCTCCGCCTCGAACACCGAAAGCGCAAGGGCGCCGGGCTCGAGCAACGCCTCGATCGCGGCGGCCGCATGGTGCGGCACGGTTGCCGCAACGCGCCATAGGGGAGAAGCGCCGTCAGGTAGGCTCGACAAAACTGTCGATCACCTTTTTGCGCCCCGCCTTCTCGAACTCGATATCGAGCTTGTTGCCGTCGACCGCGAGAACCTTGCCGTAGCCGAATTTCTGGTGAAACACCCGCGCGCCGGCCGGAAACGGCGTCTCGGGCCCGGCCCGGGGCGGGGTCTGGAAGCTGGCGCCTTCCAACGTCGGCAGTGCGCGTCGGCGGGCAGTCCGGCGTGGCCGCGGATCAGAAAAGCCGCCCAGCACCGAAGGGCCCTCGTCGCGCCGGCCCCGCTCCGCCGGGGCCGCGTTGGCGGGAAAGCCGTCGGCGGCGTGATATTCTACATGCTCGGGCGGCAATTCCTCGATGAAGCGCGACGGCATGTTCGAAAGCCACTGGTTATGCACCAGCCGGTTAGCGACCCACAGCACATGGGCGTTCTGGGCCGCGCGGGTCAGCCCGACATAGGCGAGCCGGCGTTCCTCTTCCAGCCCGGCGGCGCCCGCCTCGTCGAGATGAAGCGGGTGGGGAAACACCCCTTCCTCCCAGCCGGGCAGGAACACGGTGTCGAATTCCAGCCCCTTGGCCGCGTGCAGCGTCATGACGTTAACCATGTCGTCGTCGCGGTTATCCGCCAGCTCCATGACCAGGCTGACATGCTCGAGGAAGCTGATGAGGTCGTCGAATTCCTCGAGCGCCAGGATCAGCTCCTTGAGGTTTTCCAGCCGGCCCGGCGCCTGGACCGACTTGTCCGCCTGCCACATCGCGGTGTAGCCGGATTCGTCGAGCACGGTCTCGATCACCCCGGGATGGGGCGCCTCGGCGAGCAGCGCACGCCAGCGCGCGAAGCTCTCGATCAGCTCGGCCAGTGCGCGCCGCGCCGAGGGGCGCAATTCGTCGGTCTCCGCCACCAGGGCGGCGGCCGCGCCCAGCGAGATGCCCTGGCGCCGCGCGGTCTGGTGGATCACCTGGAGCGCCGCGTTGCCTAAGCCCCGCTTGGGCAGGTTGACGATGCGCTCGAAGGCGAGCCCGTCGTCGGGCTGCATCAGCATCCGGATATAGGCGACGGCGTCGCGGATTTCCTGGCGCTCATAGAAGCGTAATCCCCCGACCACCCGGTAGGGCAGGCCGATCTCGAGAAAGCGCTCCTCGAAAGGGCGGGTCTGGTGGCTTGCGCGGACCAGGATCGCGACTTCGCGGAGCACATGGCCCTTGCGCCGGGCCGCCTCGATCTGCTCGCCCACATGGCGGGCTTCTTCGCGGCCGTCCCACAGCCCCATGACCGTGACCTTCTCGCCCTCGACGCCCTCGGTCCACAGCGTCTTGCCGAGGCGTCCTTCGTTCTTGGCGATCAGGCCCGAGGCCGCACCCAGGATATGGCCCGTCGAGCGGTAGTTACGCTCCAACCGGATGACCTGCGCGCCGGGAAAATCCTTCTCGAAGCGCAGGATGTTGGCGACCTCCGCGCCGCGCCAGCCGTAGATCGACTGATCGTCGTCGCCCACGCAGCATAGGTTGCGGTGGCCCTGGGCGAGCAGACGCAACCACAGATATTGCGCGACGTTGGCGTCCTGGTACTCGTCGACCAAGATGTATTTGAAGCGCTCCTGGTACTCCGCGGCGACATCCGGGTTCTTGGTAAACAGTGTCAGGTTGTGGAGCAGCAAATCGCCGAAGTCGGCGGTGTTCAGGGTCAGTTGACGGGCCTGGTATTCACGGTAGAGCTCGACCGCGCGGCCTTGCGCGAATTCGCTGTCGTATTCCGCTTCTGCCTTTTCGGGCGTCAGCCCGCGGTCCTTCCAGCGCTGAATCAGGGTCGAGAGCGCACGTGCCGGCCAGCGCTTTTCGTCGATGTTGGCCGCGGCAAGCACCTGCTTGAGCAGGCGGACCTGGTCGTCCATGTCGATGATGGTGTAGTTCGATTTCAGCCCGACCAGCTCGGCGTGGCGGCGCAGGATGCGCGCGGCCATGGCGTGGAAGGTGCCGAGCCACAGCCCCTCGGCGGGGTGGCCAGTCAGGCGCTCGACCCGTTCGACCATCTCGCGCGCCGCCTTGTTGGTAAAGGTCACGGAGAGCACCTGGCTGGGCCAGGCGGCGCCGCTCGCGAGCAGGTAGGCGAGACGGGTGGTCAGCACCCGGGTCTTGCCCGTGCCGGCGCCGGCGAGCACGAGAACCGGGCCGTCGAGTGCCTCGACGGCGGCGCGTTGCTCCGGGTTGAGGCCATCGAGATAGCTGGTGCTTGGGGCGGAGGGGCGGGGGATCACTGGCGCGCCGGGGGCGGCATCGGCGGGCGAAGTTGCGGGCCGGACCGGCGCGGCGGGCTCGCCGAGCTGGGAGAGGTCGAAGGGATCGCTCATGACGTGGCGCTCGCCGCGCTCAGTTGCATTGGCCGATCGAGCCCTCGCGGCAGACGCGGACCCCGTCGATCCAGGTGGCGCCCGTCAGGTCGGCGTTGAGGAAGTCGGCGGCGTTCATGCGAGCGCCGGTGAAATCGGCACCCTGCAGCGCCGCCTTGTAAAACCGCGCCTGGCGCAGATCGGCGTTGACGAACGAGGCGCCGGTCAGCGACGCGCGGGTGAAGTCGGCGTTCAGCAAATTTGCCTCGTCGAACACGGCGCCGTCGGCTTGCGCGCCGTAAAAGCCCGCGCGCCGACCATCCGCGCCGGTCAGGTCGGCGCCGCTCAGGTTGGAGTTGGCGAGGCTCGCGCCCTTCAGCTTTGCGCCAACCAGGTTCTCGCCGCTCAGGTTTCGTTCGTTCAACGCGCAGCGTTCCCACGCCATGCCGGGGCCGGCGGCGTCGGAGCAGGCGGCTTGCGCTGCGCCGGGCAGGGTGAGGAACGCCACGCCCGCGAGGGGAAGCGCGAGGGCAATGGCCACCGAGGTTCGCAAGATCATGATCTAGATGTAGCAAGCGGGAGAGCAAGCGCAAAGGCTTTTGCGGACCGGAGTGCGGAAAACACCCGAAAACCGGGCCTCTTGGCGCTTGACGGACGGTTCCGGGCGGCCATGATGCGACGACCAACCGGAACCGATTCGGAGCTGACCATGCGCGGGCTGATGCAGGACTGGCCGCTGCGTCTTTCGACGCTGCTCGATAACGCTGCCCGCTGGCATGCGGACGTCGAGATCGTCTCCCGGCTCGACGATGGGCCGCTTCACCGCACGAACTGGGGCGAAATCGAAATCCGTGCGCGGCGGCTTGCGGGCGCGCTCGGCCGGCTCGGCGTCAAGCCCGGCGAGCGGGTCGCGACGCTCGCCTGGAACAGCCACCGCCATCTCGAACTGTTCTTCGCCCTGCCCGGCGCCGGCGCCATCTGCCACACGGTCAACCCGCGCCTTGGCGACGAGGAGATGGCCTACATCTTCAACCACGCGGGCGATCGCACGGTGTTCGTCGACGCCGAATTTCTGCCCCGCCTCGAGGCCATCGCGCCACAACTCAAAACCGTCCGGCGTCTCGTCGTACTGACCGACGATCCGCCGCCCGCCACCGGGTTTGCCGAGACCCTGGCTTACGAGGCGCTGATCGACGCCTCGCCCGCGCCGGCGCCCTGGGCGGAGCCCGACGAGCTCGACGCTGCCGCGCTTTGCTACACCTCCGGAACGACGGGCCGGCCCAAGGGCGTGCTCTACAGCCACCGCGGTCTCGTGCTCCACGCCTTCTCCCAGTGCCAAGCCGACAATATGGGCCTGTCGAGCCGCTCGGTCATGCTGCCCGCCGTGGGCATGTTCCACGCCAACGGCTGGGGCATCGCCCACGCCGCGGCGATGAGCGGAGCCAAGCTCGTCCTCCCCGGCCGCGCGCTCGACGGCGCCTCTCTATTCGACCTGATGGAACGCGAAGCGGTCAATTACGCCGCCGGGGTGCCCACCGTCTGGCTCAGTTTCCTCGCCCATCTCGACGAGAGCCGGCAACGGTCGAAATATCTCGAGCGCCTGTTCGTCGGCGGCTCGGCCATGGCGCGCGCCACCATGCGCCGCTTCGAGGCCGAATTTGGCGTCTCCATCCTGCATGGCTGGGGCATGACCGAGATCGGCCCGGTGGCAAACTCCGCGCGGATCAAACACAAGCACGCCACGCTTCCCCTCGAGGAGCAGCTCGACTGGAAGTCGACCCAGGGGCGCGCCATCTACGGTGTCGAGATGCGTGTGATCGACGACGACGGCGTCGAGCTGGCACGCGACGGTGAAGTCCCCGGCCATATTCAGGTTCGCGGGCCGTGGGTCACCGAGCGTTATTTTCCCGGCGACGGCGCGACCGTCAACGACGCGGACGGCTGGTTCGATACCGCCGACATTGGCACCCTCGACGCAGACGGCTACCTCCGCCTGACCGACCGCGACAAGGATCTCATCAAGTCGGGGGGCGAATGGATCAGCTCCATCGACCTCGAAAACGCGGCGCTGCAGCATCCCGGCGTCGCCGAGGCTGCGGCGATCGCCGTTGCCCACCCGAAGTGGGACGAGCGCCCGCTTCTCGTCGTGGTCAAGGCGGCGGGCGCCCAGGTTGACGCGGCTTCCGTCCTCGATCACCTGCGCCCCCATTTCGCGAAATGGCAATTGCCCGACGAGGTGGTCTTTGCCGCCGACCTGCCGCACACCGCGACGGGCAAGATTTCCAAGCGCCATTTGCGCGAGCGCTTCAAGGACCATGTCTGGGAGCCCAAACCGAAAACCGGAAAGATTTGACATGCAGCTCTACAACGACGCGACCTCGCCCTTCGGACGCAAGATCCTGGTTGCCGCGGCCGAGCGCGCCATCGCCCTCGACGAGGTCATCATCGACGTCTATTCGCCGGGCCCGCTCGATGACCACAACCCGCTGCGCCAGACCCCCACGCTGGTCACCGACGAGGGCGAAGCGCTCTATGACAGCGACGTGATTCTGCTCTATCTCGACACCACCCATGACGGCGCACCGCTCGTGCCCGACGAGGATTGCTGGGCGGTCCTCACCCGGACCTCGCTTGGCAACGGCCTGATCGAGGCGGTGCTAAACCGGATCATGGAGATCAAACGCGTCGACGGCGAGCAAAGCCCCGGGTTCATCGCCAAGATGGAAGAGCGCCTCGCCCGCACGCTTGTCCGGCTCGAAGAGGTTGCGGGCTTGCTCTCGGTCGACGTGCTGCGCGCCGACGACATCACCATCGCCTGCGCACTGGAATACACCGATTTCCGTTTTTCGGAAGCTTGGCGAAACGACTGCCCGACCCTGGCCGCCTGGCTCGAAGCCATCGCTGCCCGCCCGAGCATGACCGTGAGCGTGCCGACCCGCGCGGTCACCACCGCTTGAGGAGGTCTGGGCCGCCTTAGTGGGACGAATCCGCGAAGAACTCCAGCAGCGTCGCCGTGAATTCTTCGGGCGCGTCCTGCTGCACCCAGTGGGACGCGCCGTCGATCGCTTTGAAAACGGCGCCGGGTATCTCTTGAGCAAGTTGCCGGCCGTCTTCCGATTTCTGCCAAGGGTCATCCATGCCCCACAGGATCATCGTCGGGGCCGCGATGTCTGCGTGGCGATCGACCAGCGCCATGGTCTGGTTCGCATTGAGCGCCGAAGCGTTTCGAAGCAGGCTCAACTTCCCTTCTTCGCTGGCCCAAGGAGCAATAATGCCTTGCCGGAACTCGGGCGTAAGTCGGCTGTGGTTAGAAAGCCCTGCGGCCAAACTCTCTTCGAGCGCCTGTACCAGGTCCGCGATGGGGCGGGGCTTCCAACGCAAAGGATGACCAAAGTCGAGCATGTCATCGTCAAAGCGGTCGTAGCAGACCGAATTGGAAATGACGAGCCGGTGGACCCGTTCCCGATGCTCGATCGCCAGAATAAGGGCGACGGCGCCTCCCGTGTCATGACCCACCACCTCCACGCGCTCAAGTTCAAGGGCCTCGAGTAGGGCGATGATCATGCGCGACTGGTCTTGAAAGGAACGGTCGAAACGATCTCGGCGATCTGACCAGCCATGGCCCAAAAAGTCTGGGGCAAGCACCCGGTAACCCGAACGCACGAGTGGCGGGATGATCGAATGGTATAGGTACCCCCAGGTCGGGATTCCGTGCATCAGCAGGATTGTGCCGCGTCGAGCCTCGCCGGCGTCAATATAGCGAATCGTGACGTCGATATGGGTCGCCGCAGGCGCCCTCAGCACGATTTCTTGCTGGGAAGACCTAAATTCTTCCCACGTGCTCCAACCGTCCGATACAGGGTTCATATTTTCATCCGTCGATTCCCTTGCCGAACCACAAGCAGCCCCTTGGGTATAAGATTCCGTTAGCTGATGCCCGAGGTGTCGTGCTCGCTGTAGAGCGCCTGGGCGCCCAGCGCCTGGATGTCGTCGGTCTTGAGCACGATGGAGGGGTCGTTCATTTCGACCCAGCCGAGATAGGGCTCCTGGATCGAATAGCCGATCATGCGGGCGAGGTCTTCGGGCAGGGTCTTAGCGATTTCCGGCGGCACCACGAGGTACATGTTCTCTTCCTGGCGCAGCCAGCCCAGCGCGTATTCGACCAGCACGCCAACCCGGTATTCGTCCTTGGTCGTGTTCGCACCCCCGCCATGCAGGGTCGAGCCCAGATAGCACATCACCGAGCCCTGGGGCATGACAGAGATCGCGATTTCCTCCTCGGTGGCTTCGCGCTCCGCGTTCCACAGGTGGCTGTAGGGAACCACCTGGGTCGCCCCGTTGGTCGCCGTGTATTCGGTGACTGCCCAGAACATGTTGAAGATCAACTCCTCGCCGTCCTTGGGGTAGGTCTTGGTGCCGATGGCGTAGGGATTATCGTCCCGGTGTAGCCATTGGGCGGCCTCGCCCGGCCCGATGCGCACGCCGTGGGAGCAGCCCAACTGGATATGGTCGCAGCGATCGCCCAGGATCCGATTGGCGGTCTCCACCATGGTTGGATTCATCACCAGCTCGCCATAGGCCTTCGATTTGGCGACCAGCGCCGAGAATCTCTGGGTTTTGAAGCCGGTATAGACGTCGCTCCCGCTCGGGATTCTGTCGAACCAGGGATCGAACTCTTCGAGCATCCACTCCATGTGGGGTTTGGGCACTAGGTTCTCGACGATGCAGCAGCCCGTCTCCTTGAGCTGCACGTGAACCTCCTCGGGCGTCGATGTGTTCGGGATTGTGGGAACGGTGGCTCTTGCCATAGCTCGATGCTCCTGTTGCTCTCGGTCCACCCATGTGGCCGCAGTCTCCGTCCACGATCAGTGGCTTGTCAACAACGGGTCGGACGATTGAGCGCATCGAAAATAGAAAATCGCGGACCGCCAGGTCCGCTGGCGTGAGCGAAACAACGGAGCGGTTCCACCGTAACTCGGAACCGCTCCGGCGCTGCTAGCGAATGCCTGCGGCGTCCGTCGAGCTGAAGAGCTTCTGGGCGGCCAACGCTTGATAGTCGTCGGTCTCGAGCGTGATATGCGGATCGTTCATCTCGACCCAGCCCAGATAGGGCTCCTGGATCGAATAGCCGATCATCTTCGCGAGATCGTCGGGCAGGGTCTTGGCTATTTCCGGCGGCACCACGAGATACTGGTTCTCCTCCTGGCGTAGCCAGCCGAGCGAATATTCGACCAACGAGCCGACCCGGAACTCATCCTTGGTCGTGTTGTTCCCACCGCCATGAAAGCATGATCCCAGGAAGCACATTACCGAGCCCTGGGGCATGACCGCGATGGCGGTCTCCTCCTCGGCCGGCTCGCGGTCGGCCTCCCACAGGTGGCTGTAGGGCACCGCCTGGGTTGCGCCGTTGGTCGCGGTGTATTCGGTGGTCGCCCAGAACATGTTGAAGATCAGCTCTTCGCCGTTCTTGGGGTAGGTCTTGGGATAGTGGCTGTAGAGCGTGTCGTCGCGATGCAGCAACTGGCCGGTTTCGCCCGGCGCGATACGCACGCAATGGGAACAGCCAAGCTGGATCGTATCGCAGCGCTCGCCCAGGATCAGGTTGGCGGTGGCCACCATGGTCGGGTTCATCACCAGCTCGCCATAGGCCTTTGACTTGGCCACCAGCGACGAAACCCGCTGGGTCTTGAAGCCGGTGAAGTCGTCGGTCCCGACCGGGGTTTTTTCGAACCAGGGGTCGAGCTCTTCGAGCATCCGCTCCATGTGCGATTTGGGCACCAGGTTTTCGATGATGCAGCAGCCAGTCTCCTTGAGCTGCGCGTGAACCTCCTCGGGTGTGGAGGTGTTGGGGATCGTGGGGACGGTGGCTTTTGCCATGATTCGCTGCTCCTTTTCTCTCGGTCTTGTGTGCGGCCTCTCGGCCCTAGGTTTCGGTAGCAGATTTTGGCACGGCGGGGGAGGGGCCGTTGATCTCCTTGATCACGCCTTCGGCGAATTCGTTCAGCATGGCTAGTTCCTGCCCTTGGTGAAAGTAGCCGATATGGTGCCAGAGGAAAAATTCTTCCACGCCATAACGCTCCGCGACGGATGCCACGTGATCGAGCACCTCCTGGCGTGAGCCCTTGAAGACCCGGCCCATGGGCACGTGGTAGGGCGGTGCGTTGTAGGCGAAGTTGAACAGCTCCTCGAAGCCGGCATAGATGTCGGCGGTCTCCGCCGTATCGCGCCCCATGGTCAGGTGCGCGCCGATCGCGACGGCATCGCCCGTCGAGGGATTGCGCCCCGCTTTGGCGGCCTCCTCCATATAGGCGTCCATCATGATCTGGATGTATTCCTCCTTTTCGGGCGAAACCATGCACAGCATCTTGCCGCCCTCGCGGGCCCAGAACTTCACGGTCTCAACGGAAAAGGAGAACGGCGCGTAAACTGGCGGATGGGGTTGCTGGAGCGGGCGGGGCACGATGCCGATTTCCGTGAGCTTGCCGTCCGCACCGACGCCGCGGCCCCACGCCTTGGTTGGGTTGAAATCCCACTCGACGGGCTGGGGCACCTTCCAGAACTCGCCGTCGTAATGCACCGTATCGTTCGTCCACAGCGCCTTGATAATCTCCCAGCCCTCGGCGAAGGCCGCGCGGTTGCGTCTGTCGTGCTCCGATTTGTCGGATTCCGTCGACATCAACCCCAGCTGCTGGCCGAAGGTCGCGGTCCAGCGCGGGGTGTTGCCTCGGGTAAAGCCCGCAAACGCCCGCCCGCCCGTGAAATGATCGAGCATGGCGATATCTTCGGCGAGCTTGATCGGATTGACGCAAGGGATGTTCATGCCGATCTGGCCGACCCGCATCGTCTTGGTGTGCTGGGCGACGAAATAATCCCACATCAACGGGTTGGTAGTGGTCTCGATACCCTCGATCTGCATGTGCTGCTCGGTCATGGCGAAGGCGTCGAAGCCGACGCTTTCCGCGAACTGCACCTGCTCCTTGAGCCGCGCCATCAGGATCTGGAAGCGCGCCGGGTCCGAGCCCGCGAGGCCGACCTCTTCGCCCCGCCCGCGCATATAGGGGATCGCCAGAATGCCAAATCGCATGATGTCCTCCTTGGGTGCCTCGTCAGTCTGCCGCGAGGCCGCGCAGGATGAAGCGCGTCAGAAGATCGCGCACCTCGTCCTCGCCATGGCACCCGATGTTCCAGTGGTGCAGCGCCCAGGCGATGCACATGAAGTAGGCGAGGTTCGCGGCCAGGTCGGCGTTTGCGACCTCGAATTCTCCGCTGTCCCGGCCCGAACGGATGATCTCTTCCCACAGTGCCGTGAAATCACGCTCGATGGCGAAGATTTTTTCTCGGTTGTCGGGCAAAAGCGAGCGGGTCTCGCGATAGACCAGGTTGATGTATTTGCGGTTCCGCCCGACGTAACGGACATAGTTCTCAACCGCGCCACTCAACTCACCGGCTCGAACGCGCCGCTCTCGGGTTCGGCGCTCAGCAGCGCGCCGGTCGCGATATCGAAATAGGCCCCGTGCAGGGTGAGCGTGCGGTTGGCGACGCGCTCCTTGATGAAGGAAAAGCTCGTGAGGTTCTTGATCGAGAGGCGAATGCCGGCATGCTCCAGCGCCCGCTGGCGGCCCTCTGCATCGCTGCCGTCGCCCGCCGCTTGCAGCGCTTCCGCGCGCACGCTGTTGAGGATCGAGAGCCAGGGGGCGATGAAGACTTGGTCGCCGCTGTGCGTGTGCCGCTCGTCGAGAAACGCGGCAATGCCGCCACAGCGCGCGTGACCGAGCACGACGATGTGCTCCACGTTCAGGCCCTTCACGGCGAATTCCAGCGCTGCGCTGGTGCCGTGAAAGCTGCCGTGGGGCTCGAAGGGCGGCACCAGGTTAGCGACGTTGCGCACCACGAACAGCGCGCCGGGCTTAGCGTTGAAGATCGCCGCCGGGTCGGCGCGGCTATCGCAGCAGGCGATGATCATGACGCGCGGCGACTGGCCCTCTTTCGCGAGTGCGCGATAGAGCGCCGCCTGGCGGGGCCAGGTTTCGCTCAGAAATTCGCGATAGCCCGTGACCAGTTCGTCGACCTCGCGCATGGCCCGCTCACGCCTCGCGCCGGATGCCCAGCGTCCGCTCGAAGTCCTCGGGCCGGGGCAGGTCTTCGTGGGCGATCTGCATGCGCCCCAGGACGACCAGCGCGTCGCCGGGAAAGGGCGCGGATTTTCGGGTCTTGAGATCGACGTGGATCGAGACCGCCTCCATCCGGGCGGCGACCCAGCCTTCTTCGGCGTGTTCCATCTGGTGCCAGTAATGCATCCGTTTTTGATCGAAGTCGATGAGGTGGGTCTTAGTCCGGATAGGCTGGCCGAGGGTCAGCTCCTGGTGGAACTGGGTACGCGTTTCGAGCTGGAAGACCGAGCGCTGGGTCGCGGCGATGTAATCGAACCCGACGCCCAGGAAGTCGAACAGGATGTCCACCGCATGGTCGAACACCAGGCCGTAATAGCCAACGTTCATGTGGCCGTTCACGTCGATCCATTCAGGCTGGATCGTTTCGCGGTGCTGATCGAAGGGCAAAGCTATTGTCATGGCGCGGTGGGGGCCTGGAGGCTTGTGGGGGTGGCGGTAATGTGCTCGGCGGGCGGGAGCGGTCTCGTCGCGGGCGGCGGGTCAGCCAACCTTGGGCGGCTCGTCGGAGGGTCCGCCTTCGAGTAATTTTCCCTCGATCTCGGCTTCGTGGTGTTCTGTCTCGTTCTGGGCGGCCCGGCGTTCATCCTTCGAGCGTCCATGTTCTGCCCGGTTGCGCTCAGCCCGCGTGGCCTTTTCGGCCTTTTCCCGATTTTTGCGGAACTGATTGAGATTGATGACTTCGCCCATCGCGTCTCGCTGCCTCCCAGCGTCTTCAACTCTCGCACCGGGAGGCGAACCGGTCAACCCGCTAGGAGCGATCGGAGGTGCTTTTATCGAGCCAGTCGAGCACCGCAACGCGCAACGCGCCCGACAGATTGCCCGTACGGCCCGCGTCCACCGCGGTGACCAACGCGACCAGGGTGGTTTGCTGTTCCCGCGCCATTTCGTGGAGTTTGTCCCAGAAGGCGTCTTCGAGCGAAACGCTGGTGCGGTGGCCCTCGATGGTCACCGAGCGTTTGCCCAACCTCGCGCCGTCGGTCACGGCGCCGCCTTCTCTATTGTGGGTAGCAATGCCCTCATGAGCGCTTCTTCCCCCTGGGCTTCTTGCGCGGCTTGGGCGCCTTGGAGCGGCGCATGGCGTCGACCGCCTTGCGCGCCCACAGGCAGAGCTCGTCGGCGTCTTCGAGCGCATCGAGGGGCACTTCGTAGTAGGACAGGCTCTGTTCCTTGCCCAGCTTCTGATAAGTAAAGCGCCCAGGGCTCCAGGCTTTGAACTCGGGCCGGGTCAGCTCGTCTGCTTTGAGGTAGAGCACGTCGTCGGCAAGCAGCGCGAAGAAGTCGCCCTCGCAATAAAGCCCGTAGCCGCCGAACATGCGCCGCGCTGAGACCCGGCCCAGAGATCCGAGCTGGTCGAGCGCCATCTCGAGGAATTCCGAGCGCGCCGCAACCATCGCTTTAGAGGTTGGCGAAGAAGTCGTTGCCCTTGTCGTCGACGACGATGAAGGCGGGGAAATTTTCGACCTCGATCTGCCAGATCGCTTCCATGCCGAGCTCTTCGTATTCGAGGATATCGACCTTCTTGATGCAGTCCTGGGCGACCCGCGCGCCGGGCCCGCCGATGGAGCCGAGATAGAAGCCGCCATGCTTCTTGCAGGCCTCTGTTACGGGCGCCGAGCGGTTGCCCTTGGCGAGGGTAACGAAGCTGCCGCCCTTGGCCTGAAACTCGTCGATATAGGGATCCATGCGCGCCGCGGTGGTGGGGCCGAACGAGCCCGAAACCAACCCCTCGGGCCGCTTCGCGGGGCCGGCGTAATAGATCGCGCGCTCGCGGAAATAGTCTGGCATGGCCTCGCCCGCATCGAGGCGCTCCTTGATCTTGGCGTGCGCGATGTCGCGCGCGACAACCAGCGGCCCGGAAAGCGAGAGACGGGTCTTGATGGGATAGCTCGAGAGCAGGGCGCGGATTTCGTTCATGGGCTTGTTGAGATCGATATGGATGACCTCGCCTTCCAGATCGGCTTCGGTGGGCTGGGGCAGGTACTTGGCCGGGTTCTTCTCGAGCTGTTCGAGGAAGACGCCCTCGGCGCTAATCTTGCCCAGGATCTGGCGGTCGGCGGAGCAGGAGACGCCTAGCCCCACGGGGCAGGACGCGCCGTGGCGCGGCAGGCGGATGACGCGAACGTCGTGGCAGAAATACTTGCCGCCGAACTGGGCGCCGATGCCCATTTCGCGGGTCATGGCGAGAACCTGCTCTTCCATCGCGCGGTCGCGATAGGCGTGGCCCAGATCGCCGCCCGCCTCGGGCAGGCCGTCAAGATAGCGCGCCGAAGCGAGCTTGACGGTCTTGAGCGTCATCTCGGCCGAGGTGCCGCCGATCACGATGGCGAGGTGGTAAGGCGGGCAGGCGGCGGTTCCCAGCGTGCGGATCTTCTCGTCAAGAAAGGCGCGCATGGACTCAGGGTTAAGCAGCGCCTTGGTCTGCTGGAAGAAGAACGTCTTGTTGGCCGAGCCGCCGCCCTTGGCCAGGAACAGAAATTTGTAGGCATCGCCTGGCGCCGCGTAGAGGTCGATCTGGGCGGGCAGGTTCGTGCCGGTGTTGACCTCCTCATACATGGAGAGGGGGGCGAGCTGGGAGTAGCGCAGGTTGCGTGCCTGGAAGGTGTCGAAAATGCCGCGCGAGAGGGCTTGCGCGTCGTCGGCGCCGGTCCAGACCTGCTCGCCCTTATAGGCCATGACGATGGCGGTGCCGGTGTCCTGGCACATGGGGAGGATGCCGCCCGCCGAGATGTTCGCGTTCTTGAGCAGATCGAGCGCCACGAAGCGGTCGTTGTCGGAGGCCTCGGGGTCGCCGAGGATGGCGCGCAGTTGCGCGAGGTGGCCCGGGCGGAGCAGGTGGGAGACGTCGACGAACGCCTGGGCGGCGAGCAGGGTAAGCGCCTCGGGCGCGACGGTGACGACGGGGCGGCCCTGAAACTCCGCCTGGCCGACGTGATCGCCCGTGAGCTTCTTCCACGGCGTTTCGTCGGGGGCGAGCGGAAACATCTCGGCGTAGCGGAATTCGGTCATGGCGCGTTGTTCCTTCCGGCCAAGATTTGTGGACGCCTACTTCTTGCGGAAGCTGTCCAGCGTGATCACGTCGGCTCCTTCAAGACCATCGGCGTTGGGCGCAGCCTCAACGGCATCGCCCGCCGGCTCCGCGTTCGTAGCCGCCTTGTCGATTGCTCCGATGTCCGTGCCGTCGGGGCGCGTGTTGGCCGCGGCGCTGCCCGGGGTCTGGAACTGTAGGCCGAACTGGACCGAGGGGTCGGCGAAGCGGGTGATGGCGTCGAACGGAATCTCCAGGCTTTCGCCGATCTTGTTGAAGGTCAGTCCGATCGTGAAGCCCTCCTCGGTGACTTCGAGGCCCCAAAACTGGTGCTGGAGCACGATGGTCATTTCATCCGGGTATTCCTGGTGCAGGTAGTCGGCAATCTGGACGCCGGGAAAATCGGTCTGGAACGAGAGGTAGAGATGGTGCTGGCCGGGCAGCCCGTGTTCGGCGGCGTGGCGCAGCGTTCCGCGCACCACGGTGCGCAGTGCCGCGTCGATCAGCTTGTCGTAACTCACGAAATCGTCAGCCATTTTTTCCTGTATGCCGCCGCCGGCGGAATCTGATTCTTGGCGCGCTCAAGCGCCACGCAGGCTCATGCAGCCTGCCTTTATCAGGCCCGGCCGAGCCTGAGCTAACCCCGGCCCTACGGCCTACAGCCGCAGGCTCTCGAAACCCGGATGATTCCACCTTATTGGATTTTGCGCCAGATTGGAATTGGTGCAAGTGGGGGGCTTCTGTTGCCCGGTGCCCCCCGAACCGCGCTTACCTAACGTTGTTAAGCAGCGAGCGCCATTTCATTGTCGTTGGCACTTATCAAAGTGACCCGATAACGGCGGTATCATACCGAGCAAAAACCGCACCTTTACCACGCACGTCGATCCTGTTTCGCCCCCATGGCGGACCGCCCGTTTCAGGGCGGAAAGAATTGGTGGAGGCGCCGGGCACTGCCCCCGGGTCCGTGACGCTTATTCCGAACGGCGTTTATCGCCATAGCCGGTGTTGCCACCGGCAGGAGTAATATAGGGATAATCGGGTTAATTTTAAATAGCTTAAGGAATGCTCCGCCATGCCGACCCTGACCAGAGCCTGCGCCCTCGCGCTCACTTACGCCGCACTCAACGCGGGATGTGCCGTAGCACTCGGCGCCTGGGCGGCCCACGGGCTGGGCCATGAGGCGGCCGGGGGCGAGGGGGGCGCGGCGGCGACCGTGGGTGCGGCGGCGCGCTACCAGATGTGGCACGCGCTGGCGCTGATCGCCGCTGTGCTGCTCGGGAGTCGGATGGCGGAGGGCTGGGCTACGCGGTTGTGCGGCGTGGCTGGAGGTTGCTTCGCCGCCGGGCAGATCTTCTTCGTCGGCGGGTTGCTGGCTTCTGCGCTTGCCGGCGTCGGCTGGCCCGCGCCCATCGGCGGGGTGCTGTTCATCATCGGCTGGCTGGCACTCGCGGGCGCGGGGCTGGCGGCGCTGGCACGCCGGGCCTAAAATAACCCTACGTATTCTGTTGTTGGTTGTGAGACGAGAGACGGAATCGTGGCGCATACCCAGGTGCCTTCGCTTGCCGCTACCGCCACGGTGGACGAGGTGGTCGCGGCGCTTAACGAGCATGGCGTCGTCGTCATCGAGCGGCTGCTCGACGAGGCGATGGTCGACAGGCTCATAGTCGAGCTCGCCCCCCACCTCGAAGCCAAAGGGACGGGCGTGGGCGAGATCACGGGCTATCACACCAAGCGGGTCTCGCGGATGCTCGCCAAGGTGCCGAGCTACGGCTAGCTGGTGATTAATCCGCTGATCCCCGCCACGGTCGAGAAAATTCTCGGGCCGCGCTGCCAGCACCTCCAGGTCGGCGATGCCCTGGGCGTGGTCTCGAGTGCTGCGACCGAAATGGAAAGCTCGGCGCGTAACATGACCTCAATCACGGAAATCGCGTCGGCGCAATCCACGGCCGTGGCCGCTGCCTCGGAGGAGGCCAGCGTCAATGTCCAGACTGTGGCATCGGCCGCGGAGGAGCTCTCCGCGTTGGTTCGGGGAATTTTCCGCCAGGCCCAGAAATAGAGCGAAATCGCCCAAGGCGCGGTCTCGGAATCCGAGGAGGCGACGAACAAGGTGCAGGGCCTCGAGGAGGCCTCGCAGCGGATCGGCGAGATCGTCGATCTGATCACCGACATCGCGAGCCAGACCAATCTGCTCGCGCTCAACGCCACGATCGAAGCGGCGCGCGCCGGAGACGCCGGCAAGGGCTTCGCCGTGGTCGCGTCGGAGGTCAAGAACCTGGCGGTCCAGACCGCCCGGGCGGCCGAGGATATCGCGAGCCAGGTCGGCGAGACCCAGACGGCAACGGGCTCCGCGGTGCATTTGATTGAGGGCATCAGCAAGACGGTGACCCAAATCAACGAAATCACCGCCGGCATCTCGGCGGCGGTGGAGGAGCAGGGCGCCCAACGGCACAGATTTCGCAAAATATGCAAGAGGCCGCCAAGGGCACTCAGGACGTCGGCTCCAACATCGAGAAAGCTGCGGGCGCCGTAACAGAAACCGGCACCGCCGCAACACAGGTCTTCGATGGATCGCAGGAACTTTCCAAGCAATCGGTGCTGCTGAACGATCAGGTCAAGACCTTCCTGGACCAGATACGGGCGGCTTAGCCGCACAGACTTCGAACGGGCCGGGCCTGCGCCGCGCCGTCGGAAAGGGCCCACGCGAATCGCGCTCTACCGATTTCGCTGCTCAAGTAACGAAAACCGGGGCCCCGGCCCAAGGCAAACCGCGCGTTGCTGTCGCGGAGTTGGCGCCGCGACGCTGAACCCCGTAAACTGCACGGCGATTCCCGCCCTCATACCACGCGCTGCCCATGCCCCTAAATCCAGACCAGAAAGCTGAAGTCGACGCCCAGCGGGCCGGGGCCCAGGTAACGCGCCGCGCGGTCTCGCCGGGGCTCGAGGAAATTCTCTATGAGCCCATCGCGCTCTTGAATCACGGCTTCGTCCGGGCGATCGACTACATGGGCGACGATGGCGCCATCGTGCAGGCCGCTAGGGTCTCCTACGGCCGGGGCACGCGCAAGGTCTCGGAGGATTCGGGGCTGATCAACTACTTGATGCGCCACCGCCACACCACGCCCTTCGAGATGTGCGAGATCAAGTATCACGTCAAACTGCCGATCTTCGTCGCGCGCCAGTGGATCCGCCACCGCACCGCCAACGTGAACGAATATTCCGCGCGCTACTCGATCCTCGACAAGGAGTTCTACATCCCCGAGCCGGAGCACCTGGCCGCCCAGTCGGCGTCGAACCGCCAGGGCCGAGCCGAGCCGCTGGCGGGCGAGGAGGCGGCGCGGGTGTTTACGCTGCTGCGCGAAGATTCCGAGCGCGCCTATGCGCATTACCTGGAAATGCTCAACGACGGCGACGACGGCGAGCCGCTCGATCCCGAGCGCTCAGGGTTGGCGCGTGAGCTCGCGCGGATGAACCTCTCGCTCAACTTCTATACCCAGTGGTACTGGAAGATCGACCTGCACAACCTGTTCCACTTCCTTAGCTTGCGCGCCGATCCCCACGCGCAATACGAAATCCGAGTCTATGCGGACGCCATGGCCGAGACCGTGAAGCGCTGGGTGCCGCTCGCGTATGACGCCTTCGAGCAGTACGGCATGGGCGGCGTGCAGCTTTCGGCCAAGGGCCTTGAAGTGGTCAAGAATCTGATCGTAGGCGAGGCTGTCGATCAGGCGGACAGCGGCCTGTCCGCGCGCGAATGGCGCGAGCTGATGGAGACGCTCGGGCGGGAGGAATAAAAAGCAGCCACGCACGGCCGCAAACGCTTGGTGCCTGACGAATTCAAGGTTCCGGAAAGCCTGGAGACCCCGCGCTTTCGTCTGCGCATGCTGAGCGTGCATGACGTGGCTAAGGACTACGACGCGGCGCGGTGATGTCGAGCGTCGACCATCTAGAGTCGACCTATAGCAGGGAGTCCGGCGGCGGCTGGCCCAGGGGGCTAGCATTCGAAGACGACCTAATCGATTTGGGCTGGCACCAGCGGGAATTCACCATGGGCTTTTCCTTTGCCTACACGGTGATGAGCCCCGGCGAAATCCGCTGCCTGGGGTGCGTTTATATCAACCCGACCCTGCGCACAGGTTTCGATGCCTCCGTCACGCTCTGAGTGCGCGCCGATGAGCTCGCCTTGGGTCTCGACGACGATCTTTACGGTGCGGTCAGAGACTGGATTGCCTCGGCATAGCCATTCAAGAATCCCACTTTCCCGGGGCTCGTGATTCCACTGGACGAATGGAACGCCCTGCCGCTCGACGGTTAAGAGGATTTCTTCGCTCACGGCAGCAGACCTGACGGTCTGCGCCTGCGCGGACGCGCCGCAGTTGCGGCGGGCTGCAGTCGCAGCCTCGGTTTCGGCCCTGCGGGCCTTACTGAATAACGATTTTGGGAGCCTGGCGGGCCGGATCACTAAGGGATTCATCGATCTTAGCCATGACCTTGGCAGCGATTTCGAGGTAGACCTTGGCGTGGGGGCTCTCGGGGTTCGAGGCTACGATGGGCAGGCCCGCATCGGAAGTTTCGCGGATCTCGATATCGAGGGGAATCTCGCCCAGAAAATCGGTCTCGATCTGGGCCGCCACCTTTCTCGCGCCGCCGTGGCTGAAGATATCAGCCTGATGGCCGCATTCGGGGCAGATGTAATAGCTCATGTTCTCGATAATGCCGAACACGGGCACTGAAACCTGCTTGAACATGTTCAGCCCCTTGCGCGCGTCGAGGAGCGCTATGTCCTGGGGGGTAGAAACGATCACCGCGCCGGCCAGGGGCACGCGCTGGGAGATCGTGAGCTGGGCGTCGCCCGTGCCGGGAGGAAGATCGATGACCAGGACGTCGAGCTCGCCCCAGGCAACGTCGCGCAGCATCTGCTCGATTGCGCTCATCACCATCGGCCCGCGCCAGATCATCGGCGTGTCCTCGCCGACCAGGAAGCCGATCGACATGCATTTGACGCCATGGTTTTCCATGGGCTGGAGGGTCTTGCCGTCGGGCGAGTAGGGCTGGCCCTGGAGGCGCATCATGCGCGGGATCGAGGGGCCGTAGATATCGGCGTCAAGCAGTCCGACCTTGTTACCCATCTCGGCCATGGCCACTGCGAGGTTCACGGCCGTGGTCGATTTGCCGACGCCGCCCTTGCCGCTGGCCACGGCGACCATGGCGCGCACACCGGGAATGGTGGGTTTTTCCGGGGCCGCCTGGGGTTGCGCGGGCGCGGGCGCGGCGCCGCCGTTTCCGGGTGCGGCGCGGTCGGCGGTGAGCACGGCGGTAACCGAGAGCACGCCCTCGATCGCCTCGACCGCTTTTTCGCAGGCCACGCGCAGGGCTTCTTTCGCCTCGGCCTCGTCGGGATTGATCTCGATGGCGAATCCGACGTTGTTGTCGCGGATCACGATGCCGGAAATCATCCCCAGCGTAATGACGCTGGCGCCGCGTGCCGCATCGTCGACGGTCTTGAGCGCATCGAGCACCTGCTGCTTGGTCACCTCGGCCATGGCGTCGTCTATCTCCCCGATTTGCGCGCTCCAGCTTAGGAAAGCTGGGCGGGCCATATTGCGTTAACACTCGGCGTGACATATATAGCAGGGACGAGACAATTCAAATCCGATCCTCGAGCGGGTTCGGGGTTCCTGATAGGCGAGCGAAGGGTAAGACGCATATGCCGACGAACCAGGGTGGCGGAGGCGGCGGTCAGGGACCGTGGGGCCGTGGGCCCGCAGGACCGGGCCAGCCCGACCTCGAGGAATTCCTGCGCCGTAGCCAGGAGCGCGTAAAGCGCTGGTTCCCGGGCGGCGCCAAGGGCACGCGCGGGGTTGTGATCTTGGTACTGATCGCCATCGCGATCTGGCTCGCGAGCGGCTTTTACCGCGTCCAGCCGGATGAGCAGGGCGTGGTGATGCGCTTCGGCGAATGGGTCAAGACCACCCAGCCGGGTCTGAATTATCACCTGCCCACACCCATCGAATCGGTCAAGACACCGAAGATTCTCAAGATCAACAGGGTCGAGATCGGCTTCCGATCGAACCCCGATCTGCGCGGCACGGGCTCCCGCCCGGTGCTTGGCGAGAGCCTGATGCTGACCGGTGACGAGAACATCGTCGACATCAACTTCACCGTGTTTTGGCAGATCAAGGACGCCGGACAATTCCTGTTCAACATTCGCAGCCCGGAACAAACGATACAGGACGTGTCGGAAAGCGCGATGCGCGAGATCATCGGCAAGACCGAGATCGCAAGCGCGCTGGCCGAAGGCCGCGCCGCGATCGAGGCAGAAACCCATGAGTTGATCCAATCCGTGCTCGACGAGTACGGTGCGGGGGTCCTCGTGCGTAACGTCGAGCTTCAGAAGGTCGATCCGCCCGAGGCGGTGATCGAGTCGTTCCGCGACGTACAGCGGGCACGCGCCGACCAGCAGCGCGAGATCAACCAGGCCGAGGGCTACCGCCGCGACATCCTGCCCCGCGCCCGCGGCGAGGCCGAGCGTATCCTGCAGGAAGCGCAGGCCTACCGCGAGGAGCGGGTCGCCGCGGCCGAGGGCGACGCCCAGCGCTTCCTCTCGGTCTATGAGGAATACCGCCAGGCCAAGGAAATCACGCGCAAGCGCATCTTCCTCGAGACCATGGAGGGAATCCTGGACGGGATGGACAAGATCATCGTCGATATCGACGGCTCCGGCGTGCTGCCCTACCTGCCGCTAAACGAGCTGCAGAAATCGAAGCAGCAGGGGGAGAACTAGGTCATGAGCCGCGGACGCCTCATCGCCATCGGTATCGGGTTGCTCGTCATCCTGATCCTGGCAATCGCTTCGACCTTCAAGGTGCGCCAGGGTGAGCAGGCGCTGCTCCTCCAGTTCGGCGACCCGCGTGCGGTCATCACCGAGCCCGGCCTCTACGTGAAGATCCCGTTCGTCCAGAACGTCGAATATTTCGAGAGACGCATCTTGGACTATGATGTGCCTGTCGAAGAGGTCATCGGCTCGGACCAGAAGCGCCTCGTCGTCGATACCTTCACACGCTACCGGATCGTCGACCCGCTCAAGTTCTACCAGACAGTGGGATCGGAAGCCGCGGTGCGCGCGCGGCTCGGTGCCATCCTCAACGCCCGGACCCGCGAGGTCCTGGGCCAGGTGCCGCTGATCACCGTGCTTTCGGGCGAGCGGCGCGACTTGATGGGGCGGATCGCCGCCTTGGTGAACCTCGACGCCGACGGTTTCGGGGTCGACGTGCTCGACGTGCGCATCAAGCGGGCCGATTTGCCGGTGCAGAACAGCCAGGCGATTTACCTACGCATGCAGACGGAACGCGAACGTGAGGCCAAGGAGTTCCGTGCCCAGGGTGCGGAGATGGCCCAGCGTATTCGCTCGTCGGCCGAACGCGAGCGCACGGTGCTTATCGCCGAGGCCGAGCGCGACGCCCAAATCCTGCGCGGCGAGGGCGATGCCCAGCGCATCCGTATTTTCGGCGAGGCGGTCAGCATAGACCCTGAATTCTATTCCTTCCATCGCAGCATGGAGGCCTACGGCCGCGCGTTTTCGTCCGAAGACACCACCATGGTGCTGAGCCCGGATAGCGAGTTCTTCGAGTATTTCGACACTGCGCCCGGGTTGGGAGACTGACCGCTTGCGCGTCGCCCGCCGGCCCGTTGCCGGAGTGTGCTCGATGACCATCATGACCTCACCAATCGAGGCCTTGGGCCGCGTCGTCCCGGCCGGCCTCGCCGTTCTGCTGCTAGTCGTGGCCGGCGCCCAGGCGCGCACGCCCACGGAGAGCTTTGCCGACCTGGTCGAGCAGCTGACGCCCGCGGTGGTCAATATCTCGACCACTCAAGAGGCGCCGGCGAACCCCCACGGCGGGGGCGAGGGCGCGGACGAGTTTTTCGACTATTTCGGGCTGCCCAACCCCCACGACGAGGGCGCGCCGAACGGCCAGCCTGTCACCTCGCTGGGCTCGGGCTTCATCGTGGACGCCAGCGGCCTCGTGGTGACCAACAACCACGTCATCAAGGGCGCCAGCGCGATCATGGTGATCCTGGAAGACGAAACGCAGCTTGTCGCCGAACTCCTGGGGCGCGACACGCGAACCGACCTTGCCTTGCTCAAGGTCGAAGCGGACGGGCCCTTGCCCTTCGTCCAATTCGGCGATTCCGATGGCGCACGGGTGGGCGACTGGGTGATCGCCATCGGCAATCCATTTGGATTGGGCAACACCGTGACGGCAGGCATCGTCTCGGCGCGCGGACGCGACATCAACGCCGGCCCCTACGACGATTTTATCCAGACCGACGCGCCGATCAACCGAGGCAATTCCGGCGGTCCGATGTTCAACATGGACGGCAAGGTGATCGGTATAAACACGCTGATCTTTTCGCCTTCGGGCGGCAGTGTGGGGATCGGGTTCGCGACCCCCGCCTCGCTTGCTTCTCCGATCATCGAGCAGCTCGCCAGCCACGGCCACGCCAGGCGGGGCTGGCTCGGCGTACGCATCCAGACGGTCTCTGCGGAAATCGCGGAAAACCTGGGCCTGGCCGAGGCGGCGGGCGCGCTGGTGGCCTCGGTAACCGAGGGGGGCCCGGCCGCGACGGCGGAAATCCTGCCGGGCGACGTGATCTTGCGGTTCGATGGCATCGACGTGCCCACGCGCCGCGACCTGCCGCGTATCGTCGCCGACACGCCGGCGGGCAAAGAAGTCGCCGTGGAAGTCTGGCGCGACGGCGAGCAGGTCACGATCGCCGTGACGATCGGGGAGTTGGCCGATGAGCCGACCGCCCTTGCCGCCGCTGAGCCCCCGCCCGAGACCACAGACGTGACGCCCGCCGAGACGCCGGGGCAGGTTACGGTTGCGGGCCTAGTGGTCGCGGCGCTGACGCCTGAGCTTCGTACGCGCTTTAGTCTGGCCGACGATGCGGCGGGCCTCATCGTGCTTGAGGTCGACGAAGGCGCGGCTCATAGCGGCTTCGAGGTCGGCGATCTTATCGTCGCGGTGGGGTCGCGCGAGGTGGACAATCCCGAAGCTCTGGCCCAAGCGGTTGAAACTTTGCGCGAGAATGGCATCGACGCCGCTTTCTTGTTGCGTGATCGGGCGGGCAGCCGGCGCTTCGTGCCACTGGAGTTCGGCACGGGCTAGAAACCCGCGCCGGCGCGTGGAGCAAGACCGTGAGCAGCCAGGACGCGCAAGCCACAGCCGAAAATGCAGGACCGCTGGTCCGCCCCTTTGCGGGGCTGCGCCCGTCGCCGGCGCGGGCGGCCGACTTCGCGGCGCCTCCCTACGACGTGCTGAGCAGCGAGGAAGCGCGCGTCCAGGCGACGGGCCGGCCCGTCAGCTTCCTGCATATCACCAAGCCGGAAATAGATTTTCCGCCCGGCGCGGCGCCTGCGGGAGCGGCGTTGCACGAGCACGCCGGGGCCCGCTTTCGCGCCCTGTGCGCCGACGGGCGATTGGCCGCCGACTCGGCGCCCAGCTACACGCTCTATCGCCTGACCCGGGGCAGGCACAGCCAGACCGGCGTGGTGCTCACCGCCTCGATCGAGGCGTACCGCGACGGCCGCATCCGCCGCCACGAGCTGACCCGGCCTGACAAGGAGGACGACCGGGTGCTCAACATCGAGGGCGTCGGTGCACAGACCGAGCCCGTGTTGCTGTTGCACCGGCCCGACCCGGTTTTAAGCGCCGAGATCAAGGCGCTGGCGGCGGCCAAACCCGAGGTCAAATTTAGCGACGACGAGGGGGTCGGCCACGCGCTCTGGCCGATTGCGGACGAAGCGGCAGTCAAGCGGCTCAACGCCCGGCTGAACGGGCTGGGTGCGCTCTATATCGCCGACGGTCATCACCGCTCAGCGGCGGCGGCGCGGATCGCCGAAGCCCAGCCCGAGGGCGCAGCGGCGTGGTTCCTCGCCGTGGCCTATTCCGCCGAGAGCGTGCGCATCCTCGACTACAACCGGGTGGTGCGCGACCTTGGGGGATTAAGTGCGGAAGCTTTTCTCGATCGGCTGGAGGCGGAGTTTGCGGTGACCCGGGAGGCGGCGCCCGTGCGCCCGGGCGGGCGCCATGAATTTGGTCTCGTGCTGGCGGGGCAGTGGTACCGGCTGAGCTTATGCAATCCGCCCGCGGCGGAGGCGCCGGCGCTGGAGCGGCTCGACGTTGCGCTGCTGGCAAGCCATCTGCTCGAGCCCATCCTCGGGATCAGCGAGCCCCGAACCGACCCCCGGATCGACTTTATCGGCGGCGTGCGGGGGTTGGCAGCGCTCGAGGCGGCGGTTGCCTCGGGCGAGTGGGCGGCGGGCTTCGCGCTTTATCCCACCGCCATCGAGGACCTCATGGCGGTGGCCGATGCCGGGCTGGTGATGCCGCCAAAATCCACCTGGTTCGACCCCAAACTGGCCGATGGCCTCGTCAGCTATCCTTTCGTCTGAGCCGGCGTCTGAGCCGGCGGTCCTGCTGCTGGCCGGGCCCACTGCGAGCGGAAAATCGGCGCTGGCGGTGGCGGCCGCACAAGCGCTCAACGGTGTGATCGTCAACGCAGACAGCATGCAGATCTACCGCGAGCTGAACCGGATCACGGCGCGGCCGGACGAGACCGCGCTGGCTGCCGCCCCCCATCGGCTCTACGGCGTGCGCGCCATGGCGGAGCCCTGCAGCGCGGCTGCGTGGCGGGCGCTGGCGGTGTCCGAGATCGCCGCCGCGCGGGCTGCCGGCCGGGTTGCAATCCTGACCGGCGGGACGGGGATGTATTTTCGCGCCCTTCGCCACGGGCTTGCGCCGGTGCCGCCGATTCCCGCGGCGGTGCGCGTTGCGGCGCGGGCCCAGTTGGAAGCGGAGGGCACGGACGTGCTCCACGCGAAGCTTGCGGTGCGCGATCCGGAGAGCGCGGCCCGGCTGTCGCCCGGGGACAGCCAGCGGATTTTGCGCGCCTGGGAGGTGCTTGAGGCGACCGGGCGCAGCCTGGCCGCATGGCAGCGCGAGCCGGCGGCGGACGGCGCGCCCGCGGGCCACCTGGTCGAGCTCGTGATCGAGCCCGCGCGCGATGTGCTCTATGCTGCCTGCGACGCCCGCTTCGCCGAGATTGTGGCGCAGGGTGGCGTCGAAGAGGCGGGCGCGATTGCAGCGCTGGACCTCGAACCAGCGCTTCCGGCTATGAAGGCCGTGGGCCTGCGCGAACTGATCGGGCTGGCTGCAGGCCGGATAACCCGCGAGGAGGCGCTCGAGGCGGGGATGCGGGCGACCCGGCGCTATGCCAAGCGTCAGCTTACCTGGTTTCGCCACCAGATGGCGGACGCGGTGCGGATCGAGGCGCGAGTGACCCCTGAGACGCTCGAGAACGCAGTCGCTGTGGCGAGCCGGATTGTGTTGACCGATTCGGCCTAAGCGACTATTTTTACTGGCCTTTACGGGCGCGCCGCACCAGATTACTTGCAAGGGAATGCTGCTGAACCCAGGGGCGCGGTGGCGCGCCGTCATGGCGTGAGGCGGCCTGCGGCCTCAGGAAAGGCAAAACGTGCGACAGAACGGCTCGGAGATCGTGCTCAAGGCCCTCGTGGATCAGGGTGTAGACGTGCTGTTCGGCTATCCGGGTGGCGCGGTCCTGCCGATCTACGACGCCATTTTTAAGCAGAACGAGATCCGCCACATCCTGGTACGCCACGAGCCCGCCGCCTTGCACGCAGCGGAGGGCTATGCGCGATCGACCGGCAAGGTCGGCGTCGTGCTCGTGACCTCGGGGCCGGGGGCAACCAACAGCGTGACCGGGCTGGCAGACGCGCTGATGGACAGCGTGCCGCTGGTCTGCCTGACTGGCCAGGTGCCGACCCACATGATAGGCAACGACGCCTTCCAGGAGGCCGACACGGTCGGTATCACGCGGCCCTGCACCAAGCATAATTATCTGGTCAAGGACGTGAACGAGCTGGCGCGTACGCTGCACGAAGCGTTCGACATCGCGCGTTCGGGCCGGCCGGGGCCGGTGGTGGTTGACCTGCCCAAAGATATTTTGATGGCCGAGGGCGGTGCCTATAGCGGTCCCGACAACGTCCGCCATCGTACCTACACGCCCCAGACCGAGGGCGATCCGGCGGCGATCGAGCAGGCGGTCGAGTTGATCGCGCGCGCGAAGCGGCCGATTTTCTACGCCGGCGGCGGGGTCATCAATTCGGGTCCCGAAGCCAGCGCCCGGCTGATCGAGCTCGTCCGGCGTACGGGCTATCCGATCACCAACACCCTGATGGGGCTGGGCGGTTATCCCGCGAGCGATCCGCAGTTCGTCGGCATGCTCGGCATGCACGGCACCTACGAAGCCAACATGGCGATGGCCGAGTGCGACGTGATGGTTGCCATCGGCGCGCGCTTCGACGACCGGGTGACCGGCCGGCTTGACGCCTTCTCGCAGGGCTCGACCAAGATCCACATCGACATCGACCGCTCGTCGATCAACAAGAACGTCAAGGTCGACCTACCCATCGTCGGCGATTGCGCCAGCGTGCTGGGCGCGCTGCTCGAACGCTGGGGCGGAGGCGGTCATGCGCCAGACAAGGACGCGCTCAAGACCTGGTGGGCGCGGATCGACGACTGGCGCTCGCGCGACTGCCTGCATTACGAGCAGACCGGCGACGTGATCAAGCCGCAATACGCGATCGACCGGCTCCACCAGCTGACCAAGGACCGCGACGACGTCTACATTACCACCGAGGTCGGCCAGCATCAGATGTGGGCGGCGCAGTTCCTCAAGTTCGAGACGCCGAAGCACTGGATGACGTCGGGCGGGCTCGGCACCATGGGCTATGGCTTCCCAGCGGCGATGGGCGTGCAGGTCGCGCACCCGGACGCGCTGGTGATCGACGTGGCGGGCGAGGCTTCGCTGCTGATGAGCATCCAGGAGCTCTCGACGCTGGCTCAGTACGGGCTGCCGGTGAAGGTGTTCATCGTCAACAACCAATACATGGGTATGGTCCGCCAGTGGCAGGAGTTTTTCCACGGCGGCCGCTACTCGGAGAGCTACATGGAATCGCTGCCCGATTTCGTGAAGTTGGCGGAATCCTTTGGCGCCGTGGGACTGCGCGCCGAGAAGCCCGATGAGGTCGACGATCTGATCGGCGAGATGATCGCGGTCGACCGGCCGGTGCTGGCCGACGTGCGGGTCGATCCCGACGAGAACGTCTTTCCGATGATCCCGGGAGGGGCCGCCCATTACGAGATGAAGCTCGGCCCCGACGGCAGCGACGCGGGCCCGGATCGCGGCCAGGACGGCATGGTGCTCGTCTAAGCTCCAGCCGCGCCGCTGCAGGCCTTTAGGAAACGCCCATGGACGCCGAAGCCATCGAACGCCACACGATTTCAGTCCTCGTCGATAACGAGGCGGGCGTGCTCGCGCGCGTGATAGGGTTGTTTTCGGGGCGCGGCTACAACATCGAGAGCCTGACCGTCGCCGAGGTCGACGCCGCGCACACGGTCTCGCGCATCACGCTGGTGACCTCGGGCACGCCAATGACCATCGAGCAAATTAAGGCGCAGCTCGAGCGCTTGGTGCCGGTTCACCAGGTCGACGACCTGACCGTTGGAGGGCCCTCGGTCGAGCGTGAGCTCGCACTGGTCAAGGTCGCCGAGACCGGCGAAAAACGTGTCGAGGCGCTGCGCATCGCGGACATCTTCCGCGCCCGCGTGGTCGACGCCACCAACGACTCCTTTGTGTTCGAGATGACCGGCGGCACCAATAAACTCGACGCCTTCATCAAGCTGATGACGCCACTCGGGCTGGTCGAGATTTCGCGCACCGGGGTGGTCGCCATTTCACGCGGTGCCGACGCGCCGCCAACCGAATAACGCCACGAGACCAATCCAGGGGAATCACCGCCATGCGTGTCTATTACGATCAAGACGCCGACGTTAATCTGATCAAGTCGAAGAAGGTCGCCATCATCGGCTATGGCAGCCAGGGCCACGCCCACGCGAACAACCTCAACGACAGCGGTTGCGCCGAGGTGGCCGTCGGCTTGAGGCCGGACTCGACCAGCGTCGCCAAGGCCGAGGGCGCGGGGCTCAAGGTGATGGGGGTTGCCGAGGCCGCCGGCTGGGCCGACGTCGTCATGGTGCTGGCTCCCGACGAGCTACAGGCGGAATTGTATGCCGAGACGCTGCGTGATTCGTTGAAACCCGGGGCGGCGCTCGCCTTTGCCCACGGCTTTGCGATTCACTTCCGGGTCATCGAGCCGCGTGAAGACCTCGACGTCTTCATGGTCGCGCCCAAGGGACCGGGCCACACAGTGCGCTCGGAATATCAGCGCGGCGGCGGCGTGCCCTGCCTGCTGGCTGTGCACCAGGACGCGTCGGGCAATGCAGTCGATATCGGGCTGTCCTACGCGGCCGGCATCGGCGGCGGTCGCGCAGGGGTTATCGAGACCAGCTTCCGCGAGGAGTGCGAGACCGATCTGTTCGGTGAGCAGGTCGTGCTGTGCGGCGGTCTGACGTCGCTGATCACGGCAGCCTTCGAGACCTTGGTCGAGGCGGGTTACGCCCCCGAGATGGCCTATTTCGAATGCCTCCACGAGGTCAAGCTGATCGTCGATCTGATCTATGAGGGCGGCATCGCCAACATGCGCTACTCGATTTCGAATACCGCCGAGTTCGGCGATTATTCTCGCGGTCCGCGGATAATCAACGATGCCGTGCGCGATGAGATGCGCCAGATCCTCAAGGAAATCCAGACCGGAAAGTTCGCGAGCGAGTGGGTTACGGAAAACAGGGCCGGCCAACCCGCCTTTAAGGCGATGCGCCGGAGCGCGGCGGAGCACCCGATCGAAGAGGTCGGCGAGAAACTGCGCGCCATGATGCCCTGGATCGCGGCCAACAAGCTGGTCGACAAGTCGAAGAACTAGAGACCTATCCGGTTCGCTTTGGGAGTTCCAAAGCGAACCCGCGTTCAGTCGCCACGCAGAATATCTTGATCGCGTTCGATCGCCGAGCAGGCCGGCCGTCCTCAGCCAACTCCGGCCCTGCGGCCTGCACTTGCGGGCTCGCGGAACCGGACGGACCCTGCTCTGTTGAGTTGCGCGCTCCGGGCTTTGCCCGGACCCCGTTCGGAAATTAGCGCCCCCCTCGTAGGCGGGCGCTTGGTTGCTTTGAGAGGCTGCTAAGGAGCGAATCTCACGGGCGCCGTCAAGAGAGACGGCCAAGTTCCTCTTCGGACTGGGTTTTCATCTCCGCGCGGGATTGGCCCAGAGTGCCAGAATCTAGAATTTCTGTTGCGTTTCAAGGGGAAAAAAGCGTAGAACGGAAATCGGTTAACGGCGGTGGATTAAGTTTGGGTTAACCCTGTTTGTGCCAATCTACGAAGTGTCTGGATTAGCGCGCGGGGTGGATCGCGAGCGAAAAATTAATAAATTCGTTTCATATCAAGGATCTGGTGTGATTCGCGGCGACCGCGACGTAAGCCCCCGTCTGCGCGGGATTCGGGAATTCCGTGCCTTGGCGCGGCGACTTAGGCGCCCCCGGGCGAATTGACGCTGCTTTTTGCGGCGGTCGTTCGGGGATTGGTTTTTTGCCCTTCGTTGCTAATACCAAGACATGAGGATCTAAGCCATGACCAAGCCATCTGAACCAAGCCGCGTCGTCATTTTCGACACGACGCTGCGCGACGGCGAGCAGTCGCCCGGCGCGTCGATGAACCTGGAAGAAAAGCTGCGGATTGCCCAAATGCTCGAACGCATGGGCGTCGACATCATCGAGGCGGGCTTTCCGATCGCGTCGAACGGGGATTTCGAGGCGGTGCGCGAAGTTGCGCGGCGGATCAAGCAGAGCACGGTGTGTGGGCTCGCCCGCTCGGCGCGCAAGGACATCGAGCGCGCGGCGGAGGCGCTCGAGCCGGCGGCGCGGCCACGCATTCACACCTTCATTTCTACCAGCCCGCTGCATATGAAGTTCAAGCTCCGCATGGAGCCCGAGCAGGTGCTCGACGCGGTCAAGGACAGCGTGACCTTTGCGCGGCGTTTTACGGACGATGTCGAATGGTCGTGCGAGGACGGTTCGCGGACCGAGCCCGACTTCCTGTGCCGCACGGTCGAGGCGGCGATCGAGGCCGGCGCGGGCACGGTCAACATCCCGGACACGGTGGGCTACAGCCTGCCCGGTGAGTTCGCGGAAAAGATCCGCCTGTTGATCGAGCGGGTGCCCAACATTGACAAGGCGATCATCTCGGTGCATTGCCACAACGATCTGGGCCTTGCGGTGGCGAACTCGCTGGCCGCGGTTCAGGTTGGCGCACGCCAGGTCGAATGCACGATCAATGGGCTGGGCGAGCGAGCCGGCAACGCCGCGATGGAAGAAATCGTGATGGCGCTGCGCACTCGCCACGACCTGATGCCCTTTGATACGGGGATCAAGTCCGAACTGATCACCAAGGCCTCGCGCCTGGTCTCGACGGTCACCGGCTTCGCCGTGCAGAACAACAAGGCGATCGTCGGGGCCAACGCGTTTGCCCATGAATCGGGTATCCACCAGGACGGCATGCTCAAGCATGTGGGGACCTACGAAATCATGACGCCGGAATCTGTCGGGCTGATCAGCTCGACCCTCGTGATGGGCAAGCATTCCGGGCGCCACGCGTTCAAGACGAAGCTCCAGGAACTGGGCTACGAGATTGGCGACAACGCGCTCCAGGACGCTTTCGCGCGGTTCAAGGATCTCGCCGACAAGAAGAAGGAGCTGTTCGACGAGGATCTCGTCGCGCTGGTTGATGACGAACTGGCCCGCTCGGGCGAACGGATCAATTTCGTCTCACTCGCGGTACGGTGCGGCTCGGAAGGGCCGCCCGAGGCCGCGCTCGCGCTTGCGGTGGACGGCGTAGCGCATAACGCCGAGGCCAGTGGCGACGGCCCGATCGATGCCACGTTCAACGCCATCAAGGCGATCTATCCACACGAGGCGCACCTGCAGCTATTCCAGGTTCACGCGGTTACCCGGGGTACCGACGCCCAGGGCGAAGTGACCGTGCGGCTGGAAGAGGACGGGCGCAGCGTCAACGGCCAGGGCGCGGACACGGACACCCTCGTCGCGGCCGCGAAAGCCTATGTGAATGCACTTAATAAGCTATTGATAAAGAAAGAAAAAACGGCACCGGCCGCAATGATGGCCTGAGCGGTTCGATGACGGGTGCCCGGTTCCTCGGGTGCACCGACCCGCGTTACGGAAGATGAGGCGAGGATAAATGTTCTCACGACTGCTTGGCATGATGTCCGCCGACATGGCGATCGATCTAGGCACTGCGAATACCCTGGTCTACGTGAAGGGCCAGGGCATCGTTCTCGACGAGCCCTCGGTCGTTGCGATTGCAAATTTCAAGGGCAAGAAGCGGGTCTTGGCGGTCGGCGAGGAGGCCAAGCTGATGCTGGGCCGCACGCCGGGCAACATCGAGGCGATCAGGCCCTTGCGCGACGGCGTGATCGCCGACTTCGAGATCGCCGAGGAAATGATCAAGCATTTCATTCGCAAAGTGCATAACCGGCGCAGCTTCGCGAGCCCGCAGATTATCGTCTGCGTGCCCTCGGGCTCGACCGCGGTGGAGCGCCGCGCGATTCAGGAATCGGCGGAAAGCGCCGGCGGGCGCCGGGTTTTTCTGATCGAGGAGCCGATGGCCGCGGCGATCGGCGCCGGCCTGCCGGTGACCGAGCCGACCGGGTCGATGGTCGTCGATATTGGCGGCGGCACGACCGAAGTGGGGGTACTCTCGCTGGGCGGCATCGTCTATTCGCGCAGCGTGCGCGTGGGCGGCGATAAGATGGACGAGGCGATCATCGGCTATATCCGGCGCAACCACAATTTGCTGATCGGCGAATCCAGCGCGGAGCGGATCAAAACGAGTATCGGTTCGGCCTGTCCGCCGGCGGACGACAACGGCCGCGTCCTTGAGATCAAGGGCCGCGACCTGATGACCGGCTTGCCCCGCGAGCTTGCAATCAGCGAGCGCCAGGTAGCGGAAAGCTTGGCCGAGCCGGTCGGCTCGATCATTGATGCGGTCAAGGTGGCGCTCGAGCACACCGCGCCGGAACTGGCCGCTGATATCGTCGACAAGGGTATCGTCATGACCGGCGGCGGCGCGCTTCTGGGCAATCTCGATCATGTGCTCCGGCACGCGACCGGGCTACCGGTCTCGGTCGCCGACGAGGCGCTGTCCTGCGTGGCCATTGGCACGGGTCGCTGCCTCGAGGAGATGAAGGTGCTCAAGAACGTGTTGCAAGAGGCCTATTGACGACGGGCGCCCTGTGCCGGAGCCGTTCCGGACGGGCGTCGGTTCAGGAGTAAGAGAACCCTGTGAGATCGTCGGGACATCGCGTTTTACGTCTGGCCATGCCGCTCAAGGTGTTGGTCCAGCGCTTCGCGTTCATTCTTCTGGTAGGCGCGACGGTTACGATGATGATTGTCGACCGGGTCGAGCCCAAGGCCACCGAACGGCTGCGTGTGGTGGCTACCGACATCACGGCGCCGGTCCTCGAATTTTTTTCCAAACCTGCGGCGGGCATCGCCTCGCTAGCCGAGCGGGTCGAAATCTTCTTCTCCGTCTATGAGGAAAACGAGCAGTTGCGGCTCGAAAACGAGCGGCTGCTGAAATGGCAGGCGGTGGCACGCCAAGCCGAGCACGAGAACGTGGAGTTGCGTGACATGCTCAACGTGGTCTCGGATCCGCGGGCCTCGTTCATTTCCGGTCGGGTGATCGCGGATTCGGGCGGTGCCTTCGTGCGCACCGTACTGATCAATGCGGGCGCGGGGGACGGCGTCGCGGGCGGCCAGGCGGTGGTCAACGGCGACGGGCTGGTGGGCCGGATCGTTGAAGCTGGCTCGCGCAGTGCGCGCGTGTTGCTGCTTACTGACTTGAATTCCCGCATCCCGGTGGTCATCGAATCGAGCCGCGAGCGGGCGATCCTTTTGGGCGACAACAGCCAGCGCGCCCACCTCGCCTTCCTCGACGACAAGGCGGTGCTCGCCGAAGGCGACCGGGTGGTTACGTCGGGCCACGGCGGCATGTTCCCGCCGGGCATCCCGATCGGCACGGTATCAAGGGTGACTGTCGGCGGCGGCGTGGTGGAGCCCTTTGCGGACTGGGACCGACTCGAATTCGTCAGCGTGATGAACTACGTGGTGCCTGGCGTGCTGCCCTCGCCGCGCCGCGCCGGCCGGGTGGAGAAACTGCCGTGAGCCCCGCCCTGGTTCAGCGGTTCAACCTCTATTTCTGGAATTTGATTCCCGTCGCCACGATCCTGCTGCTGGTGTTCGTCACGGTGGTGCCTTGGCGGCTTCCGGGGTTCGGGGCGATCACGCCTGCCTTTATCCTGATGGCGGTGTTCTATTGGAGCATTTACCGGCCCGACCAGCTGTCCTATGTGGCGGTGTTCTGCCTGGGCACCGTCCAGGACCTGTTGAGCGGCATGCCGCTCGGCATGACCCCGCTGGTGCTGTTGATCGTCCAGGGCATCCTAATCTCACAGCGCCGGTTCCTGCTCGGAAAATCGTTTTTCGTCGTCTGGTGTAGCTTTATGATCGTCGCCCTCGGTGCCGCCATCCTCAGCTGGGTCGTCGGCACGGTATTCTTCGGCGCACCGCTGGCGCCGGTGCCGATCGTCGTTCAGGTGGTCATGACCGTCCTGCTCTATCCGGCGCTGACATGGCTGTTCGGCCGGGCCCACCTGGCGATGTTGCGATACGGATAAGATGCGTAACTCCGATCCCGGCCGGAACAAGCTGTTTACCCGACGGGCGCTGATTTTTGGCGGCCTGCAACTCGGCCTATTTGGGACCCTCGCGGGGCGTCTTTACCAGTTGCAGGTGATCGAATCCGACCTCTACCGGATGCAGGCGGACGATAACCGCATCAATTACCAACTGTTGCAGCCGCCGCGTGGACGGATCGTCGACCGCTTCGGGGAAGTCCTCGCGGTCAACCGCCAGACCTATCGTCTTTTGCTGGTGCCCGAGCAAACTCCCAGCGTCGAGCTGACCCTCGGGGCTCTGGAAAATCTGATTAGCCTATCGGTGGACGAGAAGGCACGGATCTTAAAGGAGTCCGAGCGCCAGCGCAGCTTTGTGCCGATTACCGTGCGTGACAACTTGACCTGGGCCGAGGTTTCTCGGATCGAGGTCAACATCCCCAACCTGCCTGGCGCCATGATCGATGTCGGAGAAAGCCGCTATTACCCCTACGGCCCCGTGACGGCGCATCTGGTCGGCTATGTCGGCAGGGTCTCGGAGCGCGAGCTTACGGGCGACCCGCTCCTCGCCTTGCCACAATTCCGCATCGGCAAGAACGGGGTCGAAAAATTCCACGACGTCGACTTGCGCGGCGAGGCGGGCTCGCGCCAGGTCGAGGTCAACGCCTATGGGCGGATCATTCGCGAACTCGCGCGCAAGGACGGCACGCCGGGCAACGATTACATGCTAACCGTCGATATCGGTATCCAGCAATTTGCCGCCTCCCGGTTCGGTCAGAAGAGCGGCGCGGCGGTGGTGCTCGACGTCCATTCCGGCGACGTGCTGGTGATGGTGTCGACGCCGGGCTTCGATCCCAACGCATTCAACGTCGGGCTCGACCAGGCGGAGTGGCAGCGGCTGGTCAACCATCCCCGCGCACCGCTTACCAACAAGGCGACCGCAGGGCAGTATCCGCCGGGCTCGATCTACAAAATGATAGTCGCGCTGGCCGCCCTCGAGGCGGGGCTGATCACCCCCGAGCACCGGATCTATTGCCCTGGCTATGTCGAACTCGGCAACCGTTTCTTCCACTGCTGGCGCAAGCAGGGCCATGGCACGATGCGTCTGGTCGACGCGATCTCTCACTCATGCGACGTCTATTTTTACGACATCGCCAAGCGTGTCGGGGTCGACGCGATCGGTGCCATGGCCCGCCGCTTCGGCTTGGGCGAGCGCTCAGGCATCGGCCTGCCGAGCGAGAAGGGAGGCCTGGTGCCCAGTAGAGACTGGAAGATGGCGATTTACGGCGAGCCCTGGCAGAAGGGCGAAACCCTGGTGATCGGCATCGGCCAGGGTTATTTGCTGGCAACCCCGTTGCAGCTTGCGGTGATGACGGCGCGACTGGCCAATGGCGGGATTGCCGTGCGCCCGAACCTGGTGCGCGGTGTGGTGCGCGACGGCACGGCGCAGCCCACAGCGCGCGGGGCCGCACCCTCGATGAACCTTTCACCCGCAGCACTCGCCGCAGTGATCGCGGGGATGCGGGCGGTGACCAACGATCCCACGGGCACTGCCTACCGGGCGCGAATTACCGATCCGGAGATGGCCATGGCGGGCAAGACCGGCAGCGCACAGGTTCGCGGGATCAGCAAGGCCGAGCGCGACAGCGGCGTGATCAGGAACAAGGATCTACCGTGGGAGCAGCGTGATCACGCGATGTTCGTCGCCTTTGCGCCGGTCAACGCGCCGCGCTACGCCGTCTCGGTGCTCATCGAGCATGGCGGCTCGGGCGCGGGCATGGCGGCCCCGATCGGGCGCGACATCCTGTGGGAGACCCAGAAGCGCGATCCGTCGCGCCGCGTGCCCGGCACCGTGGCGGGCGAGGAGATCTAGAACGCCATGCGCTATGCCGTGGGTCTCAACCGGGCGCGCCTGTCGCTTTTCGACAAGCTGCTTTACGTCAACTGGCTGCTCGTCCTGCTCATCTGCCTGACCGCGGGCGTCGGGTTCGGCATGCAGGTCTCGGCGGCGAGCGGCAACCTGCAGCTCTGGGCGCAGCCCCAGATGATCCGGTTCGGGATAGGGCTGTTCATCATGCTTACCATCGCGGTAGTCGATACCAGGTTCTGGCTGCGCGCGGCCTATGTGATCTATGGGCTCGCCTTTATCCTGCTCGTCGTCGTCGAGGTGATCGGGGAAACCGGCATGGGCGCGCAACGCTGGATCGTGTTGGGGCCGGTTCAGCTGCAACCCTCGGAGCTGATGAAGATCGCGCTGGTTATGGCGCTCGCGCGCTACTTCCACGGCGCGTCACTCGAGACTATTGCGCGGCCGGTGTTTCTGCTGCCACCGTTGATCATAGCGCTGCTGCCCGCCGCCCTGGTGCTGCGCCAGCCCGATCTGGGCACCGCCGCAGTGCTGCTGATGATTGCGGCGGCGATGATCTATCTGGCGGGGGTCAAGCTGTGGCAGTACGGCGTGATCGCGGTGATCGCGTTGGGCGCTATACCCGTCGCCTGGCAGTTTCTGCGCGAATACCAGAAGACGCGGATTATGACTTTCCTAGATCCCGAGCGCGATCCGTTGGGCGCGGGCTACCACATCATTCAGTCCAAAATCGCGTTGGGTTCGGGCGGTCTGTTCGGCAAGGGCTACCTGCAAGGTAGCCAGAGCCATCTGAACTTTCTGCCCGAAAGACAGACCGACTTTGTCTTCACCATGCTGGCCGAGGAATTCGGCATGGTGGGCGCGCTGGGCCTGCTCGCGCTCTATGCCCTGGTCATCGCGACGTGCTTTGCCATTTCCATGCGCTGCGCCAGCGTCTTCGGGCAGTTGTTGGGCATGGGGGTCACGGCGACGTTCTTCTTCTATGTCTTCATCAACATCGCGATGGTGATGGGGTTGGTGCCGGTGGTCGGCGTCCCGTTGCCGCTGATCTCCTATGGCGGCAGCGCCATGATGACGCTGCTGATCGGCTTCGGCCTGGTGTTAAACGTGGCCGTACACCGCGACCTGCGGATCGATCGCCGAGGCCGGATGGTGGGCGGCTAACGGGATGACGATTCTATCGCTCACGGCAGCGAACCTGACGGTCCGCGCTTGCGCGGCCGCGTCGGATTTTTTCATGGGACCGGCCACCCTGGGCTAACCCCGGCCCCGCGGCGGGCCGCGGTCGCGGCCATAAGCAATTCCTGGCAATGCTGGGCGGCTCTGGTCCTCGGGTGCAGATGATTTGCTCCGGGCTTTGCGCGCCGGTGCGGTGGGCTTGGGCGGCAAAATCTTAAGGAAATGTTCGACGCAGTGCTCGGCGAACGCCTCGAGCAAGCGGGTCGGACGGGCGCGCGCGAGGTGAGCCAGAACGATGCGGGCGGGCTCGAGGGCGTCGGCGATGGGCACGCAGGCAACGGCGCACCCATCGTAGGTGAGGTCGTTGGAGGGGCGGGTGACCAGTACCGAATAGCCGACCCCGTTGGCAACCATGCCGCGCACGGTTTCGAACGATGGCGAGAGCGCGTGCAGGACGGGCTCGAGCTTGAGCTGGTGGAACAGGCCGGTGAAATATTGCCGGCTGGGCGCGACGTCGAGCAGCACCATGGGCTCGGGCGCAAGCTCGGCCAGCGCCACCGTGCGCCGGGCAGCAGCGCGGCGAGAGAGCGGCGTTCGAGGTCGTCGGGCAGGTCGACGTCGTAGAGGGTGGCGGCGTTGAAGCGCCCGCTTTCGAGGCCGCCGAGCAGGGTCTCCTGATGGCCCTCGTAGAGCTGCAAATCGGCGTCGGGCCAGGCGGCGGCACGCGGGTGACGAGATTGGGCAGGTAGGTCGGCGAGAGCGTAAGAAAACAGCCCAGATCGAGATGACCGCGAACCGCCTGACCGAGTCCGCGGGCTTGGTCGTCGAGCTCTTCGGCGTAGGCCAGTAGGTTGCGCGCTTCGACCAGCAGCCGACGGCCCGCCGAAGTGAGCGAGATGCCCTGGGCGTGGTGGCGTAACAGGAGCTGAACACCTAATTGGGCCTCAGGCTTGGCGATGGCGAGCGAGACGGAGGGTTGCAATATGTTGAGGGCGCGGGCGGCTTCGGCCACGCTGCCCTGTTCGGCGGCGGCGGCAAAGTAGGCGATTTGCTTGAGCGTGAAGCGGACCATGGAGCCAACAAGAAATTTAGTTTCGAGACGGTTTGATAATATTTCGCCTATAGCCCCAAGGCAAAAAATCATAGGAGAAAGATGCCCGCCAAGCGCGGTGCACAGTTGTCGACAAAGGGGTTGGGCTTTGCTATATCCCTGCCTTCCTTGGTGGGCGCATAGCTCAGTTGGTAGAGCAGCTGACTCTTAATCAGCGGGTCCCAGGTTCGAGCCCTGGTGCGCCCACCAAGTTTTTTTCGAGGGATTTCGTCGCGCAGATTCTGGTAAAGCTCACAGGCCTTGCTCTTGGAATTTGAGCGCATCGTGCTCGACCCGACGCAGCCTGTGGCGGCTTTCGCACGATGCTGGTGCGGACGGTATTCTGCAGAACAGGAGCACCGGTCACACCATTATTATTCAGTGCAAGCATTACGCGCCAAATAACGCCTGGGGCGCCGAGGCCGTCGATGACCTTCTGCGGGCGCGAGGGGCCTATGCTTTACCAAGCGCCCAACTGGTTGCGCTCACCACCGCGGCGGAATTTTCTGGCGCGGCCAGGAATCTTTCAGCACGTTCAGGTGCAATTTTGATCGATCGCTCTCGGTTGGCCGAGTGGGGACGGAGCATTCCTTGACGATCAGGAGTGGGAGGGGCCAGAGATGACGCGAGGTGCCGCCTGAGAGTGGGGCCACTATCCATTAGATAAGGCCTTGAGCCCAGCTTATCAAGCTGCGGTGGTCATCGACTAATTGCAATGTCCGCTTGGCGAGATCGATTATCCGAGGACGGGTCATGAACCAGTACCGCCATTTTGCGACCGAAGAGGCGGACATAATTCGCTCGCAGGTGTCAGTCGATCCTTCTGAGTGGAAGCTGCTTCGTCGCCTTCGCTTGCCCGACAGGTTTAATGATCCGCAAGGCGGCACGATTAAGCGTGCTTTGGTGATCGACGTCGAGACAACCGGGCTTTCGACTTGTCGGCGGGGGTATGAATCCTATAATCTTCTAAAGGGTCAGTGGGCAGACATTTCGCGTTTTGGGGGCTTGCAGTCGAGCGAGTGGAGGCGAAAGGGGGGCTCGATCCCGACCAGGGCCCGTTGCGGCCGGGACGTTCCGTCGAGGGCAGGAGCCCCGCGACAATGAAGAAGAGGACCACATGACCAACACCAAGAACATCGATTTCGGGTTCGTCGCCACTGCGGTCGGCGCGCCGGGGATTACCGACGCCGAGGGCTATCGCGGCCTGATGGGCGATTGCGAATATAATCTCGGCCTCGGTTACAGCACGATATGGATGATCGAGCATCATTTCAGCGATTATTTCCCGACGCCCAATCCCATGGGCATGCTGATGAACCTGGCCGCCCGTTTCCCTGAAGCCGCGCTCGGCACCTGCGTAGTAGTGACCCCCTGGCACAACGCACTGCGTTTCGCCGAGGACGTCAACCAGCTCGCCATGCTGACCGACAGGCCGCTCCATCTCGGTATGGGCCGAGGCGTCGCCAAGGCCGAGTACGACGCTTTCTCGATTGAGATGGACGAGGCGCAGACCCGCTTCCGCGAGATCTGGGAGGTCGTCCAGCACGGCATGAACGGCAAAAAATTCAGCTATGACGGCGAATACATCAAGGTGCCCAAGGAGGTGCTGCTGCGCCCGGTTCTCGAGCAGGGCCGCGCCGACACGATCAATTTTTATGGCGCCATCGGCAGCCCAGATACCGCAGTACGCATGGCTGACATGGGCCTGCCGCCGATGTGCACCACCATCGGTAATTTCGAGTCCCAGGCCCAGACCATCACCAACTGGCGCAACCAGGCGTTCAAGAACGGGATGAACGTCGAGGGCCTTCGCATCCCGATCATGGTCAATGCCATCGTCGCCGATACGGATGAAGAGGCGATCAAGGAAACCAAGCAGTGGCTGCCGCCGTTCATGCAGGCCCAGGTCGACCATTACGAGGGTGACAAGGACAATTGGCAGTATCTCGAGACCTACAAGGCGTGGAGCAAGATCTTCGCGGGCATGAAGGATCGCTGCAATCCCGAAGCGATGCCCAAGTGGAGCGAGCAGCAATTCGTCGGTTCGCCCGAAACCGTGATTGGCCGGGTCCAGGCTTATATCGATGCGGGTTTCGACACCTTCCTCGTCCATACCGCGACGCCGGGCGTTCCCAACGAACCGCGCCGGCGCTGGTGCAAGCGGTTTGCTGAAGAGGTCATGCCGGCCTTTTCCGGTCAGGTCGAGGTCGGGCTCAAGCTCGCCTCGTAAGGCGCGAAGGGGTCGCCCGCTAGGCGCCGGGCGTATTCATCGGACAGGCGGCGGGCCCCCCGGGGGGGGGTCTGGCCGCCGTCGTATTCGAGGTGTCCTGCTTGACCGGACGCCACCAATTTTCTAAAGAGCGGTGAACGGCGTGAAACGCCGAACTAGGGAGAACGCCATGCAACCCCACCCCAAGCTCCAGGAATTGCTCGATATGCCTGCCGATCTGGACGCCACGCCGGTCGAGGATATGGCGCCCGACGTGGCCCGCGCCGAATTCGATTCGGCGCTTGGTTCAGTCGACGGCGAGAAGCCGGATATTTACGCGGTGCGCGACATCGAGGTGCCCGGCCCTGACGGCGCGATCGCGGTGCGGCTTTACGAACCGGCGCCGGCCGAGGGGCTGCGGCCGCTGCTGGTCTATTACCACGGTGGCGGTTATATCCGGGGCAACGTCGGCACGCATGATTCGAGTTGCCGGATCCTGGCCAACAGCTCGGGCTGCCTGGTCGCCTCGGTTGAGTATTCCCTCTCGCCCGAGAGCAAATTTCCCGACGCGATCGAGGAGTGCTTCGCCGCGACCCGGTGGCTCTCGGAAAATGCCGCCACGATCGGTGCGGACCCGTCGCGCCTCGCGGTGGGCGGCGACAGCGCGGGCGGTAATATGGCCTGTGCGGTTACATTGATGGCGCGCGACGCCGGCGGACCCGTCATCAAGTTTCAGCTGCTGATTTTCCCCAACACCGATATGAGGGCCGATAACGAGTCCGTGCGCGCCTTCTCGAAGGGCTATTGGCTCGATTCCATGCCCTTTTATGTTACGAGCTATCTGCGCTCGGAGGCCGACATCGAAAACCCGCTGGCCTCGCCCTTGCGCGCGCCCGACTTCTCGGGCCTGCCTCCTGCTTATGTAATGACCGCGGGCTTCGACCCGCTGCGCGACGAAGGCAAGGCCTATGCCGACCGACTGAGCGCGGCGGGCGTCGCGGTGGAGTATCGCTGCTACGACGACATGATCCACGGTTTTACGCTGTTGCGTACGATTCTCGAGGAAGCCGACGAGGCGGTGGCCGCCTGCGGCGAAGCGGTCAAGTGCGGCCTGGATGCCTGACGTGGCCGGCACGGCGGCGTTTGGCGAGCGTGCGGGATTTAGCGGGCGGCATTACGTAGTGAGCGGCGCGGGCCGGGGCATCGGCCTTGCCGTGGCGCAAGGCTTGCTAGCCGCCGGCGCTGACGTTACCGCACTTTACAAGACGACCCGGCCGGACGGGCTCGACGCGGGACCGGGCTGCGCCGCCATCGTGCAACTCGACGTGACTGACGAGGCAGAGGCCACGGCGGTAATGCGCGATGCCTATGAGCGGGTCGGGCGGCTCGACGGGTTGGCCAACGTTCATGGGATCAATATCTGGGACCGGGACGGCTCGATCCTCGAGGGTGATATGGAGGGCTGGCAGGAGGTTCTCCAGACCAATCTGACAGGCACGGCCAATACCGCGCGTGCCGCCGTGCCGTGGATTCGCAAGACCGGAGCGGGCGCGATGGTCCATTTCTCGTCGATCCAGGGCCTGCGCGGTGACTATCAGCCCCAGGACGGCTATGCAGTCTCGAAGGCGGCTATCCTGGCGCTCTCGAAATCGCTAGCGATCCAGCTGGCGGGAGATAGCATTCGTTCGAACGCCGTGCTGCCCGGTTACGTCGACACGCCGATGAACGATTTTCGCTGGGTGAACGAGGCGGGCCAAAAAGATCGTTCGGCACAGATGGTGCCGCTCAAACGGGTCGGGTCGCCTGAGGAAATCGCCAATGTTTGCCTGTTTCTGCTGTCGGACCTGGCGGCTTATGTCACCGGTACGGAAATCATCGCCGATGGCGGGCTGACGGCGCTGCCGGCCGTGGGAGCGTAACCCTACAGGTTAGCCAAGCTTGACGGCCGGGGCGTCTGCGCCACTCGCATCGAGCATGTGTTGGCGCGTCTGGTCGCGCTGCATCTCGACATGGTTGATTATCTGGGCTGCGGCGGCCTCGGGATCTTGTTGCTCGATCGCCCGGTAGATGGCCTCGTGGTGATCGTTGGCGTCTTTATGGATGACACGGAACAGCGCGGCTACCGGCATCCACATGGCCATGCGGACCTCTTCCACCGCGCTTACGAGAAACGGGTTCCGCGACGCCTGGGCGATACCGATATGGAACGCGGCATCGGCTGAAAGGAAGAGCGGCAGGTTCTCGCCGGATCGTTGCGATTCTCGGCTGTGGCGGTCAGACCGTTCATCCGTTTGATCAGTGTCTGGGGGGCGCGTAAATCGCTTTCGGTGCGGCGGCTCACCGCTTGGCGCACGCTGGCCGCCTCGATGGCGAGGCGGTAGGCGCTGACGTTCTCGATGGTATCTTCATGCTCGGTCAGCAGGCGATGATATTCGCCGGCGCTGACGTGCTGGGTGCGGATCAGGGTGCCGCCGGTCGCACCCCGGCGGATTTCGACGAAGTCCTCGGCGACGAGAATGCGGATGGCTTCGCGCAAGGTTGCGCGCGAGACGTTGAGCTGGCGCGCAAGCTCGCGCTCGCGGGGCAGTTTTCCGCCGGGCACGAAACGCCCCAGCATGATCGCGCGGCGAATCGCTTTGGCGACGACCTCGTAGGTGGCGCTGGCGTTGATCGGCTCGAATTCAGATACGTTGTGGCTCTCGTCCCTCGTCCGCGGCCACCGGCTGGCCCCCGCCGGGCGCATGCCATAATAGTCCATATATCGTCGTAAGGGGTAGTCACCACGGTAGAGGCCGTCGAGTTCGAGGTTCCGGGCGCCACCCTGCGGGGCCGTCTGTTCCGCCCGGCGGGAACCGACTGGTCGGTGCCGCTGATCGTCACGTCACCCGATCTTACCAGGTCATCGACATGAACCTCTATAGCTTCGCCGTGCGTTTCGCCGAGGCGGGCCTGGCCGCGCTGCTCTACGACCAGCGTAACTTCGGACGCAGCTACGGCGAGCCCCGCCAGGAGGCCGACTCCTGCGCACAGGTTCACGACATGCGCGACGCCATCAGCTTTGCACGGCACTTGGCCGGCATCGATCCCGAGCGGATTGGGCTGTGGGGTACAAGCTATTCGGGCGGTCATGCCCTAGTCGTGGGCGCGCTCGACCGGCGAGTCAAATGCGTCGTTGCCCAGGCTCCTTTAATCTCGGGCTACGCCACGCTGCAAAGCTGGATGAGGCCCGAAGAACTCGACGCCCCGATCGCGGATTGCCTGGCCGCCCGCCGCGCCCGCGCAGCGGGCGCGGCCCCGGTCATGACGCCGGTGGCCCAACTGGGATCGGTCGAGGCGGCGTGGGTCGCGGCCACCGACCCCACGGGCGCCTTCACCAACGGCCTGACCTTGCCAGCCGGGAGTTGATTGTTGAATACGAGCCGGAAGGCTTCGTTGCGCGGATCGCGCCGGCGTCGCTGCTGATGATCGTGGCTTCCTAGGACGTGGTGACCCTGGTCAAGGGCCAGCGCGAGGCCTTCGCGCAAGCGGGCGAGCCCAAGCGCCTGGTCGAGATCGAGTGCGGTCATTTTGATGTCTGTTCGAGCCATCTCGACGCGGCGCAAATGCGGCACGCGAATGGTTTTGCGCCCATTTGGCGGGCACCCGGCCTTGACTTGGGGCCGTTCAGGCCAACAATACGCTGCAAAGGTCCAATCTATGAGCACTTCGCCGGGATCGTCCGGTTCCGTTAGCGGCGAAAATCGTAGGCAATTGTGTAAACGGGAGACTTGTTGATGGCACAGAAGCGGGTTCAGACTGGCAAGCCGGCGGGAATTTTTGCCCCGGCCAAATTGGCGGCAAAGCGGAAAAAATTTGACGGCGCGATCCGGAAGATGAAAGCCAAGGGCGCCGAGTTTATCTATTACGAAATCATCAACTACCAGGGCCTGCCCCAGGGCAAGATGACCCATATCGACCGGCTTTCACCCGCCGGTGTCGGTTTCTCCAACGTCTATTTCGCCGTGACCTACGGCCCCGAAGTGTTCGTTGCGCCCGATTACGCGAATTTCGACGACGGCTTTCCCAACGTTTATGCGATTCCCGATCTCGACACCCTGTGCCAGTGGCCGTGGGCGCCCCAGAGAACGTCGGTGCTGTGCGACGCCTACTACGAGGACGGTACGCCCAACATGTACTGTCCGCGCAACGTGCTCAAGAGCCTGGTCGAGCGCTACGACAGGCTCGGCATAGAGGTTCGTATGGGCATCGAGTACGAGGTTTACGCCTACAAGATCGACGAGCAAAAGCTCCGCGAAAAGCGCTACGACGAGCTTGAGCCGCTGGGTGAGATTCCCGATTTCTGGTCGTTTCACAAGAATCCGAGCTACTTCCCTTACGCCGAGGAGTTTATGCGGCGGATGGAGGGGGTTGGGCTGCCGGTCGAGGTGGTCCACACCGAGCTCGGCAACGGCTCGCTGGAATACGCCATGCGCCCGCAATCGGCGCTCAAGGCCGCGGATGCCGCGATGCGCTCTAAGCTCTATCTCAAGCAAATGATGGGCGATGAGGGCTACATCATCACCTTTATGACGATGCCGCGTGCGGACGAGTTGGGCTGCGGCGGCCACCACCATGTCTCCTTGTGGAAGAACGGCAAGCCGCTCCTTTACGATCCCAAGACCGGCGATCTCTCGAAGATCGGCGGGCAATTCGTGGCGGGAATCTGCGAGACCCTGCCCGACTTGCATCTGCTCATGCGCACGACCATGAACGCCTACCGCAGGATCGATGTCAGCCACTGGACCCCCGAATGCAATGCCTGGGGTTACGACAACAAGTGCTGCGCCATGCGCTTCATCAAGGGAACCTCGCCCTCGACCTATCGTTTCGAGAACCGCACGCCGGGCGCCGACGTCAATCCCTACCTCTCGGTTTCGGCGATGCTCGCGGGCGGGCTCTATGGCATCGAGAACAAGCTCAAGCCGAAACCGCCCCAGGAGGGCACGCCCGATCTCAAGGATCCGCGCTGGAAACCTCTTGCAACGACCCTGAAGGGTTCGGCCACGGCGCTGCGCAAATCGAAGATCGCGCGCGGCTATCTCGGCGACGACCTAGTCAACCGCGTTCTCTATAAGACCGAAGCAGAGCTCGAGTCCTGGGGCAAGCGTAAGCTCGGCGACAAGGTCACCGAGTGGGAGCTTGATCGCTACTTCCAGTCGGCGTAACGGGCCATAACGAGGCGGGGGCGTTCGCGCCACCGTCCGAAGGGAGAGGGTAAAATGAATTTTGATGGCAAATGCGCCATCGTTACCGGTGTAGGCGGCGGCATCGGGGAGCAGGTCGGGCTCGATTTGCTCGGCGCCGGAGCCAGGGTCGCGCTGGTCGATATCAAACCCGAGCCCGAGGGTTTCGCAAAATTTGGCGATCGGCGGCTCTATATCCAAGGCGATTTGTCCGACAGCGGGTTCGTGAACGGTTTGTGCGACCGGGCGGTCGAGTCTCTGGGCGGGCTGGATTACGTGGCCAACGTCGCGGGCATCGCCTTCTGGGGCGGCGGTGCTATCGGCGATGACGGGTCCGTGGTCGATCTCGACTGGCGGGTCTGGGAGAAGACCATGGAGATCAACCTCGATGCGGCGGCGTTGATCTCGCGTCACGCGGTGCCCCATATGCGCAAGCGGGGCGGCGGCGCGCTGGTCCACATCGCCAGCGTCTCGGGTGCGCGCTCCCACGACAACATGATGGAATCGGGTGCGCTCGATGCCTACCAGGTTTCGAAGGCCGCGGTGATTTCGCTCTCGCGCGCCATCGCGCTCTCGCATGGGCGCGAGAACATCCGCTCCAACTCCATCTGTCCCGGCGCCATCTGGACGCCCATGACCGACGCCATCTACCAGCAGGAAGGGCGCATCGAGAAGATGGCGAACCGCACGCCGATCCACCGGGTCGGCACGCCCAAGGATATTTCCAACGCCTGTCTGTTCTTGCTCTCGGACGAGGCGTCATTTATCACGGGTACGGAATTGATGGTCGATGGCGGCCTAATGGCGAAGCTATGCTGACCCGAGCACCCAAACGGACTTTTGCACGATGAGCCAGGTCGATCCGACCTTGAAGGCACGCGACGATGGCCCGCTGGTCCACCACGAGGGCTTCGGCGGGTTAATCCGCCGTGGCGGCTGGGACGAGCAGGGTATCTCGACCTTCCGCCTCGCCGCACAGGCGTTCGGGGATGGCCGCTTCGAGGATGCGGCGGATCTCGCCCGCTACACGGTGGAAGAGGCGGTCGAGGGCCACGAAATCTATGACGCGGGGATCGAGTCGGTCCCGGAATATATGCGTGCTCACGGCGTCGGCGACGCGGTGATCGAGGACGAAATTCGCCAGATCAAGGTGCTGCTCGACATGCCCGACGGCACGCCGTTAGACCAGGAGGCAGGCTGGCAGGCCTATCGTGACCTGATCGACCGTTTCGTTGCACTGTGCCGCTCGGGCGGCGGGGCCGAGGGGCTCGACCTGCTGGAGTCCGCACGCGTCACCTGGCTTCAGTTTCACGATCGAAAATGTGACTGGCTGTGCGGCCTGTTCGCGGCCGCTGCGCGCCATCTGGGCGAGGAGCACACCATCGCCATCTGGGACGAGTTGATAGGCTCTATGTATCCGGCCTACGCACGCTTCGACATCGACAAGCGGCCGTGGGCGGATTCGCTGGACGAGATGTTGCATATGGCGGTGTTCGCGCTGCGCGGGCATCTGAGCGGGCCCGGGCGGATGGGTGATGTCAACATCGTCGAGGAAGAGGATCGCTGGCGTATCGAGTTCGACCCCTGCGGCTCGGGCGGGCGCACCATGCGGCCCGACCCGGACCAGAACCTGGGGGCGCGCATCGAGCCGCCGTTCAATCACGCGATCGCCGAGGAAGAGCACGATTGGAGCTGGAACCGCAAGGGCGTCTGCCTCTATTGCACCCATTGTTGCCAACTTGGCCAGCGCAAGCCGATCCAGCTACTGGGGTATCCCGCCCGTGTGATCGAGCCACCGGTCTGGCCGTCGGACGATCCCAACCCCAAATGCGCCTGGATCGTCTATAAAGACCCCACCAAAGTGCCCGAGCGCTATTACCGTGAAGTCGGCGAGGAAAAGCCTGACAAATTCGGGATGGCCGCGACCCAGCGACGCCGCGAAGCCAAGGGACAGGGCTGACGCGACCGTCAGCCTCTCATTCAGCGCCAACGAACAAAGGTTATTTATGTTGGAGGGCTATCCACTCGCCACCGTGGACGAAATCATCGAAGAGGCCCGTAACGGCCGGATGATCGTGCTCGTCGACGACGAAAACCGTGAAAACGAGGGCGACCTCGTCATCCCGGCACAACTCGTCACTCCGGATGCGATCAACTTCATGGCGAAATTTGGCCGCGGTCTGATCTGCCTGACGCTGACCAGTGAGCGGGTTGGTGAGCTGGGCCTGTCGCTACAGAAGGTGCACAACGCGTCGGAGTTCGAGACGGCGTTTACCGTGTCGATCGAAGCACGCGATGGTGTGACCACGGGGATATCGGCGCCTGATCGCGCCCAGACCATCCGTACCGCGATTGATCCCAACACGACCGCCGACGACATCACCACGCCGGGTCACGTGTTTCCGCTCGAAGCGCGCTCGGGCGGCGTGCTGTTCCGCGCCGGGCATACCGAGGCCGCAGTCGATATTGCACGGCTTGCCGGACTGGTGCCCGCCGGCGTGATCTGCGAGATCATGAAAGAAGACGGCACCATGGCCCGTCTGCCCGAGCTCGCCGCCTTCGCCCAGACCCACGCTCTCAAGCTGGGGTCGATCGCCGATCTCATCGCCTACCGGGCGCGCCACGATCCGACCGTCCGGCGCGTCGCGGAAACCACGATCCGGTCGCGCTTCGGCGGCGAGTTCCACACCATCGTCTATCGCAATGATGTCGACGCGACGGAACATATCGCGCTGATCAAAGGCGATATCACGACATCGGAGCCCGTGCTCGTGCGAGTCCACGCCGTCAATATACTGAGCGACGTAATTTGGGACATGTTCGAGCATCGCGACGGCGACTTCCAGGCGGCTTTGGCGGCGATCGGCGAGGAGGGGCGCGGAGTGGTCGTTCTGGTCTTCGAGTACGAACCTTACCCCTCGGAGCGGATTTTGGGGCGGAACGGCGAACGCGACCGGGGCCCCGGTGAGCTGCGCGAGGTCGGCGTCGGGGCGCAAATCCTTCGCGATCTGGGTGTCCACGAGATGGAATTGCTCAGCTCTTCGCCCAAGCCGGTTATTGCGCTGGAGGGCTTCGGCCTGCGTATCGTCGGCCACCGCGCCTACAAAGCCATCGATGTCTGAGGCCCGGCGATACGGAGCGACCGGTCACCGCGTTGACCCTCCCGTTTATAGGTGCCTAAGTTATACCTTAGGTGCCTTTAGGCGGCTCCGCAGGCTGCCTGAACTTGGGACAAATGGTCGATTCAGGAAAGAATTCAGATATGGTAGGTGGCGACCAGTTCCGCGGCGGCATGCGCCATCTGTGCACCGGCGTAACGATCATCGCGACGGGCGCGGGCGAGGCGCGCAAGGGGCTGGCGGCCTCAGCAGTCTGCTCGGTGTCCGATGAGCCGCCCATGCTGCTGGTCTGCGTGAACAAGAGCGCCAGCGCGCACGATTCAATTCTCGATAGCGGGGCGTTTTGCGCTAACGTACTGGCCCAGCCCCATTCCGAGCTGGCCAAGATTTTTTCATCGAGCAAGCGGGCGGACGAACGGTTTGTGACCGGCGAGTGGATCACGCTTGCAACCGGTGCGCCCGCGCTGGCCGACGCCCTGGCCTGCTTCGATTGCCGGGTTCACCACACCATCGAGGCGGGCAGCCACACGGTAATATTCGGCGTCGTCGAGGCGATGCATCAGGGCGCGGAACGTCCGCCCCTGCTCTACGGGTACAGCCAGTTCGGCGCCTACGCGCCGGTCGGATTTTAGCCAGACAGCAACCAGATTAATCGGAAAGCACAGGCAGTGAAGAATATTGCATTGGTCACGGGTGGAGAGGGCGGCATCGGGCGTGCTGTCAACCGAAGCCTCAACGAGGCCGGCTATACGGTCCTGTCGGCCGACGTTACGGTCGATCCGGCCGAAAACGGTACGCGGCGCGACGACATGCCAAGCGAGGTCGTGCGTCATTATCTCGACGTGACCGACCCGGCGAGTTGCGAAGCGGCATGCGCGGCCGCGGCCGAGTTGGGTACGCTTAAGGTCGTGATCAACTGCGCAGGTATCCTGGTCGCAAGCTCCGTGGACGATTGGGACGAAGGTCGCGTCAAGCGCATGTTCGATATCAATGTCTTCGGCATGGCCCGTGTGACTAGCGCGGCGAGCCGGCACATGTCCGACGGCGGGGCGATCGTGAACATCAGCAGCGTCAGCTGCCGGATCCCCTATGTCGAGTTCATGGCACTCTACGGCGCCACGAAGGCGGCTATGGAAAGCTACACCCGGAACTGTGCAACCGACCTCGCGCCCAAGAATATCCGGGTAAACTCGATTGCGCCCGGCATCATCGACGTCGACATGTCCGATGATATGCGCCGCCTCGCCGAGGCCGAGCATGGCCCGGTCAACCGCATCCCGATGGGCCGCATGGGCACCGCCGATGAGATTGCCGACGCCATCGAATTTCTCGTTTCCGACCGAGCCTCCTACATCACGGGAACGAACCTGCTGGTCGACGGCGGTCTCTGTAACTATTAAAACTCTAGCCGCGAGCTTGCTCGCTTGACGCCCGACCCGGGGGCTTCGACTTCCGGGTCTCGCCCCGGCTTGTGCGGGGCATCCCTATGCTGCGGAGAGGAACACCACCATGTCCAAGATCACCATCGAAGAATTGCGTCGTGCCATCGAAACCGAAGAGATCACCACGGTGGTTTGCGCGATGCCCGATCTGTGGGGCCGCCTGGTGGGTAAGCGTCTGACTGGAAATACGTTTCTCGAAACCGCGATTGGCGCCGAGGGGCTGCACGGCTCGCTCTATCTGTTCACGGTCAACATGGAAATGTGGCCCCAGCCGGGCTACGAGGTGACCAGCTTCGACACCGGGCTGAACGATTGCCTGTTTATGCCCGATCTCGATGCCATGTGGGTGACGCCGTGGCTCGAGCGCACCGCTATGGTGATCTGCGATCCCTGTTACGAGGGCACCGATAAGCCCCTCGAGATGGCGCCTCGCAACATTCTCAAGCGGGAAATTGCGAAGGCGGCCAAACTCGGGATTACGGCCAAGTTCGCCTCCGAGCTGGAATTTTTCCTGTTCAAGGATTCCTACGAGGAGGCGTGGGACAAGAGCTACCGCGAGCTTAACCCGACCTCCCGCTACAACGCCGACTATCACATTCTCCAATCGACTAAGGTCGAGCCCATCATCCAGCAGATTCGTGACGGCATGAACGCGGCCGGGATCGAGATCGAGTTCTCCAAGGTCGAGTGGGGATTGGGCCAGCAGGAAATCAACCTCAAATATGCCGATACCCTCGAAATGGCCGACCGGCACATGCTTTACAAACACGGGGTCAAGGAAATCGCGGCGCTGAACGGCCTATCGGCCTCGTTCATGGCGAAGCTCTGGAAGGACGAGATCGGTTCGTCTTGCCACCTGCATGCCAGCCTGTGGGACGCGGCGGGCAAGACGTCACTGTGCTGGGACGAGAGCCGGCCCGGGCATATCTCCGAGCTGTTCGGCCATTTCATGGGCGGGCTTCTTGGCACGGCGCGCGAACTGACCTGGCTCTACGCGCCGAACGTGAATTCCTACAAGCGGTTCGAGCCGCTTTCCTTTGCGCCGATCCAGATCGTGCTTGGCGATGACAACCGGAGCTGCGGATTTCGGCTGTGCGGCGAGCACGATGCGTTCCGGGTCGAAAATCGAATTCCCGGCGCCGACGTCAATCCCTACCTGGGAATTGCTGCAACCCTCGCAGCCGGCACCTACGGCGTCGAAAAAAAGCTGCCCGTACCCGAGATCTATCGGGGCAACGCCTATGAGGACGAAACTCTGCCCAAGGTGGCGATGACGCTTTACGAGGCTATTGCCGAGTTCGATAAGAGCACGATCGCCCGCGAGATCCTGGGCGATATGGCCTACAACCACCTGCTCAATTTTGCCCGGGCCGAGCAGGCGTCGTTCGACAACGAAATCGTCACCGACTGGGAGCGCAAGCGCTACTTCGAGCGGGTTTGAGGCCGTCATTCCCACTGCAGCGCTTATGAAACCATTCCCGAAATCAATGGGCGAATCGCCGATTTCGGCTTGCCACGGACGCGCTGCTTCGCCAGAGTCGCGACCGGATAAGGGAGCCGGCCATGACTAAATTCTCCATTGTCAGCCTCGTGCGCAACGCGCTCAGCCATCACGAGGGTTGGTCGGCGCAATGGCGCAGCCCCGAGCCGAAGCCGGCTTATGACGTGGTCATTGTGGGCGCTGGCGGCCACGGCCTCGCCACGGCGTACTATCTCGCGAAGCACCACGGTGTGACCAACGTCGCAGTGCTCGAGAAGGGTTGGCTGGGCGGCGGCAACACCGGGCGCAACACGACGATCATTCGGTCGAACTACCTGTGGGAGGAGAGCGCCGCAATCTACGAACATTCGCTTAAGCTCTGGGAGGGGCTGTCCCAAGAACTCAACTATAACGTCATGCTGAGCCAGCGTGGCGTGCTGAACCTTTGTCACAATACCCACGACATCCAAGAGGGGGTTCGTCGGGTCAACGCCAACCGGTTGAACGGGATCGACGCTGAGTGGCTGGTCCCGGCGCAAGTCAAGGCGTTCTGTCCGATTCTTAACATTTCTCCGGGTGCGCGCTATCCGGTCGAGGGCGCGACCCTGCAGAGGCGCGGGGGTGTGGCGCGCCACGACGCGGTCGCCTGGGGTTTCGCGCGCGGTGCCGATGCCCGGGGCGTCGATATCATCCAGAACTGCGAGGTCACGGGCATCGATGTCGAAGCGGGCCGGGTGATCGGTGTTCGCACTACGCGCGGCGCGATCCGGGCGAAGCAAGTCGCGATCGTGGCCGCTGGGCATAACTCGGTGGTCGCCCAGATGGCGGGGCTGCGCCTGCCCATCGAGAGCCATCCCCTGCAGGCGCTGGTCTCCGAACCGCTGAAGCCCGTAATGCCGACGGTGGTGATGTCGAACGCGGTGCACGTCTATGTCAGTCAGTCGGACAAGGGCGAATTGGTAATCGGCGCCGGTGTCGATAGCTTCAATTCGTACGGCCAACGGGGCGGTTTGCATGTGATTGAAGACCAGATGGGAGCCATCATTGAGTTGTTCCCGATCTTCAGCCGGTTGCGCATGATGCGGAGCTGGGGCGGCATCGTGGACGTTTGCCCCGATGCCTCGCCGATCGTCGCGAAAACGCCTGTCGGCGGGCTCTACATCAATGGCGGCTGGGGCACCGGCGGCTTCAAGGCGACGCCCGGCTCCGGCTGGGTGTTCGCCCATACCATCGCCAACGACGCGCCCCATCCGCTTAACGCCGCGTTCACCCTCGAACGGTTCTCGAGCGGTGCGCTGATCGACGAGCACGGCGCGGCGGCCGTGGCGCACTGAGGCGAGACCATGCTCAAGATACCCTGTCCCTGGTGCGGCCTGCGCCCCGAAACGGAATTTCGCAACGGCGGAGAAGCCCATATCGCACGGCCCGCCAATCCCTTCGCGGTGACCGACGCGGAGTGGGCGGACTATCTGTTCATGCGCACGAACCCCAAGGGCTGGCACCGCGAGCGCTGGAACCACGCGCAAGGCTGCCGGCGCTGGTTTAACGCTGTGCGCCACACGGTGAGCCACGAGATCGCCGCGACCTATCCCATGGACGCAGCCCAGCCGCCTCTGCCCGAGCACGACGGGGAGGGTTGAGCATGGGTGCGGGTTTTCGCAGAGACGGCGGCGGACGGGTCAACCGGACACAGCCCTTGCCCTTCACGTTCAACGGCCGCCGCCTGATGGGCTTTGCCGGCGATACGCTGGCCTCGGCGTTGCTCGCTAACGGCGTTCACCTCGTCAGCCGGAGCTTCAAATACCACCGCCCGCGCGGCATTCTCTCGGCCGGAGCGGAAGAACCCTGCGCTCTCGTCCAGCTCGAGGAAGGCGCGCGCACCGAGCCCAACCTGCGCGCCACCCAGATTGAGCTCTATGCCGGGCTGAGCGCACGCGGGGTCAACGCCTGGCCGTCGGTCGCGTTCGACCTCGGTGCGGTCAACAACCGGCTGTCCAAACTGTTTGCCGCCGGCTTCTACTACAAGACCTTCATGTGGCCGCCCTCGTTCTGGCGAACGCTGTACGAGCCGATCATCCGGCGCATGGCCGGGCTGGGCCACGCCCCAAAACTGCCCGATCCGGATCTCTACGACCGGATGAACGCCCGTTGCGACCTGCTCGTGGTCGGTGGCGGTCCGGCGGGCCTGGCGGCGGCGCAGGCGGCGGCGCGCAGCGGCGCACGGGTAATCCTGGCCGACGAGCAGGCAGAATTCGGCGGCGGCCTGCTCGGTGCGTCGCGTACGATCGCCGGCGAGCCGGGCGCTGCCTGGGTGGCGGAGGTGATCGACGAACTGGCTGCGGCGGAAGAGGTGCGGTTGCTGCCGCGCGCCACGGTGTTCGGTTATTACGATCACAACCAGCTGGCGGCGCTCGAGCGGCGCACCGATCATCTTGGCCCCGGCGCGGCTCCGGGCCAGGCGCGTCACCGAATTTGGCATATCGACGCTGCCCAGGTGGTATTGGCGACCGGCGCCCACGAACGTCCGCTCGTGTTTGCCGATAACGACCGGCCGGGAATCATGCTGGCGGGCGCGGCGCGCACTTATATCGAGCGTTACGCCGCCGTGCCGGGGCGCCGCGCGGTGGTCTTCACCAACAATGACACCGCCTACGAGACGGCGCTGGCGCTCGCGGATGCGGGCGCCGAGGTTGCCGCCGTGATTGATCTTCGCACCCAGGCCGACGGCCCCTTCGCGGAGCGGGTGGCGGAACGGGGCATCCCAGTGCATCACCGCTCGGCCATCGTGGCCACGGTCGGGGGGCAGCGCGTTGCCGGCGTAGAGGTCCGGGCCCTGGACGGTGCGGGCGAAATAGCCGGCGGCGGGGCGCAATCCATCGCTTGCGATCTGGTTGCCGTGTCCGGCGGCTGGAGCCCGGCGGTGCATCTGTTCAGCCAGTCCCGGGGGCGCCTGCGTTACGACGGCACCAACGCGTGCTTTGTTCCCGGCGTTTCGATCCAGGCGGAACGCTCGGTGGGCGCGGCCCAGGGCCGCTTCAGCCTCGCAGACGCCCTGGCGGACGGAGCGCAGGCCGGGGTCGCAGCGGCCCGCGCCGCCGGCCTCAACGCGGTGGACATGGCGCCGGCCCCGACCGACGCGCCGCCCGCCGGCGGGATCGAAGCGTACTGGCTGGTGCCCGGCAAGCGGCCGCTAGGCCATGGCCCGGCCAAGCATTTCATCGACATGCAGGACGACGTGACCGCCGCCGATATTCGTCTCGCCGTGCGCGAGGGCTTCCAGTCCGTCGAGCACGTCAAGCGCTACACCACCGTGGGCATGGGCACCGACCAGGGCAAGGTCTCGAACCTCAACGCGCTAGCGATCCTGGCAGACGCGCTGGGCCGCCCGATCCCCGAGGTCGGCACCACGACCTTCCGCGCGCCCTACACGCCGGTTACCTTCGGCGCGCTGGCCGGGCGTGACGGAGGCGAGCTTATGGATCCTGCGCGCCTGACCGCGATCCATGTCTGGCATGAGACGCACGGCGCGGTGTTCGAGAATGTCGGTCAGTGGAAGCGGCCCTACTGGTATCCGAGGGCAGGCGAGGACAAGCAGGCGGCGGTGAACCGCGAATGCCGGGCGGTGCGTGAGTGTGTCGGCCTGCTCGACGCTTCGACGCTGGGCAAGATCGACATTCGGGGACCGGACGCGGGAGAATTTCTTGATCGCATCTACACCAACAGCTTTTCGACCCTGCCCATGGGCAAGGTGCGCTATGGCCTGATGTGCCACGACGACGGGATGATCTTCGACGACGGCACCACGGCACGCCTGGGCGAGGATCATTTCCTGATGACCACCACGTCGGGCAACGCCGCCAGCGTGCTCGACTGGCTGGAGGAATGGCTGCAGACCGAATGGCCGGAGCTGAAGGTTTATTGCAGCTCGGTCACCGAGCAATGGGCGACTCTCGCGCTGGCTGGGCCGCGTTCGCGCGATGTGTTGGCGGCACTCGCGCCCGATGTTGATCTCGACGACGCGGCGTTTCCCTTCATGACCACGCGCGAGTGGGTGGTTGCGGGCATGTCTGCGCGGATCGCGCGGATCAGCTTCGCCGGCGGTCTGGGCTTCGAGCTCAACGTCCCATGGGACCGCGGTCTCGCCTTGTGGCGGGCGGTCATGGCTGCGGGCGAACCTTACGGCATCACGCCCTACGGCACCGAGGCGATGCATGTGCTGCGCGCCGAGAGCGGTTTTATCATCGTTGGTCAGGAGACCGACGGTACGGTCACGCCGTTCGATCTCGGCATGGACTGGATCGTGAGCAAGAAAGAGCCCGATTTCATCGGCAAGCGGGCTTACTCGCGCCCCGATACGGCGCGCACCGACCGCAAACAGCTGGTCGGGCTGCTCACGGAAAAGCCGCTCGAGGTTTTGCCCGAGGGCGCCCAGCTCGTCGACCAGCCCCACCATCCCAAACCCATGCCCATGATCGGCCATGTTACGTCGAGCTATTACAGCGAGAACCTGGGCCGCTCCATCGCGTTCGCGCTGGTCATGGGCGGGCGCGAGCGACTGGGTGAGACGATTTACGCGCCGCTCAAAACAAAACAGGTCAAGGCGGTGATTACCCGGCCGATGTTCCTGGAAACCGGCAAGGCGGGCGGCCATGGCTGACGCGATACGACGCAATCCGTTCGACGGGCTCGACGACGCGATGGCGCAAGGGTCTAACGACGCTGTCCGCCTTGCGGCGCGGCCTGTGATGAGCCAGATCGGCCTGCGCCTCGATCCCTCGGACACGGACGCCATGGGCGCCGTGGGTCGCTCCCTGGGCCTGGTGCTGCCGAATGAGCCCAATCGTGTCGCGGGCGACGTGGAGGGCGGTATTGCAGCATTCTGGCTCGGCCCCGACGAATGGCTGGCGGTGGCGCCCGAGGCCGAGGGAGAGCGGCTGCTGGCCGATTTGGGCGGCGCGCTGGCCGGTCGTCACGCCGCGGCGCTCGATCAGAGCGCGGCGCGGGGTGTCTTGCGGCTTTCCGGCCCGCGGGCGCGGGACGTTCTGGCCAAGGGCTGTCGGCTCGACCTGCACCAAGGCGTGTTCAAACCGGGGCAATGCGCCCAGACGGCGATAGCCCGGGCACTAGTGCTGATTTGCGCGCTCGATGAGATGCCAAGCTTCGACCTCTATGTCCGACCATCTTTTTCGCATTACATTACCCATTGGTTGCTCGACGCCATGGCCGAATACGGTCTGCCCGAGCTGTCAGTGTCCAATTCCGGAGTGCGTGCGACATGACCGTCAGCCTGTTCGAGTTGTTCAAGATCGGCATCGGGCCATCGAGTTCCCACACCGTGGGGCCGATGCGCGCCGCGCGGAAGTTCCTCGAGGCGCTCGAGGCGGGCGGCACGCTGGAGAAGGCGGCACGTATAGAAGTGCGGCTTTACGGCTCGCTGGCGCTGACCGGTCACGGCCACGGTTCCGACGCCGCGATCCTCCTCGGGCTGGCAGGCGAGCGGCCCGACGGGATCGATCCCGACGCCGTGCCCGGCATCCTGAGCGCTATCCGCAAGAACGAAAGTGTAGCGCTGTTGGGCAAACACACGGTCGGGTTCGTGGAAAAGACCGACCTGATCTTCGAGATGGGAAAAATTTTGACTCACCACACCAACGGCATGCGCTTCGCCGCGTTCGACGGGGGCGGAGCCGAAATTTGGTGTCACAAATATTATTCCGTGGGCGGCGGCTTCATCGTCAGCGCCGACGAGATCGAGGCCGATGCGGCGGCCGCAATCTCCGCCGCCGATCCGGTGCCCTACAACTTTGCGTCCGCCGACGAGCTTTTGACCATGGGCCGGGTACACAAGCTCTCGATTGCCGAGATCATGATGGAGAACGAAAAATCGCGTAGCTGTGAGGCCGAGGTGCGTCGCCATATCCTCGAAATCTGGCACGTCATGGACGATTGCATCGAGCGCGGCTGTAACATCACCGGTAACCTGCCGGGCAAGCTCAAAGTGCGCCGGCGCGCGCGCGACCTCAAGCGCGGTCTGATGCAGCTTCGCCAGCGCAACGCGGCGCCGCCTAACGAGGTGATGGACTGGACCTCCATTTTTGCCATCGCGGTCAACGAGCAAAATGCGGCGGGCGGGCGCATCGTGACCGCGCCGACCAACGGAGCGGCGGGCGTGGTGCCGGCGGTGCTGCGTTATTACAACGAGTTTTGCCCCGACGCGGACGAGAACGGTACGGTAAATTTTCTGCTCGCCGCGGCGGCCGTGGGCGCACTGGTCAAGCGCAACGCCTCGATTTCGGGCGCCGAGATGGGCTGCCAGGGCGAGGTCGGCACGGCCTGCGCCATGGCGGCTGCAGGCCTGGCCACCGCACTGGGCGGCACCAACGAGCAGGTCGAGAACGCCGCCGAGATCGGCATGGAACATCACCTCGGCATGACCTGCGACCCGATCGGCGGACTGGTCCAGATCCCTTGTATCGAGCGCAACGCCATGGGCGCGATCAAGGCGATCAACGCGGCGTCGCTGGCGCTCAAGGGCGACGGCTTCCATTACGTTTCGCTCGATAACGTCATCGAGACCATGCGCCAGACCGGCGTCGACATGCAGAGCAAGTACAAGGAAACCAGCCTGGGCGGGCTGGCCGTGAACGTTCCCGAGTGCTAGCGCAGCGTGGGGAGGCGGGTGCTAGTGCAAAACCTGCTTGGATTTCGCGAGCCCGTAAGTGCAGACCGCCGCAGAGCCGGGGTTGGCCTGGGGCGGTCGGCCCCAAGAAAAGATCAGGCCGACTAAACGCCGTGTAGCTTTACTGCGTAAAGCTACACAGAAAACGCGCTAAGCCTCGCCAATCTCGATATAGCCGTGCTTGAGCAGAAAGTCGAAGTTGCGCATGATCTGTTCGCCGTTTACCCCCGTGGCGCTGCGCCGGCGGCATCCACCACCGCACCCAGCGTCGAGGGGCCCTGGGCCATGCCGCACATGATTGCCTCCATCACCGGGAATTTCAGCCGGCCCTTGAGCACGGCATAGATGGTCGGGGTAAAGCCTGCTTCAGCACGCGCAAAACCGTAGACGCTGATCGAGACCGGCGTAGTATCGCCAAGCGTACGGGTCGGGAAATGGCCGAACATGCGAGAAAAATTCGGGGTTAGAAGCGCGGCCGGCGCGGGCGTGCCGTTGGCGGCGTTGCGGGTGGCGAGCGCCTTGTCGCGCTGTTCGGCCCACATCGCCTCATATTTCGGGATGATCGACGCCGAGCGGAACTCGCGGCTGGCATCCGCGCCCGCCTTGCCCATGGCGTGACGCAAATCGGCGCTTTTTTCGAGCGCGACAAGGGCCTCGGCCAGGCGGCCCAGGTTAAGCCCCACCCTCTGGCTGCGCACGAAGCCCAGGATCGAGGGATCGAGCAGGCCGGCGATGCCCTGCCAGGGCTCTTCCGAAGCGCTCGCGAAGGTCGTGATCTTGAAGCCCGTCTCGCCCTCTTTCACCAGCTCACGATAGCCGTTGAAGTCGAAAACTACCGTGGGCAGGCCGTGAGCCATGGCCTTGATTATGGTCAACCCGAAGGTTTACTGGTGGTTGTCGGCGAGCGAGACGAACAGGTCGGTGGCCGCGTAGAGCTTGCGCTTGCGCTCGAAATCGAAATTCGCCTCGATCCGTACATGGGGCTCGAGGTTCAACGAGGTGACGATATCGTGGGCCAGTGCAATATCCGCCTCGTCACCCCCGCCGGCCAGGGTCAGCTTTGGGAGGTGATCGTTCGCGATTAGGTATTTGAGGTACTCGAGCAGGGGCGAGAGGTCTATCTTGCGACGGACCGAAAAGCGCCCCAGCGAGAGCAGCACGAGGTGATCCTCGGACAGGCCGAGCTCGGCGCGGCTCGCTTCGCGGGCCGGTGTGGCGTCGTATTCGTCCGATAGGCCCAGCAGAATGTGGACCAGCTTCGTGCGGCGTGGCCGCGAAGCGGTTTTCGAAGCCTTGGGCGATCTGGCGCCGAAGCTCTCGGTCAGCAGGGTCAGTGCGCACTGGCTCGAACAGACGATGGCGTCGAGCTAGCGCGGATTCGCCATCAGGATCTGCAGCAGGCGGGTATGCAGGTGAACCCGGTCGAGCGAATGGGTAATGCCCGAGACGGCAAAAGCGCAACCATCACCGCGCCGTGCGCGGTAATCCATCAGGTGGGGGAAAGAATAGGTGAAATCCCCCTGGTGGAGCACGTCGATCGCGCCCTCGCTCGCGTCGTCCGCGAAATCGGCCTGGGTGGTAAAGGCGATGCGCAAGAAATCGTCGTGAGAAAGCAGGTTTGAAAGCTGATAGTAGCCCTGGGCGAGGTCGTCATCGTCGAGATAGTAGAAGCGATAGCTCTCGTAGGTTCCGTGGGCGAGCAGGAAACCCCGGTTGGCGATGGGCTTGCCCATCTTATCCTGCTAAAATCCGTCCTGGACGAGAAAGCTGTCGAGGCTGGCCTACTGCATGAGCGATTTTCCGCGAAGTCGGGGCGGGAATACCCCGCCGGAAGCTACGGAAAGCCTAGGGGAACGTGGTTAAGGAAGGGTTGCGCGGGCGCGCGCCGCTCACGCCTTGCGGATCACATCCAGATGCTTCGCAAAATCCTCGCGGTTCATGATCGCCTGGCAGCGGGTGAAGCGGTCCATGGCGTAGTCCCAGTAACTCGCGAAATGGTAGGCGGGCGTCGGGTTTTTGTTGATTTGCTGGAGCACGCCCCAGAGCGTCCAGAGCAGGAACGCCATGGCCTTGTAGACCACCATGCGCGCGCGCATGGACTCCGTCACCTCGCCCTTGCAGTAGGCGCCGAGGAACATTTCATCCTGCTCGTCCGAGAAATCCGCCTCGATGGAAAAGTCGGCGAGGTCCCAATAGGGATCGTTGTTGCCCGCAAATTCCCAGTCGAGGACGTAGGCGCGTTTCCCCGTATAGACGAGATTTTCGGGTGCGGGATCGTTGTTGCACGGGCTAAGCGGGAAGTCGGCGGCGTCGAGCAGCTCTTTGACGATCAGCGCTTTCTTCGCCACTTCGTGATACCCGTCGGGAAGCTTCGCACCACGCTTTTCCAGCACGTCGAGATATGCCTTTTGCTTGTCGAACATGTAGAAGCGCCCGAGAAACGGCGTGCCGCAATTATGTAGGCGGTAAAACGCCTCCGCCGCGAGACGGAGCGCTTTCGGGTCGGAAAGGATTTCCGGGTCCATGGGCACCGAGCCCGCGATGAACTTGGTAACTTGGGTGCCCGTGGGGCGATCATAATAGAGCAGGGTCGCGCCGACATCTGCGTCCGAGGTGACGTGGGCGGCCTGCTCGTCGGCGTCGCGGTCGATATATTCCTCCGTCCCTTCACCAGCGATGCGCAGCACGTAGCTCATCCCGTCGACGGTGATTTTGAAGTTACGGTTGGTCATGCCGGCCATCTGCTCGATCTCGGCCCGGGCCGCCTGTTCGGCGGTCAGGGTACCGGTTTCGACGATGCGGCTGCGGGCCTGGTCCAGCATAGGGGGCTCTCTCTTCGGGTTCGGGGGGTTAGCTGAGAATGCGGCTTCGCGCGGGATCGTAGAGCGGTTCGGGCGCCCGGGTCGCGGGGAAGGTCTCGGCGTAGGCTTCGATCTCGTAGTCGGAATGTCCGGCTTCCTCGCTGGGAACGTAGCCCATTACAATGGGCTTGCCGACGGTGTGGCCGAAATCCGCGCTCGAGGTCACGCCCAGCACCTTTCCCTGACGCGAAATGCATTCGCCGCCGAAGACATGGGCATCGCCCTCGATGGTGAAGGTGCAAAGCCGCTGGTCGGGGCCTTCTTCGCGGACTTTTTCCAGCGCCTCGCGGCCGATGAAATCGCCCTTCTTGCGAGAGACTAGCCCGCCCAACCCGGCGTGGAACGGCGTGTAATCGGGTGAGATCTCCGCCGCCCAGGCGACATAGCCCTTTTCCATGCGGAGCGAATTGAGCGCGCGATAGCCGACATTGGCGAGGCCCAGATCCTGGCCTGCTTGCCACAGGGTGTCGTAGACGTGGGCGGCGAACTCGCTGGGCACGTGCAGCTCGTAGCCCAGCTCGCCGGAATAGGAAAGGCGGACGGCCAGCGCGCGGGCCGAACCGACGGTGACTTCCTTGCAGCGGGCGTACGCCAGCGCGTCGTTCGAGAGGCCGCCGTCGACGACTTTCTCTAGCAACGCGCGGGAGCTCGGGCCGCAGACGTGGAGCACGGCGAAGGCGGAAGTCGCGTCGAAGGTAGTGACCGAGCCGTCATTTGGCAGGTGACGGTGGATCCAGTCGAAGTCGTGGGCGCCGAACGCGGTACCCGTGACGACGTAGAAGCGGTCCTCAGCCAGCCGGCAGATGGTGAGATCAGCTTCGATGCCGCCCCGCTCGTTGCAGAATTGGGTATAGACCGCGGTACCGTCGGGCTTGTCGAGGTTTGCGGCCGCGAGGTTTTGCAGTGCGGCGAAGGCGCCCGGCCCGCGCACCTCGAGCTTGGCGAACGAGGTCTGGTCGATAATGCCGACGGCCTCGCGCACGGCACGGCATTCGCCGGCGACTGCATCGAACCAGTTGCCCCGCTGGAAGGAGTGGACGTCCTTTGCTTCCGTGCCTTCGGGCGCGAACCAGTTGGCTCGTTCCCAACCCGCCTTGGAGCCGAACACGGCGCGCTTCTCCTTGAGTTGGGCATAAAGAGGGCTCTTGCGGACGCCGCGCGTGGTGTCGTGCTCCTCGAGCGGGTATTTCAGCGTGTAGTGCTTGCCGTAGAGCTCGACGGCGCGGGGGTACATGAAGGCCTTGGCGTTGTGGTGGGGGTAGAAGCGGCGGATGTCGAGGGACCAGAGGTCGAGGCTGGGTCGGCCGTCGATGATCCACTCGGCCATCATCTCGCCCGCACCACCACCACCGGCGATGCCATAGAGAAAGCCCGTCGAGACAAAGAAGTTGTCGAGTTCGTTGGCCTTGCCCATGACGAAATCGCCGTCCGCGGAATAGGGGATAGGGCCGTTCAGCAGCTGGCGCACGCCGACCTCGTTGATTATCGGGGTGCGCGAGGCCGCGCGCTCCGCCCAGGGCGAGAAGCGCTCCCAGTTCTCGGGCAGTAGCTGCTGTGCGAAGTCCTCGGGCACGCCGTTCTCGCCGAACGGGATGGTGTTGTCCTCCCAGGCGCCGACCACCATGCCGCGGACCTCGGGCTTCCAGTAAATCGAGATGTCCGGGTCGCGCACCGAGGGCATGTTGTCGGGCAGCTCGCCGGGCAGCGGGTCGGTAATCAGATACTGGTGTTCGAGCGCGCAGGCCGGCACCGCGACGCCGACCATCTCGCCGATATGACGGCCCCACATGCCGGCGCAATTGACCACGCTCTCGCAGGTAACAGTGCCCTGCTCGGTAATGACCTCGGTGATGCGGCGATCCTTTACGGTCATGCCCGTGACTCGGACACCCTGCTTGATGGTGGCCCCGTGCATGCGCGCACCGGCGGCGAGCGCCTGGGTCAGGCTCGCGGGGTCGGCGGTGCCGTCGGAGGGCACGTAGATCGAACCCTCGACGCCCTCAAGGCTCATGATCGGGAAGAGATCGCGGGTTTCCTCCGCCGTCAGAAGATGCATTTCGAGGCCGTAACTCTTGGCCAGGCTCATCTGGCGCTTGAACTCGAACATCCGCTCGGGCGACGAGGCGATGCGCAAGGACCCGTGGCGTTTCCAGTCGGTCGACTGGCCGGTCTCGGCCTCGATCTCCTCGTAGAGCGCGGTGGAGCGCTGGAGCATGCGGGTGGTGTTTCGCGAGGGACGGAGCTGGCCGATGATGCCCGCCGCGTGCCAGGTCGCGCCCTGGGTGAGCCCCGCCTTTTCCAACAGCAGGACGTCTTTCTTGCCGTTTTTAGCCAGGTGATAGGCGACGGAGCAACCGATGACACCGCCCCCGATGACGACGATTTCCGCGTGGCCTCGCATGGTTTCTCTCCCTTCGGGCGCGTCAAAAAAACTAGCAGCCCTGAACCGGGCCGAGTGATAGCACACGGACCGGGTCGGGCCAATTGATCGGGAGCAAGCCGGGCGCGAATTCGGGGTCTTTTTTTTAGTGGGTAAATTGCTTCACGCGCTTGGCTGCTTCGGGGTCGAGAAAGGCGCGCACGGTAGCGTCGGCCTCAAGTGCGATCGCGCCTTCGATGTCGATGCCGCCCGCGCGGTTGAGGACGCGCTTGAGATCGCGCACTGCGCCGTGGGGCAGCTCGGCGATGCGATTTGCCGCAGCCGCCGCCTCGTCGAAGACGGCATCGTCCGGGACCGCCTTCCAGGCGAGACCCATCTCGACAAGCTGGGCGGCGGTGTATCTCTCGGCGAACAGGAACATCTCGCGGGCCTTGGGCAGGCCGACCGAGCGGGGCAACAATGTGGTCGCCGCCCCGGTGGGAAACAGGCCCCAGGTGATCTCGGGAAAGAAGCAGCGGGTCGATTGGGCGAGCACCGCGAGATCGCAGTCGATCACCCATTCGAAGCCGCCGCCGACCGCCCAGCCGTGGATCGCGCCGACAACCATTTTTTCGCCGAGCACGAGTTGGCGGGTGATGACCTGGATCGAATCGACATAGGCTCGCGCGATCGTCTCGCCGCCGGTCTGATCGGCAAAGTCCTTGAGGTCGTCGCCGGCGCAAAACGCCCGGCCCGCGCCGCGCAGCAAGATCACCCGGACGCTATCGTCGGTCGCCGCGGCGTCAAGGGCGGCGGCAAAATCGGCCAGCAGCTCGCCGTTGAGCGCATTCAGCCGCTCGGGCCGGTTCAGCGTAAGCGTGCGCACGCCGTTTGCGTCGTCGGTCAGCACCGTTCCCGTCATGGCGATTGTTCCTCTCTCTCAGATGGTGCGTGCCCGGCCCTGCCAGAAGCGATCGCGGATCTTGCGTTTGAGAACCTTGCCGGTGTTACTGCGTGGCAGCTCATCCCAAAACTCGACGGATTTGGGTGCTTTTACGCTGCCGATCCGCTCCTTGCACAGCGCGATGATGTCCTCAGGGTTGGCGTGCTGGTGGGGCTTGAGCTCGACCACCGCCTTAACCGCCTCACCCCACTTCTCGTCGGGCACCCCAACCACTGCGCAATCCTGCACCGCGGGATGGCCGAGCACGGCCTTCTCGACCTCGGTGGAATAGATATTAAAGCCGCCGCTGATGATCATGTCCTTCTTACGGTCGACAAGATAGAGGTAGCCATCCTCGTCCTGGTAGCCGATGTCACCGGTAAGGTGCCAGCCGTCGCGGCTTGCGGTTTCGGTGGCGTCGGGATCGTTGACGTAGCCCACCATCACGAGGTCGCCGCGCACCGCGACCTCGCCCGTCTCACCAGCGGTAACCGGCTTGGCGTCTTCGTCGACCAGGCGGAGTTCGACGGCGGTGGTCGGGCGACCGCAGCTCCACAGCCGTTTCTCGCGCGTTGGGTCGCCGATTGCAAGATGGTCGGCGGGCGGCAGGATGGCCATGTACATGGGCACCTCGGCCTGGCCATAAACCTGCATCATGACGGGGCCGAAAATCTCGAGCGCCTCCTTAAGCTTGTCGACGGACATGGGTGCCGCCGCGTAAATGAAATACTCGAGTGAGGCGTAATCGAACTCGCGCACCCGGGGGTGGGCGAGCAGCATGTAGATCACGGTCGGCGGCAGGAACAGGTGGGTAACCCGGTGGCGCTCGATCGCCTGGAGGATGGCGAGCGGGTCAGGGCGGGCGAGGATGACCTGGGTGCCCGCCGCCTGCATCAGCGGCCAGGCGACGGCGCCGGCGGCGTGGGTCATGGGCGCGGCGACAAGGTGAACCGGCGGCGTCTTGGTAGGCATGTATTGCCATTGGGTTCGGCCATAGGTCTCGCAGGTCCGGTTGGTCCAGGCGCAGCCCTTGGGTTTTCCGGTGGTGCCACTCGACGAGAAGACGATGGCGAGGCGGTCGGGATCGTCGGGCCGGTCGCTAAATTCGCTTGCGCCACGGGTCGCAAGCTCGTCGAGCGACGCGTGCTCGCCCTCGACACGATCGAGGCAGACGGCATGATGGATGCCGGGTGCGTGCTTGAGCAGGCCCGCAATTTTGTTGGCGAAACTGCTGTGATAAAACAGCCACTCGCAGCCGGTACGGTCGAGGAGGTGGCCGTTTTCCTCGACCACGTTGCGGGCGTTGAGCGGCACCCAGGCGGCACCGGCGCGGAAGATGCCGAAGACAGCCATGAAGGCACGTAGGTCGTTCGGACTGTAGACGGCGACCGGTGCGTTGTCGGAGAGACCCGTAGCGGCCATGGCTGACGCGATCTGCCGAGAGAGAGTGGCAGCTTCAGCGTAACTGACGCCGCCACCACCATCCGCGTCAACCAGGGCCGGGCGGTCCGGCGCACGTTGCGCGCCTGCGTCGAGATAGTCGATCAGCCGCATGCCGTCTCCTGATTTAGCACGGGGCCATGGACGCGCCCCGGCTAGTCGAGACTAGACGGCCGGAAGAGCGCTATCAACGGTTCGATGGCGAGTTCGGAAGTGGAGGCATTGCGCCGTTGCCCGCAGGGTGGGCGACGGGGCCCTGGCCGGAGTGGGGTTCAGACGGGTCTTGCCTGACGCAGCGAATAGCCCATAGTCGGATGGATGGTTGCCGAGAGATTGCGTACGTAAAGGCTGATCCTCAATGAGCGCGTCGTTCCCGAATCTCTTTGCGCCGCTTGAGATCGGCGCCATGACCGCCAAGAACCGGATGTTTCTCTCCGGTCACCAGACCCTGCTGGTCAAGAACGCGGTGTCGGGCCCGGATCACGTTGCTTATTACGAGGCGCGTGCGGCCGGCGGTGTCGGGCTCATCATCATCGAAGTCGCTACGGTGCATGACAGCATTGTCCATTTCGCGGGCGGTACGATCGATGCCAGCAAGGACGCCTGTATCGCGGGCTATCGGCTGATCGCGGAAGCGTTGGCGCCGCACGATTGCCGTGCCGTGGCACAGTTGTTTCATCCGGGTCGGCAGCTCTATGACAGTGTCGATGGCAGCGCGCCGGTGGCTTATGCGCCCTCGGCGGTGCCCGACGAACGTTTCCACATCGTGCCCCGGCCGCTCAGCCAGCCAATGATCCAGAGCATTGTCGCAGGCTTTGGCGACGCTGCCCGGCGGGTCGAGGCGAGCGGCATCGACGGCGTCGAGATCGTTGCCTCGCATGGCTATCTGCCAGTCCAGTTCCTCAATCCCCAGCTCAATCTGCGGAGCGACGACTACGGCGGAAATTTTGATAATCGCCTACGTTTCCTGCGCGAGGTCATTGCGGATATTCGCGCCAAGACCAGTCTGGCGTTTACTGTGGGCATGCGGATTTCAGCCGACGATCTGAGCCCCGACGGGCTCGATCTCGAAGCGGTGACGGAGATCTGTGTGGCGCTCGACGGCGAAGGCGCGCTGGACTATTTTCACGTCACCGCAGGCACCGCGTCGAGCCTCACGGGTTCGACCCATATCGTGCCGCCGATGTTTCACGATACCGGCTACACGGCGCCGTTGGCGGAAGCAGTGCGCGCCCGCGTCGAGCGCCCGGTGTTTATCGCCGGGCGCATCAACCAGCCCCAGATCGCCGAAGACATCCTCGCCTCGGGGCAGGCGGATATGTGCTGCGTAACGCGCGCGATGATCAGCGACCCGGAGATGCCAAACAAGGCGAAGGCCGGCGCGCTCGACGATATCCGGGCCTGCATCGCGTGTAACCAGGCCTGCATTGGCCACGCGCTGCGGGGCTTTCCGCTCTCATGTATCCAGCACCCAGAATCGGGCCGCGAGCTGGCCTATGGTCGACGCGAGCCGGCTGATACGCCGCGTCGCGTGATCGTTGTAGGCGGCGGGCCGGGTGGCATGAAGGCGGCCTGCGTTGCCGCCGAGCGCGGTCACCGGGTCACGCTGTTCGAGAGCGCAAGCCGGCTGGGCGGACAGGTGCTGCTGGCCCAGGGACTTCCGGGCCGAGCCGAATTTGGCGGTCTCGTGACGAATTTTACCCGCGAGCTGGAGCGAGCCGGGGTCGAGGTAGTGCTCGAGCGCGAGGTCAGCCGGGCGCTGATCGACGACGAAGCGCCCGACGCCGTGATCCTGGCGACGGGCGGGCGCGCCCGGGCCACGTCGCTCAAGAATTGTGAGGGTGCCCATGTGGTCGATGGCTGGGACGTGGTCGCGGGTCGGGCCAATGTCGGGCAATCGGTGGTCATCGCGGATTCTCGCGCCGACTGGGTCGGTCTCGGCTTGGCCGAAAAACTGGCCCGCGACGGTTGCCGGGTGCGGCTATGCGTCAATGGCTACATGGCGGGGCAGATGATCCAGCAATATGTCCGCGATATGTGGTTGGGCAAGCTCAATTCTCTGGACGTGGAGATCGTACCCATGAGCCGGCTGTTCGGCGCTGACAGCGGCAGCGTCTATCTGCAGCACACCATGAGCGGCGAGGCCCTTATTTACGACGATGTCGATACTCTGGTGATGGCTGCGCCGGCGGAGCCGAACAGCGAGCTGGAAGCGATGCTCGACGGGATCGCGGCGGAGATCCATGTGATTGGAGATTGTCTCGCACCGCGCACGGCCGAAGAGGCAATTTTGGAAGGGTTACGGGCAGGCCTTGCCGTTTAAGCCGCGTGCCGTTTCGCCGGACCGCTTCGCCTGAGCGTGCGGTGTGGCCTAGCCCTGTTGCGCCAGACCCTGGTCGGGGCCAGAGCCCCGGCCATCGCCCTGCGGACGTTCG